>Ga0315899_10007527_pt1 | contig 11700 bp, 5 predicted proteins | sample LakEriMetagenome_2_FD_203518 | JGI IMG/M metagenome (GOLD analysis project Ga0315899, IMG submission 203518) | Freshwater fungal communities from buoy surface, Lake Erie, Ohio, United States - Buoy 4 MA112 | ecosystem: Environmental > Aquatic > Freshwater > Lake | place: USA: Lake Erie, Ohio... | reverse complement strand
CGTCGCCCCATACAGTTTGCAAACAACCAGGGGGCAAAGGGCCTTCGATGGCCACCACGCCTTTTTGGTTGGGCTGTGTGAGTTCCTCGCCCGTTTGATCGTCCAACAATTTAACGTCGTAGCCATAAACAGCTTTGCCTGGCGAGCCAAACTTGCTCAGGGTTTTTTCAATGCCATTGCACACGGTCAAGATAGGCCAACCCGTTTCGGTTTGCCAATAATTGTCAATGATCGGCTTGCCAAGGCCCTCCGAAATCCATTTGGCGGTTGGCTCATCAAGGGGTTCGCCTGCCAAAAACAAGGCTTTCAAGCTGGATAAATCGTATTTGCTCAGTAGCGCAGGATCTTGTTTCTTCAACACCCGAATGGCTGTGGGTGCACTGAACATGACCGTCACTTTGTACTTCTCAACCAAGCTCCACCAGATTCCACCATCAGGCCGCGTTGGCAAGCCTTCATAAAGGATGGTGGCCATACCGCCAATGAGGGGGCCGTAAATGATGTAACTGTGGCCAACTACCCAACCGATGTCGCTGGTGCAAAAAAATGTCTCGCCAGGTTTGCCGCAAAAAATATGGGGAATGCTAGAGGCCAAGGCCACGGTGTAACCACCAGTGTCACGCTGCACGCCTTTAGGCTTGCCAGTGGTGCCAGAGGTGTACAAGGTGTAGCTTGGATGAGTGGCATCTACCCACTCGCATGGCACCACATCGTTCAGGTGTTTTTCACGCAAGTTGGACCATTGCACATCGCGACCTTCGGTGATGGCCATTTTGGCAAGACCACGGTCAACCAACAACACCGAATCTGGTTTGTGAGAAGACAAGCGAATGGCTTCGTCCAGCAATGGCTTGTACTCCACGACCTTGCCGCCACGAGAGCCCGCATCTGCACTCACAATGACTTTGGGTGATGCATCTTCAATGCGTGACGCCAAAGAGCCCGAGGCAAATCCACCAAACACCACAGAGTGAATGGCGCCAATTCGAGCACATGCCAGCATGGCAAAGGAAGCCTCTGCAATCATGGGCAGGTAAATCAAGACACGATCACCTTTTTTGACGCCCAAAGACAACAGGGATGCGGCCATGCGTTGCACTTCAGCATGCAATTGCTTGTAGGTGTATGTGCGCTCTTGGTCTGTTTCAGTGGAAACAAAGATCAGCGCAGCTTGGTCGCCTCGATCTTTTAAATGGCGATCGATGGCGTTGTGGCACAGATTGGTCTCGCCGCCCTTGAACCATTTGGAAAATGGCGGATTGCTGTAGTCACAAATTTCTTGCGGCGCTTTGTGCCATTCAATTTGTTGGGCTTGTTCTGCCCAGAACGCATCACGGTCTTGAATAGAACGTTGGTGAAAATCTGAAAATTGACCCATGGTGTCTCCTGTCGCCGCTGTCAGGCAAATCTTTGCAGTGAACTGTCTTATTTTGCAATCAATGACGGGCGAGCCTTGCACACTAGTTCAGTGAAAGGGTCTCGCCTTCTGAATTTATAATTATTCATGATGGACTTGCTGGAAGCTGACTCTCCAACCAAAAGCCCTTATCCCAGTTAAGCCAAACCCTTGATCCAAGTGTGAACTTGCTTAAAGTCTGGATTTTCAGCAGACCGAAGCCACTCAAACAAGACCATTTCTGTGGTTAACAGCTCCGCACCAGCGCCCGCCAAACGATCAAATGCAGCGTCTCGATCGCGATCAGACCTTGAAGCACAGGCATCGGTCACCACCCAAACATCGAATTCGTCTTCGAGCAAGTCCAAGGCTGTTTGAAGCAAACAAACATGAGCCTCACAGCCAGCAATAACCACAGAAGGGCCTGATTCTGGCTCGGCTGGCTTTTGCAAATGACGCGGCAAACTTCTTGCATTGCCCTTGGGAACAGCAGGGGCTGGTGGACTTAACCACTCACCTAAGCCTTCCTCAACGGCGCTGAAAGCCATTTTGGCCAGCACCCTTTGGCAATGCTGGCGAATCTCAGGAGAAATGGGCCCCAAGCCGGAGGGGTTTTGCTCAGTGGCCCAGACTGGCACATTCAGCAATTTAGCAGTCCGAGCTAGCACTTCCGCCCGCTGCCACACAGCCTGAGCATCTTTCATGGCGGGCATGAGATTCAATTGGTAGTCAACCAAAACCAATTGAGAGGATTCAACTTCAAGCAGCATAACAATAGACCTTGGTACTCATAAATCGTGATTCTCAGGGATATACCCGTCATTTTGGGCTGTCAACTCTGAGAAGTAGGCATTAAACTGCCTCGCTATGCGCTTGATTCTATGTGGACTCGTCTTTTTAACAACGGCAGCCTTGGCCTCGCCCGTTGAGGACGACCTTGAACGTTTGATCAAGGAGCGTGGTTTGGTCTCCCAAGTGACCGATCAGCTCTCTCATCAAATTAGCAACCAATTGAGCGGTCCACTCCAGTCGGCCCGCAACACCTTTGGCGGCAAAGCCTCGGAGTTGGTCATTCAAGCCATGGGCCTTTTGGGCGTGCCTTACAAGCGGGGTGGTACATCGGAAGAAAAAGGCTTTGACTGCAGTGGCTTCGTGCGCCACATGTTTGAAAAATCGGTTGGCTTAGTCTTACCTCGCAGGGCTGAAGAGCAAGCTAGAGTGACAGAAGAAATTAATAAAAGTGAACTCAAGCCCGGCGACTTGGTCTTCTTCAACACCATGAAACGCACGTTCAGTCATGTGGGAATTTATGTCGGGGATGGCAAGTTTATTCATGCACCTAGGCCGGGCAAATCTGTTCGAGTAGATGACATGCGAGAAGCCTACTGGCAAAAAAGATTCAATGGCGCGAGAAGGGTCCAGTCAGACAAACTTCACGCCGAGCCTTCTCAAAATTAGATACTTTCATTGGCAAGAAAAAACCGCCCGAGGGCGGTTTTGACTGAGTCAGAAAAGACTTATTTCTTAGCAGGTGGCAAATCTGTACAGCTGCCATGAGCCACTTCAGCGGCCATGCCAATACTCTCACCCAAGGTTGGGTGCGGATGAATTGTCTTGCCAATGTCTACCGCGTCAGCCCCCATTTCGATAGCCAAGGCAATTTCACCAATCATGTCGCCGGCATGTGTGCCCACCATGCCACCGCCCAATATCTTGCCGTGGCCATGGGCCTCGGGTGAGTCATCAAACAACAACTTAGTCACACCTTCATCACGGCCGTTGGCAATGGCCCGGCCAGAAGCCGTCCATGGGAACAAGCCCTTCTTGACCTTGATGCCTTGCGCCTTGGCTTGATCTTCAGTGAGGCCCACCCATGCGACCTCTGGGTCGGTGTAAGCCACGCTGGGGATGACCCGTGCATTGAAGGCACTGGCAGCCAATTCTTTGTTACCTTGAATTTCGCCAGCAATCACTTCGGCCGCCACATGGGCTTCGTGCACAGCCTTGTGCGCCAACATGGGCTGACCCACGATGTCGCCAATGGCAAAGATGTGCGGCACGTTGGTGCGCATTTGAATGTCCACTGGAATGAAGCCGCGGTCGGTGACGGCCACGCCGGCTTTGTCCGCAGCAATCTTCTTGCCATTGGGCGTGCGGCCCACAGCTTGCAAGACCAAGTCATAAACTTGCGGTGCAGGGGCAGCAACACCCTCCTCTGCAGATTCAAATGTGACTTCAATACCCGCCTTGGTGGCCTTGGCGCCGACGGTTTTGGTTTTGAGCATGATGTTGTCAAAACGATGGGCATTCATTTTTTGCCAGATCTTGACCAAATCACGGTCAGCGCCTTGCATCAAACCGTCCATCATTTCCACCACGTCAAGGCGGGCGCCCAGCGTGCTGTAAACGGTACCCATTTCCAAACCAATGATGCCGCCGCCCAAAATAAGCATGCGCTTGGGCACTTCTTTCAACGCCAATGCGCCGGTGCTGTCCACCACGCGCGGATCATTGGGCATAAAAGGCAAACGTACAGCTTGACTGCCCGCTGCAATGATGCAGTTCTTGAAAGATACGACTTTTTTCGCGCCCGTTTTTTCTTGACCTGTTCCTGTGGTTTCTTCCACCACCACATGGTTGGCGCTGACAAATTCACCCAAGCCGCGCACCGTAGTCACTTTGCGCATCTTGGCCATGGCAGCCAAACCGCCCGTCAATTTGCCAATGACTTTTTCTTTGTGCGTGCGCAATTTGGCGATGTCTACTTTTGGGGCACCAAAATCAATGCCGAGGTCTGCCATGTGACTGACTTCATCCATCACAGCAGCCACGTGCAATAAGGCTTTGGAAGGAATACAACCAACGTTCAAACACACACCACCCAAGGTGGCATATCGTTCGACGATAACCACTTTGAGACCCAAATCAGCCGCACGAAATGCAGCGGAATAACCGCCAGGCCCAGCACCTAATACGAGCAAATCGCATTCAAGGTCGACAGCACCGCTGTAGGCGGAAGCGTTGCCAGTACTGACAGCAACAGGTGCTGCAGTTTTAGCAGCAGGCGAACTGGCTGGCGCGGGCGCAGCAGCTTGGGCGCTTGAAGATGCCTCAGCAGCTTCACCTTCCAAGACCAATACAAGTGAGCCTTGTTTGACTTTGTCACCCAACTTCACCTTAAGCTCTTTGACCACACCTGCTTGTGAGCAAGGAATTTCCATAGAGGCTTTGTCAGACTCCACCGTGATCAAACTTTGCTCTGCCTTCACGGTGTCGCCCACCTTGACCAACAGTTCAATGACCGCTACTTCGTCGAAGTCACCAATATCCGGGACTTTGATATCAACTAATGCCATGCTTCAACCTCTCAAAGTAGAACACGGCGGAAGTCGCCAAGGATTTGACCCAAGTACGCATTGAAGCGTGCAGCAGCGGCACCATCAATCACGCGGTGATCCCATGTCAATGACAAAGGCAGCATGAGGCGGGGTACAAATTGTTTACCGTCCCAAACGGGCTCGTGTGTGCTTTTGCAAACACCCAAAATGGCTACTTCAGGCGCGTTGATGATGGGCGTGAAATACTTGCCACCAATGCCACCCAAGCTAGAGATGGTAAACGTCGCACCTGTCATTTCTGCCGGGCTCAGCTTGCCATCACGGGCCTTCTTGGCCAACTCACCCATTTCTTGGCTGATTTGCAAGATGCCTTTTTTGTCGGCGTCTCTGATCACGGGCACCATCAAACCGTTGGGTGTATCGGCTGCAAAGCCAATGTGCCAGTAGTTTTTGTAGACCAAGGCATCACCATCCAAAGAGCTGTTGAACTCTGGGTATTTCTTGAGTGCAGCCACACAAGCTTTGATCAAGAAGGCCAGCATGGTGACCTTGACGCCAGACTTTTCATTCTCTTTGTTGGTCGACACACGGAAAGCTTCCAGCTCCGTAATGTCGGCATCGTCATGGTTGGTCACCGCGGGAATCATGATGGCATTGCGCAACAAGTTGGCGCCGCTGATCTTCTTGATGCGGCCCATTTCTTTGCGTTCAATGGGGCCAAACTTGGCGAAGTCAACTTTCGGCCAAGGAATCAAACCTAGCGCGGCACCATCGCCTCCGGCTGGTGCTTTGGCAGCTTGTGCTTTGGTTTGAGTGGCACCAGCCATGACGGCTTTGGTGAAAGCTTGCACATCGTCTAAGGAAATACGTCCTTTGGGTCCGTTGCCCTTGACCTCCTCCAAAGGCACGCCCAATTCACGCGCAAATTTGCGCACTGAGGGAGATGCATGGGGCAAGCCCAAAGTAGAAGCACCAGGGTTGTGAGCTGGTGCAGCAATGGAAGCTGTTGCAAGCTTGTTAGCAACTGTAGGCGCCGATATTGCAACTGATGCAGTTGATCCAATTGATGCAGTTGCACTTACAGCGGCAGCCATAGGCGCAGTGGCCGCAACACTGCCTTCCAAAATGGCCAACAAGTCACCAATGTTGAGCTTGTCGCCAATCTTGACCTTTAATTCTTTCAAGACACCGGCTGCCGATGACGGAATTTCCATGGCGGCTTTGTCAGATTCCACCGTAATGAGCGACTGCTCCATCTTGATGGCGTCACCAGGCTTGACGAAAATTTCAATGACCGCAACATCTTTGAAATCCCCAATATCGGGAACATGGACTTCGATGGGACCACTTGCCAGAGGCACGGCAACAACAGGCGCGGGGGCTGCCACAGAGGCTACTACAACCTGCACAGGAGGGGCGGCCGCAGCAGGTGCACTTGCCGGTGAAGCTACTTCGCCGCTAGCCTCCACCATCAACACCACGGAGCCTTGTTTGACTTTATCGCCCAACTTCACGCGCAGTTCTTTCACTACGCCAGCCGTTGAGGAGGGAATTTCCATCGATGCTTTGTCAGATTCAACGGTAATCAAAGACTGCTCGGCCTTCACGGTGTCACCCACCTTGACCAACAGCTCTATGACGGCCACTTCATCGAAATCACCGATGTCTGGAACTTTGACTTCTACCAATGCCATTTGTGTCTCCAAATCTTTTTATCAAGCGTACAAAGGATTGATCTTGTCGATCTTGATGTCGTATTGCTTCAATGCTTCAGCCACTTTGGCAACCGGCACTGCGCCCTCTTCGCTCAAGGCCTTGAGTGAGGCCACAACGATGTAATGGCGGTTGATCTCAAAGTGCTCGCGCAATTTGCTACGAAAATCGCTGCGGCCAAATCCATCGGTTCCCAACACTTTGAAGGTGCGACCTTTTGGAATGAAAGAACGAATCTGTTCAGCATAATTTTTCATGTAGTCAGTCGATGCAATGACAGGGCCGTCATGCTTGGCCAGCTGCTGTGCCACAAACGGCACACGGGGTATTTCTAAGGGATGCAACATGTTGAAACGCTCTGCATCTTGGCCATCGCGTGTCAACTCGTTGAAGCTTGGGCAGCTCCACACATCGGCGGCAATGCCCCAATCTTTGGCCAGCAACTCTTGCGCGGCCAAGGATTCACGCAAAATAGTGCCCGAACCCATCAATTGAACGCGTGTTTTGTGTTTCCCGCCAGCTTTGCACAAGTACATGCCCTTGATGATTTGCTCTTCCGTGCCAGCTGTTAGGCCAGGCATGGCGTAGTTTTCATTGAGCAAGGTGAGGTAGTAGAAAACGTTGTCTTGCTTTTCCACCATGCGCTTGAGGCCATGGTGCAAGATGACGCCTACTTCGTGAGCGAAGGTGGGGTCGTAGCTGATGCAGTTAGGGATGGTGCCAGCCAAGATGTGGCTGTGACCGTCTTCGTGCTGCAAACCTTCGCCGTTTAAGGTGGTGCGGCCTGATGTGCCACCCAACAAGAAACCACGTGCTTGCATGTCGCCTGCTGCCCAAGCCAAGTCGCCAATGCGCTGGAAGCCAAACATCGAGTAGTAAACGTAGAAAGGCACCATGATGCGGTTGCTGGTGGAGTAGCTGGTAGCCGCCGCAATCCAGCTTGACATACCGCCCGCTTCGTTAATGCCCTCTTGCAAAATTTGACCCGCTTTGTCTTCTTTGTAGTACATCACTTGGTCTTTGTCGACCGGTGTGTACTGCTGACCTGCAGGGTTGTAAATACCGACCTGGCGGAACAAACCTTCCATACCAAAAGTCCGAGCTTCGTCTACCAGAATGGGCACAATGCGTGGCCCCAAGGCTTGGTCACGCAAAAGTTGCGTGAGGAATCGAACATAAGCTTGTGTGGTTGAAATTTCACGACCATCTGCTGTAGGCTCCATCACCGACTTGAACACATCCAAAGATGGCACCGTGAAGCTTTCATCTGCCTTGGTACGCCGGTGTGGCAAGTACCCCCCTAAGGCTTTGCGGCGTTCGTGCAAATAGCGCATTTCTGGCGTGTCATCGGCAGGTTTGTAGAAAGGCACATTGGCCAATTCACTGTCGGGAACTGGGATGTTGAAACGGTCGCGCATGTAACGAACGTCTTCGTCAGTCAGTTTTTTTGTTTGGTGAACGTTGTTTTTACCCTCACCTGCTTTGCCCATGCCAAAGCCCTTGACGGTTTTGATCAGCAATACAGTGGGTTGGCCCTTTGTGTTCACCGCTTGGTGGTAAGCCGCATACACTTTTTGAGGATCGTGACCACCCCGCTTCAAGGCCCAAATTTCGTCATCGCTCATGTGCGCAACCATTTCTAAAGTGCGGGGATCGCGACCGAAGAAATGTTTGCGAACGTAGGCGCCATCGTTGGCTTTGAAAGCTTGATAGTCGCCATCCAAGGTGTCCATCATGATCTTGCGAAGGGCGCCATCTTTGTCACGCGCCAACAATTTGTCCCAATCACTGCCCCAGATGAGCTTGATCACGTTCCAGCCGGAACCGCGGAATTCACCTTCTAGTTCCTGAACGATTTTGCCGTTGCCGCGAACAGGGCCGTCCAATCGCTGCAAGTTGCAATTGACGACAAAAATCAAGTTGTCGAGGTTTTCGCGAGCAGCCAAGCCAATGGCGCCCAGGGACTCAACCTCGTCCATTTCACCATCACCACAAAACACCCACACTTTGCGGTTTTCTGTGTTGGCTATGCCACGTGCATGCAAGTACTTCAAAAAGCGTGCTTGGTAAATGGCCATCAAGGGACCAAGGCCCATGGACACGGTTGGGAACTGCCAAAACTCAGGCATCAATTTAGGGTGCGGGTAGCTGGACAAACCCTTGCCATCCACTTCTTGACGGAAATTGAGCAACTGCTCTTCTGTCAACCGACCTTCAAGGTAGGCACGTGCATAAACACCCGGCGACACGTGGCCTTGGATGTACAAGCAATCGCCACCATGATTTTCACTCTCAGCGTGCCAAAAATGGTTGAAGCCAGCGCCAAACATATGAGCCAGTGATGCAAAGGAACCAATGTGGCCGCCAAGGTCGCCGCCATCAGCAGGGTTGTGTCGATTGGCTTTGACCACCATGGCCATGGCGTTCCAGCGCATGTAGGCGCGCAAACGTTCTTCAATTTCGATATTGCCTGGGCAATGCGCTTCTTGATCAGGTTCAATGGTGTTGACGTACCCCGTATTCGCAGAAAACGGCATATCGATGCTGTTCTGGCGGGCATGTTCTAAGAGTTGTTCCAACAAAAAGTGGGCGCGCTCGCCACCTTCTTTCTCAATCACTGCGGACAAGGCATCCATCCACTCTCGAGTCTCGATGGCATCCAAGTCAGAGAGGACGCTATTTGGCTGAACGGCTGACATGTTTGTCTCCTTTGTAGGCCGTGGTTGATCTATTTTTTCAGAATTCTCTCACAAAGTTTGAAAAATTTCAAATGGTGCTTTATCGTTTCATATTGTAAAAAATAATAGAAGGTATTCCCCTAAACTCTCACACTATGAAGTCGCAAAACGTATCCGTAGCCATTTTGGCCATCAAGCCTGTGTCTTGGTGGCGGCGTTGGTGGAAAAAACAAAATCCTGTCAAACAAGATCGATTTGCCACTTTAGCCCCAATAGCTGCCGTCTTGCTATTTTTTACCGCAATTGCTTTTTCTTTTTGGTATTTGCGAGTCGAAGAAATCGATCGAGAGCAAGAAGCTGTTAAGAGAGACGTTGAATACAGTCAACAACGCTTAAGGTTGCTTTTATTAGAGCGCCAAGAACAGATCATGCGTTTGGCCAGAGATATCTCCAACAAAGATGTCGACCTTAAAGAGTTTTCAAAAAGAGCAGAAACGCTGGTGCTGAAAAACCCCGAGCTACAAGCCTTGGCTTGGGTCGATGACAAACGAAAAATTTTGGCCATTCAAACAACGCCAAGCGTGTTGATCAACCAAAAATGGCGCGTTGGCGAAGTCTTAAAGTGGGGCGAGTCAGAGAACAGCTACACACTGGCCCGTGACCTGATGCAACCCATCTACTCCCAAGAAGACGACGGTAGTCTTTCGATGGGCAACAATTCAATGGGGCAAGAAAGTTACGCCAAAAATGAAGTACTCCAACTGCACACACCACTCACCAATGCGCAAGGCCGTTTCAATGGCGTGATCATGGCGGAGTACGCCGTGGAAAGTCTATTGAGATACGGCGTTCCAAGTGAAATTTCAGCAAAGTACGCGGTTTCATTGCTGGACAGTGAAGGCAATCTCATTGCCGGACAGTCCATTCCAAAAAGAATTCGTGTTTGGAGTTTCATGCCTGGCATTTTTGGGCAAAACAATGAATTTGAAGTGCCGGTTTCCCCCGTCGGCAACGGACTCATTTTGCGAGCTCAAGCTTGGCGAACTTCTCAGGACATTGTGGGCAATGGTTTTTTCTGGATGATTGGTGCCCTGAGCCTGCTGACCGCATGGATGCTCATCGGCAATTGGCGCCACACTCGCAAACGGCAACAAACCCAAAGAGAGCTGTTTGCTGAAACCAACTTCAGACGTGCCATGGAAAATTCCATCTTGACCGGGATGCGAGCCTTGGATTTGGAAGGACGCATCACCTATGTGAATTTGGCCTTTTGCCAAATGACGGGATGGCAAGAAAATGAACTGATCGGTGCTGTTGCCCCCTACCCCTACTGGCCAGATGAAGACCGAGAATTCTTGATGGCACGCCTAGAAGAGGAACTCAGCGGCAAGCAAACCTCTGGTGGCTTTCAAGTTCGAGTCAAAAGAAAAAATGGCAGTGTTTTTGACGCTCGGCTTTATGTTTCACCCTTGATTGATGCCAATGGTCAACAAACTGGTTGGATGACCTCCATGACCGACATCACAGAGCCAAACCGTGTGCGTGAGCAGCTGGCGGCCTCTTACGAACGCTTCACCATCGTGCTTGAAGCCTTGGATGCTTCAGTGTCCGTCGCGCCTTTGGGCAGTGAAGAGTTGTTGTTTGCCAACAAGCTTTATAGGCAGTGGTTTAGCAATGACACGCATGGCCATTTGAATTTGGTTGAAAAAGCAGGCATGTTGGACATTCGAACTTCCGAAACAGAAATGGACGATGTAGACGCACTGGCAGGCTTGCCCACCGAGAGCCTTACTGTGGCCCCCGCTGAACGGGCTGAGATTTATTTAGAACATTTGGACAAATGGCTCGAAATTCGCACCCGCTACATCAACTGGGCAGATGGCAGACTGGCACAACTGGTCATTGCCACTGACATCACCGCTCGCAGACAGGCCGAAGAGTTGGCCACGCAGCAAGCTGAGCGTGCTCAAAACGCCAGCCGCCTTATTACCATGGGAGAAATGGCCTCCAGCGTGGCCCACGAGCTCAATCAACCCTTAACCGCCATTGCCAACTATTGCAATGGCATGCTCTCTCGCATCAAAGGGCAACAGATTGATGAGAAAGACTTGATTTGGGCCTTGGAAAAAACCTCGCACCAAGCGCAACGAGCGGGTCAAATCATTCACAGAATTCGAACCTTTGTAAAGCGCAGCGAACCCAACCGCACGCCCTCAGAAGTACATTCCATGGTCAATGAAGCGGTTGAGTTGGCTGAAATTGAGCTCCGCCGGCGCAATGTCAGACTGTCTCATTACGTAGCTGCTCGGCTTCCTCCGCTCAGTGTCGACCCCATCTTGATTGAGCAGGTTCTGATCAATTTGATGAAAAATGCGGCAGAGTCAATCGACAATGCAGAAAGACCGGTCGGCAAACGCCATGTAGAGTTGAGGGTCGTGCCCAAGGTCATCGCCGCCCAAAATACGGTGCATTTTTCAGTCACCGATACAGGCAAAGGCCTGCCGCCACAGGTGATGGGGAGGCTCTACGAAGCCTTCTTTTCCACCAAAGTGGAAGGCATGGGTATTGGTCTGAA
>Ga0315899_10007526_pt1 | contig 11700 bp, 9 predicted proteins | sample LakEriMetagenome_2_FD_203518 | JGI IMG/M metagenome (GOLD analysis project Ga0315899, IMG submission 203518) | Freshwater fungal communities from buoy surface, Lake Erie, Ohio, United States - Buoy 4 MA112 | ecosystem: Environmental > Aquatic > Freshwater > Lake | place: USA: Lake Erie, Ohio... | reverse complement strand
CGTTACTGGTCGCGCTGCTGCTGTCGCTGGCCACGGCCGGTGCCCTGTGGGTTCAGCTGGAGCGCCTGATGATGCAGGTGGAGAACGGCACCTTCAGCGCCGTCGATTTCGACAACTTCGACCAGTTCTTCTGAATCCAGTTGCAGCGATTCAGACTGTCTGAAGCCGCTATCCCTCAGGCCACCAGGTAACCCGCCATCTCCACCGACAGGCGCCGCAGCTCCTCGTGGGCGCGGCGCTCGAGGCTGCGGGCGCGATCACGGCTCATCTCCAGTTCGCGGGCAATCGAACTGAGGCTCATCGGTTCATCGCGACCGATCCCATAGCGCATCTTCAGCACACGGCCCTGCAGATCCGGCAGGCGCTCCAGCAGCGCACGCATGTCGCCACGCAGGCACTCCCCATCCACCAGCTCCTCCGGCTGGCTCCCCTCCGACGCCAGCAGATCCAGCAGCTCCGTGTCCTCACCATCGCCCACCTTCGTCTCCAGGCTCACCGGCTGGCGGGCGCGGCACAGCAGATCCTTCACCTCCTCCTCCGGCAGTTCCACAAACTCCGCCAGCTCCGTCACCGTTGGCGTGCGACCCAGCACCTGGCTCAGCTCGCGCTGGCCCTTCTTCAGCTTGTTCAGCGTTTCGGTGATGTGGATCGGCAGCCGGATCGTGCGGCTCTTCTCCGCGATCGCCCGCGTGATCCCCTGCCGGATCCACCAGTACGCATAGGTCGAAAACTTGTAGCCCCGCGTGGGATCGAACTTCTCGACGCCACGCACCAGGCCGATCGTGCCCTCCTGGATCAGATCCAGCAGTTCCATGTTCCGCTTGGTGTACTTCTTCGCCACGCTCACCACCAGCCGCAGGTTCGCCGACACCATCCGCTCCTTCGCCCGCTGGCCCGCCCGCAACCGCCTGCGCAGCAGCTGCGGCGTCAGACCGGCCGCTTCCGCCAGCCGGATTTCATCAGGGTCTTCGCCGCCGGCGCGCAGACGCAACTCCTCGCGCAGCTCTTCCAGGGTCATCAGCTCCTGCACCTGGCGGCCGAGCGTGATCTCCTGCTCGTGGCTCAGCAACGGCACACGACCGATGTCGCGCAGGTAGGAGCGCACCAGATCGGTGCCGCCCACCAGGGCCGCGGCATCGCGGTCGGAGCGGATCACGGGCAGCGAGGGCATGGCGCCGGCGAGTTACGAAACCTTTGTGTTTCGTAAACCTACCATCTTTTTTCAGGTTTCCCCCGGTGCGGCCGCTCGCCAGAATCCGAATCAATCGCAGCAGCGAGCCCATGGCTGCAGAGCGCCTGCAGAAGCTGATGGCGGCGGCAGGCCTCTGCTCCCGCCGCCGCGCCGAAGAGCTGCTGCGGGCTGGCCGGGTTGAGCTCAACGGCCGCGTGGCCCGCATTGGCGACAAGGCCGATCCCGAGCGCGATGCCATCCACCTCGACGGCCAGCCCCTGCGCCCAGCGGCCGAACCGCTGCTGCTGCTGCTCAACAAACCCCCCGGGGTGCTCAGCAGCTGCCACGACCCGGCGGGCCGTCCGATCGTGCTCGATCTGCTGCCACCGGAACTAGCGCGGGGCCGGGGCCTGCACCCGGTGGGCCGCCTCGATGCCGACAGCCGCGGCGCCCTGCTGCTCAGCAACGACGGCGCCCTGACGCTGCGTCTCACCCATCCGCGCTACGAACACCGCAAGACCTACAGAGTCTGGGTGGCTGGCCACCCCGAAGCCAGCACCCTGGAGCAGTGGGCCCGCGGCGTGCCCCTGGATGGCCGTGATGGGCTGCCGGTGGAGCTGCAACGCCTGGCGCAACGGCACGACGCCACCCTGCTGGAGCTGGTGATGCGGGAGGGGCGTAACCGCCAGATCCGACGCACAGCCGAACGCCTGGGCCACCCCGTTCGCGACCTGCAACGCGTGGCCATCGGCCCGATCCAGCTGGGGGAGCTGCCGGAGGGGCGCTGGCGCCGGCTCAATCGCCGAGAATGGCCCGATCAGACCCCCAAACCTTGATCGCCCGGTTCGTCCCGACACTCTCCAGCCTGGCGCGCTGGCGACTCTGGCGCAGCGGGCGCGGCGGCGCAGGCCTGACCACCGCTGCCACCGCGCAGGATCCCCTGGTCGACTGCGGACGTCGCCTTCGGGACAGCCGGGAGAGCCAGAACCTCAGCCTGCGCCAGCTGGCCCTGGACACCCGGATCAGCACGCCGGTGCTGGAAGCCCTGGAGCGCGGCTGGCGCGACCGACTGCCGGAAGCCACCTACCTGCGCACGATGCTGCCGCTGATCGAGCAGCGGCTACAGCTTCCCAGCGGCAGCCTGGATGTGGCCCTCCCGCCTCAGGAAGCCGCCGCCGGCATGGGCCAAAGCCGATCCGGGCTGCTGCGGCGCTTCACGCCGGGTTCGATCGATGTGTTCAGCAGCTGGCAAGGCACGCTGCTCTATGGGGGCTTGATGCTGGGTCTGATCTATGCGATCAACCTGCAGCAGCATCGCCTGGCGGCCGCCAATCTACTGACGCTGCGGCCAATCGCGCCGCTGACGCCGGCGCAGCAGAACCGTCCCGCCACCCCCGACCAGACCCTGCTGCGCCTGCATCCAGAGCTGCGGCCGCTGCAGCTGGCCCGACGTGGAATCGCCAAGGCAGCTCTGGAGCGCAGCCCTGCCGCAGCATTGAGCCGCAACGGCAGCCCTGGCGTGCTGCTGCTGACCCTGAACCAGCCAAGCCAGGTGAACCTGAGCAGCTCAGGAGGAGCACGCACCGAGCTGCGGGGCGCGCAAGGGGAGCTGGCGCTTGAGTTGCGCACACCGCTGCAGCTCTCGATCACACCGGCTCCCGCCGCAGACGCCGTGCTCTGGAACGGCACAGCACTGCCCGGACTGCCGCAGCAGCCGGGTCGCTACCGCCTGCCGTAACGGCACGCCATCTCCCCAAGGCCCTGCAGCGGTCCGGCGATCATCTCCAGATCGCCGCTGAGACGCCAGCTCCAGTTGCCCTCGGTGGTGCCAGGGCTGTTGAAGCGCGCCTCATCCCCGAGGCAGAGCAGATCCTGGAGCGGCACAACCGCCAGATCGGCCTTTGAGGCCAGGGCCAGCTCCAGCAACTGCCAGCCCGGAGCCTGCACAGAAGCCCCCAGGCGGGCCTCGACCCGGCCTCGTTCCTCGGCGCTGAGGCTGTTCCACCAACCGATGCAGGTGGCGTTGTCGTGGGTGCCGGTGTAAACAACCCAGTGATCACCCAGGTAGTTTTCCGGCAGATAGGGATTGTCTGGGTTGCCATCAAAGGCGAACTGCAGGATCTTCATCCCGGGCAGGGCATAGCGATCGCGCAGGGCCTCCACAGCCGGCGTGATCACGCCCAGATCCTCCGCGATCAGGGGCAGATGGCGGCCGCCATGCACGGCCTGCAGGCGACGCAGCAGAGCCTCACCGGGGGAGTGGCGCCAGGTGCCGGCCTGCGCTGTGGTGTCGCCGCCCGGCACGCACCAGGCAGCCTCCAAGGCGCGGAAATGATCAAGGCGCAGCAGGTCAACAAATTCGAGCTGGCGCTCCAAGCGGCGCATCCACCAGTGGAACCGGGTGAAACGATGCAGAAACCAGCGATACACCGGCGTCCCCCAGAGCTGACCGGTGGCGGAGAAGTAATCAGGAGGCACACCGCTCTGGAGGGTGAGCCGACCATCGCCCCGCACGGAAAACAGGCGGCGACGGCTCCAGACATCGGCGCTGTCGTGGGCGACATAGAAGGGCAGATCGCCGACCACCTCGACCCCGCGGCTACGGGCGCGCTCCAGAAGCTGCTGCCACTGCTGCTGCAGCTGCCACTGCAGCAGCATTTCCCGCTCCAGCTCAGCGGCATGGTCGCGATCCAACCCGGCCAGGGCGGCGCGGTCGCGGCGGGCGAACGCCAAGGGCCAGCGCCACCAGGGGAGCTGCCCATACAAGCGGCGCAGCACCATGAAGCGGCAATGATCCGGCAACCAGAAGCTTTGGCGGGCACGCCACTGGGCCAGATCGCGCTGCAGTGGATCCGACCAGTGAGGGGAGCGGCGCTGCAGAGCCTCAGCGAGCGCTTCGGCGCGGCGCTCAGCCAGAGCCGCGTCGAAGCGGACTGGATCAGCAGCGGCCGGCAGGGCCTGCAGATCGGCCGCCTCAAGCAGACCATCGGCCACCAGCTGATCGGCGTCCAGCAGCCAGGGGTTGAGGGCGAAGCCGCTGGGGGAGCTGTAGGGCGAGCCGGTGCCATCGGTGGGAGCCAGCGGCAACAATTGCCAGGCGCCGATGCCGTGGTCGGCCAGGGCATCAACCCAGGCGTGGGCAGCCCGGCCGAGGCTGCCGCAGGCCGGTGTTCCCGGCAGGGCCGTGGGGTGCAGCAGAACGCCGGTACGTCTCATCGCTGCGGCAGCCGATAGCGGCTGATGATCCGCTTGGCGAAGGCGGGGATGTGGGCCTCAACCTTCTCCGGATGGTTGCGGCGCAGCCACAGTGCGTTGCGAGTGAAGTGAGAATCGATCGAAAAACGGCCGTACTCCAGGCCCTGAGGTCCAAAGCGCTGCACGAAGAAACCGATCAGATCAGCGAGCCAGAGCGGCAGTTTCACGGCCTTGTCGTAGGCCTCGATGCCCTGCTGCACAGCGGCCTGGCGCTGCCCGCGGCTGGTGACCGGCGCCAGATCCAGCTCGTCCTCCACCAGATCAAGCAACTGCTGACCCCTGGGGTTGCGCACCGTGAGCCACTGGCGCCCGAACGTCGCTCCCATGTAGCCAACCACCAGGTCGGCACCAGCGTTGGTGTAATCAAAGCAACTCAGGCAGCTCGGTGCGAACACATCCTTGAGCCTGGGCGTATCGAGGCCGAAGAAGGGCACGGTCTCCTCACGGCCATCGCTGTGGCGGAAGTGGATGCGGAAGTCCTGCATGAACTCGTAGTGCACCACGGTCTCCGGCGAGCTGACGGTGCTCTCAAGGAAAGTCTGCAGACCCTGGCGCGAGACGTTGTCGACACAGGGCAGACCGAGCACGTAGAGCTCATCGAGCGGCAGCGTGGGCTGAACGGCGCGCAGGGCCTGGATCTGGCAGCCAACACCGATGGCCAGCAGCCGCCGGATACCACTGCCAGGCAGCTGCTCCAGCACCTCAAGGTTGGGTGAGAGGGTTGGTTTATTGACGCGGGCGCTGAGCACGTCCTCCGGCGTGCGGGCCAGCCGCGGCACCGGCGTGAAGCGATCCGCGTCGCTCTGCCCGACGCACAGCACCGCATCCACCAGGCCGGTTTCCAGAGCGCGCACCCCCAGGCGACTGACGATCCCGGTCCACTGGGCGCCGGCGATGGGCTGGCGCAGGCGGGCGGTGACCATGCGCTGCTGCACACCGAAGTAGAGCTCGTCCTCGTTGTCGAGGTCACGGCTGCGGCCGTGGGCGGCGGTTTCCATCGCCTCAAAGCGCTGATGGAGAAAGGCGCAGCTGTCTTTCACATAAGCAACCCAGCGGCTGTCGCAGAGTCCGCACTGACTGCAGAGATCCTTGGCCGGGTAAACGCTGCCCTTGGCCAGGGGACGGGCCCGCTCATGGGCCGCTGGTGCAGCGGCGGGCGATCCGGCGGCGGCGGAAGCGGCAGAGGCGGAAGCGGCGGAAGTCAATGCAGCTGAGAGGGGCGGATTGGCCAGCCGATGCACCGATGCGGCAAGCACCGGCATGGGCCAAGGCTGAAGCAACAACCTATCGGCCATGGCCACCCCGGAGCCGGCCAAGGGGCCAGCCTGCGCCAGAGTGGGTCAAACGTTCACCGCCAGGCCGGCATGGCGTCCAGACGCGGGAATGGGATCCCTGCTCAGCGACGGCGGCGCAAGCTGCTGATTCTGCGCCTGCTGGCAGCGGGCTGCGGTGTCGCTGCCGGACTGGTGCTGCTGAACCTGGCCTGGCCGGAGGGAGACCGGGCTGTGAAGCAGGAAGAGCCGCCGACAGCCGCCGGGCTGGCGGAGGTTCCCAGCCGTGCGATCACCGTGCTGCTGATCGGCTCCGACGCCGATCGGCGCGGCAATGTTCGCAATGACGCGGCGCCTGCTGGCCCCGCCAACAGCGATGCCCTGGTGCTGGTGCGTGTGGATCCAGAGAGGCCTCTGCAGGTACTCAGCCTGCCGGTGGAAGCGGCGGTGCAGCTGCCAGGCGACCGTGAACCGGTGGCACTGGGCAGCCTCTACCGACGCGGCGGGCCGGCCCTGGTGGCAGGCGTGAGCGCAGAGTTGCTGAATCTGCCGAAGGGACAACCGGAGCGCTATCTCGTGCTGCCCCGCCGCGCCCTGCGCCAGCTGGTGGACGACCTGGGCCAACTGGAAATCGCGCCCGAGCGCAGCATGCGCTACCAGGACAAGGCCCAGAACTACCGGATCGCCCTTGACGGGGGCCTGCAACAGCTCAACGGCAGCCAAGTGGAACAGTTGCTGCGCTTCCGCGACCGCGACCGGGGCGAGCAGGGGCGACGCGATCGTCAGCAGATGGCGATCGAAAGCATCCTGCGCCAGATGAGCCAGCATCGCCAACTCAGCCAGCTGCCGGATCTGCTGCGCCAGCTTCAGGATCAGGTGGACACCAACCTGACCCAGAGCGAGGCCCTCAGCCTGTTGGCGGCGACGCTGCAGCGCAGCGAACCGGTGCGTTTCCGCACGCTGGCCCTCAGACCACCGATCAAGCCGGGGGATCGACTGCGCCAGCTGGATCCGAACGCTGTTGATCAGGCCTGGCCACGCTGAGGGCCCGCCAACGGCACAGGAGCCGCAGTCGCAGCGCTTGGTGGAACTGATCCACCAGCTCGGCGTCGGCCACCTGCGCTGCCAGCCAGCCCAGCCAGGGCAACCCATCCCCTCGTGGGGGTGCCGCGTCACCACCGACCTGCACCAGGCCGAGCACGGGAACACGGGCCTGCTGCAGCAGAGCGCCATAGGCACGGGCAGCGCCGGCGGGCAGACCGACCGCGGCGGCAGGCACGAGCAACACGACGGGTTGCCGCCAGGCCGCCAGGGCATCGGCCCAGCAGCCGGACCCTTCAAGCTCCTGGCCCGGATCCAGGCCCAGGGGCAGCAGCCAACCTGGGGGCTCTGCCGCAAGGGCGCGGAGACGAAGCGCAGGATCATCCGCCGGCTTGCAGGTGCAGTCCAGATGCCGCAGGGTCAGCAAAGCCGCCAGGAGCGCCAGGGCCGGCGCCAGGGCCGGCGCGTCCAGGCCGCCGGGGGCCACCAACACCAATCCGCCGGTGGAGCAGGGGACTGCACTGTTCATCATCGGAGCGGCCTCGCAACCGGGCGGCTTCTACGATCGGGTCTCAGCGATCACGCTCCCGGCCGCCGTGACCAGTTTCCTGACCGCAGAACGGGTCGAGCAGGCCAGTGTCGGCCATGACACCCGCCGGCTACGGCTGTTCAGCGGCACAGCCAACCAGGCCCTGGCCCGCGAGATCGGTGCCTACCTCGGCGTGCCGGACGGCCCGCGGGTGATCAAGCGCTTCGCCGATGGCGAGCTCTACATCCAGATCCAGGAATCGATCCGCGGTTGCGACGTGTTCCTGATCCAGCCCACCTGCGCTCCGGTGAACGATCACCTGATGGAGCTGCTGATCATGGTGGATGCCTGCAAACGCGCCTCGGCCCGGCAGATCACCGCCGTGATCCCCTACTACGGCTATGCCCGCGCCGACCGCAAGACCGCCGGCCGCGAATCGATCACCGCCAAGCTGGTGGCCAACCTGCTGGCCAAGAGCGGCGTGGACCGCGTCCTGGCGATGGACCTGCACTCGGCCCAGATCCAGGGCTACTTCGACATCCCCTGCGATCACATCTACGGCTCGCCGGTGCTGGTGGACTATCTGGCCGGCCGCGACTTCGGCGATGTGGTGGTGGTGTCGCCTGATGTGGGCGGCGTGGCGCGGGCACGGGCCTTCGCCAAGCAGATGAACGACGCCCCCCTGGCGATCATCGACAAGCGCCGCTCGGGTCACAACGTGGCCGAAAGCCTCACCGTGATCGGTGATGTGGCCGGCAGGACGGCGATCCTGATCGACGACATGATTGACACCGGCGGCACGATCTGCGCCGGAGCCCGCCTGCTGCGCGAGCGAGGTGCCACCCGGGTGCTGGCCTGCGCCACCCACGCCGTGTTCTCACCGCCGGCCGTGGAGCGGCTATCAACGCGGGGTCTGTTTGAAGAGGTGATCGTGACCAACTCGATCCCGCTCGGTGAGGAGCGCCGCTTCCCGCAGCTGCAGGTGCTGTCGGTCGCCAACATGCTCGGCGAAGCGATCTGGCGCATCCATGAGGAGAGCTCGGTGAGCTCGATGTTCCGATGAAGAACAACGCGGCCAGCTGCAGCCATGACCTGAACCGCCTGCGGCCAGAGCTCTGACACACCCGGCTCCGCTGCACGCGCGTCTGCGACGCGCCCTGCCGCTGCTGTTGGCACTCGGCCTGCAGCTGGCTGCAACGCCAGTGCCCCTGAAGGCCGCCGTTCCAGGCCCGGCACCACGCCGCCTCGGCGTTTGGCTCACCAACAGCCCCAGCCCCCTCTACTACGACCCCAGCCGGATCGACCGGGCTGTGGCCGAACTGGCGACGGCCGGGTTCAACACGCTCTACCCGAACGTCTGGAGCCGCGGCAGCACCTTCCACCGCAGCCGCTGGGCCCCGATCGAACCGGCTCTGGCCCAGACCGGCGGCAACCACGACCCCATCTGCCGCCTGAGCGAACAGGCCCATCGCCGCGGACTGCAGGTGATCCCCTGGTTTGAATACGGGCTGATGGAACCGGCCACGGCGGCGGTGGTGCAGCAGAACCCGGAGTGGGTGCTGCAGAAACGGGACGGCAGCAGCACGATCGAGCTGCACGGCAAGCCGATGGTGTTCCTGAATCCGGCGCACCCTGAGGTGCGCCAGCGCTTTCTCGGCCTGATCAGTGAGATCGTGCAGCGCTGCAAGGTGGATGGCATCCAGCTCGACGACCACTTCGCCTGGCCGGTGGAACTGGGCTACGACCCCTACACCCGGGCCCTGTATCAGCAGAGCACCGGCCGTGAGCCCCCCGCCGACCACACCGATCGGGCCTGGATGACCTGGCGGCGCCACCAGCTCACGGGGCTGCTGCGGGAGCTGCGGCGGATGCTGAACAGCAGTGGCAGAGGACGTGCCTACGTGAGCCTCTCACCAGGGCCGTTCCGCTTCGCCTACAACCACTGGCTGCAGGACTGGGAGCTCTGGGCTCTCGGCAACCTGATCGATGAACTGGTGGTGCAGAACTACGCCTACTCCGTGCAGGGCTTCGCCCGCGATCTGCGGCAACCGGCGCTGGTGAAAGCCAGCAGCTGGGGCATCCCGGTGGAGATCGGCATCCTCTCCGGCTTCGGCGGCCGCACGACGGGGATGCCCACCTTGGCCGAAAAGGTGCGGCTGGCGAGTCAGCGCGGTCATGGGGTCATCTACTTCTACTGGGAGGGCCTGTGGGGGCTGCACGCCGGTCCGGAGGGAACCGAAGCCCGGCGGAACGCCTTCAGCCAGCTCCACCGCAGCCTGGCCCCGCTCAACCCAGCACCGCTGAACCCGATGCCTGAGAACCAGGTCCGCTGAGGCCGCTCCAGCCCCGGAACTGCAGAGGGAACCACAGGTTTCAGTCCTGGCCCAGGCACTGGCTCACCACCTCACGGCTGTTGGCGGAGAGCGGTGCAGCAGCAAGCTGCTCCAGGGCCTCGCGCATGCGCTGGCTGCGCTCAGGGCCGTAGCTCTGCCAGCGGCTGAACAGCTTGGCCATCCGCGAGGCGGTGATCGGATTGCGCTGGTCGAGATCAGCGATCTGCGCCGCCACAAAGCGATAGCCACTGCCGTCTTCGGCATGGAACTGGGGTGTGCTGGCGGCGAAACCGCCCAACACGGCGCGCAGGGTGTTGGGAGCGGCAGCATCGAAGCGCGGGTGGCCCATCAACCGCTCCATCCGGGCGATGCCATCGCCAAAGGGAGTGGAGGCCTCCAGGCTGAACCAGGCATCCAGGATCACCGGGCGGTCCTGCCAACGGTCGTGGAAAGCCGCCAACGCAGCCGTGCGCTCGGGGCAGTCCTGGCCATGCAGAGCCCGCAGGCCGGCGCGAGCCAGGGTCATCGAAGGGCCGTGCACGGCGGCGGCGGCTTCGGCGCGGGCCCCCAGATCACCGGCGGCAACGCGCAGCACCCAGGCGGTGGCGGTAAGCAGCCGATCTCCGACCCCAGCGGGCCAGGCCAGCAGCCAGCCGGGACGACAACGCTCCAGGCTCTGCTCCAAAGACTGCTCCAGGGCGGTGCCGAAGCGAACCTGCAGTTCGCGCAGCGCCCGATACAAGGCCGGCGGATCACAGCAGCCGTTCTCGGCCAGGGCAGCATCCTCCAGTTCGGCCAGACCTGGCAGGGCCAGCAGAGCGCTGCGATTGGCATCGCAAAGGTCACCTTCCGCCAGGATGCGCTCAAACGACGCCACCAGCCCCTCCTCCAGCTCGTCATCGGCGCAGCCGGCAGCGCGCTGCAAGACAGCGCGGCGCAGCAGGGTCTGGCCGGCATCCCAGCGGGCAAAGGGATCGCTGTCGCAGGCCAGCAGGTGCAGCAACTCGCCGAGGGAGCGATCGATCTCCAGCCGCACCGGGGCCGAGAAGCCGCGCAGCAGGGATAGAGCCGGCGGGTGACTGTGGGGCTCCAGGCCCTCCAGGCGGAACGTCTGTTCAGGGCGATCGATCACCAGCAGGCGACTTTCCTGCCCCCAGTGGCGATCGAGGCGGCGGCTGGCGACCTCGGCCTCATGGCAGCTCTCGTCCGCCAGGCGGGGCAGCAGCGGGTCACCGGCCTGGCCGACCAGCCCAATCCGCAGCGGGATCACCAGGGGCTGAGGATCCTGCTGGCCCGGGGAGGGGGGCGTCTGCTGCCGCACCGTCAACATCAGCGCGCCAGCATCAGCATCCCAGTGACGGACCACGGTGAGGACGGGAGTGCCGGCCTGGTGATACCAGCGCCGGAACTGAGCAAAATCGAAACGCGGCATCGGGCTCCCCGCCGCCCAGGCCTGCTCGGCGGCATCCTGCATCGCCTGCACGAAGTCATCGCAGGTGGCGGCGGTGCCGTCATGGCGCTGCACATACAACGCCATGCCGCGCATGAACACCGCTTCGCCGAGGAGGGTGTGCAGGGCACGAATCACCTCGGAGCCCTTCTCGTAAATGGTCGTAGTGTAGAAATTATCAATCGCCTGATAGTGATCCGGCTGGATCGGATGAGCCGTTGGCCCAGCATCCTCTCGGAACTGAGTGTTACGCAGCATCGACACATCCTCGATCCGCTTCACCACGGGTGAATGCAGATCAGCAGTAAAACAGGCATCGCGGAACACCGTGAGGCCTTCCTTGAGCGACAGCTGGAACCAGTCGCGGCAGGTGATGCGGTTACCGGTCCAGTTGTGGAAGTATTCATGACCAATCACGCTCTCGATCCGCTCCAGCTCAGCATCGGTGGCGGTTTCGGCATCAGCCAGCACCAGCTTGGAGTTAAAGATGTTCAGGCTCTTGTTCTCCATCGCGCCCATGTTGAAATGGCGCACGGCAACGATATTGAATTCAGCGAGGTCGTACTCCAGACCGTAGCGCTGCTCATCCCAGAGCATCGAGCGCTTCAACGACGCCATCGCGTGGGCGGTGTACGGCCGATCACCCGGTT
>Ga0315899_10007525_pt1 | contig 11700 bp, 5 predicted proteins | sample LakEriMetagenome_2_FD_203518 | JGI IMG/M metagenome (GOLD analysis project Ga0315899, IMG submission 203518) | Freshwater fungal communities from buoy surface, Lake Erie, Ohio, United States - Buoy 4 MA112 | ecosystem: Environmental > Aquatic > Freshwater > Lake | place: USA: Lake Erie, Ohio... | reverse complement strand
GACGGTGGGCACCGGTGCGAGCAGCAGTTTTGTGGCGGGCACCGTAACGGCGACGAGCGGTGCGGTGAACGTGGCGGCCTCGAAGGATGTGATTGCAGGCGCGATCGATGCGGCGACTTCGGCGACTGTGAGTGCGGCTCAGGGCGCGGTGACGCTGGCGAACGTGGCGGCAAAGGCCGGGGACCTGAAGGTCGTCGGCAAGAACGCGGTGAAGACGGGCGATGTCACGGGCGGTGCCGGTGTCGAGGTGTCGTCGGAATCTGGAGCGCTCGAGGCCGGCGCGGTCAACGCGGTGGGTGTCGCCAAACTCGCGGGTGCCAGTGGAGTGAAGGCCGCCTCCGCAAAGGGCTCTTCGGTGGACGCCACCTCAAGCGGCGGCAGCGTTGCGGTGACGGGTGCTGTGACGTCCACGACTGCGGGCGTGAAGCTGGATGGCCGCGACGGTGTGACGAGCGGTGCGATCGATGCGGCGACGAGTGCGACGGTGACGGCAGCGCAGGGTGCGGTGACGCTAGCGAACATGGCGGCAAAGGCCGGGGACCTGAAGGTTGTTGGTAAGAACGCCGTGAAGACGGGCGATGTCACGGGCAGCGCCGCGATCGACCTCGTCTCTGACAGCGGCACGCTCGAGTCGAGCGCCGTGAATGCGGGCGGCGTGGCGAAGCTCGCGGGTGCGAGCGGCATCAGGCTCGCGTCGATCCGTGGTGGAGCGGTGGATGCCACCTCAAACGCCGGCTCTGTGGCGGTCACGGGTGGCGTCACCTCGACGACTGCAGGCGTGAAGCTTGACGGCCGCGACGGTGTGACAAGTGGCGCGATCGATGCGGCAACGACTGCAACGGTGACGGCAGCGCAGGGCGCGGTGACCGCCGCGGCAGTCAATGCCGGCGGCGCACTCAATGTGAGCGGATCGAACGGCGTATCGGTCGCTTCGGCCAAGGGTGGCTCGGTCGATATGCTCGCCTCCGCTGGTGCAATCCGTGTGGGCACTGGCACCGGCAGTGATTTCGTCGCCGGTTCGGTGACATCGACCGCAGGCGGTGTAGGCCTCGTCGGTCGCGATGGCGTGACGGCCGGTGCCATCGATGCGGCGACATCTGTACGACTGCGCGCCGATGCCGGCCGGGTTACGGTAGGTCGGGTACGAGCACTCAACGGACTGATCGACATTGCCTCGCGTGACGATGGCTCGAGCGGCGAGTTGGAGGCCAGCGAAGACATCAGTGTCGTCTCGACCGATGGCAACGTTCGGGTCGGCGGCGCGAAGTCGCGTGCCGTGGTGGTGACTGCCGCGCGTGACGTTGCCGTGGCCGGTGCCGTCAACGCTGAGCGCGGCGCTGCATTCACGGCTGGCGGCCGATTTGCGAACACCGCAGCCGTTCGTGTGACCAACGGCACGCCGGGTGACGGCAGTGGTCCGTCAGGCTTCGGTGGCATCGACATTCGTGCTGCGGATGCAGAGGTTGGCGCTGAACTCTTCGTGCGCGGTGCGGGTGTCAACATTCGCGGTACGGGCGCAGGTGGCGTCGTCATCGGCGATGGGGTAACGGCGCCCGCAGGTGCATTGCAGTTGAGTAATGCCGAAGTGCAGCGTATCGACGCGGGCAGCCTTGCAATACGCTCGGGTGCGAGCACGGCTTCAGGTCGGGATCTGGTTGTGGGAGATCTTTCCCTCGATCGATCGAAGATTCCGCAGTTGCTGCTCTCGACCGGTAAAGGCGGTCAGGTTCGGGTGACGGGTGCCGTCCGAGGTTCGGGCGCACCAGCGGTGAGCATCGGTGAGTCGACGGTTCGACCCGACGGCGTCGAGATCACGGGGTCCTTGGGTGCCACCGACGCGGCGCTCGGTACGGTGCAGATTCGTTCGGGCGCAGATGTGCTCATCGGCACCCAAGGGTTCGTCGATGCCGCCAAGGCGGTTGCCGACAAGAATACCTTTGACGTGCAGTCTGCTTCAGCGGCCAATGCGGGCACCGGCAACACAGGGCGCCTTTTCCTGGTGGCCGGTGCGACGGCGTTCGATGCGCCGGGGTTCATCTTGCAGCAAAACACCGGGACCTCGGGCAACAACGGCGATGGGCTGCGCATCGGTGTGCCCTCGGGCGATGTCACCGCAACCTTCGCGAATGGCACTGCGCCGCGCCGAATCGCTGTGTTCGGCAGCGTGGTCGATGCCGATGGCAAGGTGCTGACGTCGTCGAGCGCTGCTGTAGCGAAGGGCTTGCTGCCTGCCAACGTGACGGCCAACGAGGTGTGGCGATTGAACACTTGCATTATCGGCACGGGCGCCGCCTGCGCGGCCACGAACTTGTTGCCGCCGCCGACGCAGCTGGTACAACCGCCTGTTACGCCACCGCCGGCGGCGCCCGCGACCCCGAGCACGCCGACCTCGCCCACCGCGAGCACGGCACCGCGCGCCACGAGCACCAGCAGCTCGAGCAGTGGTTCGAACAGCTCGGGTAGCTCAAGCGGTAGTTCGAGCAGTGGGTCCAGCAGCTCGGGTAGCTCAAGCGGTAGTTCGAGCAGTGGTTCGAGCAGCTCGGGCAGCTCAAGCGGTAGTTCGAGCAGCGGCTCAAGCGGTTCCAGCGGATCGGATGGCTCAGGCAGTTCCGGTGGTTCGGGCGCTTCGGGAAGCTCGGATGGTGGATCGAGCGGCAGCTCTGATGGCTCCAACGGTAGCAGTTCTGACGATCAGTCCGCTTCGAACGATGAGAGCGCTGCCGAGGACGAGAGCGACACTGAGGATACGCAGGAGCAGGAGCAGGAGCCGACCGAGGAAGAGGAGCAGGCCGCGAACGAGGAAGAGGCCACCGAAGAAGCGGCCGCGCAAATTGCCGACGCGGGAACGCAGCAGGAAGAGGAAAGCCTGAAGCCTCTCGAGGTGGATGCGGGTTCACGCGATCTGCTGAAGCCCGATACGGATGGCGGTATTCGTGAGCCGGGCGTGGGCTCGGCTAACGAAGACCTCTGGCCGCAAGAACCGCTGCCCACGCCGCCCTCCACGCCATGAGTCGCTCGAGTCACGCGATCAGATGGTTCACCGCGGTGGCAGTCAGCGCAGCCGTCGCGATTTTTGCGGTCGGCGCGCCCGCCGCAACCCCAGTGTGGGTGAGCAAGCCCTCGGTCAACCTCGGTGCGGATCCCACCGGTCGTGCCTGCACCGCGCGACGCTTGTACGGTGATCCGCTGCTGCGCGACGGCGGGCGCGATCTCGCTTACGACATCAGCTGCGGTCGTGCCGGTGGCGTCGGGCGTATCTACGTGCTCGGCAGCCGACCCAAAGAAGAGGCCCTCAAGATCTGGCGAGATGCGGTCGCGCCGCTCTGTCTGGGTCCTCGTCCCCAGGAGTGGTCGCCGGAGGGCGTGACCGCGGAGCTCAGTTTTTTCTGTGCTGGCGGGACAAGTGCGGGCGCGCGGCCGGCGACGATGCTGCTCGCGGCCTCGAGCTCGCGTGGCTTGATCGCAGGGGATTCCCCACCTACCTCCGCGCCCGTGGTGGAGCGTGCGATTCGGATTTTCGCGGGCGTTGAGCCTGAACCTGCCAAAGCCAGATCGCGCGGGCCACGCAGTGCGCTGCTCGCCAATCTCGAGACTGTGCTGGGTAACGATCTGGCGGGCGGTGGCTTTGGCGACTTTGCGAGCCTGCGCGCAGCGGCGTTCGAGAACAACTCCATGTGGCTCTTCGGGTCAGCGGAGCTGCAGTTCGCCGATGCGATCCGCATCCATGCGGGATTATGGCCCGAAGATTTCGGGGGGCGAGCCGACCTGCAGTCCGAGCGTGCGCTGAATCTGTCCAACCAGCGACGCTTTCCGGAAGCAGAGCGCGCGCTTTCTGAGGCTGCGCAGAATGCCGAGAAATCAGGTGATCTGTATCTGCGAGCGAAGGTGTCAGCCTACGCGGCACTCACGGCACTCAATGCGGGCAAGTTGGCGGACGTTCGAGCCCGAGCCACACAGGCGCGGGAATTCATTGCCGAATGGCGACGCTCTGGGCAGGTTGAGCGGGTGCAGGCCGACCAGACCATCGCCCGATTGCCGGTCGCTGCACGGGTCGCCATTCTCGAATCCCAAATGCTGCGCGCGCTCGCGGTCGCCGAGTCGCGGGACAAGGGTCTGAGTGCAGGACGGCCCGGGCTCGCGGCTGCGGCGGACTCTGCAGCAAATGTCGATGCGCGTGCAGGCAGTTGGTTGCAGTCGGGTCTCGCACAGGATCGGGCGGCACTTGAAATCGCGGACGGGCGTCCTGACTCCGCGGTGCGAATCCTTGAGGAAGCGTTGACTCGGTACCGACGGATCGCCACCGGTACGCGTATCGAGGCCAATTTATTGATGGATCTTGGTGGTGCGCTGCAAGCAGCGAAACGCGAGGACGAGGCGCTGCAGCGGTATGCGCAGGCGTTCGAGATCTATCGTGAGCAGACGGAGAATCGTGGTGTGGCGCCGATTCGGGCCATGACCTACCTGACGACGCTCACGCGCAAATTGCCCAAAGTTGCCAAGCCCGAGGAAGCGGCCGATCTGTTCGCGGCCTTCGAGACCTTGGCGACCCCTGCCGTGGCGCAGACTGCGGCGGCCACGGCGGCACGTTTGCTCGCAGGCCCGAACGGTGGGGTGATCCGTTCCTGGCAGGACGCGGATCGCTCGCTGCGTCGAGCGCTGACGAAGCTTTCGAATTTACCGGCCGATGCGCCGCCCGACGTCAAGCAGACAGCCGAAGAAGATGTCGCGACTTGGCGCTCGCGGGTCGAAACTCTTGAGCAGCAGGTTAACCAGCTCTTTCCGAATTTCGGGCTCGTGACACTCGAGCCCGTGACCATCCAGACGTTGCGTACCTCGCTCGGCCCCCGTGAACGTTTGCTGCGTATTGCGCTCGGGCTGAAGTCCGGCATCGGGCTGCTCATCGACCGTGACAGCGTGCGCGTGTTCGAGGTCAGCATCGGCGAGTCGACCGCCGCGGAGCTCGTGGGGCGCATCAAGAAGTCCGTGCGCAATCCGGATGTGGATTTCGATCAGCGTGCGGCGCGGCAATTGTACGAGGGACTCTTCAGTCGTATCCGCGACGATTTGATGAGCGACGCCGCTCCGGAAAGGTTGATCATCGAAACCACGGGAGCCCTGGCGAGTTTGCCGTTCTCGGTGTTGCAAAGTGCGGAGCCGACCGACGAGGGCGAGGCCTGGTTGGCCAAGCGTTTCGCGGTGATGTCGGTACCCAGCATGCGGGCCTTCGTGTCCGCCCGAGCGGCGGGTCCCTCGCAGGGTACGGTGCCGTTCGTCGGCTATGGCGACTTCCTTCCGTTGGTGAGCGCGACGGCGGCTCCCTCGATCACCCGATCCATCCTCAATGCACGGCGATTACCGTCCGGATGCGAGGCCTTGCTCACCGGGGCGCTGGCAAAGTTGCCACGGCTTGCGGGCACCGCGGCGGAACTCGAAACTGTGAAACGGGTGATCGGGGCGGACGATCGCAGTGTGCTGCTGCGCAACCGCTTCACGGATCGCAACGTGCTCAATTCCGAGCAGGTCGCGGCGGCCCGAGTGCTGATGTTTTCCACGCACGGCGTGTTCGGCACGGATTTTCCGGAAGCGGCGGGGTGTCTGCCGGATGCCGCGTTGCTGACGTCTGCCGTATCGGATAAGGCCGGAGTGTTCCTCGACTCGGCACAAATCCTCGATCTGAAGCTCGATGCCGATCTTGTGGTGCTCTCAGCCTGCGATACCGGCAATCCACAGCCCGTGGCGCCTGGCGAGTCAGGATTGCCTTCGGGCGGCGATGCGCTGTCGGGGCTTGCCCGTTCATTCTTTTACGCCGGCGCACGCAGCGTGATGATCTCGCACTGGGTGCTGCCGGACGAGGACACGGTGAATCTCATGAAGGTCTTTTTCGAGCGATTGCAGGCGGGTGATGCAGCACCGGAGGCCTTGCGCGCGGCGCAGCTCGCGCAGATCAGCTCTGGGGCTGCCGACCCGTTGCAGTGGGCGGCACTTGCCGTGGTGGGGGCGCCGCAGGCGCGCTAACTGCGCGGCGGCGATCGAGTGAGTTAACATGCTTATGGGCTCGGGGAGAGAGGGATTTATGCGCAATATTCTTCGGACGGGTGCCGTGTTGGCACTCGGCATGCTGGGCGGTCTCGCCGCAGCGAGCGATTACATCGTGGCGCGATCGACGGATGCGTCGATCGTCAAGGGCACGGCGCTGGCCGCAGGGGCCGTGGTGCCGGCTGCGGTGGGCGCCGTCGTGACACTCATCTCCGCTGGGGGCGAGGTCGTCATCCTCAAGGGGACCGAGTCCGGCATCAAAGTTCCGGGGGCGGCAAAAGCGGCGACTAGTGCGGCGAGTGCCACCTTGGCTGCGCTCGTCAATCGGCCGCCGCCGCGACGCAATTTCGGGGCGATGCGCGGCAACGAGAAGTGTCGCAGCGTCGAAGAGCTCCAGACGCTGGAGGCGATTCTTGCGGTGTCGGAGATCGAGGGCTGCGGTCGCATCGCGCAGGCGGCACTCGAGGCGTACATCAATAAGGCTGAAGCGGCTGCTGCGACGCCTTGAGCGCTGAGTCGTTCCGGATCGCGATCGTCGGGGCGGGGCCCGGCGGTCTGAGCGCGGCCTCGCGTGCGGCCGAGCTTGGGGTGTCGCATGTGCTGCTCGAGCAGAGCGCAGCGCACGCCAACACCATCCAGCGCTACCAGAAAGGCAAGCATGTCATGGCGGAGCCCAACGTGCTGCCGCTGCGTAGTCCCTTGCCGTTTGCGGCGGGTGTGCGCGAACACATCCTCGAGGAATGGGGCGCCGGGCTCGACCGCCTCGGTGTCAATCTTCGTTGCCAGAGTGAAGTCACTCGGATCGAAGGTGAGCGGGGTGACTTCAAACTCACGCTAAAAAGCGGCGAGTCGCTGCGGGCCGAACATGTGATTTTCTCGATTGGCGTGCAGGGCAATCCGCGGCGTCTGGGCGTACCAGGCGACGATCTGCCCTGCGTGCAGTACACGCTCGACGATCCGGATGACTATCAGGGTGAGACGATTGTTGTGGTCGGTGCTGGCGATGCCGCCATCGAAAATGCCATCGCGCTCGCGCGAGCGAATCGGGTATTCATCGTCAATCGCGCCGAGGAGTTTGCGCGCGTCAAGGATGGCAACCTGAGTCTGATCCTCAAGGCCATCGAGGACGAAACGCTCGGCTGCTTCTACAAGTCGAGTTGCGTGTCGATCACGGCCACGGCGGGTGCGGAGGCACCGTACCTTCTGACTCTCGCCACGCCCGAGGGCGACACGGCTGTGCCCTGTCACCGCATCATCGCCCGCATCGGTGCGGTGCCACCTCGAAAGTTTGTTGAGTCCTGCGGAATTCGTTTTCCTTCCTCTGATGTCGCAGCCTTGCCTGAGCTCAGCGCGCAGTACGAGTCGAACGTGCCGGGTCTTTACGTCATCGGGGCGCTCGGCGGCTATCCGCTCATCAAGCAGGCGATGAACCAGGGCTACGAGGTCGTAAGTCACATCCAGGGCGAGGCGGTGGAACCGGCCGATGAGCCGCTGCTCGCTGAGAAATTTGCAAAGCTTGCCGGCGGGTTGTCGGTCACCGAGACACTGCAGCGGATGCAGCAGCGCATTCCGCTCTTTGCCGACGTGAATCCGCTGATGTTTCGTGAGTTGATCCTCGGCAGCGCTGTGCACTGCCCGCATGAGGGGGACGTCGTCTTTCGCCGCAACGACTATACGAACTCGTTCTACACCGTCCTCGACGGCAGTGTGCAGATCGAGCTCGGCGAGGGTGGCGACTCGAGACGCATCACGCTCGTGGCCGGGCAGTTCTTCGGCGAAGGCAGTCTGCTCTCGGGTCGACGTCGGTCTGCGGCGGTGTATGCCGGCGCGGGCTGCGTACTCATCGAGTCGCCACGGCGCGACATCGTCAAGCTCATGAACTCGGTCGACTCGGTGCGCTCGGTGATCGATCGGCTGTTCATCGTCCGGGCGATCCAGACCGGTTTCGCTCCGAACACGCCCTTTGAGGTTCTCGCGCCCATCGCGGCGCGTGCTCGGCTCAACCGCTACAAGCGTGATGAGGCTTTATTTAAGGAGGGCGAACCTGGAGACCGACTGCATCTCGTGCGCAGCGGCTCGGTCGCCGTGTCACGCAATTTCGGCGGACGCGAGGTGACCTTGTCCTACGTAGCCGCAGGCAATTACGTCGGTGAGATGGCTCTGCTCGGCCGAACATCGCGCAGTGCCACCGTCCGCGCCGCGGTGCCCACCGAGACAGTGAGTCTCGATGCCGATGCGTTCGCTGAGCTCATGGCCCATAACCCGGCGCTGCGCGGCGACATTGAAAACGTCATGCGCAAGCGCATCGTGAGTAATGCCCAAGCGCAATCGAGTGATGCGGGCGGCAATCTGATCTCGTTTCTGATGCGACAGGGACTGGGTGAGGCCACCGACGTACTGCTGATCGACGAGTCGCTGTGTATCGGTTGCGACAACTGCGAGCAGGCCTGTGCCGCGACACATGGCGGCACGTCACGGCTCGATCGCGCCGCAGGGCCCACCTTTGCCCACGTGCATGTACCGACCTCGTGTAGGCACTGCGAGAACCCGCATTGCATGAAGGACTGTCCTCCCGATGCGATCCGTCGCGCACCGAATGGCGAGGTATACATCCGTGACAACTGCATCGGTTGCGGCAACTGCGAGCGAAACTGTCCCTACGGTGTGATCCATATGGCGAGCACGCCGCCGCCGCAACCCTCGTTGTGGGCATCATTGCTGTTCGGTAGCGAAGCAGCTCCAGTCGAGTCGACCGGGCAGGGCAAAGCACCCAAGAAGGCAGTCAAGTGCGACATGTGCAAGGACCAGTCGGGCGGTCCTGCCTGCGTGCGCGCCTGCCCCACCGGTGCAGCGCTGCGCGTGAGCCCGGCTGAGTTCGTCGAGTTCGTCAGCACCGGGGTGGCGGAGCGCTGAGATGCATCAGTCAGTTCTCGATTTCGAACGTCGCCGTTACCTGAAGATCGCACTCGCGCTGTGCGCCGTGTCGCTGGTGGCGTATCTCTGGCACGATCCGCGCTCACCGCCGAACGGCGGAACCTGGCTCGGGTATACGCTGGGCGGTCTCGGCGCGGCGTTGATCCTGTGGCTCACGGCGCTGGGTGTGCGCAAGCGGACCTATACCTCAACGCTCGGTAGCTTGCAGGGATGGGTCAGTGCGCATGTGTACCTGGGTCTCGCGCTGCTGCTCGTGGTGTCACTGCATGCCGGTTTCCAGTTTGGCTGGAATATTCATACGCTCTGCTACGTGCTGATGGTGGTAGTGATTGCCTCGGGCCTCCTAGGCATCGTGCTGTATCAGCGGTTGCCGCAGCAGTTGTCGCAGAATCGCGCGCAGCAGACATCGGAGCAGATGCTGACTGAGTTGCAGGAACTCGATGAGCGCACGCGACGCGTGGCTGCGAACGCCTCTTCGGACGAGGCGTTGGCGATCGAGGCCAACATTGCGGGTACTCGCATTGGCGGTAGTACGGTAGCGATCCTCTCGGCGAAGGATCGATCAACAGTGCGGCTGCCTGGTGGGTCGGCTGAGGCTGAGGCGAACCCCGGTCAGGCGCGCATCCTCGAGTGGCTGAGCGCGCGACTTTCGGCGAGCGACGATGCTGGTCGTACCCGAACGCTCACGGATCTTGTCTCGTTGATCGGTGCGCGGCGTGCGTTGCTGCGACGGTTGCAACAGGATGCGCGGCTGCGCGGCTGGCTGTCGATCTGGTTGTACGTGCACGTGCCCGTAACCTTCGGTTTGCTGGGCTCGCTCATCGCACACGTCGTCAGCGTGTTCCTCTACTGGTAAGCAGGCGATGCGCGTACTGCTTCGACATATCACCCGAACCGCCGCAGGCACGCAGTCAGTGCGTGAGGAATGGGTGGATGACACCGTCATCACCCTCGGTCGTTCTACCGACCAACGCGTGCAGAGCAACGACACCCGTCTGCAACTGAAGCACGCCGAGTTGCGCGCGACGGCCTCAGGGTGGCAGCTCGTATGCATTCCGCCAGGCCAGGCTGTAGTTAATGACAAGGCCTGTCGCGATGCGCGGCTCGCTGTGGGCGATGTGGTCACGCTTGGTTCGCTGCGCCTTCGCGTCGAGGCGCCCACCGCGGCCGGCGAACCGCAACTGTCGATCGAGCGACTCCCCGATACGGCGAGCGCTGCGGTGTCAGCGGGTGCGGGCGCGCCAGCCTCGGCTACGGCGCCAAAGTTATCGCTCGCTGAACTCGGTTGGCGCAAGCGTCCGTGGGCGTGGGCGCTGTTTCTCGTCACCGTGTTGGGCGGTCTCGCACTGCCGTGGGCGGTGGGCGTGCCCTCCGATGCGACTTGGAGTTCGGGACCCCTGCATGAGGCGCACGCCTCGCTTGAGGGACGCTGCGACAGTTGTCACGTAAAACCCTTCCAGCGCGTACGCAATGAGTCCTGTCTCGATTGTCATGCGGATCATTTACGCACGCATCTGCCCGCCGATCATCCGGCGACCGTGCAGTTCATGGCCCAGCGGTGTACGGACTGCCACGTCGAGCACGATGAACCAACGCACCTCGTGCAGACGGATAATCGGGTATGCACGGACTGCCATGCGGAACCGGAGCGCCATGGTGGGCGCCCCGGCGCGAAGCCCGTGACCGATTTCGAGTCGAACCATCCGCCGTTTCGCCTGAGCTCGCTACGCAGCGAGCAGCCCGCCTCGCAATTGAAGTTCACGCATGCTGCGCATCTCGATGAACGAGGTATCAAGGCACCGAGTGGCACCGTGGTCATGAAGTGTGCGGACTGCCACACGCCCACGGAGGAAGGGCGCAGCTTTGCGCCCATCCGTATGGAGACCCACTGCGCATCCTGTCATCGGCTCGACTTCGACCCCGCCGAGCCTGATCGAACTGTGCCGCATGGCGATCCGACCGAAGTGCTGCGTGTACTGAGCGGGCATTACAGCGCGCGATATCTTGCCGGTTACGCCGACCCGCTTGCCGGGCGGACGTCCACCGTGCTGCCGCCCGGTGTCGAGGTGGCGCCGGCGGAGCGTGCTCGGCTGCTCGGTGTGGCGCGTGATCGCGCCGTGCGGGTGGCCACGGATCTGTTCGAGCGGCGTGCCTGCGTCGACTGTCATACGGTCACGCGCGTGGATACGGCTGCGGAACCTGCCTGGAAGGTTATGCCCGTCAAGCTGGTGTCGGACTGGATGCCGGGCGCCGAGTTCGACCACGCGTTGCATGGCACCTCGCTCACGCCGTGCAGCACCTGTCACAAGGCCGAGACCTCGAAACAGGCGAGTGACGTGCTGATGCCACCGATAGAGACGTGTCGCGATTGTCACCGCGGCACGATGAAAACCGCCTGCATCGATTGTCACGGATTCCATGGCAAGGGACAGCCGCTGTGGCAGCCGGCGACGCTCAAGGCTGTGTTGCACAAGGCTGCCCCGCCGTGATCCGCAGGCGTTCGTTATCTGTGTTGGCGGCGCTCGCGCTGACCGCCTGTGGGGGTGGGGGCGGTGGCAGTAGTGCGCCCTCGGCGGGGAGTGCAGGAAGTACGCCGCTGTCGTGTGACGGGTCCTGTGCGAGCTCGAGCACCGCTTTGACGGTGGCGCAAGTGGAAACTGTGATCGCACGGGCCGTCGTCGAGGCTCAGGCGCGTAATGCCAAAGCCACCATCGCGGTGGTCGATCGCGT
>Ga0315899_10007523_pt1 | contig 11701 bp, 11 predicted proteins | sample LakEriMetagenome_2_FD_203518 | JGI IMG/M metagenome (GOLD analysis project Ga0315899, IMG submission 203518) | Freshwater fungal communities from buoy surface, Lake Erie, Ohio, United States - Buoy 4 MA112 | ecosystem: Environmental > Aquatic > Freshwater > Lake | place: USA: Lake Erie, Ohio... | reverse complement strand
TGACCGGGTTCCGCCTTGGCCTGACCGGGTCGATCGGAATGGGCAAGTCCACGACCTCTGCACTGTTTGCGGCAGAAGGCGTTCCGGTTTGGGATGCAGATCAGGCAGTGCATCGGCTTTATGCCCAAGGCGGTGCGGCGGTTGGCCCGCTGGCGGCGCTTTTCCCGGATGCAGAGATCGAAGGCGCGATTCGCCGCGATGTGTTGCGCCGCCGGATAGCCGAAGACCCCGGTGCCCTGGCGAAGATCGAATCGGTGGTCCATCCTTTGGTGGTTGCGGATCGCACAGGCTTCATTGCCCGAACGCCGGCAGACCTTCTGCTTCTGGACATCCCGCTGCTGTTCGAAACAGGGGCGGATTCCGGTATGGACGCGTCGCTGGTCGTCACCGCACCGCCAGAGCTTCAGCGGGCCCGTGTCATGGCCCGGCCCGGAATGACCGAGGCTTTGTTCCGGACTTTGCTTGCACAGCAGATGCCCGATCGCGAAAAGCGGGCACGGGCGACACATCTGATCGAAACGCTCAGCCTCGACTCGGTCCGTGCCTGCGTGCAGGCGCTGATCCGGTACATTCGGGAAACCTGCCATGCGTGAAATTGTTCTGGACACCGAAACCACCGGCCTCGAGCCGGCCGAAGGTCACCGGATCGTTGAGATTGGCGCGGTAGAGTTGTTCAATCACATGCCAACAGGACGGACGTTCCATCAATACATCAATCCGCTGCGTCCGATGCCCAAAGAGGCGTTCGAGGTTCATGGGCTGGGCGATGACTTCCTGCGCGACAAGCCCGTGTTCAAAGCCATTGGACAGGCCTTCCTCGACTTTATCGAAGACTCCAGGCTGGTGATTCACAACGCAGCGTTCGACATGAAGTTTCTCAACGCCGAACTGGGCTGGGCCGGGCTTCCGGCGCTCGCGGCCGGGCGGGCGCTTGATACGCTTCTGATCGCCCGGAAAAGATTTCCCGGCTCGCCCGCGTCTCTTGATGCGCTTTGCCGCCGGTTTGGCGTCGACAATTCCTCGCGCGAAAAGCATGGGGCGTTGCTGGACAGCGAGATCCTTGCCGAGGTCTATCTTGAACTTGTCGGTGGCAGGCAACCCGACCTTGTGCTTGCAGGACAGGCCGGCGCAAAGCCCGGAACGGTAACAATGCCCGACTGGCGGCCAGGACCGCGCCCGCAGCCCCTGCCGCCGCGTCTCACCCAAGCAGAAGATGCCGCCCACGCCGCCTTTGTTGCGGCATTGGGCGAAGGTGCCGTTTGGTTGAGGCGCGTCTGACAGTCAGGACAGGGTGGCGGGCGTTTTCTGGGACTCTGCCCGGCGGGCAAGCTCCTGGCGGTACAGCGCCATATAATCCACCGTATCCACGTTCAGCGCCGGGAACCCGCCGTCGCGTGTGACGTCCGAAATGATGCGACGCACGAAAGGAAACAGCATGCGCGGGCATTCGATCAGCAGGAACGGGTGAATCTGGTCGTCCGGCACGCCTTCGACCAGAAAGATACCGGCATATTCAAGTTCCATCAGAAACAGACTGTCGCCGGTCGCCTTGTTCTTTGAGGTGACGCGAAACTTGTTGATCACTTCGTACTGGTTCGGCTGCGGGCGCTTGCGGGCATCCAGGCTGACCTGCACCGTGACATCGGGCTGCACTTCGCCGCTGGTCAGGCCCTTCTGGGCGACAACGTTTTCAAAGGAAAGATCACGGATATACTGCGCCAGAACCTGCATCCGGATCTGAGCAGGGGCTTCGGGGGCGGCGCTGCCGTTGGTTTCAGTCATCAAGATCTCCTGCTACCGGTCAATTCCGGGTCGGAGGCTGTCTAGCAGGTCAGACCGGCACGCTCAATGCCGCGTCCAGCCCGAAGGCGGCTTGCCTTTCTCGTCCGGCAATTCTTCCCAGGTTGTATCGATCACCTCGTCAGGCCGGGGCCGGGACGATGCCATGTTGGAAGCAGCGGCATTCGCGGCTGAATACAGATGCGCGGAAACGGCAGCCTGGGCGCGGCGTTGTGCAAGCCGCGTCAGCGCGTGCTGAACCGGGGGCAGCAACAGCAGCAGGCCGCAGACATCGGTAAAGAACCCCGGCAGGACAAGCAGCGCGCCCGCCACCACCGTCAGAACGTCAGACGCAAAAGCGCGGGCCGGGTTGCTTCGGGCTTGCAGCGCCGTCTTCAGGTCGCGCTGTGCCCGTTCGCCCTGGCTGCGGATCAACCAAATGCCGAAAACGGCCGTACCAACCACGATCGCAAGCGTCATCCAAAGGCCAAGCCAAGCCCCAACAGTTACGAAAAGCGAGATTTCGATCAGAGGAAGTCCAAGGATCAGGGCAATCAGCCACATCTCATCCGTTCTCTTTCCAGGTCAGGCGGTGGACTTGAGCCGTTCCGTCCCCTACATAAGGCAGGAGGTGGCAGGTTAACAACCCAAGAGCCACATGTTCCGAGGACTGAATGGGCAATTCCGTGATCCAACTTCTGGTTCTGGCCGGTGTGGCCATATTTCTGATATTCAAGCTGCGCTCTGTTCTGGGCACGCGCGAAGGCTTCGAGAAACCCCCCCTCCCGCTTGAAGACGCGCGTGCGCGTCCGGCAAGACGCGAGTTCGAAGTGATTCAGGGCGGTCCGGACCGCGATATTGTCGATCACGTGGCCGATGGCAGCGCCGCAGCCAAATCACTTGCGGCGATGAAACTGGCAGAGCCCAGTTTCTCTGTCAGCGAATTTCTGACCGGCGCCCGCGGAGCCTACGAGATGATCCTGATGGCCTTCGAAAAAGGTGATCTCGCCAGCATCCGCCCGTTTCTGTCGGATGACGTCTTTGCGACATTCACCGACGTCGTCGAGGCGCGGGAACGCGAGGGTCTGACCATCGAATCGCACTTTGTCGGATTGCGCGAACTGGCTTTGCAGGACGCCACCTTTGACCGCGACTCCAAAGAGGGAGAGATCACGGTTCGGTTTGTCGGTGAACTGACATCGGTTGTGCGCAACAAGGCCGGAGAAGTGATTGAAGGCAGCCCGACAGCAGCCAAGCGTCAGCGTGACCTGTGGACCTTTGCCCGCCGGATGGGGGTCGATGACCCGAACTGGCAGCTTGTCGCCACGGGCGAATGACAGGATTTTGATGCGTGCGGTGCCTTACATCCTTGCCGGGGTCTTGGGTGCCATGACTGCTGCGGGTCCGGCCTCGTCCGATGTGCTTGGTTTTGGTCAGCTTGACGGTCGGGCAGCGGACGATCGCGCCGAAAAGTTCTCTGGCACGGGCGCAGAGGCAGGTCGGGCTGCAGGGCAGATCAGGAACGGGGGCCGCATGGTCGTGCTGGTGCCGATTGAGCGCGCCTGTGCCATGCTTTCGGACCCCTGAGCCATGGCGCGCCGACGGCACCTGAGACCCGAGGAAGAAGATCTGTGGCAGGCCGTAGCCCGTACTGCACAGCCGATGCATTCCAGGCAGGGACAAGATCAGCGCCGGGGCGGTGTTGACCTGCCGCCCTCCCTGTCAAAGGAGAAGGCCGCGCCAGCCGCACCAGCCCTGCAGCCGTTTCAGATCGGAGAGAAGGCCCGGACAGTGCTTGGACACGATCTTGTGCCAAACCTGTCGGCACGCTTGTCTGCGGCCCCGCTGCGCATGGATGCAAAGGCCTTTGCCCGGATGTCGCGTGGCAAGCTGTCACCGCAAGCCCGCATCGACCTGCACGGCCTGACGCTTGCCGAAGCGCATCCGCAGCTGATCGGATTTGTGCTTGGTGCGCAGGCTCAGGGATTGCGGCTTGTGCTTGTCATCACCGGAAAGGGGCGGCGGCCCACTGATGACGGCCCGGTTCCCCAGCGTCATGGCATCCTGCGGCATCAGGTGCCGCAATGGCTGGCTCAGGCCCCGCTTGGACAGGCCGTGCTGCAAGTGGCCGAGGCGCATCTGCGCCATGGCGGCAGCGGGGCTTTCTATGTTTACCTGCGACGCGCCCGGTAGGGTCCTATTGCCCGGTCAACTCGTTGTTGATCGCCACCGCCGGCGACACGACAATTTGCGTCGCCTTCTGCGCGGTCAGAACCAGCCCCGGAAGCAGGCCGACCCGTCCGGCATTGTCATTGTCAAACGCGGCCTGGACGCTGCCGATGTTGTTCAGCAGCGTTATGAGTTCCGGCGAATCCCCGACCGTGAAATGACCCGATCCGGTGGAATAGGCCGCGATGTCGATCACCCGCACCTCCAGGTCAGACACCTGGCTGACATCGCTCATGTTTCCCAGGCGGTTCGGCTCTCCGGTGATGAAGGATGACAGGCGAAGGGCCTTGTCCTTGCCGGACGCAAAGATCAGGAACGGCTGCGGCAGGTCGCCGAAAGTCGAAGCCTGCGACTTGAACACCTCTATATCGATATCCGGGGAAAGAAGAACCACGCCGGCAAGAGAGCGGCGCAGCTTGGCAGAATTGCGGATGTCCATCTGCCGCAAAGATTCGACCAGCAGTTGTGCGCCCATCGAATGGCCGACAACGATAACCTCTTGCGCGCCGGCGGCCACAACCTCGTTGAACAGCTTTTCAAAGCCGTCGCGGGCATAAAGCGAAGAATCCCTGTCGTGGACGTACCCAAGGGCCTGGCCGGCAGAGGGCCAAGAATAATGCACCGTCACGCGTGGCAGATCAAGGTCGTGGGACAGCTGTGCGATCCGGTACAGCCCTTCGGCAAAGGTGTTGTTGAATCCGTGCACGAAAATCAGGGCGCGCCGCTTTGGCCCCTGTTCGTCGTTCATCGCCTTGTAGAGGTCCCGGCGAAAGTCAGCGTCCAAGGGGTAGATCACGTCATCAGCCGTCAGGAATTCTGTATACGGGTCCGGTGCGCGGCCCTTCCTGGGCCATTTGATTTCGCCGGGCGCGCGGTTTGGGGGTACGGAGATGTCGTATCTTGCCAGCGACAGCACCGGCGACCGTTCTGACCCGAATGAACCTGTTGCCGGATCAAAGGCGCGGGTTGTGCCGACAAAGATCGGCTCGATCGTTCCCACATTGCGTGCCACCGGGTCAACCGTCACGGTGCCACGCTGCCCGCAGGCGGCAAGGGTGCACAGAACTACCATCAGAACGACCTGCCGCATCATCTTGCGTTTCCCTTTCGCCGAAGCCGGAGCCATCACTTCGGCAAGACCATGATCGTCTGGAAAAGCGCTCGTCAAGCCTGCCACGCCGTTACAGAACGTATCGGCTGAGATCGGCAGAGCGTGACAGCGCACCCACGTTCTTTTCGACATAGGGCGCATCCACGACCACCGCATCACCGGGTCTGTCAGGCGCCGAAAAAGACAGCTCTTCAAAGACACGTTCCAGCACCGTGTAAAGCCGCCGCGCCCCGATGTTTTCGACCGAGGCATTCACCTCTGCCGCGATATGGGCCAGCGCCGAAATCCCGTCCGGTGTGAAGGTTACCGTCACCGCTTCGGTGGCCATCAGCGCAGAATACTGGCGCGTCAGGGCGTTGTCCGTTTCGGTCAGGATCCGGACGAAATCCTCTTCGGTCAGGGGCTGCAATTCCACCCGGATCGGCAGGCGGCCCTGCAGTTCAGGCAGCAGATCAGACGGCTTGGCGATATGGAATGCCCCGCTGGCGATGAACAGGATGTGGTCTGTCTTCACCGGACCGTATTTGGTGGACACCGTGGTGCCTTCGATCAGCGGCAGAAGGTCGCGCTGCACGCCTTCGCGGCTGACATCGGCCCCCCGCGTGTCGGACCGGGCACAAACCTTGTCGATCTCGTCGATGAAAACGATCCCGCTGTCCTGCACGGCGGCCAAGGCCGCCTTGGTCACGGCTTCATCATCCAGAAGCTTGTCCGCCTCTTCGCCCAGCAGCAGGTCGTAGCTTTCCGCCACTGTCAGGCGGCGGCGCACCTTGCGCCCGCCGAAGGCCTTGCCGAACAGGTCCTGCAAGCCTTGCATCTGCTGTTCCATGCCGGGCATCCCGCCCATGACGGGCAGGCTTGGCGACGGTTCGGCCAGATCCAGGTCGATTATCGTTGTATCCAGTTCGCCCCGCTTCAGCTTGCCGCGGAACATTTCGCGGGTCTGGTCGCGGGCGTCCTTGCCCGCCAGGGCTTCGATCACCCGGTCTTCTGCAGCGCTGTGGGCGCGGGCGCGCACCGCATCCCGCATCCGGGTGCGGGTCTCGACAATGGCGGCATCCATCAGATCACGGATGATGCTATCCACATCGCGGCCGACATAGCCCACTTCGGTGAACTTCGTCGCCTCGACCTTCAGGAAGGGGGCCTTTGCCAGCCTAGCCAGGCGGCGGCTGATTTCGGTCTTGCCCACCCCGGTTGGGCCGATCATCAGGATGTTCTTCGGATAGACCTCGTCGCGCAGATCATCGCCCAGCTGCCTGCGCCGCCAGCGGTTGCGCATGGCCACAGCCACCGCCCGCTTGGCATCGGTCTGGCCGATGATGAAGCGGTCAAGCTCTGACACGATTTCGCGCGGGGTCAGGGTTGTCATGCGTTCTCCGCATAGGGCGGCAGGCGTGACTTGCCGGGAAAATCGGGAAGCGCGCGCATCAGCGCAGATCGCAGCGGCACCCACCAGGTGCCAAGCGCCGTTACCAGCGCCCCCAGCACAATCAGCATCATCGCCCAGCTTCCGAAATCGGTGCCGTTCCGGCCCTCGATGATCCAGCTGATCACCAAGGCGATATAGACAAGGGCCGCCGTCAGGAACGACCGCCGGTCGATGATCAGGGCCAGCGCGGCAATCACCGCCAGCGCAGCCGCAAGCGAGACGATGCCTGCCGTACCGCCAACGTTGTACAGCGTCAGCGCCACCGTATTGACCAGCGCGGGCGCTGCAAGCACATGCAGCCAGAACGCCGTCGCTGAATAGCGGCCCAGCCGGTAGGGGTCGCGCATGTCAAACCACATGGCGGCAAGAAAGGCCCCGATGCCGAAGCCAAGTGTGGCCAGCGCAAACTGCGGGCTTTGTCGCAGATCGAACAGGCCGGACAGGCCACTGTGGCCAGTGCCCGCAAATCCGGACACCGATTCCGGCGATGCCGTCATCGAGTAGACGGCGCCCAGCGCGAAAGCGCCAAGAATGAAGGCCGCAAAGGGAAGCCGGAATTTTCTGTACCAAACGGCCATGCCCAGCGCTGCCAGCACGAAACTGGCGACAACAGGCAGCCGCAGAGTGGTGCCGGCATCATGCAGCAGCGTTACGGCAGACAGGTAGATTCCCGATCCGAAAGCCACGGCCAGAACCATAGAGGGCAGGTTCATCCGGCGCTTCAGCGTGAAATATCCGGCCCACCACCAGGCAATCGCGGCGCAGATCAGTGGCAGCGTGACCAGAACTGCATATCCGCCGACTGTGACCAGAACTGCTGCAATGCCGGACATCAGAATGACAAGGCCGATGGACACGAAGATTTCCGAGAACCCCCGGAAAAACTCGAAAGGCTCGTCCTCGGCGGGCATCGCCAGCCGTTTCCCGGCGCGACTGTCGGCCAAAGCCGAAACAGAGGCCGCCTGTGCTTCGGTGACGATCCCGGCGGCGACGGCGGCCCGCAGATCTTCGGGGGTGATCTGGCGGGCGGGATCAGCCACGGATCGCCTCCACCGTCAGGTTGCCGTTGGTGTAAACACAGATGTCTGCGGCAATCGCCATGGCGTGGCGGGCAATGTCCTCCGCCGGCAGGTCTGTCGTCATCAGGCCGCGCGCAGCCGCCAGCGCGAAATTGCCGCCCGAGCCAATGGCGGCCACGTCATTCTCCGGCTCCAGAACGTCGCCTGCCCCGGTGATCACAAACAGATCGCGCCCGTCGGTGACAATCAGCATCGCCTCAAGATTGCGCAGGTATTTGTCCATGCGCCAGTCCTTGGCCAACTCCACACAGCCGCGCGCCAACTGGCCCGGCAAGGATTCCAGCTTTTTCTCCAGCCGCTCCAGCAGGGTGAAGGCATCGGCGGTCGATCCGGCGAAGCCGGCCACAATGTCGCGCCCGCCCGGAGAAAGACGGCGCACCTTGCGCGCCGTGCCCTTGATTACCGTCTGGCCAAGGCTGACCTGTCCATCGCCCGCGACCACGACCATGCCGCCCCGCCTTACCGCCAGGATGGTCGTGCCGTGCCAGCCGGGATAGCTTTGGTCCGCCATTGCGCCCCCTTCCGTTACGCTGCGCGGCCCGCGCGCACAGACCACGGCCCGCGCCGCAAGCGGTGCGCCGTGCTCAGATCGCCGAGTTGATCCAGTTTGCAAGCGCTGCCTTCGGCGCTGCGCCGACCTTGTTCGACACCACCTGACCATTCTTGAACAGGAACAGCGCCGGAATGCCGCGCACGCCAAGCTGCGCCGGGCTGTCGGGGTTCTCGTCGACATTTACCTTAACGATCTTCACCTTACCGCCATATTCGGCCGAAAGCTCTTCCAGCGCGGGTCCGATCTGGCGGCAGGGACCACACCATTCAGCCCAGAAATCAACAACGACCGGCACCGCAGACTGGCGGACTTCGGCATCAAAGGTGGCGTCGGTGACATGCGTGGTTGCCATGGTGATCTCCAATACATCTGTTGGCATGAACCTATGGACGGGGTCACCCGCCGTCAAGGGAAGCCGGCCCGCTGCAAAGCCGCCATGACCAGCGCGCGGGGCAGCGGCATAAGCCGGGCGGTGGCCGTCCACAGGATGGCCACCTCGACCTTGCGGTCCGGATAAATCTGCGTCAGCAGGGCTGCATAGGCCCCCATCTGCCGCAGAATGCCCTCGGGAACGGCTTCGGGACTTTGGGGGACCAGCCGGTTTGACTTGTAGTCAATGGCAAGAACCCTGTCAGGTCCGACAAGAAGCCGGTCGATTGTTCCCAGTGCCCGCTGGCTGCCCAGCTTTCCGGTGACCGTGACCTCTGCCAAGGCATCGGGCGCAAACAGCGCGGACAGGGCCGGATCAGCAAGAACGCCAGTGGCTTCGGAAAGCACCTGCGCAAGATAATCCCGGTCCCCCGCCACCAGCGCACCGGCGACCGCCGGCCAATCCGCCTTGGGGAAGTCAGGCAAGTGTTCCAGCAGAAGATGCAGGTCCGTGCCGCGCTGTTTTGCCAGTGCTTCAAGCGAAGGGTCCGCCTCTCCGGGCATGACTTTTGCGCCGCCAAGGTCGGATGGCGACAGTGGCGGCAGGGGCCGGTCTGCGGCGGGGGCCGGGCGAAGGGCCCAATCCGGAATGGTCCCCTGTCCCGCGGCAGGGACAGGGGGCACCGGCACGGGTTCCGGCCAGATGCCATGGCTGTAGCGCAGCGTTCCGTGTGGCAGGGTTATTGCCCCGGCCGCCTCCATCCCGGCGCGGACGATGTTATGCCAGCAGGCCCGGTCTTTCGTGTCACCGGCGCCGGCCACGATCAGCCAGGATTGCGCACGGGTCATCGCCACGTACAGCAGCCGCAGGCTTTCCTCCGCTGCCTTCTCGCGCCGGGCGGTCATTGCCTGGGCCAGCAGAGCCGGGCTTTCCTCGGTCGGGGTGCGCCAGGTCACCGCCCCCCCGGGCAGTGGCAACAGCTCGGGGCCAGGCTGCGCCTTGCGGTCCTGTGTTTCCGGCAGGAACACGATGGGCGCTTCCAGCCCCTTTGCACCATGCACCGTCATCACCCGGATACGATCCCCGGCAGAGTCCATCTGGCGCTTTACATCTACATTGTCTGACTGCAGCCAGCCCAGAAAACCGGTCAGGCTTGGCACCTCGCTGCGCTCAAAGGCCAGGGCCTGCGTCAGCAACGCGTCGATCCCGTCTTCCGCCTCGTCCCCCAGCCGGGCCAGCAGGCGGCGTCTGCCATCATGCCGTGTCAGGGCGCGTTCGATCAGATCGAAGGGCCGCAGAAAATCGGCCTGATCGCGCAGGTCATGCAGGATCTCCAGGGTTTGCGGATGCTCCGCGTCCCGGTCGCGCAGCGCCGACCACAGATAGCCGCTGCGGCCCTGTGCCAGATCGTACAACTGCGCCTCCGTCCAGCCGAACAGGGGCGATTTCAGGGCGGCCGCAAGGGACAGATCGTCTTCGGGCGTTGCCAGAAACGACAGCAGCGCGGCAAGGTCGCGCACCGCCAGTTCCGCCCCCAGCTTCAGCCGGTCCGCCCCGGCGATGGGAAGGCCCGCCGCCTTGCAGGCGCGGATGATCTCGGCGAACAGGGCCGATCGCCGCTGGACCAGGATCAGCACATCACCCGCCCGAACCGGGCGAAAACCGCCGTCGACGGGGATCTGGTCGCCCCGGGCAATCATGCCGCTGATCTCTGACGCGATGCGACCGGCAAGCAGGGACACGGGGTGTTCGTCTGACATCAGGTCGGTCGGGTCAAACCAGTTTTCCGGTTCGGGGTCCTTTCCGGCGGGCAGGGCGGGCCACAGATCGACCCGGCCCGGCATATCGGATTTGAAGGCGATATGCTTGACCCCGCCGCCCAGGCCGCACCCCCGGCGCGCGTCAAAGGTCAGGTCCACCACCGTCAGGATCGCGGGCGAGGACCGGAAGGAATACTCCAGCGTCAGGTCGGCCAGATGGGTTTTGACCTCGGCCAGCCGCGTTCCGAACTGCAGCTTCATGGCATCGAAGGCGTCAAGATCGGCACCCTGGAACGAATAGATCGACTGCTTCTTGTCGCCGACGACAAAGATCGTGCGCGCTGTGTCGCGCGTGCCCCGGCCTGCGGTGAATTCCTGCGCCAGAAGCTCGATCACGCGCCACTGTTCCGGACTGGTGTCCTGTGCCTCGTCGACAAGGATATGGTCAATGCCGCCGTCCAGCCGGAACAGCACCCATTGCGCCACCGAAGGATCGGTCAGCAAAGCGCGCGCCTTGCCGATCAGATCGTCAAAATCAAGCCAGCCGCGCATCGCCTTTCGCTTGTCGTACTCGGGCAGGAACAGCGCGGCAAAGCGGTGCAGGGCCAGTGTCCGCTCTGCGGCCATCAGGGCCAGCCGTCTGGGCCGGGCCGCCTCGACCCGCAGCATCAGGGACTGAAGCGGGGCAAGAAGGGGGCCCAGAGAGTTGCGCAGGTCTTTTGTGGGGAAGGCGTCGATCTTTGCCGAGAATGGGTCTGCCGTCTTTACAGTCTTCTTATAGAGAAAGATGTCTTCCAGCACGGTCAGGGTTGCAAGGTTCGGCGTGTCGACTGTCAGCGGCGCAAGCTTTTCGGCCGCGCCCCTATCGCTGTCCAACCCTGACCTTAGGCGTGAGATCAGTTCAGTCAGAAAGTCGGCCTCGCCCCCGTTCAGTACCTCTGCGACCAGCTGCTCGCTGCAAAAACCCGGCGGCAATCCGAACAGCCGCAGGGCCCCGTCCCGGTCCAGCGGGTCTGCCAGCAGGGACCGGGACCGCGCGATTTCGTCTGTCAGCTTGTCCAACGCCTCGCCGGTGAACAGACCGGCCAGGTCTGCAAAGGCGTCCGGTGCCAGATGATCCGCCATTTCCTCGACAATCTCGGCGCGCATCAGCTTTGCCGCGCGGTCGTCCATCTCGGTGAACTGCGGGGAAACGCCTGCTTCCAGCGGAAAGCGCCGCAAAAGCGAGGCGCAGAAGGAATGGATCGTCTGAATCCGCAGCCCGCCCGGCGTTTCAATAGCGCGCGCGAACAGGCGCCGCGCCTGCAACAGGGTGTCGGCGCTGACCGGGCCATCCACGCCCAACTCACCCAGCGCCTTGCGCAGGCTGACTTCATTCAGCATTGCCC
>Ga0315899_10007519_pt1 | contig 11703 bp, 11 predicted proteins | sample LakEriMetagenome_2_FD_203518 | JGI IMG/M metagenome (GOLD analysis project Ga0315899, IMG submission 203518) | Freshwater fungal communities from buoy surface, Lake Erie, Ohio, United States - Buoy 4 MA112 | ecosystem: Environmental > Aquatic > Freshwater > Lake | place: USA: Lake Erie, Ohio... | reverse complement strand
CTCAAGCGTGTTGCGCCACCGCCGCCGCCGCAGCTCGAAGTCGGGGCCAAAGTAGAGCTGCACTCACTGAATGCCACCGAGCATAATGGGAAGCATGGCGAGCTGCTCGAGTACGACGCAGAGGCTCAGCGCTGGGCTGTAGAGCGCTGACAGGCAGCGCTGTCAGACGATCTTTATAAGTTCAAGTTCACTGATGGCATCTCTCAAATCTCCCTTTTACTACCCAAATGGTTCGTGGACACATTGCCCCTGGAACTTCCCAGGGTGATGGTGAATGCGCGTCCGACTCCGCGGGTCTGCGTTTGCGCGGCTGAAAGGACAGGGACCTATCGCGCGTTTTTACTCGGAGCCATTGCCACCCTCGCAGGCGTGGCGGACGGGTTCGGCGCGGCGCCCCGTGCGGCCACAGGAACAAGCGCTTCCGTGCTGCGGGGCGCGGCAGCTTGTGCCAGAGCGGGTCCGGGGGTAGGCCGGGTCTCCGGCCATTGGGGCCATTGCACACGGTGCGAGGTTGTGGCAGCGCGCGGCAGCGCGGCGGGCGCCGAGGGGGTGGCAGAGGAGGAGGATGAGGAGGAGGATGGGGAGCGCGGACCGCACGGGTATGTGTCGATCCTGCGATCGGCGGTGCTGCGGGGATGCAACGTCACGCTCATGGCGCGCGTGCATGGTAACTACAAGAAGCGCAAGCTAAACATCGAGCACATTGTGCCGCGGTCTGTCATCCTTTCGGCAGGCAGCCCGCTGCCCATCTTGCTGCGGCCGCCAGAAGGTGCAGATGCGTGCGACGACCTGTACAACATGTTCCTGTGCGTCCCCACCATCAACCGCGCGCGTCGCGACTACAAGTTCTGCGCGGCGCCAAACTTTGGCTTCGATTCCAAGCACCGGCCGACCGTCATCTACGGCAAGCTCAACAGCAAAGCGCGCAAGTTCTCCGAACACGCCCGCGACGTCTGGTGGTCGCTTGGCAATGGCCTCTTTGTCAACGACCGGAAGGCGCGCTTCGTGCCGCGGGAGGAGGACCGCGGGCTCATCGGGCGAGCCATCCTGCATATGAGCGACACGTGGGGATGCGACCCCGACGCAGTCCTCGAGGGCGGCCGGACAACTGCCGAGCAGTGGCACCGTGATTATCCCGCGGACGAGAGGGAGCTCGCGCACATCCGGCACGTGTCTCCGCTCATGTCCTACCCGCACAGTATTTTCCACGAACGGAGAGCGGGAGGCTTTTTTTGTCTGCGGCCGGCCTACGGCGTTGAGAGAGAAGATTGAGATCTTCTGTTATTTGCGTTGATGTGTTAATGCATTCTTTGATATTGATCCATTCGTCCTCCACTCATTGTCGATTCTGCGCCGTTGAATTTTCTTTATTATTTGCGTTACGTTAATGTCAATCGATTTATCCGGGTTTAGGGTTTAGGGTTTAGGTTAATGTCAACCAGTTCATCCATTCATTAGGGTTTAATGAATCAGTTCATCCGTTCATTAGATCAATGTCTAGCGATTCATCCATTCATTAGCGTCTACGGCCTACGAATGCATTAGACCCTACCATTTAATGCATTAGGCCCTACAGCGATTCCCTAGGCCCTTAAATCGGCCTTACGGCCTCGGGCCTAAACCCCCTTTATCGCTCCTACCTACCATTCAATGCATTAGACCCTACCATTCATGCAGGCATTTTTGTATTGTATAGCTACGGTCTATATCATTTTTTTGTATTCTATTGCTTCGGAGAATACGATTTTCTTTTGTATTGCTGCGGTCCACGAACGCATGCACTCTACCATTCATGCACTTATTGTTGATGCTGCTACGTGACACTGTAGTAGGTCTCTTTTGACACTGTAGTAGGTCTCCTTTGACACCGTAGTAGGTCTCTTTGCACGCATTCTTGATGCTCACGGAAGCAAATCGTCTGCATTTCCCAGGTCAACGTCATCCTCATCTGACTCCACCACATCCTCTATGGCCTCGCCGCCTCCTGCAGGAGCAGCTGCGGCGTCTCCTCCTCCTCCTCCACCTCCTCCTGCCGCACCCTCCACGAGCCCAGCTGCACGCGTTTTAGCGCGCTTTTGCCTCGCCTGCCAATAAAAAAAACCAAAAAGTCTCACAAGTCAGTGGCCTATATAGGCCACTGACTTTTCAGACTTTTTACAGTACATATATATATAGGCCACTGACTTTTCAGACTTTTTACAGTGCATATATATATAGGCCACTGACTTTTGACTGACTTTTGAGAAATCTCAAAAGTCAGTGGCCTATATATATGTGTACTAGTAAGTGGCCTATATATGTGTGTACTATAAAAAGTCTGTGTATCGAGGACTATCTGTTTTGACACTGATACTAGGTCTCTTTGACACGGATACTAGGTCTCTTTTTGGCACTGATACTAGGTCTCTTTTGACACTGATACTATAGAAAGTCAGCGCATCGAGGACTTATGAGAATGAGGAGGTATTGACAGGACTTTGAGTATGAGGCATGCTCGCCTGCATGCCCCTCGCCCTGCTCTGAATTTTTGTGGCAGCTGCGTTCTGCGCCTCGATATCACCTGCCGCCACTGCCTCGCCTCCTCCCGCACCATCTTCCCTCGCAGCACCATCACTCCTCCTCCTCCTCTCCCCCCCCCCTTCCTCCACCACAGCCTTCGAGACAGGCGCCTCTGCCTTCTTAGACGCATCTCGCCCCTCTCCCTCTCCCTCCCCTCCCCTCTCTCTCCCCCCTGCCTCTGCCTCAGCGGGCCTGGAAGTGGCAGATGCGGGCAGCGGTGGTGTGGGGGGCTTGAAGTCCTCATCACCACGCTCGAGCCGTGCCATCTCGGCAGCCTTGGACGCTATGGACTTTTCGAGCTCTGCAATCTCGTCCGCCTCAGGACGATCAGCCGCCTCCTCCTCAAAGTTCTCCTCCAACGCCTCCCCTGCGTGCGCTCCATCCAGCCCCGCGTCGGACAGAGCGCCCTGTGCCCTCACACCCGGCCGCCTCACCGCCTCCTCCTCCTCCTCCTTTTGTGTCCTCAATCCAGACACCCCGTGCTCGTCCGCCAATGCCTCCTCTTCATCCGCCGCCTCCTCCTCAAAGTCCTCCTCGAACGCCTCCTCTGTCACACCGCCCTCCTCCTCCTCACCATCCACATCCTTCCCCAGACCACCGCCGCCCCCCGCGCCCCCCGTCCCCTCTTCATGTGCCACCGCGGCCACGTCACTGGCATCGGGTATCTTGTAGAGAGCACTTGCAATTCTCTCGTCCACGAACTTCTGCGCGAACTCCTCGACCTCGCCAACAGAAGAGAGGGAAGCGCTTTCGGCCCGGGTACCCTCCTCGGCGCTAGAGGACATTGGAATTCCACTCTTCTCCAAACTCCCACGTTCTCCTCCTCCTCCTCCTCCTCCTCCTCCTCCTCCCTTCTTGTCTGTCTCTGACAGATCCACTGACAGGGTCAAGTCGGTGGCAACTTGAATGCCCGCATCATGAGTTTTGAGACGCGCAGCCTCGCGCTCGGTCTCTATATAATATATGTATATATATGTGTATATATATATATAAATATGTGTGTGTGTGTGTGTGTGTGTGTGAGTATTCACACACACACACACACACACACACACACACACACACACACACATACGCACACAAACCGTGTCCCAAGGCCTTGACACGCGTGGGGATGTTTTCAATGTCCTTGGCGTCGCTGAACAAGTCCAGCTCTATCCGCGCCGTTTCGTTGGTGAGCTCCTCCACAGGCTGCGCCACTCGCGCGCCGCGCTCAAAAGCCAAAAGTGTCCCCCCAAGGCGCTTCACTACGGCTGCCAGCTTCTGCAAGTGCATATTGTTGGCAACGCGCAGCGACTGGTCCACCGCAGCGGTGCCTCGCGCATTGGACTTGAGATGCAGGATCTCGTCGCGCATTTTTGCGTGCGCAGAGCGGATGTCATCGGCGTGCCCTGAGTGATGCACTAGTGTCAAAAGAGACCTAGAAATAGACTTATTAAGGAGCAAAAGAGACCTACCGGCAAATCGTTTCTCGGAGAGAACTTCGACAGAGTGTACGCGCTGCTTTAGTTCGTGGGTTTGACCCTCGACGTCGGAGAGGGAGGTGGTGGTGCGGAAACGGAGGGTCTCGATGTCCTTGCCCATGCCCTCGAGCGTGTGTCGCACACTGTCCTCGAGCTCTTGGTGTGAGTATGTGAGCCGCCGCTCGGCCTTTTGCGCGCCCTCCTCACAGTCATCGATACGCTTGTTAAGGTCCTGACGCATTTGGCGGTCTTCCTGAAAGTTCTTGTCAAGCTCAGCCTGCACGCGCTGCTGGCCCTCCTGCAGCTTATCCCGCAGATCCTGCACTGCCGTGGAGCCCGCCTGCCGATTTTCCTGTATCTGCAGCGCATGGCGGTCTTGTACGGCACGGAGCACGTGAAACCCGTCTTCTATCTTCTCTGTCAGTGCCTTGAGCCCTCCCATCGCCTGCTCCTCCACACGCGCTGCTGCCAGCTTGATCCGCACGCCCTCTTGCTGCATCGACTTGGAGACTTCTTGCACGGCTCTCGTGCGCTCTGTCATTTGCTCGAGCGCACTCCGCGTGGCATCGCGCAGGCGTACGCGCTCAACTTCGTAGAGGCGCATGAAGGTGTCAAGCTTGCGCTTCACCTCCTCCTCACCATCGACGCGCTGAGAGCGCTCATCCTCCAAGCCATCTTCGAGCCGCGCCCGGCCGCGCTCTGCCTCCTCGCGGAATGCAGTGACACGCGACTGTGTCGCCTGCACCACCGCATCCAGCTCCGTCCGCACGTCTTCGTGCACCTACGTGTGTGTGTGTGTGTGTGTGTGTGTGTGTGTGTGTGTGTGTGTGTGTGTGTGTGTGTGTGTGTGTGCGTGTGTGCGCGCGCACGCGTATATGTACGAGCGCCAGTCTTGTTGCACCTTGTGCACCACAAGCTCCTCCCGCTCCATGCGTTTGCGCAGGATGTTGGCGGCCTCTTCGATTTCCCGGCGCGTCTCCTCGTCGCCCTTGACTCGGTCCTCTGCCTCCTTTTGCAGCAGCCTAGCATAAATTCTCGAATTTCAGTGCCCTACTATATTTCCAATGAAAAGGCCCTATAGGGGTACTTTTGAGAATTTGTGGACCGTTCCAGGGCCGCCAGCCGGTCGACGAGCCTCGCCTCTGTCTTCCTCGTGGCATCCTGCATCGCGAGCAGGCGCTTCTCCAGGGACGCCTTGAGCTCGTTATCCGTCTTTGCGCGAAGCTCGTCCGTGGCTCGCGAGTGTCGAACCCACTCGCGCGCCTGCGACTCCACCTGCAGCATTGCTGCGTCGCGCTGCTTCAGCTCAGCCAGGATCGCATCCATCTGCCCGCGGACCTCGGTCTGGAGATTCTGCTTGAAGCGCGCCACCTCCGCCACCATCTCACGCATTCTGAGCTCCATCTCCGAGTGCGCCTGCGCCAGCGCCTGCTGCGCTCCCGCCTCGCGCTTGTCGAGGGTTCGCGTGTTAGCCTCCCCGGCCATGATGCGGCTCTCGACAACACCCAGGCGCTGGACAAACGCCTCACTCATGCGGCGCGTCTCATTTTGCGCCAGCTGCAGTTCCTTTTTGACCTGTATCAGCTCGTCGAGCATGATGTTGCGCTCTGACAGTATCGAGGCGTGGCGCAGTTCCAACGCAGACGTCACGACGTCGCCCGCCTGCCCGACGCGCCCGGGCACAAACCGAGCGGCACGCGGGTCGCCGCCGCCACCACCACCTATGCCGCCGCCATCACCACCACCACCGCGCTGATTTCTGTTCCCCGCATTCCCCCCGTCGTTCTCCACACCCCACGGCGGTCTCACTGCGGCCATGCTATCGGCCGTTGAAGTTGCGGAGACGTAGTTCGAGTAGTTAGCGAGCCTGATTCCGCCAGCCGGGCGTCATGGCCGTTGCCCTGGAGCTATCTTGGCCGCCGTTCTATGCGGCGCGGCACCTGCTCGGCCATAATATGCTGGCGTGGGCGGGAGTGCTCGGTGCAGCGGCCGCTGCCTCGAGCCTTGTGAGCCTCCTCGGCGGCGCCCGGACGGCCGCAGGCGAGGTGCGCGCCCACTTCTCTGATCCCATGGTTCCGTTTTCTTTTCGTCTTCCGTGACAGGCTGCTCACCCTCGCCATGGCTTCCTCCTCTCTGTTAGCCCGTGATTTACTGCGTGCATCTTGCATGCGTGCTCCACGGCAGATGGTGTCCGGCGTGGTTTTGGGCCCAGCCTGTCTGATGCTGCTTCCGGCCTCGCACCTGGAGTTCGAGCTGCTCTCGCAGGTGGGGACGATAGGCGTCTGCCTCCTGCTCTTTGAGGCAGGCATGACCGTGGACGTGCGCCCCCTCGCCGCGCACTCCATCTGGATTGGTGCGTGGGCCATTACTGCTGCGGCCGCGTCTGGTGCCACCGGCTTTGTTGTTTTGCAGTACGGGCTGCACATGGTTATGTCGGACTCGGTGGTGGGGGCCATTTCGCTCGTGCCTGCAGGCTCGAGGGTCGCGCGTTCGCTGCTTGTGCTAAGTGCAGAAGCCGGCGGCTACAAGGTCGAGCGCGGCGGCCTGGTAACTGCCGGTGCCTACATCCTGGACTTTCTCGCTCTCTGCGCCCTTGTTGTGGTGGAGCGCATGCACATAGGCATTCCGCCCAGTGCGGCTGCGCGCAAGTCCACGCTGCGGCGCTACTCGGCAGAAACCTCACTCAGGTCGGAGGATTCGAGTGCGGCATCAGGAGAGAATTCGAGTGCGGCATCAGGAGGACCAGGAGGACTCGACGACTTCAACTCAACATCCTCAAACGCGTCTTTGCTTGAAGACTTTAATTCCACGTCCGCCAATGCGTCCTCTGCATTTCTAGACGACTTCAACTCAACATCCTCAAACGCGTCCTTGCTTGAAGACTTTTATTCCATGTCCGCCAATGCGTCCTCTGCATTTGTAGGCTTCAGCACCACGTCTGCCAGTCTCTTTACTACCCCGACCCCCGCTGCTCCTGTGGGCGGCAACCTCGGCCAAAAAGTGCTCTACGTAGATGCTGGTTGGTGGCCAGCGGGTCAGGCGTTACTGATAACATTGGCGCTGGCCAATCTCGCTCTTCTTCTGCGGCAAGTCACGCTGTGCATTTGGGGGGGTAAGAATCCTGAAGATAGTCACAGGTGGTGGATGCGGCGCTGGACTAGCAAGCTCAGCAAGCAAAATCCCAAAAAAGACGCGCTGCAACCCTCAGTCAGCGACAGCCAAAGAATGGACATAGCGATAGAGTCAAAAGGTGAATCCGAAAACGAAGCACTTGAAACGCCAACGTCAGAACGTTCTGGAGCAAAACGCCTGTGGTTCTCGGCACGCAAATCCCCTTCCCCTGGAAACACTTCTTCGATGAGAAGCTGGATTGTGTCGGGCGCAAATTTCGGAAGGCACACAAGAGTGCTCCGGAAACATGACAGAGGAACTAGGCCGAGCGGGGAAGCGAGGACTGCGGGAAGGCGTGGGAGATGGGATTTGAGCGACAGCGATGAAAGTGAGGCCGATGAACGCGCTGAAATTAATCCAAGAGCAGTAAATGACAAAAAATGGCGACTGTCAAGTGAAAGCGAGTCAAGTGAAAGCGAGAGCGATGAGGAATGGAAGAGACGAGCAGCAAGTAGAAGGCAACCCGCTGGTGTGAGTACAGGCACGGCTGGAATGAGTGCACCAGATCAGAGTGCACGCGTAGCCGATGCTGCGGAACCGCAGAATCAGAAATTGGATTTTATTCCGGAACAGCAGAATCAGAAATCGGATTATACTCCGGAAGTAGTGAAACGCGTTGAGAGAGCCGTCAGAAAGCACTTACAATCTCAGAGTCGTCTAGCCTCCTTGACGCCGTCAGGAGCCTCCTTGACGCCGTCAGGACAGCTCGACAATTTGCAGGTTGCATTCGAAGAAACGGAGGTGGATCAAAAAGGTAAAGCTGGCGTAAAGCACGAAGGCCACAATGGAGCAGGATCGAGAGCGAGAAGGGGGGTAGACACGGTTCAGGAGGCGGCAACAGAGACAGTGGATGTTATGTACGGAGATGCAAGGGGGGTTGGGCGAGAAGTACAAGCAAGGAGGGGTGATTGGACAAATCCCCCATTGTCGGGGCCCATGATGCTTCCCTCCCATTGCAATGCCACGATATGCCAGAGGCTAGATGAAGCACTACTACTGTATGTGATGGTTGCGAGCTGCTTGGGGCTGATGATTCTGGCTGAGTATCTGGGTTCATCGTACTTTCTTGGGGCACTGCTGTGCGGACTCGTCTTTGGAGTATCGGGCTACGTTGCGAGCGTCTGGAGCGCACGAACTTGCAATATTATATCATGGGTTGATATCTGTGCATTCGCGTGTGGAATGCGCTTTGTTTTGTCCGCTTTGTGCTGATGAGCATTTTGTGTGCATGCTGGCGCAGTTATCTCTCCGCGCTTATGTGAAATCGCCCTTGCATTGTCTCTCCGTGGTCAATGTACACACGTGCTGGGACGCCTCCACTTCGAGCGCATGAGTTTTTGAACACGACAATGGCTTGATTCTTGCAGGCATCGCGCATCTTCTTCACGTGTGCTATTGGGTCTGCCGTCGCCAAAACACCGTGGGTAAGAAGTATATTATGTAGGGTGCTGAGGTGTGCAGCATCTTAAGATCGCGTGCAAAGATGAGCTCGAATAGGAATATGCAGAGGACTAACTGACTCGAGAAATTCACTTGCAGCTCGAGTCTCAGTCAGTACTCGGAGGCGTTTTTGTGGCAGCGGCGGCTTTCGCGGTGCGCATCTCATGCTGCCTTTGCTTATCTGCAACCTTCCTCGTCAGCTGTGGGTGCCAGCCCGTGCATTCAGGTCTGGACGTCCCCAACGGACATTTCACCAGCAGCACCAACGACTTACGGCAGAGGGCGATGACGGGTTTGTTTCTGGGGTTGGCATGCTCCGGGCGGGATGAAGTTGCTGTCTTGATCCTTTTGCAGCTGCGGGCTGGGGACCACCTGTCTGCAGAAGGGTCAGTATTTCCTTGACACCACTCTTGATACTTTGCGCATGACTGCGTGGAGGACTGGGCACCTACAATAGTGTGCAAAGTATTGCTGTAGTATGCGAAGTGTTGCGATCCTCCATGTGCCTGTGGGCGCAGACGTTCCATTCGTGCGTGTGCTTTCTTGAAGTGTCAACACTCTTACTTGCACCGACATGTCCACCGTGTCTCTCCCCAGGTTAGCGATTTTGCTCTGGTCGGTGTTCATTTCATCATTGCTCGGACCTTTGATTTTCTCAGCCCTGCTCCGTTTTGCCCCAATAACCCGCGTTGACGACGAAAACTTCAGCGTAGGCATTGTATGGGTAGCTCAAATGACTAAATCGGGGGGGAGGTCTGAAGGCGTGAATGCGCCAGCAGAGACCGTGAAGCTAGTCGTAGCAGGGTTTACACCTGACAGTTGTGCACGTGAGAGAGGAGTCGCACTCGGAGATGCGCTGGTTGCTTTCCGCAGCAGTGACACTGGCGAACTGACCCACGTGTCTTGGCTCTTGAGCGGCGGCAATAGTGGTACTAGCGCTCAAACCAAAGGAAGCGCACTCGAAACAGGTCGAATGGGAAACATATTACTTGTGCACAAGGCAATGGTTGGAGCGCATGGGTCAATATGTGAGTTGCACTTGATAAGGGTGGACGAAACAGGCACCTCGCCGAGCGCGCTGCCGCCGTCTGGTGTGGTGGTGGATGAAACCATGTCCACTTCTCTCAATATCTCGCCACTATCTGGTATGGCCTTCTCTCGGCAAGCGATCGATATTCCTGCGGTGGAAGTTGGAGTGACCGACAATGTCCCAGGTCGTGGTGATGAGGAACACGGCTGGCCACGGAATGATATCGAACGAGGTTCAGAGCGGAACCCGCGGAGTGATGTCGAGCGAGGTGCAGAGTGGAAACATGGCGGACAGGGTCATGATGACCTTCTGAGAAGCGTTCACAAAGTCAAAGCGGCCATGTCGCGTCTGCGTGATGCTATACAACAAGAAGATCTTGCGAGTCTGCGGGCTGATGGTGACAGAGGGGCAAAAAGCCAGGTAAAGAGCGAGGCAAGGGGTGGGCCGGTAAGTTCACGTGCAACACTGGTTGAGCCCCGTGGGCGCATGAAGGTTGAGGTACAGGGGCGCAGATTTGGGTGGCATGGAAAGGCAAATGAGGCGGGCGCTACAATTGTAGCATCTCCTACCGCTCGATCCTCAAGAGCTTCTCTTTCACGTTCAATTTCCCCCGATAACAGCGGGTTGGGTCGGTCAACCCCCGGCTGGAGGGGGGCAGATGGGGAGAAGGATGAGAATGCTGCAAGGGTGTCTTCTAGGAGCCCGAAGACTCGAGATTCAAGAAGAAGAGGCGAGCACACAGGCTCGGGCGCGACACCTCCTCTTGCGCGCTCCACTCGGGTGAGCGTTGAGGGGATGCCGGAACGGGTGGTGGTGGTCAAGGTGCCACGAACATGTGCAGGCAGCCCGCACATGTTCGTGGCGTAGGCGTATCGTCGTAGGCGTATGTGTTGTTCATCAACGCGACGCCACGTTCATGAGGAGCAGCCCGGGCCCCCTGTACGTCGAGCCCTGGGAGAGCACAGAAGCGTCCATTGTGATGCACCATACGGCCGACCGGCTCCAAGGTATGGTGCTGCTGACCGGCTCTAAGGTGCTGTGCCGGACGCTTGTGGGCAAGTTTGAAGTGGTGCAGCTCCTCGGATGCCTTTGACGAGAGGCGCCGACCCCCAGGCAACACGCTTGTTAGCTACACCTTACAAGGTCCTTGCATACATGGGCGGGCTTCCGCGCATCTACGGGTCAAATGTCATGATCGCGGAGGGCGGGGGAGAGAGTACGACAGGTGTTAGAGGTGGCCCTGCACTCAAAGGGCTACATGGAGAGAAGCAAAAGGGGCTTCCTCTCCTCCGCTGTAGGCTATGAAGATACTGCCGGCCCTGCAGAGTCACCAGCCTACCCCAGACCCTCTTGTCAGTCCTTCTTATGAGCCCACCATACCCTCCGCCCCCATCCGCCGCTGGCGCCGCCCACGGGGCGGACGCAGGGGGCACGGCCGGCGAGGATGCCTTCAAGACGCTTAGAAGGGTTGGTGCGACTCATGTGACTGAAAACTGGAAAGCCGAAAAAGTTTGAGGATGTTATTACAAGGGTCGGTATTATTTGCCCAATGTGCCCCCCACGATGACATGAAGCGCTTCAGGTCCTCGGAAGATGTTCATGTCATCAGGCCACTGAGGATGTTGTCACGGTACACGAGTTAGTCCGTGAAGATCACCTTGCGTATACTCTCACTGGTTACGCATCTGACTCAGCGGGGTTTTTGGTGTCTACGAGTTCCTCTGGATACGTGGCCGCTTTTGGTGTGGCCTGGTTCACCGCTTGTTCCAACCGGTTGGAAGGAGGGGTCTGGTGCAATCCCAGGGTGACTTTTGACGGAAAGGTGCGAAATTTGGGACCACCACGGGATAAGTGACCCTGAATCTGTATTGGTTAAGGAGGGGTCGGGTGCAATCCCCGGGTGACTTTTGACGGAAAGGTGCGCGATTTGGGGCTCCGGGCAAATAGTTCGTGTCTCCCAATTCGATTCCCCCCTACCTGAGGACCACCGAGCCAACTCCTTTTCGACTGGGAGCATCTCTCTCCCTCTCCCATCTTGTC
>Ga0315899_10007518_pt1 | contig 11703 bp, 7 predicted proteins | sample LakEriMetagenome_2_FD_203518 | JGI IMG/M metagenome (GOLD analysis project Ga0315899, IMG submission 203518) | Freshwater fungal communities from buoy surface, Lake Erie, Ohio, United States - Buoy 4 MA112 | ecosystem: Environmental > Aquatic > Freshwater > Lake | place: USA: Lake Erie, Ohio... | reverse complement strand
CTGTTGCTCAAAATTTGCCCTCTCGACCCCCTACTGTTCCTGCATCCCCTCCCTTCTCTCTCACTCCCCCCCCCCCACCACTCTCTCTCACCTCTATACATCCACACACAAACACACGTGCACACATGTAAACACTACACGTTCAGACACTAATACGCACTTGTACGCCTGCTCAAAAGTACACTCGGCGCGCGAGGTAGGGTTGGAGAGAGGGAAGATGAAGGGGCGCTCGCAGTGCTTCGCCACTTCTCGAATCTGTGTGTGTGTGTGTTTGAGTGCGTGCGTGTGTGCGTGCGTGCGTGCATTCGTGCATGCGTGCGTGCGTGCGTGCGTGCGTGCGTGCGTGTGTACGCGCGTGTGTACGCGAGCGGGCGTGCAAGAGACCAACTTCTCAGTAAAGATTCCGCCCACGGCAGTGAGCCCAAGAAGAATAGTAGGTTTGAAATGGGCCGCGGCTGATACTAGGTCCATGCCTGCGCACGTGCGTTGGGTTGCACGTTGGCGCCACATACGCGCACACGCACGCACGTATGCAAACACATCGGCAGGGCGCACACATCGGAAAAACGCCGCGCAAGAACACACACAAACATACACAAACATGCACTCTTGAACCCTAAACCCTGAACCCTAAACCCCAAACACCTCACATGTATGCACACAAGGCAGCGGCAGGGAAATCGTCGCGAATGTGTGTGCGCACACACACGCACACACACACACACGCACTCTCTCACACACACCACACATGCATGCAAGGCAACGGCAGAGACGTCGTAATACACCACACGTACACACAAACATACACACATTCCACACGTATACACAAGGGGTTTACGGTTTCGGGTTTAGGGTTTCGGGTTCAGGTTTATGCTCGGGTACCGGCAGGGACGTCGTAGCGCATGAAGTCCCGCTGCTCTTTGGTCAACTTTGAGCGGCGATCTGCTGTTAGCGCGCCGTCTTTATCCATGATCAGGAACCTGCTCCTCGCATCTTCCATGCTGCACCCATGTGTGTGTGTGTGTGTGTAGTGTGTGTGTGTATTGCGTGTGCACATTATTGCGTTTGTACACTCTTGCACAAAATGGAATATATTCTGCCATCAATCTAGGTGATGCGAAAGACATGCAAGACAGATACCTGAGGCCCTAGAAAACACACACAACACACACACACACACACACACACACACACACATGCAACATACTGCGATGACTCATGCAGTATCTCATGGGGTATCTCATGCGGTATCTCATGCGAGGTAGATACCTGAGGCCCTGCTTGGTCATGGCCAAGCATATGGCTGAGGCCACTCCGATGCCCGCGCTGCCTGCATACACCCACGCACACACGCACACATGCAGGCCATAATTCACGCCAAAGCCGAATCTGTCCAGTGCGGCTGCGAGAGCAGCGAAGCACACGGCACTCAGGTCCGCAGGAACGCATACATACCAGCGCCTGCGATCATGATGCGCTGATCCTTGAGGTTCTCTGGAGACTCGCCGCGGTTGATAAGACCGCTGAACAGGCCCGCCGTCACCACGGCCCCGGTGCCCTGGATGTCGTCGTTGAAGACGCACACGGGCTCGCGGGTATTGTCTGGGCACAGTTGGTCCCGATAGTAGCTGAGGATATCCATCGCAACATCTGAGCTGAAGTCCTCAAACTGCACGAAGACGTTGGGGAAGCGCGCGCGGACAGCGTCCAGAAACTCGTCCACGAGCTCGAAGTAGGCGTCGCCGCGCAGCCGGTTCTGCACAAGCCCAATGTAGTATGGGTCTGTCAAGAGGGTTTGATTGTCGGTGCCAACGTCCAGGCATACCGGCAGCACGCGGTGCGGAGCAATGCCGCCCGCGGCGCAGTAGAGCGCCAGCTTTCCGATAGGGATCCCCATGCCGTAGGCGCCAAGGTCGCCGAGTCCGAGGATGCGCGACCCATCCGTGACGACAATCACCTGCACCTCCCTTTGCGGCCAGTTTCCGATGCACGCGTGCATCTGGCCGCGATCGAGCGCGCTGATGTACATGCCACGCGGGCGGCTGAAGCGATAGCCAAACTGCTGGCACGCCAGCCCCACGGTGGGCGTGTAGACGATTGGCGCCAGGTACTCGATGTTCTCGACCAGCATGGCGTGGAAAAGCGTCTCGTTGTGGTCACAAAGTTCCACCATGAACTCATAGCGGTCGATGTCCGACGGCAAAGACTTCAGGCGTTCCATGGCCTGCTTCATCTGCAGGCTCATGGAGATCCTCCGCGGCGGCAAGAGGCCGCGGAGCCCAAGGCGGTCCCGCTCCGGGTAGCTGAACGCCGTGCCCTTGTTGTAGAGCGGATTCTGGATGATGCCGTAGCCCGTGGCCCTAACGCGCAGCGGCGGGAGCGTGCTGCCGCTCCACGGGTGAAGCGGGTTCGCCAAGTCCGGGTCCCCGGCGTCCGCGCTGGCGCCGCCCGACTGCGCCCGCCGCCCAAAATAGTCCAGCACGGGGCGGGTGCCCGGTGCGGGCGCCAAATAGTCCAGCAGCACGGTGCGCGCGCGCGGAGGCGCCCGCCGCAGCAACCCCTGCAGCATGCCTTGAGGTTGTTTTCCGGGCACTGCAGTGCCTGTGTAACCACCGCGTACCAGAACAATGAAATTCAAAAAATTACTTTTGCCGAGACCCTGACCGACCCCTCAAGCTCTTGCTATCACACAGTGTTGCACATGGCGCCATCGGGCGCGGAAGAAAGCGTGGGCAGGGGAATGGACAGGGGTCGGCATGAGGGCTCAGCGGCCGACGAGGACCTCGATCCAGGTGAGGACCCGACGCAGGCGTCGCGCAGCGCTGCGGAGCTCGGCAGGGGAATGGACGGGGGTCGGCATGAAGGCTCAGCAGCCGACGAGTACCTCGATCCGGCTGTGGACCCGGCGGCGGCGCCCGCGGAGCTCACTGTGGGCGCTCCGGAGCATGACTGGGCGCGCACATCTGAGCGCAAGCCCGTGCCGGCCTCTAGGCGCGCCGAGCCCAAGCCCAAGGAAGGCGGCAGCGAGCAGGATCGGCGGCGCACCGCCGCGCGCCGCCGATCCTCCTCGCCGCGCGCCGCCGCTCTTCCTCGCCGCCGCGTTGCCGCGAAGGCTTGGGCTATGGCGGAGCACACCGCCATGATGAACGAAGCCATCTCAGCCAAGGCCCGGGACCAGCGCGTGAGCGCAAGGAGAGAGGTGAAGGAAAAAAAGTTAGATATGTGTGATGCACGTCTCTGCCATTTCCCTCACTGCATATGTGACGCTGCGTGTGACATGCGCAGAACGAGCAGCGCACAGCGCATGCGCAGGATGGGCGGGCGCTATCCGAAGGGCGCCGGAAATGCCGGAAATCCAATGTACTTGACGTTCCGCCCACATTGAACAAGAAAGCCCTGCCGCCGGAAATGGAGCAAATGAATAACAGGCTAGTGCATCCGTTCCGGGAGATGATCAGGCAAAAAAGCATACTGCTCATTGTGATGTCTGTGTCGCTATGGATCATCATTGTCGCACTGGGGTAAGCCGATTGAGAAATAGAGGAGGCCTAAACTTCTCTCACCGCCCACTTCTCGCTCGTGCCATTCCCAACACGTTACCCCATTCTGCCTCTCCGCCAATCTGCCGACACTGACACTGACAATTAAGTGGGCGGGACAGGAGCGTGAATTGGAACATGACGCCACCATGGATCGCGCGTGTCCCATGCTTCTTGCAGTCGGAAATGGAGCCCATCATCACGACAATCCGGATTATCGACCGCTTCTTCATGCTAATGGACATGTTGCCTCCGTGCGCGGTAATGGGCGCGTTCGCGGCCTCTTATGTTGCCCTTTGCATTTGCTAAATGCAACCGCGGAATGTCTGAACAGGCAATTGTTCTCGTTGTGCGACATGTGAGAGGGATGTCGCCGATCCACGTTAACGATCGTGAATTCAAGCCGCCTTCATCCCTTGCTCTTCTTGCTATCTGGCTCTGGAAAACGGGCATGCCGCTTATAAGTTCTCCCGCCCTTCAAAATCCCTCCCCCAATCGTGCAAACACTCGAAATGTTTCAGACATCACAAATGAAATAATTATGCCATAATTACTCTGCATTTGTGATGTCTGTCGTTCCGGCGGAAAGTCTGACGAGTTATGGAATCATATGGTTTTTGTGTCTTCTGTGAACACGCACGCTTGCGAGTTTAGTTTTATTGTTCGTGCAGGTTAAGAGCGACGCTTTCGTCAAATACGACAACATAGCACAGAAGATGTGTCAGGCGTCCATCTCACGCTCGCTATATCCTGTAGCGGCAACGCCCTCTCTGAATACGAGTTTCGTGCTGTTACGTGAAGTTGCAAAGAAATATTTTGCAATCTCCAGCAATCTGTTATATCCGGAACAGGACTTCGAACAGGAGCTCTCGGGAATAGCTCTGGAGCATGCTGAGCCCGCTGACGAAGTCAGCACGTGTAGGAAAATGGGTGCAAATCCAGAGGATGACGTCTACGAAGTGCTCAACGGAAATTCTCTGGACCCGGCAGTTTCGAGGTACTGCCAGAAAGGCATTGTGGTTGGCAAACGGTTAGGACACACGTCTCCGGACGCGGCAGCCTTTGCTGCCGAGAACTTTGCCGACCACTTTGCCAACATCGTGGCAGGAATTTCATTCGCATACGCGTTTTGCAACGCTGAGCATGCTGTCGGGAGGTTTCCTCTTTCTTCAGAATCGAAAAAGAGCTCATTGTCGCTGCTGAACGTGTGTTCAGAGTGGGCTCAGGCGAACACGCATACCTCCGACGTCCCTCCCGAGCTTCTTCCGTTCTTAGATCCTTCCGGTAATCCTCCTCAGTTGCATGAAATTGCGCAATGATGCTGCCAATGAATTTGATAAAGTGAAACCCATTGCAATGCTCAGGTGTATGGCAGCAAGAGGAGAAAACAACGACGGGCAACCGATCTCAGAGCATGGCGGCTTCCGCGTATTATGCCAGATTGTCGCGCGACATAGATTTGAATGGCACTGGCTTCAATCACGATGCTGCCACGCAGGTATGATGTGTATCTTCAAGAAGAAAAAGTATTCACCCATCGGCACTGACCACCGTGCGTGAAGCGTAAACTTGTTTATTCTTGTTCTGACGGCCTCGTTCAACTGTGCACAGTTTGCCTGCCTTCTTCTTGGTGCTCAGGATCCCGCGACCAAAGCACCGGTCTTCTTTGTCGTTTCTTTCTTGCCAAATTGTCTGTTCTTTCCGCCGATCTTTGGCTTGTGGATCTCACGTTGAAATGACGTACAGGGAATGTCGTCGCTCCTGTGTCCAGAAGTCGTTCAAGACCTTAAAAATGCAATGCCTGGGTGCGATGAAAGATATACAGGCCGGGACAGAATCAGCCTCAACTCCAAGCGAGAATGCCAATATGAAGGTCATTTACAGAAATGAGTGCGGCGTACTGTATCAGCGCGCAAGCGATTCCACGCAATTTGTGCGTAAACGATGTACACCTCAATCCTGAGGGAATTTCTCTGATACGCAAGTGCCTTTGGCAGCGGCAAACCGAAAACTCCGAGAACGAGTAGTCAAGGTCGCAAGCGAGCAGAACATTTCTTCTGGTGGCACATCAAGCTTTGGTTCTCTCTTGCCAGCTAATTTCACTAAGTTTTCGGGGTTTGTGGACCGTTTGCTAGAGGGGCTCACTGATGCACAAAGCCCAGAGACAGAAATCGGAACAATGCAAAAGATATTGTGGCTTCAACATTTGATTGGTCATGACCATAAGAAACGACCAGAGAACGCGGCGCAATATTTGATGGCAACGCAGCTTGCACGAAAAGCTGAATTACGTCAACACGTGATTGACAAACTTGGAATCAAATATCAACAATTGGTATATTCCACTCATCAGTATCTTTTTGAAATGATTCCTGTCGGGGCTCCGCGAACAGGGATTCCATCCTTCTACGGACGTTGTGACTCGACAAATCTCCGACTTTGCACGCAAGAAATGTATGATAACCAAGTTTGCAGGTGCATCGAATCATATAAAGACTTGGGAGACCAACTGAGATTCGCGATCATGAACGCTCGCAATAAGTTTCAAGGCATTTCTTTCACGCCTATGGACGACTTTGTAGAAGCCTTTTTAAATGCGGTGCGAAGCTTCTCGATTCTTCGCCCTGTCTTCCGAGCTTACATCGCTGTTACGAGCTGACTTTCTGTGTGAGCACGCTTTGGTAGCGCGCTGAAATGCTGACTGCATGAGCAGGCAGAAGAGGCCACCTTTGAAATGGATGTAACCCAAACAGTTGCGAATTTGCAAGCCGGTCGAGACTCCTCACAGCATATTGCCGCGAGCATGTCAAGCGCACGCAACAAAATGGATCATTATATCAACGTCTTCATTGGTACGTCGAATTTTCATACATTCTATACATTTCTGCATATATATGTTATGCAGGGAGGTTGGTAAGCTTACAGAGTGACCTTTTCTGCCATTGGCGACAATGTTTCCTTAACACCCGCCTCTCCAACTCCTTGCTTAAGCGTTGATAGTCGAATTGCTGATTTCGGACCTGTCCTTCTGAAAGAATCATGTGCTGTGACAATGCACTACTGGCAAGTCAAGATCATCAGACTGGATAATGAAGCGGAGGATAGACCAAGCTGCTGAACATGGATTCAAACGTTTGCTTTATTTGAAGGCGCAGCTTTTGATTTCAGAACACTGTTTTGCATAACGTTTGAATCCATGTTCAGCAGCTTGGTCTATCCTCAGAAGTCAACTCATGACTTGAACTTGTATCCTTCCGACAGGATTGAAGAAAACAGCAAAAATTGTGCCCTTCACCTTCTCTTGGCAATTTGGAATGCTTGAGGGTCTCATCAGCTACTCATTGCTGACGATAGAATGTGGAGTTGCAACGGACCACAACGACGTGCGCAATTTGCAACGCTCCGTTGCTACCGTCTTCGTGGCTGCAGTGAGCTCTTTCCTTCGCCCTCCCTCCCTCAGCCTCGCTCTCCACCCTCCCACACTCCCTTCATCCCTCCGTCCTCACGCTCGCATCTATCGCGCATATTCGACAGAATCTAACGCTTCACCCTGATAATCTCTTTACCAGGCTAGCTTCTCCCTTCTTCCCATGGCAATCGTGCACACCTTTCTCTTCCAGAACTTTGCATGTGAGTGCTCTCTCTTAAACATTTTCAGATGCTGCATTCGCTTGTACTTTATCTTTGAGTTGCAGGATTACAAAGACAAGTGCTTGTTTTTGCACAGATATATATCACCTTGATTGCTAGCTGGTGCGTGTTTGCAGCATACGAGTACGTGGCTACTTCTCTGGGATTCAGTCTTTGGATTTTCGCTCTAGTCTGGGTCGTAAGATCGTTCTTCTGGGAGCCGAGAATCCGCGTTGAACAAACACTGCTTCAACGGATAGCTCCATTCGTGGCACGATTAATCTCCTATCTCGTCATCGTCAGTGGTTTTTTGGCGTGGATTGACGTGGTACTGCCCGCCCTTGTCCTTAAGCCTGTTTCATCAGCCTGAAGCGTCAATGATCCGTGACGATATGGCACAAATACAGGATCCCTTGAAATTGTTGCAGGAAGGCCTAGACGTGGGCGACAAAGGCCGAAACCGTATGAGCGATGCTGGTGCCATCTGGATAGCTGCATGCTTGATCGACAACGTATGGAACTTTATGTTTACGAGCATCGCTACTTCATGTTTTGCCTCGCACATCATGGGTCATGCATTTAAGGTGAAATGCAGTTTCTTTCTCCTTGCCCTCGATCAAGCTTGAGACTTAATGCCCTGAGAGAACATTCACAACCATGGCTTGGTGCTTGAGGTCACTCACTGACAAGTCAATCTGCAGGAGTATCACAAGGTGTATTACCTGGATACCAGGAAACCTTCTCGGCTTTGGATGCTGAACCTTCATGACCGACCCAGAGCTCGCACTGACTCTCCGTCGCGCGGCCCGGCGGCGGCAGCAGCAGCAGAGGAGGAGGAGGAGGAGGAGGAAGAGGCGTTCTCCAAGCTCCAAGCGCCGCGGGCGGCCCGGGTCGAGGGCCGTCACGGTGCATACGCGCAGCCTAAAGACACTCACATCTTTTCTCCATCAACACGATCTCCAGACTGGGATCTGCCCGACGCACATGCTCCGTCTCCCAAAAACACTGACAGGTTTTCAGCATCCACGCGATCTCAAGAGGACTGCGATCTTCCCGACGCTCATGATGTGGGGCTCACTGCTCAATATTCCGCCACCGAATTTGAGTCTAAACAGGTAGACAGCATTCGATTATACCCTGACGAGCCAAACTTCAGCACAGCAAACAGTGCGCATTTGTACTCTGAAGAGCCCAAGGGAGAGAAAGAGAGTCAGATAGAAGCTATTGTCATCACGTCGAGTCCTGACGATGAAGCAGAATTTGGACATGCGCTTACCATAATGTCAAGCTCCCACGGGGAAGAGCAGGCGCGGCAAAGAGAAGCAGAGTTTGGTCACGCAAACGTAGGCGTCGCATGAACTTAATAAAACATTTGAAAATGCAGAATGTCTGTGACGGGGGCGTGGAATGAATTGAGTCCTCGCGAGTCAGGGGCGCCCACGAATCCCGCCCGGGTGTTGATGGAGTCCGAGTCGCATAGCGTCGTCGAAGCCCGTATGGCAGAGCCCAGACGGTGCCCTTCACTGAGACTGCGCCAAACCCGGGCCCCCTGGTGGTAACTTTAAACGTTATCCAGATTCAAATTCGAATACATGTGAATTTCCTTGATTTAAATGCCGTCTGAGTGCATGAGCCTGAGTCGGCGCACGTAAATGTCAGAAGCACGTGTTAGCAGTCCGAGCACTGATCTAGGTGCGGCAAAGACAGTTGGCAAGATACGCAACAGCCTTCTGCGGGCTGATGATGCCACGACCAAGCTTCTTAAACCTTTTCAGGTGCAAACAAGATTGGCCTTATGGTTCACTGGTTGCCACATGCGGGAAACTGACTGTAATAAGATCTCCAGATGAGGATGCTGGCAATTTGCCTGGCTGCACATGAAAGACTCGGCAAAGACTCTGCACTTGCCTGTGTATGCTCCCCATCACAGCCAAGGCACCCCTACATATGGGATTGCAATTGCCATGATTGCGGTCGCTTGGCACAGTGGTCACATTTTCTTTCTTGCAGATCCCTATGGACATCATTCGCGATCACGTGTTTCGTCAGATTCAAATCCGAGTACCGCATTATGAAACCCCAACCATGTCTCTGCTTGACTGCTTGCCAAAGGGTGATCTATGCCGCGGCGGCATATTTGCTTTTGTTGGGAAGATCTGCTCTAAAACCATGCCTGATACTGATTGTAGGCTGGACGCTCTTCTTCTCGCGCAATTGTTCGGCATCGACACTATTCACGTGACGACATCCCTTGATTGGCCAGGGAGACTCTCAATTGAGCACAAAAATTTGAGCATTATTGGAAGCAAAGGCGCTGGTGTGTTCTGTTTTTTTTTCCGGTCAAGTCATGTTTAGGCTGAAACTTCTGCGGTGTGCGTGAGTGCATGCGAGTGCATGGGCACGTGTTTGCGTGTCGCAACAACTCATTCTCCACGTCTGTCGGTGAGCTAACGATCTTTGAGTTAAGGTATCACCCTGAACGGCAAATGGTTTTTCGGTGCCAATTCGGACGGGAAGTTCGAGAACGTCTCGTTTGAAAACGGTAAGCCTCCACAATAGTTCACCGACGAGACTTTCTTCCACGGAACAACCACCCGAGGCTCACTGAAAGGCCAAACATCCACAGGAACCACGACATGCATGCGATTCAAGGAATCTCGATGGGACTTTGTCAACTGCGAGTTCAGGTATCCAAAACAAATTAGATAAACAGCGAAAATATTCAGGCGTCAAACTGTTGGATAAACAACCTTTTGAGCTGACGGGATACTGAATTACAGGGCAGGCTCTGAATTCTGGGTAGCAATCCTGCCCCTGTTACAAACCTCTGGCATGTGCATGGGGCTCCCTCTTCGAACCCCCGACGCTTGTCTGCCCGTCCCATTCGTTCGTTTGAATATCAACGCGCTCCTGTAATAATTTTCTGATGCTTTGCGGTCTTACGGATTGTGACCTATGACTTTCACCCTACAGGTAAATACCCACATAATGGAGGTCGTCGATTCGCAAATCTCGTGCGAAAATTGCTACTTTAGCAGCAAAATGAGCAACACTCTGCAGCGTGGCGGAGCTGAAATTGTAAGTTATGTCCTCTCAAACTCTCACAAACACTATCTTCCCTCATAGCATGTGTGAGTCCGCATTGACGGGAAAGTGGATGTTCCGCTCATTTGGTCGTGTGTGGCAAGTAGAACACAGACCTGATACTCGCCATCGAAAAAGGGCAGTGCGCTGAGTATGGTTGCAAGGCGTGCTGCATGACTACTGCGCAGGCCATTTCTGCCTCCGGCGCCTCCACTGCCATCCTTCACAACTGCCGCTTAGAGCAAATGGCATATACCGCACTACGGGTAAATGGAAATGGGCATCTGCCACTTTCTGAATGAACATGGATCAATCCTGACAATTGCGTTGTGAGCAGGCCGTGGATCTGAGCTCAATTTCTGTGTCGGGGTGTCTCTTCGACAGAAATGGAAGCGTTTTAGCACTCGGAGGACATGGGAAAGGTGTGTGCGCGTGTGCGTGTGTGTGCGCGCGCTTATTTGCGCGGTGAGGTGTTGATACATGCTTTCATTTTCAGCCTCCTATTTTCCTGCCTGCTGCCAGACCTCTCCCGCTTGTTTACTTCTGCCAGTTTGTGGTCCAAATATGCAGGCATCTAGCTCTTGACTATTTTGTCTGGATCTGTCAGCAACTGTCCGCAAAAGCAACCTGATGCGAAGTCGATACGGAACGTTTTACGTCTGTTATGGAGGTAACCTTCATGGCGAGTTCTTGCCCTTGCGAGATGTAAATTCTGATCTCGTACTTGCCGTCATTAGGTGCCAAGAACACTACCCTGGACATCGACACCAAAAGCATGCAAAGGTGTCATTGCTAAAAAAAAATAGAATCATGAACCTTTTGCAGTCTTTCGCATTCGCTCTATATCGGTCAGTAACTTTATTTGGAAACAGCATCAATGCATCGACAAAGCTGTGGCGAGACGATGACAGGCCCGGCCAAGTCATCATTAGCCGACACATGACCATTACATCCGGGTTCGACGTGGAAGTCAACATTTTGTAGACATAAGAATGCCCTATGAGCCCTTCACGCAGCATTATGTGATCTTTGGACAGAAGGGATGTAAGCGAAGGAGGGCACGTGGAGCAAAACTTTTGAAATTTTGATTTCGTGGAGTGCCGTGGTGATGGGCCTCATCGTGGTGATGAGGCTTGAAGGAGAAGCGAAGCTTGGCGCCCTAGGAACTTCAGAGGGCGCCCCCGTAATTGTAGGAGAGGGAACAGTACTTATGTGTCTTTATTGATAGCGTGACACGGCAGTCCACCACCTTCTCACACACGGCAACCCATTCAGCCCCGCGAGGATGTAACGGATTTCTCCGTTCTGTTGTAATAATAATAGATACGGTGTATCCTGAGGTGTATCCAAGTGATATGCCTCCACTCTTAGCCCGTCTAGAACCTAGTCACGAATATATAAGGCCTCATTAATGTGTTTGGTACCTTACTCTTTTGGTATTTAGGGTTCT
>Ga0315899_10007513_pt1 | contig 11705 bp, 7 predicted proteins | sample LakEriMetagenome_2_FD_203518 | JGI IMG/M metagenome (GOLD analysis project Ga0315899, IMG submission 203518) | Freshwater fungal communities from buoy surface, Lake Erie, Ohio, United States - Buoy 4 MA112 | ecosystem: Environmental > Aquatic > Freshwater > Lake | place: USA: Lake Erie, Ohio... | reverse complement strand
CACCGGTACTGAGCCACTTATTCTTAGCAAGTGTAAAGGTTCATGCGGATGTACAGTTCCGAAGTGTGATCCAAACCCAATTTTACCTGGCGAAAGCTCTGTGATTACTGTGAAGTACGATACCAAGCGTCCCGGTCCAATCAACAAATCGGTAACTATCAACTCCAATGCTACCAACGAACCTGTTAAAGTGGTTCGTATCAAGGGTAATGTTGGCGCTGACCCTAATGCTGCACCAAGCGGCGCACCCGAAAAAGCACCTGCAGGTGCTCCAGCCGGAGGCAATTAATCAAAACATACAAGAGCTTCCGTCTTCATGGGCGGAAGCTTTTTTTTACCCCTAAAATTTAATCATGAAAAAAATTATCCTTTCTCTTTCACTCGCAATCGGTCTAGCTACCACTGCGTTTGCACAACCCGAATTGGTAACCGGCCCAGCTATCAGCCTTGACAAGGATACCCATGACTACGGCGATATAGCTTTCGACAGCAATGGTGCATGCCAGTTTAAAGTTACCAATACCGGTAACGAGCCACTCATTATCTCAGGCTGCCAGGGTTCATGTGGTTGCACAGTTCCCAAGTGCGATCCCAATCCATTGGCTCCTGGTGCATCATCATTCATTGATGTTAAGTACGATACTAAGCGTACAGGTCCATTTCAGAAGTCCGTTACAATCAACTCGAATGCGGTGAACACTCCTGTGAAGGTTGTTACCATTAAAGGAAATGTTGGCGCAGATCCGGGTCTTGCACCTACGGGCGCTCCTGAAAAGGCTCCGGTTGGAGCTCCGGTTAAGCAATAACGAACGCTTTCAGTTAATGAAAAGGCTACCTGCGGTAGCCTTTTTTAATTTCTAGCCATTTCAAAATCGCTGCATGGCAACTTCGTCAAATAGCCACAATAGAAATAGAGTTATCGCAAACCAACCCTTCTCCAGTTCACATTTCCAAGAACAGGCGTATCCTATTTAGTTCTATTGAAGAATCATCCCAAATCGACTTAATGCTTCAAAGCACTGATGCTCAAAAAAAAGGGCCGTTCGTGTGAACGGCCCCTTTTTATTTATTCAATTATCTTGAATTACATACGCTGAATACGAATAGTTTGAACTGAATCCTCACCTTGTACCTTTACAGTGTACATACCCTTCGACATAGCGGTAATATCAACGACTACCAGCGATGAATAAGGATTCAAACTGGCAACACGCTTTCCTGTGATATCATAAATCTCAATCAAGTGAATGCTGGTTCCATCCAAATTACTGATGGTGAAAATACCCTCAGAAGGATTTGGATATACCAAGAATGCTGACTGAACCTCATACACAGAGACAACTCCCTCGCATTCGCAGTTAGCATTGTATACATCGTTAGAAGTATTAGCATCACCATCATCGCAAGAGTCACCCACGAAGAAGCAAGAACCATCGTCAAATGATGCATTCGCATCGTAGTTGCAAGCATTTGAATCTGTGCAACCAGGAATAACGCCTGAGCATGAGCAATCTGCGCCATAAACATCATTGATAGTAGCCGCATTTCCATCATCGCATGCATCACCAGGGAATACACAGCTTCCATCGTCTAACAATGCGAGCATATCGTAGTTACAAGCAGTCATATCTGTGCAACCTGATTGGATACCGCCGCAAGAACAGTCAACACCGTAAACATCTTCTAACGTTGTAGGATCTCCGTCATCGCAAGAATCACCAGGGAATCCGCAAGAACCATCATCCACTACAGCAGCTGCGTTGTAGTTACAAGCAGACATATCGGTGCAACCTGCCTGAATACCCAAACATCCACAATCAGCTTGGTAAACATCTTCTACAGTAGTTGCATCGCCATCATCACAAGCATCACCGGGGAATAGACATGAGCCATCTTCCGATCCAGCAGCAGGATTATAATTGCAAGCAATCATATCAGTGCAACCCAATAGAAGTCCTGCACAAATACAATCTGCACCCAACACATCCTCAACAGTGCCAGCATTCATGTCGTCGCAAGGCTCCCCGGGAAATACACAAGATCCATCTTCGATATCTGCATCAGGGTTGAAATTACATGCTTCTGCAGCAGTACAACCATCGATTGGCAGACAAGGATTACCTTCAATCTCAAGAGCACACATCATACGAGGTGCCGCATAGTTTTGAATTGAGTCGATGAACATTCTAGCCTTGGTAGCAGACATATCCGGATTTGTAAGCAATCCATTTGCATGATTATCGGGTGCTACTAATGCGGCATCCCACCATTGCCATGGACTTGAATCATAGATATTGGCACCACTGCGCATGATTGGATACAAACCATAGTATCCGTTGTTGTTGGCGTTGGCAGCATTGGTGTATTCCAACGTTGGGGTCCAAACATCAGCCAATTGGAAAATAGCATTATTTGAAAAAGCATTAGCTTGTGCCTGCACAGAATAAGAACCACTTACTTCCACCACCTGCTCATCCGTAGTAGGAACGATTACAATTCCTTCTTGGTAAGGGGCAAATGGATCTGTTGGCACGTGGAAAGAAATCATGGGAGTAGAGCTATCCTCGAGCCATGAGATATCCCCCATTGCGCCACCCATGTTAACCATCACATCAAATTCAGAAGTATATGCTTCGTGGTTTGGATAGCAAAGGGTATCTCCGTCTTGTGGGTTAATACCAACCGACGTTCCGTCTGCATTTCCATTTACTTGCTCAATAACCATTGGGATTGGGCCTGTTCCGAATGGATCCCAGTTGAACTTAGGGATCATTGCAATATCCTCCAACCAGTTGTCAAGCGTTGCCGCTGCGAACGCGATATAACCACCGGTACCATCACCCCATACTGCGATTTTAGAGCCATCAACTCCGTAGGGGTTGCCTGCCTCAGCAATTGTTTTGCGGAAATAGCGCACAGCGGTGCGGCAATCCTGCACTCCGCGGTATGCCGCATTCAACAGCGTATAAGAGCGCTCAGGTTGAGTAGGAGCAATCGGATTCCAACCGAGACGGTAATCACACGATGCTACCACATACCCCATGCGTGCGAAGCGCGAGCAAATCTCTACAGCAACGCTATCGGTTTTAGAACCGCCGGTACCTCCGTTTAAAGGATAGGGCAAAAAGTTTCCGGTGTGGAAGAACAACAACAATGGACGATTTGTTTCTACATCGCCCGCAGGGGTGTAGATATCCATTTTCAAAGCCTCCGGAACGGCTTCATTGAGCACTGAATAATAGAGTACTGTGGCATTTACACCATAGACCACATCCGAGGTCACGTTTACATCTGTGAATACCTCGTTTAGATAGCGCTGGGCCGACATTGGGCCTGCAACAGCTAGCAAAAGAGACATCAGCAAGTAGATTTTTCTCATCGCAAAAAAGATTTAGTTAGTAAATTGTTTCAAGCGAATGTAGCAGAAAAAAACCGCTGAATCAGGCAAAAATGAGCATTTATTCACAACTCATAGGTCAGTTGTAAGTAGGCCATTCTTCCTACCAAAGGCCCTCCATACGTCTGTAAATTCAGTTTATTGAGGAGATTTGAACAGCCTAGTTTAACGGTAGTATGAGCCTTTAGAATCATGCAATTGATCTGAGCGTCGATTACATCATACGTTGGAACCAATCCTGTAAACTGTGGACTTCCTTCAAAAATATAGCCCTGTATCCATTTATAGTTCGTTCCATAACCCCATTCCATTTTGGGAGAATTGTTCAATTTCAATCCACGTACATTGAAACCAATGTTAAACTTATGCTCCGGAGTATTGAATGCAGGAATAATCGGGTCATCTTCATTGGACTTTCTCAGTTGATTCCAACTGTAATTACCGGAAAGACTGAGTTCATCAGTGAGGTAATAATTCATTCCGACACTTAATCCTTGGGTAGTAACCGAGTTGGTAGAATTAGCTGCATATCGAAACGCATCAACTGATTTAGGAAGCCCAACCAACGATTGATCAAACTGTACATCCAGACCGATTATGTAACCAATGAAGTGATTGTACTGACTGAAATAATATCCGCAATCGGCAAATAGCTTGTTACCAAAACTTGCTCGATAACCTATTTCAAGTGTTCTAACTTGTTCTGGACGAATAGGATTTGCAGATACATACACCAAAGTGTCTCGGTTCAGACTACCCCTGAAATCATTCCAACTATCGAGGGTGACCAAACTATCAACACCATTCAAATTACCACTCAAGGTTGCAGGGCCTACGTTGAGGAATAGATACTGATCGGATAGGGTTGGATTGCGCAATGCCGAAGAGAAAGACAATCGCGCATAGTGATTCTTTTTCGGGTTGAATACCAAGCTGGCAGCAGGAGAGTATACGTAATCAAAGTTTTGATTCTTGTCGACGCGAATGGTTGCTGATGCCGTAAGCTTATCTTCCATAAACTTCTTCTCCGCCCCCGCGTACATGCCAAACTCGACATTGCGAATGCGTGTACCTGCAGTATCACTGAAAATAGTACCATCGCTATTTGGAGTGTACATTCTGACATTGGCACCGATTCTCAGACGACTCAAACCGCTCACCAGAAACTGCTTTTCGCCGTGTGCATGGTATAAGGATGATCGGTCGTAAAAACGTGTTCCGCCCTCACCCTCGTTGTTTTTTAAAGAAGTAATTCGATTAAAGGCTTCCGTAAATTCAGGACTACCCGGCACGTAATATCCGAGTGTATCTAAACCTATCACGCCACTATTTCCTGTATTGGTCCACTGCTCCACCATGGAGTGCCATCGCGAAAGCGAATCGTTGTATTGATTCAACCATTGCTCATGCGCCTCGTAATCATAGGGCAACCAAAAAGTAGCAGGATCTCCATTCCAGTTGGGATTCATAACCAATCCGGGATATCCGAGATTATCAATTCGATCATCGATACTATCTTGCCAATAACGTATATACACCTTTGCCCAATCCTCATCGCTTCGCGCCTCATCGAGCAAGCGCAGAGAGGTCGCGTATGGGTCATAGCTATTTCCCGCATCCTCGCGGGTTGTATACAATCGAATGAAGAAATCATCGGTCTTTCTTATTTCGAGGCGATTTTGCATGAAGAAGATATCCTTCAGGCGAAAACGATTATCACCCTGATACACCGTTGTGCCCGTTCCGACATTCGTCGCTAAGATTAACTCGGGTGATTCCAACTCCTTTTCGGGGCGAAGCCTAATGTGAATAGACCCGCTAGCCTTCATATTCTTAGTGTCATAATCCAAGACGTCTGATTCTTTGTAACCGGTTCTATAGAAAGTCCCTATTCCTCGGTAGGTCCAGGGAGCAGCATCGCTCAGGTCCATCGCAGGAAAGTACTCATCACCATAGATATTTACGGCGTCGAAACGGCCCGGATTGGAGGTGCCTTCATCACTACCATAGATGGGATCGTAATTCTCGGCCTTCCAATCTTGTGCTGACAGGTAATAACCACTGATTTTATAAGCCATTACTGGCTTTCCATCCTTGTTGGAGACGCTTTCTGCGAATCGAAACTGAGGTTCAACCAGTGAACGCTCCCCTACTTTCAGTTGAGCTGATAATCCTTGGAAGGTCCATGGATCTTTGGTTTCCATGTTAATGACTCCGTTGAAAGCACCTGGACCGAAAAAAGCACTGCTCGCACCTTGCACGATATCTACTTTTTTCACATCCAAATCGGTTGCCCCCAAAAAATTTCCGAGCGAAAAATTCAATCCGGGACTTTGATTATCAACACCATCAATGAGTTGAAGCGTTCTAACAGGAGAAGTACTATTAAATCCTCGTGTATTGATTATGCGGAACCCCAGACTGGCAGAAACCATGTCGACGCCCTTCAGAGCACTCAGGCTTTCATAGAAACTTCCGGAGGCAGCCTCTTTAATCGCTATTAAATCGAGCGTTTCGACTGTGAGCGGATTCATTTTCTGTTTCTCGGAGATACGATCGGAAACAATGTTTACGTCTTTTAGTAATTCTTCGTTGACCGGCAACTTAACGACCAGAAGCTGTGATGCAGACTCGACAGTTTGTTCAGTGGTAATATATCCAACTAAACCAACAGTAAGTGTAGTCGGTAATCCGCTCAGCTGCAGTTCAAATCGACCGTCAAAATCGGTAGCTGCGCCGTTACCGGTGGCCAATTCGCCCACCACAGCTCCTACCAATGGTTCTCCTGTTGCAGCATCAACGACTTTCCCTTTCAACACCTGCCCATGAGCAATCACGGCTAGCAATGTGCAAATAACCAATAGGCTTGATCTAATCATTGCGGTTCTCTGTTTGAGGCGAATATAAAAGAACTCTGCAACCCTCGACAGCTTTCAGGTTGAAGTTTGTGAACGTGGAAGTGTATACAGGTTAGTGCTTCACCAACTCTACTACCACATCATACACTTGCTCCGCAGAGGGCTTGCTGAAATAATCACCATCGCTTCCATACGCGGGTAGATGGGGCTTAGCAGTGATGGTAACCGGAGCCGCATCAAGGTATCGATAGCCTCCTTGGTTATTAATCACCTCATTCAACATGTAAGCAGTTGCTCCACCCGGTACATCCTCGTCGACAAAAACAATGCGACTGGTTTTCTTGAGCGATTCCACTATGCTGTGATTACGGTCGAACGGCAACAAGGTTTGCACATCAATCACCTCACTGTTTATTCCTGCATCGGCAAGCATTTGAGCGGCTTGCAAACAGATATGCAACGTTGAGCCATACGACACAATGGTAACATCACCGCCGGTCCGAAGAACCTCGGGAATACCCAATGGAATTCTAAACTCTCCAATATTGGTTGGCATCGGCTCTTTAGACCTATAACCATTCAGACATTCTACCACAAGGGCGGGTTCTTGAGCAGCTAATAAGGTGTTGTACATCCCCGCGGCCTGTGTCATGTTGCGAGGCACACAAACGTGCATTCCTCGGACGCTGCTGATGATTGCTGACATTGGACTACCCGCATGCCATACACCCTCCAAACGATGTCCGCGTGTTGATATAATAAGCGGTGCACGCTGGCCTCCTCTTGTTCTCCAATGAACAGTGGCCAAATCATCGCGCATTATTTGGAGTGCGTAGTAGAGATAATCTAGGTACTGAATTTCCGCAATTGGGCGCAATCCGCGCATGGCAAGACCAATTCCCTGTCCGATTATAGTTGCCTCACGAATTCCGGTGTCGCTCACTCGCAAATCGCCGAACTTCTCTTGCAACCCTTCGGCAGTTTGGTTCACACCTCCAATTTTACCGACATCCTCGCCAAAGATGAGTGCTTCCGGGTGTGTGCGTAACACATAATCCCAGTTATCACGAATGATTACACGACCATCTACCATTTCCGGAGTATGATCGAAGACGGGGGGCACAGGCTCCACAGACAAAGCCGAACCGTTACCATCATCATAAAGCTGACCTGAGTATCGATCTTCGCATTTCTCCTGCAAAGCCTTCAGGGAAGCTTCTAGCATCGAAGCATTAGCAGCTCCCGGATTCATGCGCAGTGCCTTCTTACCAGCCACGAAAGCATCCTTTCGAATTGGGTCAATTGCTTTTCTCAGCTCAGAAGCAAGAGCCGAAGCACTTTCCGTTCCCAGTGATTCAATTACCGATGCGCAAGACGCTACATCAGCATCCACATCCGCGCGGTAGGCAACCCATGCTTTCTTTTGTTCTTCGCGAACAAATTTCCTAGCCGACTCACGAATTTCATCGAGTTCACGCTCGTTAGCTGATCCGTCGGTGATGATAAACTTCTTGAATTGCTCAATGCAATCGTACTGTTCGTACCAAGCCAAAAGTTCCTTCGACTTGTAGCGTTCATGCGAACCGCTGGTGCTGTGACCTTGCGGCTGTGTTATCTCTTCAACGTGCACAAGCACGGGTATATGATTCTCACGACAAAAGGCAACAGCCTTTTCGTAGGTCATTAGCAGCTCAGGATAATTCCATCCCTTTGCTTTGAATATTTTAATGCCGTTGGTTGTAGTCGTCTTTTCGAAACCCTTCAAGGCTTCAGAAATGCTCTCTTTTACGGTTTGATATTTCTTGGGAACCGAAATACCCCATCCGTCATCCCATACACTCATGCACATAGGTACTCCTAACACAGCGCCGGCATTCATACTTTCCCAAAACAAACCCTCGCTGGTAGAGGCATCGCCGATTGTTCCAAACGCCACTTCATTCCCTTGATTACTAAAATGAGTATGGCCTGACAATTCAGGTAAGCTTCTATACAATTTAGATGCTTGGGCCAATCCTACCAAGCGCGGCATCTGTCCGGCAGTGGGGGAAATATCCGCCGAAGAGTTTTTCAATTCTGACAGATTCTTCCATGAGCCATCCTCGTTGAGAAAACGTGTGGCGTAATGGCCACCCATTTGGCGTCCGCCGCTGGCAGGTTCGTGCTCAACATCGGTATGCGCGTACAACGCAGCAAAGTATTGCTGAACCGTAAGCTGATCGATTGCCATCATAAGCGTTTGATCGCGGTAATATCCGCTTCGCCAATCACCGGGCTTGAATTGCTTGGCCAATGCTATTTGTGCCAATTCTTTTCCATCACCGAAAATGCCAAACTTGGCTTTACCGGTCAATACTTCCTTCCTTCCCAGCAAAGAAGCTTCGCGGGAAATACATGCGAGTTTAAAATCATCAAGCATTCGCTGACGAATTTTCTCTTCGGTGAGGATATAGTCGGGCGTTTCAAACGTTTTGGACATGGCGCGAAGATAATGATGAGAGACATGCGGGCAGCAACGTCAAAGAGCGACAAAAGAGTGTTTTTTTCTAAGTGCAGCCAACTCGCAAGCTATCTGTGCAGCAACCGCTGCATTATTGAGTACCAGCTGCTTATTGGCGAGCTGACTCTTTCCTTGGGTAATACCGTTGAGCTGCTGTAAAAGAAATGGAGTCAGTTCTTTTCCTGAAATCCCGCTGTCATTCGCTGCAACAATGGCCTTCTGAATAGCTGGTTCGATGATGCTTCGAGGAATTTCAAATTCCTCCGATATGGGGTTGGCAATTAACATTCCGCCTGCCAAATTCATCTTTTTCTTTTCATGAATAAATGCTGCTATTGCAGCTGCGGTATTGAGGTGCATAGACAGCTGAATACCAGAAGTTCGTGAATAGAAAGCCGGAAAATCTTTTGTTTGATAGCCAATCACAGGCACCCCCATGGTTTCGAGGTATTCCAGTGTTTTGGGTAAATCCAAAATGGCCTTTGCCCCTGCGCTTACCACAGCCACAGGCGACAAAGCAAATTCGGGGAGATCGGCAGAAATATCCCAGGTAGACTCTGCCCCTCTATGCACACCACCAATTCCACCGGTTGCGAACACATCGATTCCGGCCATGGCCGCAATGAGCATAGTCGCTGAAACCGTGGTTGCTCCATTCAATTGTTGCGAAACAGCAAATGGGATATCGCGTCGGCTGCACTTCATGACATCCGAAGCCTGAGCCAAACGTGTTAGCGATTCATCTTCCAGACCAATACAAATCTTTCCATTTAGTATTGCTATGGTTGCAGGCACCGCGCCATTCCGTCGAACCTCGTTCTCAACATCACGGGCAACAGCTAAGTTCTCGGGGTAAGGCATTCCGTGTGAAATAATCGTACTCTCCAATGCAACTACCGGGCGGTGTTCATTGAGTGCAGCATGCACTTCTTCCGAGAAATTAAATTCATTCATCCAAGCCATGGCGTTATTCAATAAGGTCGTTTTGCATACGCTGCATATTCAGCACCCGGAGATACTCACTAAGTAGTTTTTTATAGTCGCTATCAGGACCATCCGACATGGCGCGATGAACGATAGCTATGCTTTCAAGCAGTTGTTCCTCGGCAATTGGATCTTCAATGCTCTCGAGCAGCGTTAGGCACTCAAGCGTTAGCGCATATTCACCCGAAGCAGCTAGTTCGGTGATTTGGATGACTGCTTCCACAGGCTGTAAACCTGTATTCCACATGAATCCGACGATTTCCTTGTGTATGTGTTTCCATTCACGCTTTGCCAATGCATCCAGAAAATAGCCTTCCACATTGGAAACTTTGAGAGAACCAAGTAGCTCTGCTACCCGCTGTTTCAAGGCGTTCGGTGCTTGCGAGGCGTAGAAAGCCAATAACGGCTCGACCATAGGCGCCGAACCCTCTTCTTCACAACGAGCAATGGCCTTTGCAACCAAAGTGTCGTTATCGCTAAAAAGATCATTTCTGATTTCGTCGAGTTTTCGTTGTTGTGCTGTTGCCATGCCTTTTCTTTCGTGCAAATGTAGTCGGAAGGCCACGCTCAAATATTGCCTTGCTGCGCTCGGGTTGAGTATTTTTTTCGTAAACTTGCGCATCAAACAAAAAAGTCAACAACATGAAGAATTTTCTTACTGCTCTATTTATATGCTTCGGAACGGCGTTGTTTGCGCAATCATCAAACACAATCGACGTAACCATTAGCGGCCAAACCAGTCGTGAGCAACTTGCTCAGCTGAGAAGAGATTTACACGCCCAAGGAATTGTATTCAATTACGCTCCACAATTTGACAATGAGCGCCATTTGACCGGCATTCGTTACAAGGTGGCAACATCTGACAATGTTCAGATTGGCGAAGGAAGTCATGAGGCATTGCAGCAACCGGGTGCTAACATTACGTTTCACGTAAACCCAAGCACCAAGACTTTTTCGGAAGAAAAAAACGCAGTACAGAACAAATAAGAAATTTGCAATACCAAAAAAGTCACTCCATGCGGGTGACTTTTTTTATGCTTTCATCTTTTTCAAAAGCTCCGCTATTTCAGCCTCCTTTTTAGCACGAAGCTCATCCCACTCACCGGAACTCACATGCAATGGTCGATGGTTTATGAATTTGAGCAAAGGCTCGATTTGCTTTATATAATTACGTGCCGCCGAATCCATAAAAGCAATCTTGAACTTTTCGAGAATATACTCCACTGCTACTTCCGAAGGGTGCAGCATATCGGCAGCATAGAAGCGATAATCGCGCAATTCATCGACCATGATTTCGTAGGCCGGGAAATAATGCACAAAATCAAATTTGTTTGCCAATGCATTTGCCGCAATCATCAGATTTGCCTTTGACAATTGGTTTCCGTGAGCCCCATCGCGCCAGTAGCGCACAGGACTAACCGTCAAGATAATTTGCAACGCGGGGTTCATTTCTCTCAATTGCCCAATGACACGCGACCATTCCGATTCCATAACGGAAGCCTCCTGCAGCGATTTCGTAAACAGTGCCTGGGGTATTTTGTGGCAGTTGGCCACCCATTCACCGTTGTCCATCCATTGATAGCCCCAAGCGGACCCCCACGTTAGAATAAGTGTGGAAGCACCCTTCAAGAAATCATGGAAGGTTGATAATTGTTCGTTGACCGATTGGGTCAATGCATCGACCGACGAGTTGCTCCACTTTCCATGATGATCGAAACTGTGAAAAAGACCATCGTGCTCGACCCACTCATTGCCTGTGTAAGTCTTCGATTGCATGGCGCGTATTAGGCATCGAGACATAACCGAAGGATGGAACAAAATGCCATTGGGATTTACACACACATTGAATCGTTTGCTTTCGAACCATGCCCCCACTTCTTGCGCAAAGCATGAACCCATAACAACGATAGAATCATTCAATCCAAGCTGGAACGACGAACTACCCACTTCAACTTCCGTAGTTAGC
>Ga0315899_10007512_pt1 | contig 11705 bp, 19 predicted proteins | sample LakEriMetagenome_2_FD_203518 | JGI IMG/M metagenome (GOLD analysis project Ga0315899, IMG submission 203518) | Freshwater fungal communities from buoy surface, Lake Erie, Ohio, United States - Buoy 4 MA112 | ecosystem: Environmental > Aquatic > Freshwater > Lake | place: USA: Lake Erie, Ohio... | reverse complement strand
TGACATGCATGTATCCTCCTCCTCATATGACATGCACAGCTTGCTGCTGCCACTGGTTTTGACAACATTGACATGCATGTATCCTCCTCCTCATATGACATACACATACTTGCAGGAGCTTGCAGAGACGGGACAGATCTCTCTATCGCAGACCAGTGTGTCGAAGCTGCTCGGACAGGTGTCAACCTATCACACCCCCTCACTCTCGTAGGTGTATATCAGTATCTGTATACATGTGCTCAGTGTCTGTATCTGTATACATAGCTCTGCGGCGTCCGCGGACGCCCTTGTTTTCTTGTTTTCTCTCTTTCTGGGTACTTTTGCATGACGATGAGTCTGAGGAAGAGGCTAAGAGGCTCCGAATGTATGGTTTAGGGTTTAGGGTTTAAGGTTTAGACTAAGAAGCTCCTTAGGGTTTAGGGTTTGAGGGGTTTAGACTAAGAAGCTGCGCGGGTTGTGCTTTGGCAGCTCTTCATCGTGAAATCTTCGGTGAACCTCGAGTCGGACATGCTGTCGGTGCCTGATTTCTTCTGGGAAAATGAAGTGTGGGAGCCCATCTATAAGCACGCCTGTAAGTACCTCGACATTGACGACCGGGTCGCTGTGGTGAACATGTGTTTAGTTCAACTAACTACTACTAACTAAACGCATAGGTAAGTACCTCGACATTGACGACCGGGTCGCTGTGGTGAACAAACGCCTCGAGGTGTTGGATGGCATGTTCCAGGTGTCAAGTAAGAGAGTAGTAAAGAGAGGGCAGTAAAGCGTGTAGTACAGAGAGTGGGTAGTAAAGAGTGTAGCAAACATAGTGTAGTAAAAAGAGTGAGGACAACGGTGTTGGATGGCATGTTCCAGGTGTGTAGTAAAAATAGTAGTACAAACAGTGTAGTAAAGAGAGTGAAGACAACGGTGTTGAATGGCATGTTCCAGATGCTCAAGGACCAGCTCGAGGTCCGGCATGCAACGCGTTTGGAATGGATCATCATCTGGCTCATTGTTGCTGAAGTCGGGCTCGAGGTTGTATGGAATATTCTGATCAAAGACAGTGAGAGCTGGCAAAAGTCAAGTACCATGCAACCTCTTTTTGTACTCTTTCCCCCCTGGTTTCTTTTCGCTGACTATCCATGAAATTTCTGGCGCCACAGTCCTCGGCTTTTTCCCAGGCCGAGGTTGACATGGGCTCGCACTGGGACCCTTCCCGTGACTGGTGACCATTTACAAGGGGGTGATCTTGTTGATTGTAGTGGCGCAAGGAGCTTGACGCAATCGGCACGTCGTGGATTTATTGCAAGCGATTTAGTTGAAGTTTTCTTTCTATGAACACACCCTTTTGCAGAGTATAAAAATACAGAGTCATATATATATATATATATATATATAAAAGCCTTTTGCCCTTACCCATTGCGGAAAAAATCTATTTTTTGCCCTTACCCCCTGCGGGAGGCCGCCAGATACCAATTGTCTTGTCAAAGGACGACGAACAAAGACACTGCCAAACCACGTTGAAGACAGCACGCCGCACTCTTCCCTGTCAGGCGCCGCCGACTAACCCCAAGCGCACAACAACACCAGGACGAACAAGAGAAGCTCACCTGCTGAAACCAACATAGGTCCGTAACGTCGGACTGATGTGATATGAGGGTATCCAGCACTTTCCAGTGCCTCGGATCCGGATGAGACAGGTCCCACACCTGGTTTGTTTGTCGTCTGCATCATGGATCTTACCATGCTTTAGGCAAGAATGCAGACAAACATTTGGCAAACCTGGATGTTTTGCGGCACGTCGTACGTGCAGCAGTACCTGCAGCGCAGTCAACCATATCTCGGCTTAGCATCGAGAATGGCGAAAAGACATGGGATCGCGGGAGCATTACACTCGGCAGAGGAGAGAACACTGAGGGATGCCTAGGACTTACATGAGCGCGTCGACATTCAAGACGGGCCTGCCCAATTTGAGAAAGCAACGTTAGCGCAAGCGACAAAGCACGTGTGAAGAGATAGGCTTGAGACAAGAGAGGGCAAAGACCAGCGGCAGCCGTCCAGATCACGGTACAATTTGCGACTCCGCATATCCCATATCTTGATCGAGTTTGTGCCTGCCGAAGCGCAACAACAAGTGACAATAAGATACACGCGAGGACACGTGCGAAGATGAAGCAAACTTAGACAACAACCTGCTGCGAGCAGCCACTTATCGGCCACTATTTCCAGACGCATGACGGAATCTCCCACGCAATCTAGTGTTGCGATGCATTCAAAGGACGAGGAATCCCAAAGCTTGACACTCATATCAAGCGACCCTGTCATGACCACACCATCGCGTGCTGCAACACACTTTGCGCCGAGTTCATGGGCGGGCAAGGCATTCAAGCACTGGCCCGTTTCGATATCCCAGTCACGCAAGACAGCCGAGTCATCCACACTGTACATTCTGCACACTTCTGCTTCCCCGGTCCCATAGCGCATTGCACACAGTCCATTAATGGCAAAGTTTTGTCCGCCGCCCAGCATAGTCTTTTCGCAGTGCATATCGGAACTGGTTGCAGTCACGTCTTCAAGTTAGTTCTGGCCCTTGCTGCTTGCTGGCTACCCCAACACGTTGAGGAGTAGCCATTCGAAAACTACTGCTGAAAACTGATTTCAAGCAGCAACGAGGGTGAGAAAAAGAGCGAAAATGCAATAATACCTGTCCCAGATTTTGATGGTGTCATCAGGATAGGCGCCTCCGCTCATCATTTTCGATGGAAATTCCGGGTTATAGTGCATGCAAACGACCTCGCCCTTGTGTCCCTGGATGTGATCGATTTCTTCGTTATAGCTGATGTCCCAGATCTTGATCACACCTCCTTGATCTCCAGATGCCTGTGCAAAGGAACAAACTCAGCACACGCCATCTTCACTTGAGTTCCATCAAACAATGGACAAAGGACAAAGGCACGACAGACAACGCACCAACTTCCGCGACGCTTGGCAACCCGCCAGCGCCATCACAGGCTTCTTGTGCCCTTTGAGAGTCTTGACTAGCTGCGGTGCCTGCAAAGGCGACACGAGGAGAGCGTGTTAAAATTGGTAGCATCTGATAAGAGCCCATCCCGACCCGAGAATGATAACGTGGGCGCAGAAGGAAGGGCAGGAGACCTGAGCAGTCATGACTGCTGTATTTGAAATGCCTTCGTTTTTCTTTTCGTCCTCGTTCGCCTGCAGCAAACAGCGAGAATACCGTTCAAGTCCCAGCTACGCATTGCATATTTTCCACAATTACGTTCGACGATTGTAGAAAGCAGGAACAAACAAAATTGAGTTTGGGATCGAAGATGCAGCAAAGGGGGATGATCAACCTGGGCGACAATCAAATCTTGGATGCCACATATTTGAGTACTGGTTGCATATATACTTTCTCTCAATTGCTCAAATCTACAACTCTGAAGATGTGTCTCTGCCTCCAACCGCGCTCCTGCTCATTCAAGCCACATGAGTCAAGACTTTTGACGTTTTCGCAGGAGCCATAAAGCAGAGTAGAGTGACAGGGCACAAGACAGAGAGGACTGGCAGGGAACACGAGATAAATTGACAGATGCCGTACCGTTCCACTCACAGCCGATTCTTGAATGCGGGCACGAGATGACATATTTTGGGCAGAAGACGCTGAGGTGGGGAGTCTGAAACTGATGCTGTAACGTGCAGCCGCAAAACGTGCAAGTGATGGGCTGGTCTTCCGGGTAAAACTTTGTGCGATAAAAGGCGAGACGCACGCGCGGCTCCATTTTCCCCATGCCAGCATTCACCTCCATTGTGTGCCAGTCCTGTGCAAGTTGCTAGTAAGGCCCACCATTTCCCACAACCTGCCACCCCATGAGAAAAGCACTTGCATCTGTGCCTGCGTGCTGGATGCAGCAGATACTATGCTTCTGTATATACATCATCATCACCTCATATACTTCATCAAAGGGAAATCCGTCGACTTTGAGAGTGATGTAGGCAGCCCGATCTATGTTTCCCTCCTGCCAGTCGGAATCAAACATCAGTACCCTATCATGGGGCCGTTCAGTGGCAGAAACGTCAAGAATATGGGCAAAGGGCGTACCATTTCGTAGGCAAGGTATATCTTTAGCTTTTGCCGCGCATCAACATCTCTCCAGAAAATCTGCATCAGAAAGATTATTTGATCTGTCAATTCGTGCATCAAGGTCTCTTCACGAAATTTGCATCGCAAAGATTGATACGGGGCGCGCCGTCGGGCAGCCCGGCGCTGCTGCGCAGTGCCAAGAATCCTTCATGTTGGACTAATTGCAAATAGACCGGATATTTGCGCGTGTGGCAGTATGCTGGTTAATAAGGCCGGTGGCAATGGCAACGCAATCGATGAGGGTTCTGATCAAACAATGAAACACACCTCGTCTTTGGACTTGCCGAATGTGATGCTGGAGCTCAATCTGTGCCTCGTTGACTCGGCCATGTTAGTACCTTGATCCATCTGCAGATATGTCAAAACATTTTGTAGCGGCACGCCGGACGACAATCCCTCGCCCTTCAACACCATGATATACAATCCATAGATGTTTGTATCAGCATCTTCTTGAGATTCAACTAATTCATCTGACATTCCCGCAAGATTGGCCATGTACGAACGATTTTTGAGATACTCGCCCCAGGCACGAGTCGGGACGAAGCGCCGCTTAACACGTATAGATCCGGCATGTTGCCGAACCATGCCGAACTCATCCGTTGTTAGGTCGTGCCAGTCTTCCATATCAGTGTCTGTGAGAAGATTCAGCGCAATGTGGGCTTTCCCTAACAATACGGTCTGATTCGCACCGAGAATTGTACGGTCCAAGACCGAGAGCACGATTCTGCCAGGCTTTTTCGGTACGTCAAAGACACATTCTTTTTCCCAAATGGGATTACGCGTGTCGGGAGCGACAGCCGTCATGTGAACCTGCTGGTCAATTGAAATGACTGCGTATGGACTCGGGGGGTGATGCGGGTCCAAATGAAGGAGACCATGTGCTGCACGTACAGTCAAGACAATCTTTCCATCTTGCGAGGGCGCCCCAGTCTTATCAAACTGCAGATAGCTTCCAATCTTGTGGGAGGTCTCAGCCAGCATTTGGGCTGCCTGCTGCTGCTGCAACGTGATTTCCTCCATCTTAGCATTGATATGGTAGATTGCCGTCTCCTGCTGCTGCGTCATGACCTGAGATTGATGCTCTGTCGCGATCTCGTGCTGCCAGACAAGGATGGACAGAAAGCTGGGTCAGATGCCAACATACCACAAAATGTTGTCATGACGCGTTTTTAGGCGCATAGGCAATATTATGATGGGCCACCATCTGTGTAAATGATAGGAAATGAAGTGGCACTGGCACGAACCTTATCTATTTTCTGCTGCATCAAATGCATTTTGTAAAAAAGTTCTTCTATGGCGGCAGCACCCATAGCATCGCCAGTGGTTGGGCGTGAAAATTCATTTGCATACCGAGCCGCCTGCCATTAATACAGACAGACAATTGTTTGTGCTAAATAAAGTGAAGCAACTTTGCCTCTGACCCGCTTGAACACAGCCACGAAGGCACCAAATACCTGATGTGTACCATCCCTCACAGGCGAACCAGCAACGAAGGACAGGGCTGCGTGGGATTCCTCAAAACTCTGGCTCTGATATTTTCCACCTACACCCGACACATACGGGTCAAAATGTGCGAACCCACGTGGTGCAGGGTCATCCGGACCCCGAAAATGCACGCGAATGCTGTGAAGAGGTGTGAGTGCAAGCGTTGAACAGGTAGCACCATCGTGTGCAGGTGAGATAACAAGTTGTTCCTGGCGCTGCTCCAACGCCTCCACTTTGGCGCGCAGCTCCTGTATCTCTTTCATGGTCTGGGCCAATATTTCACTGCCGAATTCTGCCCCACAATAACACGCGCACGCGGATGAGATTTGGTATATCAGGGGACGAGGATGACATATGTCATTCCTTGCAGAGCAGGCAAGGCAGTAGCCAAGGCATTCATTGCGCAATCCCTGCTTACGGCAAAACGCGTAATCTCTGCTTGCAGCACTGCTGAAGAGGGCGAGGAACAATGAAAACAAAATACCTAAATCCCCCAAGCCCACAGATTCTTCAAGCAAGTCTTCGATGTCCATTTTCCTGTCATACCGAATCTCTCTGGAGTTTCACAGAAGCGCAGCAGAGAATGCCAAATGACACGCAACAAGGCATCTCGCACATCGCCAACTTGCTGGCATGAGCGTGACCACAGAACAGGCGCACTGATGCAGCGAAATGGAGTGCGCACAAGGACAAATAATGACCAGGCGCGTGACTTTGAGGTCGTCGGTACTGCACTTGGCACCCGACTGCTGTCTCGACCTGAGTCCACAGTAGCCTGTTAGCGTTTGCCAGTCTATCGATTGTTTTGCTGCTAATCTCCAATGCTACGAATCTCCCCAATGCCACTATCCCTTTCATGCTTCTATCCCGTTCATCTCACTATTCCTTTGTAGGTAATCTTCGTTGTCGCTACTACAGCCGCGCAGAAGGGTGGCGCGGTCATAGGTGCGGGCCCACGGCATTCGGTACGGTTACTTGCCATAGGCAAGCGCCGAGACAGTCTACATTCAGGTAGCAAGACAATCTCAGAACATCGTGCTCTATATGCGCTGAACAAAATGCTGCTAAGTACGCAAAGAAGAATAAAAAAGAAAACGTACTGGCAGGCCGCGGTTCTGCAGGAACGAGCTCGAGGACATTGACCTGCTCATGTCAGGCTAGTCAGCAAGAGTCTGCAATTGAAGCAAAGGACGGAGGGAAAACAATGATCAGATTCCTGGTCATCTTGGAAAGACTGGTCGAGATCTGATCCATCCGATGCCTGCGATTCTGCCCGCTTGCTCACGGAGGGTCCTGTCGATAATGCAATATTGCAAGCGGGAAAACAGTTACTCAATGCACGTGCCAGCTTATTTTTTATGCAGCTGTTGCAAAAAAAGCCAGAATGGAACACGCTGGAGTAGGACAAGAGTTGACAATATGGTGAGATGGAACCAGCAAGATGTTTTCCTCGGAGTGGACTGCCCACTGGACTTGCGGCAATGGGCTGCTTGTCCTCCATTTCCCTCACCTGCAACCGCATCCCATGCAGCAAGAATCGAGAAAGGGTACAATGAGAGAGCTTTCAGACTTTTTTGCTTGTTCTGTATATGTTTTCGAATGCCAAGCCACACAACGAAAAAGGCACCAGCAAAGACAACAGGAAAAACCATTTCGCGACGCTCTTCGTCGTCGGCATTCGACCATCGAACGAGAACATCAACCGATTTCTCTCTGATCACATGTTTGCGTTCCATATCTCATCTCAGTTAGCACATTAGTGCTCGGCGACAAAACAATTCTACACCTTGCAAGTACCAATATCGCAGGGTCAGCATTTGCGGATGGAAAAACGGGGGCTTTGCAAGGTGGAATCAGAAACAGTTGCATGCGAGTGTGGCACACCGTTTTTTGGCTTCGGCCAAGTTGAGGACAGTGCGCCCTTGGAGATTACGTACGTCGACCAAGCCGCCCCGTGCGAGAAGCATCAGCACAATCTCTGGATCATCGTCCACAAGAACTGTGCAATGTAACTGTTCAAGTCCACGAGCTGTCAGGAGCTGACCAGGGGTCATCTCTGCCTGCACTACGCACGACTCAGTACATGGGGCTACTGACCGGAGTGTTGCCAGTGGCTTCATCCTTGACGGTACCTGCATCGGGAAAACGCGGGACGATAAATTGGATCAGATCCTTTTGCCCGGAGCGCACGGCACCTAGCACGAGCTTGTCCTCTGAGTCTTGAACATCCTCGGAAACCCCCTCCTTGGCAAAATCCTGTTTGGCAATAAATCAGTGTTAGCTCTTCTTTGTGTCAGAATCTGCAGACAAAACACATTACTTCAGGCCGGCATGGAGGTACAGGAACAGCGGCAGCCAAAGAAACGGACCGTAGAAAAGCGATCAGCGCTTTCTTTGTTGTCGAGAATTTCTATAGCGTCTTGGTTTTTAACCTGCGCGTTTACTTGCAGTCAGGTGCGAGAATGCTACATGCAGGCTGATGCACCAGCATAGTACCATAGTGCGTGTTGTCAGCACAATTGTCAGCACGAAGCTGTACTGCTTCATTGAGCAAGAGGCGCTTTCCAACCTGTTTCGCGAAGTCAAGGGCGGTCCATCCATAGCGGTTTTTGGTGGTTGCCGAGTGGCCGCGTGATACAAGCGCATGAATCATGGCGGCCGATCCGACTGATTTGACTGTTGCCATATGCAGCGCTGTGCGCACAAGCGTGATAGGTGTATGCACAATAGTCTCAGCGTGTCTTGCTATCTCTGGTCTGTCGTCGCCACAGCTTGATCAGCACAGCTAGCTGTGTCGCAACCGTGCAGCTCACAGGTGCGGCAGTTCGCAGGGAGATTCTGCAAACGTGGCGGTCCCTATGAGGGAGTCGACGCAGACACTTTGCTGGCACAGTGCCTGGCGTCGCGAGCGAGTGCCTGCGTCGACTATGTCGGGGAGAGCAGACGCTTTGGGCGATTCGCATAATACGCACCGGTATTGAAGTTGATATCGTCTCGTAGAGTCACGCACGCCCCGAATTGCTCGAGAGCGTTCTGCAAGTGTACCCCTTGGTCAGCATCTAGGCGGACACATAGCAGAATGAGGCAGAACAGGCGGCCTCGCATTGCAAAGCGGAACAGGCGCCCTTGCATCGCGGGGAGCACCTTCAGTAGGTCCACGTTGCCAGATCGGATGGCGCTGAAGACCAGGCTTTTCGTGGAAGGAGCAGCATCTTTGCTCACGATCTGCTCGTAGCTCAGGGTCTTGTCCTCAAGCTCGCGCTGTGTCGGAACACGCGTCACGACACGACAGGTCGCGCTGTTCCAGCAGTTGAGGCTATTCCTGCAAGCATCAGCCTGCCATTGCCCCACCCAGGCCATCAGCTGCGCATGGGTCTTGATCTGGCACTCGGCCGGATAGGGACAGACGCGTGATTACTCGCGTGGGTGCACAACATGCTCCCCGCACCTGGTGCGGAAGCTCCTTGTACTGGATCTTCTTTTCCCGCTCGTGCGCTGTTTTTTCCACCCGCGCGGCCTGCACGATAAAGAAGTCATATGAGCAATTCTCCATGAGCGGGCCATGCGCAACGAGGCGGACCTCCACCAGCGAGGCACATGCGACGCTGCCACAGCGCTGCGGTGTGCGTGGGCCCTACCAGCGCGTCGGACTTCGCCTGCTGTATGAGCGCGGAGTGCAGTCGCGCCGCCAGTGCAGGGTCCTGTCCACCGAGGGCGCAGCCGGTGCATCTCGGTCAGTACGGGGCAGGCCGGGGTTCAGGGGCACAAGGGGGCAGATGCAACGGACTCACCGCTTTGCGTGGCTTTGGTCGACCTGCCAGACCACAAGGTGGCGCGCGGGACGGCGGACTGTCAGGCAACAGAACACAGGGCGAACGCGTCGGTGTGCGACGGTGCTGCATGTGCCGAATGCGCACGTCGGCCGTGGAGCGCGCGCGCCAGGTGCGGTGCCGCATGCAGGCATACAGCAGGTAGGTGAAGCAGCACCGCTCGTCTTTGCGGATGAGTCAAGTGAGGACTCGTCCATGGACGACATGTTCGGTCCGAAGAAAGTTCGTGGCGGCTCTGTCTGTTCTCTGCCCTGGGCGCCAGGCAAGCGCCCGGGTGGGCGGGGGGGCCTGTTGTGAGCATTGTGCACGCCGTGCTGAGGCTTCAGCATGAACCGCCGCCCGGCTCAGGGCGCCGCGGACGAGGTGAGCAGCGCGTGCGACTCCCGGCGGCGCTGGTGCGTGCGCGCCATCGTGACTCTCTTCCGCGGCAATGTACAGGCAAGCGCCAATGCTGCCGAAAAGAAAAACGAGGAACTGCTCGGGACGCTGCAGAGCAAGCTCAGCTCGCTCAAGAGTGTAAGTTCTGTGCCTGGAACTTGCGCCGCTCCCCTTGCAGCCCTGAGCTTTAGGGGGCTGTGACCGTCGTTGGAACTTGTATTCCAATAGGTAACAATCGCGATCAACGAGGAAGCCCATTCGCAGAACAAGGCACTCGAGATGATGCAGTCGGGCATGGGCGCCACTGACAACCTGTAAGACAGTCGCTCGCGCAAACACAAACACTCGCACCCACGCACCCACGGCGCGCTGTGTATACGGCGAAGCGCTGACTTGACGCGGCCACAGTTTGGGATCAACACTAAACCGCGTGGGGCAGATGTTTGTAAGCGGAAGCAACTCATCTGTCATGACCATGGCCACAGGAATGGTCATTGCCTTCTTCGTGGTACTGGATCTGCGTCTCTCGCTACGCGCGCGGGTGTCCATGGATACATGCCCATTGCGCACTCTGTGTTTGGGTGTGACAGAGTGTTACGCTGTGTTGTTGTTGGCCATGGCACTTGTCTCACGCGCGGACCCGCGCACTCTCTCCTGACGGTGGTGGTCTGGCAGTGTTTTTACCTGGCTCGCTGGCTGTTGCGGGAATGATGCCGCCATGAGCAAACTGCTGGCAAGAGGGGCGTTGAGGTGCAATATGCCAAAGATTTTTCCTGCCGATTTTTTAACGCCAACCGTTCTTGATTCGGATCACGCCTTGTCACTGTGCCTGGGGTGCGTGTCGCCGCACAGAATTCTTGAAAAACCGACGCAAGCGCCATCCACATGAATCCCGGCGTCACTGCGCGCTGACCGAGCAGGAGAAGATGCTGTTGGTTGTGCTGCAAGTCCTGGCGGTTGATGCCAATCAGCTCAGCCTCACGCTCCAGCTTCCGGTTGAGCGGGCCGAGCCGCTGGGGAAGCAGTTGACGCGCAGATTCTTGCGTGTCCTTGATCGTCTCACGCAGGGTTGGCGCAGTCCTCGTCGCTGAAGTCAAGCGTGCGAAGCAAGTCCAGGGGTTGACATGCGGTCCTCGCCTGCTTCTCCAAGACTAAGTCGTCGTCCTGGATGTGGGACAGGCGGCGGACTTTGTGCGCAGAGCTCCATATTACCTGTACCTGTAGGGAGGTACATACCATAAGCGCAGCCCGCCATCACCGGCTCCTATCTTTGTTTCTGCAAGAACAAATAAAAGACATCATTATCATCATCATCGCTGGTACGACGTGCGGCAGCGCGGAGGCCGGCCCGGAGCGCCTGCGCGCGCCCAGGAGGCGGCTGCGGGAGGCATGGAAGGCCTGGAAGCAGCACGAGGAGCCTGGCACCTGCGCGAGCCGCGTCTGTTCCTGCTGTATCCAGTCCTTCCATGTGAACACCATGCCTCCCGCGGCCGCCTCCTGGGCGCGCGCAGGCGCTCCGGGCCGGCCTCTGCGCTGCCGCACGTCGTCACTCAGGCAGAGCCTGAGTCGGCGTGCCCGGTTCTTTGCTGAGCCTCGAAGGAGGCTGATCTCGGGCATGTCCGATTTATAATTCAATTATAATTCTCAATACGCTTATTTTTGGACTTTGGAGTTTATATTTGAAGGTTACGGGATCGTCAGCGCATGCTCGCATTTAAGAAGGGGAAACGTGGCATCTTTTCTGGCCACCAGCGCCTCGTCTTCACTTAGGCCTGCATGCGCGTCCCAGACCCCTATCGCAAACCTGATGCTGTCTGTCTTTGTGCTGTACATTATATCAAGCTCTGCTGTGATCTCGTTCGAGGCCGAGTCGTCAGTTGGGCTGA
>Ga0315899_10007511_pt1 | contig 11707 bp, 16 predicted proteins | sample LakEriMetagenome_2_FD_203518 | JGI IMG/M metagenome (GOLD analysis project Ga0315899, IMG submission 203518) | Freshwater fungal communities from buoy surface, Lake Erie, Ohio, United States - Buoy 4 MA112 | ecosystem: Environmental > Aquatic > Freshwater > Lake | place: USA: Lake Erie, Ohio... | reverse complement strand
TGGGGGGGTGTGGTGGGGGGGTGGGTGTGGGGGTGGGGGTGGTGGTTGTGTTTTTTGGTTTTTGTTTTTGGTGGGGGGGGGGGGGGGGGGGGGGGGGGGGGGGGGGGGGGGCGGGAGTGTGCATATTAGAGGGGCAATGATCAGATTACTGCAACTTGCACTTTGGCACATTGGCACATTGGCAGCATTTACAGCGTGTTTGCGATGGGCGCCCACGCGTGTCACCGAAAAAAAGAAATGAAGAAGGCAACAAGGATACCTGCTGCCGGGGTGCGGGTGCCCATTGTGTTTCAGCCAGCAATCCAGCGCATGAAAGCTAGCATTCCATGCTTCATCGCTCACAGGCCTCAGCGCAGCTGCAGCGCTCACAGCCTTCAACACATCAGACCCCCCATCCTTGCTTCCTACCCCGCCAACCTGCCCTGCTTGCCCCCCGGGGACAGCAGATTTTAGCCTCTTCTTCTTCGGGTTCACGATCGGAAGGTCCGATGGCAGAAAGATCGAGATCGCTATTTCATCTCCCGAAGAACTATCGTCGAGGTCCATGGCTGCTTGTTGGTCCCCATGCGCAGTCCGGGCGTCACACGTATCCGGCTGCGTGCCTCTCTCAGACACGGCAGGGTGGTCCGTCGCTGCTTCTTTGCCTCGCTTTCGCGCTGATCTCGTTGCCCGTGGGCCCTCGACAGGCTCTGGCTCGGCGCTCGGAGGACTGTCCCTTGCGTCGGCATCCTGCACGGTAACCGCGCCGCTCATTGCCGCGGTCGCCGAAGCGCTTGCCGAGGCCCCTGCACGTGTGCTGTCGAGCATGCCTGCCTCACGTTTGCTGCCCTGCTGGCCTTCCCTGTTCGCGCCCTGATGATCTTGCGGTGCCATTTCTTCTTCCGATTGCGTCGGCCCCACGTGTCTTCCATTGACTAGTGCAAGAATGGGACCGCTTGCGTTGGAGCTTGCGCGGGAGGGGCCGCGAGACATCGGGCTGCTTGACCCGATCGAGCCAGCGCCAGCGAGCCCAGTCTGCACCGCCTGAACCGGCTGCGCGGCACCCTGTTGGGGTGCGTAGGCGACGTTGGGGCTGGCGGCACTGACTTCTCCAGTCGCCGTCGCGGCTGCTCTCCGCTCCACAGATGGGGGCTGAGGGAGGAAGACGCCGCCCGCGCGCTTCTGGACATGCTCCTCGAAGTACGACGACTTGCCTTCTGCTGCTGCCGCGGAAGGCGCGGGCGCAGGCAAGTCGTCGGCGGCATGTCTCTGCTCATTGGGCGGCTCGTGGTCGTTCGACAACACACGTTCTCCCGGACCATTGCTGAAGGCGGCGGCGGCGGAGCTCGCTACACACACCTGTGGAAAGAAGGGCAGCGGCATGGAGGCCTCGCCCATCCCCCTGGCGTGGGGCAGCGGCGACGGGGGGCGGCAACATGCAGCGCGGGGCCCCGGGCACGACCCCGGTTGCCGCGCCCCGCCGCCTGCCCCAGCAGGCGTGGCGGCTGCGTCCTGCCCCCCCACCTGGCATCGTGTGTCGTCCGGGTCGCACGGTAGCGTGCCCAGCCTGAGCTGGTCCATTGAACCCCCTCCCAAACACTTTTTTTTTGGAACAAAAAAATCCTGCTCCTTGATTCATGTCGCCGCGCTCCACTCCTTCCCTCCCTGAGCTCGTTGATCGCCAAGGCCAGGTGCTGCGTCACAGCGCAAAAATATGCCACTCAACCTGTGTACGCGTGTGTTTTTGTACACCCACACACACTCGTGTGTGTGTGTATGTGTGTGTGTGTGTGTGTGTGTGTGTGTGTGTGTATGTGTGTGTGTGTGTGTGATGTGTGTGTGTGTGACATGTGTGTGTGTGTGTGTGGCTATGTGTGTGTTTTTGCTTAGTCCTCCCAAGTGATCGTGTCTTGGCATACACACGTACGTACTTTAATGTACACACACACGCACGCAGGACGCACATGTATGTATGTGAGTACAAATACATGTGTATGTGCATATATACACATGTATGTGTGTACGCCAGCACTGGCACGAATACGTAGTATGTAGGTGTGTAAACATGTGTGTGTGTGTGTGTGTGTGTGTGTGTGTGTGTGTGTGTGTGTGTGTCGGCCGTTGCGTTTTGGAGTGTGCCGGATGCACCCGTCCGTCCGCGTCTCGCGAGCCCCGCGAGGTCGGTGCCCGCACTCTCCCATCCGCCTTTGACTAACCCCTCCCGTGCCTCTTTTGCACCCAACCCGCGCCCTCGTGCCCGGCTGCATGTGCAGCGCGTGCTGCGGAACCTGTTTGCGGGCGTGTCGGAGAAAGCCGCGCAGCCGGCAGGCGACAGCGATTCGTCGAGCCACGGCTCGGAGGGGACGGAGCCCTGCCTGTTGGAGGAGATTTACTCGCACTGGCCTGACGCCAACATCGCAGCCGATCTCGTCGGCCCGCCGCAGAACTCGCGAGCACCGCAGGGCGCGACCCAGGAGCCTTATCACGGAGCACGCATACACGCACACAAACAGTATGGTGGAGCACACTCGCCGCTGCCCGGCGAGTGTGTGCAGCTGAAAGACCATTCAGAAGCGGATGAAGACAGCGACGGCGGCTGGCACTTTTTGGGTCCGCCTTCCGAGTTGCAGCAGCACGTGGAGCGCCATGCCACACGGGCGCGTACAAGCGTGGCCGCGGGGGAGCGAGGACAGCGCAGTGATGCTTGCATCGTCAGTGATGCTGCCATGCCGCCACACCGCAGCGCTTCACGACTGTCCTGCGAGAAATCTCAGCGTGCCAAGGCATCTCGCGCGTACGCCAGTGCTGGTGGTGCGCGGGCAGGCTCCCTCCTCCCCGAAGACGACTGGCATGTGTACGATCTCAAGTGCATGGACCCCCTGTCCTGCTCCTTATGGTTCATAGCCTGCTACTCCGACCTCTTCTACGCCAAAATCCCAGACTACATCCTGCGGATTGTTCCACATTCGGGCACTCTCTTGTCCATGTGCGCTCTTTTCTTTTTCATGCAAGTGGTGGCGCTGCTGTGGGGCTTCCTCTCCATCGCTCTCTCCATCATGTGTACCCGGGCCGTGCAGCACCTCGACAAATGCGACCTACTTGTTGCTCTCAGTATACCGAGGCCGCCGCAGCCCTCGCCGAATGGCCAGGCGAATTTAGGGCACGGGACCCGACAAGATGACGACATGCATGGACAAGCAGCTGCGGGCGGCCACGGCATTGGTATTGGCTTTGGCCTTGCCAGTGGCGAGCTTGGTGTATACGGCGGCGTGGCGAGCTTGGTGTATACGGCCACGCGGCTGTACATGAACTTTGCGGTGTTGCAGCTCTGCTGGTTTGTTGGCAGCTCACTGTTCGAAATAGGCTGGGAGATGTACGGCGACTTTCCGCGCGTGCGCGTCCTCCTCGACCCGCAGCACTACTCGTTCCCCTTGCGCCGCTCCTCAGGCTGCGCCGAGGTCGACAGGCTGCCGCCAGACGCCGACCAGCAGCGCCGACGAAAAGCCCGGCGCGTGGCCAGACGCGTGGGCAAGATCTTCCTCATTGCCCCTCTTGCCGTCTTGCTGTGCCTCTCCCTCTCGCTCTTGCTGGTGCCGCTCTTTACCGCCCTCCTCAAGGGAGACGTTGGCAGGGGCAGCAATGCCGAGGGCCTAGGAGGGAGGGGTGTGGAGGAAGATGAACGGTGGGGGTCGCTGATAGGAATGGTGCAAGACGACAGCTCCCGCCTCAGCCGCACTCTCCGCGTGTGCATCTTGATCTGCCTGGTGCAGTGGGGGCAGCAGTTTCACTGCCATTTCCCACGCTGGTACAACTCTCTCAATTTCACATGGGGGGCCTTTTTTGTCAAGTGGTGCCTCGTGCTCCTCACCCCCGCGTCGGCATATCGGTTGATCGAGTGGATTTTCTGGGCTAGTCAGACCTCGGCCCTCACCCCGCTTCTGAATGGCATGCCCTACCACTTGATCGACAATGCTCTCGTGTCCCTCTGGTCGCTCCTCTGCATCGTTGCTTCGTGCGTGGTGCTCACCCTCGACGGGCCTAACCTCAAGGCTGTCGGATGGCGCAACGATAAGTTCACCGGGGCACACCTGTGGTTCCGCCAGTCACTCCGCTTCAAGCTCACGCTGGTGCTGCCAGTGCTGCTCCACTTTCTGAGGGGCGTGCTCTCGACTAGACATGGCTTTTCCTTTGCGCAAAAGGACACCATGCTCATCAGTGTGCTCTACCCGCTCATTCTCACAGTAATCTGGACGACAGCCTACTGTTCAGCCATCCTCAAGGTCGCGGATCTGCTCCTCATTCCCCCCCTGGCGCTGCTCTCCTACGTCCTGTGCGCACATCTTGGGCAGGTGCATGCCAAGGGCGTGATGCTCGCCGTGGCGCTCCATATGGGCCGCGCACTGGTGGAGCGCAAAGCGCGAGGCTCGGCGTTGCAGCGCGCGCAAAAGGCGCCCATGGAGTCTTTGCTTGACGCCCGACGCTTCCTTGCGCGCATGAAAACCTCGGCCAAACACACCAGCTGCTCGCCCAACACTCGCTCCCACTCGCGTCTCAATTCGTCGCCCTTGCACGCAACCATGAGTGGAAGCGCCGCCGGGGCTGGCGCTGCCTCTCCGGCGGGCGGGGTGGTGGTGAGCGGAGGAAGTGGCAAGGAAGGGTTGTCGGCAAGTGGAGGCGGTGTGGACGGGGATGTGTCGGCGGCCGGGGCGTACTTGAGCAGCGGGCGGCTTCTCGAAATGCGTGAGCAGACGGATCCCCAGGTGCGCCCCGCCGGTGCTGTCCCTGTGGCCCTCCTCCAGTCCTCCTCTCACATGCAGCACCACACACTTGTAGCACCGCCAATGCGTGTCTGGAGGAGGAGAGCGTGCAAGGAGGAGCGTATGGTGAGAGGGGATGATTGCTTTTCCGGACTTGCGTGTGGCAATGTGTGACACTGTGTGTGCCAGATGGCGCTGCTCCGTTCGGGCCGCCGGACGTTTGGAGAATCTCGTGATATTGCTGCCGGGATCAGCCGCTTGTACCTGGCCTCTGCTGCTGGCTTTGCTTGCACGATGCTGTGCCTCGGCGTCTTGTCTGTCTTGCAGTCTGAGACTCGCTGGTATCTAAACCCTAGACCCTAAACCCTTGCCTGTCTTTGCAGTCTGAGACTCGCTGGTAGCCCCTCTCTCTGTCACCTGGCACATGGCATGCCTTTGGCATGTCTCTGCCACCTACCATCCCTTGGCCATCTGCCTTTGTGTGTGTAGCCATCTGCGTGTGTGTGCGTCTGTATGTGTGTGTGTTGGGTAGCGTCAGCATACATGCAAGCGGTGCTGCATGGCCCTTGTCGTAGTCTACACTACACGCCTCTCTCTCTCATGTGTGCTCGTATGCCACGCAAACGCACGCATGCAGCTTGAAGGAGCGGGCGGGCGGGGGGGAGGGCAGTGGGAAGGAGGGAGCGGGCGAAGAAGGGAGGAAGGGAGGAAGGGAGGAAGGGAGGAAGGGAGGAAGGGAAAGTCTCCCCGGGAATAAAACAAGGCTGATGAGCGGCAGGGGAGCAGGTACCCAGCGGCCTCGGCATTCATCCAGTTGCGCACCATCGCTGAGCACAACATCACCAAAGCCCCAGCCACTCAGATTTCCCACGCCATCTCGCTCCTCGACCTCCACCATCGCCCTCCATCCGCACCTCACCCCAGCAAGTGGGGGCTCTGGCAAAGGGGTCAAGGGGTTTCTTCCGCTCGTGAAAAGCAACGCGCGGGGCTCCGAGGGCGGGGCGACATGGGAGGGGAGGAGGGAGCTGCGTTACGGATCAAGAGCGTGGCTTCGACCAAGGCTAGGTCCAGCGCTGGCGATGGTAGACCCCGCCTGGACGGGTGGAGGCGGGGGACCGAGTTGGGCAAGACAGAATCAGGGACGACAGAGTACGCCATTTGCAAGGCTACCTTTTGGGGCCTCAGGTTCTGGAGCATAGGATCAGCCCTCAAACCGCCCCCCTTGCACCGCTCTCCCCCTTTCCTACCCATGCACCCTCTTCGTAGTACGCCATTTGCCAGGCTATACGGCTATGTTCTGGGGCCACAGGCCAAGCCTGCCCTCAGCTCCGCATCCCCCCTCTGCGGCACCTACCTACGCCCCTTCTGCTCGGGGCTAACACGCTGCAGACGTGGACTGAGTGCTCCTGGAACAGAGGAGCACTCCTGGAACAGGGAAGCGTATGTGGAGCATATGTGCTTCCCGTTATAGGTGCATAGGTGTGCTGCATCGTTTTGCATCTTTAGTTTTGCGCCTGGGCCCAACGAGGGGGATGCACCAAGAAGAATAGAGGGGAGGGGAGGGGTGACGAGGTATGGAAGAGGAGGGGAGGGGTGACTCTTGTCTGGCGTGGCAGCCCGCTCGACTACGGCATGCTGTCGCTGGCCTCGTATTTTCAGCAGTCGGAGCTCCAGAGGGTTATTCCCCTCTTATTTCCTCCGCACCATGGCATGCGACCCCCGGTGGTTGTACCCTTTATTCGGCCACCTGAGGCTGCTTGCGGTATGCGACTGTACATGTATAGTACATGAACATCATACCAGTCTCCTTGTAGTTTGGCTGCTGCTGCTGCATACTTTCTCCTTTGCTTCTTTGCTGGCGGTGCTTTACCTGGAGCACGCGCACGAGACGAGCGTTGACAAGTGCCCTGCTTGCAAGTGCCCTGATGGCCCTGCGTTTCATCTTGGCGCGGCCATATGAGGAGGAGGATACATGCATGTCATATGAGGAGGAGGATACATGCATGTCATATGAGGAGGAGGTTCATGCCTGCGTTTCATCTTGGCGCGATGCGCATACCAACACAGCATTGCGCGCTGTGTGCGTGGTGCCGTCGTGGCACATGGACAGAGGAAAGTCTATCGCTGACGCAGGCAGGCTGCAGGCAACTCATGCGGCTACGACGACCGGCGGCCACGGCCAGAGCGGGGTGGAGACGGTCGGGAATGGGCGAGCCCTGGCAGTCAGCGGCAGGGCACGCACGGCGGTGCATGTGCGCCTTGTGAGGACGAGGAGGAGAATGTCTTCTGGACAGAGTTCGAGTTCCGCGACAGGAATGTGACGGTGGTATCGTTGCGCGGCACCCAGTTCTGGCGCGTGTCCGACTGGCTCGAAGATGTCCGCATGTGGACCGAGCCCGTGGTCTTCTCCATCTTGAGCGTCGTCTTCCCCACCATCCGCGCCTGGAGTCCCCACACCACCGCCATGGTCCTGGCCCTTCTTTTCTTGTGGGACACTTGGGTCTTGTCTTTCTCTCGCGGGCCTGCGCCCTGCGTTTGCTTCTTTTGGGCGCTCCCTCTCATCTGCGTGTGCTTCTTTTGGGCGCTCTCTCTCATGTTTCGCTCACGCTCATGTCTCGACATGTTCTCTCCCTCGTAGCTTCTGACCTCCTGTCTCTCTGTACGCGTCTTCATGATGACCGAGTTCTCATTCGCTCCGCATGCCTGCAAAGTTGTGATACAAGAGGGGAACGAGAGAGAGAGCGCGCGCGCGCGAGAGAGAGAGAGAGAGAGAGAGAGGACAGACAGGATGTGGGCGAGCGGGCTGGTGCGAACGAAAGGGGTGACACGCATGGACTGGACTGCCTTAGGTCCTCGACACGTTCCACGCCCTTCTGGATTCTCTAGGGCTTCCCGATCCCGAGTACAAGTATGAGAGCCTTGTGTGGTACATCAAGCACGTCATCACGCCGCGCCTCCCTCCCCACCACGAGCTCGTGCTCACAGGACATTCGCTGGGCGGCGGCATCGCGCACATCACAGCTGCCCTCCTCAATCTGCCTGTCGTGGCCTTCAGCCCTCCAGGAGCGTACCAGTCGCTCTCGAAGCATTTGTACTGGAATGCAAAAGGTTTGGCAATATCGACACGTTGACGTTTGTGTGTCGTTGCGATCAAGAGGTTGCCAGCGTATGGGCGCGCGTGTGCATGGCAGAGTACCACACTCTTGCGTGTCCATGGCAGAGCAGTGCATGCCTGCAATCCCTTCCCTCCCCCACCACATGGTCTTCTTCCCGATCTCCATCTTTCTCACTCGCATGCATGCAACCTCGCACGTGCGGCAGAGCGGCGGCAGATGCACTACGCGGCGCACAACAGGACCGTGACTTTCCTCCCAGAAAACGACATGATGGGGCACATGTTTGACTCGCACGGAGGGCTCGTGCAGACGATGACGTGCAACACCGATCATCTCGGCCCTGTCGGCTGCCACTTGCTCGAAAACACCATCTGTAACCTCATCTCCCACTGCGGTGAGCGCGAGCATGTGCACGAGTGAGGACCGAGGAGAGAGGGAGTGAGAGGAGAGGTGGGGTGCGGTTGAAAGGGCGTAGGGCATAGCTGCTCTGCGGCATGCGGAGCATGGGTGGCACATGCTATGCTCTGCGTCATGCGGAGCATGGGTGGCATGTGCCATGGGCGGCATGTGCCATGAGCAGCTAGCTGAGCCTGGGTACACGGCACCCAGGCTCCGTGCATGCACTCGGTATGGAACCACCGTACATTCTGACAGGCTGAGGGAGAGGGCAGGCAACGACGCGCGGTGGCGCTCCTGCGACTTTGCTTACCAGGTACGCGTATGCCCCTCCACAAATGCCATTGCGCCTGTGCTTGTGCCTGTTTGCGGCGAGACCTAAAGCCCAAGGGGAGACACGCAAACAGAAGCCAGCGCGTTTGGTGACACCTGCATGCACCGGCGGCCCTCTTGTCTCCCTCCCCGCTCTCATCCCCTTTTCAAACTGGACTGCAGGCGCGCCCATTATTCAATGAGTGGCTGGACATGATAAACGAAACGCGCCTCCATGACACCCGTACGCCCCCCAGCCCCTTGCAATTTTGCACCATTTTATCCTGCTTGTGTGCTGGCGTTGTGTCTCCTCGCGCCCCTCACTGTATCGTGCCACAGGCATGCTGGGCCTCGCAGCCCTCACCATCACCCTCTACCTCACCGCCACCACGCTGAGCGTGCGCTGGGTGTGGGCAAATCTGTGAAGTGCGCCTTCTTGGTCCCTATGCGGCTCTCTTCTGTCCTCTTTTCATCCCTTTTGCCCCCTCTATAACATGCATCAAAGCCTCTTTGTAAAACCTAATGAAGACACGCATCAAAGCCTAATCACGACACTCATCAATCAAATCAAGACACGCATCTATCATCCTGGTGCATCTTGAGAGTGGACAGGAAGCACCATCAGTGCTGAGGGAATTGGAGCGCAGAGGGAGAGACCAGGATACAAGGAACGAGAGCGGGGACAGGAGCGAGCGTGACTCTGAGATGTGTGTGTGAACGTTTGTTCTGAAGCAAGAAACCAGAGGGCACGGGGGAAGAAACAACGAGCGACAAGAGGTCAACGGAAAAAGGAAAACATTAGTCGGTGTGCAAGACAGAAATGTTGACACGGCTTAAGAGCACAGAACATACAAAAGAATAGCATCACAATCATGATTAATGGGATTTCCCGCTCTCTTGCCCTGGCAGCTGCATACGATGCACAACATCGAAATCAATGGTCTCTCTCTCTCAGGGGCGTGTGTTTGTGGGTGGTTGTGGATGTGGGGTGAATGTGGCAAGCTGCTGAAGCTGCAACTTCAGCACTCCTCGAGGCTTCGTGCCACACAGCGGGCCACCTTTTTCTTGTACGAAGGGTAGTCGTCCCGGAGCTCTTTCTGCAACGACCATGCGAGAGCCCTTGTAAGTCCTCCTCGCATTATTCAAGGCGCACGGGGAGCATGCAACAAGAGGACGGACGGAGAAAGCAAGCTCCCCCACATCCGACAACTCACTGCTCCCCGTGTGGAGCAGACTTACTACGCCCCGCGATTGCGCTGTCGCACGCAAGCCCCCGTCTCGCTCTCGCAGCTGTTCTATGATCTGGCTTGGCCTGACAGCAACCACAACCACACTACCCTACACACTACATCCTGAGTTAATGTCGGCCTGTCCGAGCCCGATAGCAGGTCAAAGGAGAGAGGGGCATACCGCAGCATCTAAATTGGCGGGGGATTCGTCAGTAGGATCGGAGAGCATAGAAATGACGCTCACAACAATGGTTTCCACCTGTTTCCAGCCCAGAAACCCCATACACATCACCTTGTTAGGCAGCACCCAAACGGCAGACCGCAGAAACGCGTAGCGAGCCATTCGATTCCTGCAGCCGCCACCGACTACCTCGGACCATGGCCTCCAAATTGCGCGCTCACCATCTCGAGACACAGACAAGAAGTTTTCTTCCACAACATGGGGCAGGCCCGTAGGAAGAAGGAGATTGGGGGAGAAAGACCGTGTGGATGGGATTCCATCTCATGGCGGCAGTCTCCTGGGGGTTCGTGGCGTCGTCTCCCGGCTCGTGCAGGATCGAGATGCAAACGTCCCCATTTGGGTACACGTTGGGATGCCAGATAGGCGTTGTAAATGTCATCTTGGGCGGTCTGTCGGGGTAGTTCTCCGGGAACTTGAGCTTGCAATTGAAAATGCCTCCCTCACTGTGTTACAGAAAACGTCACTGCCTCCATGGCCAGCCGCTTCACTCCCTCACCCTTATGTTGTCCGTTTGATTTTGCGCATCCCTCCTCGCAGGCGTGTCTGCAACATTCCCTCACTATGTTGAGGCTTGCAGGCTTGAGTTGAGCCTTGAAGCCGAAACACGCCATCAGGGCCGAAGTGCAGACGCGGAAAACAGCAGCAACGCAGTTTGAAAAGAGGAAACTCACTAGAGAGTGTCGGGCGGCCCTGTGATGCACACATCCCACTCATAGATATTGGAATCGTCGGCCAAGCCCGCTGAGAAGAACTCGGGTGGCCTCTTTAGCAGTTCTGCACACCCTCCATCGTCAGAAAGCAGCAGGTAGCTTCGTGTCATTCCGGCTGCCACTACAAAATAGAACCCGGCAGACTGCCAAGGTCCAGCGCCATCCAATCTCTGAAAGGGTACAGGATTTCGCACCATCTTATCTTTGCCACGCACGCGTGAAAGCGTTTTTCATGTGACGAACCTACACTCGGGAACTGCTCGCAGGACAGCTCCCAACCCAGAGCTGCTTCAAGCCATCGCATCACAAGTGGCAGCTACTTTTTTGGAAACTGCTCACCCCTATTCTACCTGCCCGCAGCTTCCAGGGCGCCGTTTACAATATATGCGCCTTTTTCTGCGAGCAAGGGAGATCAACGAGTTGCGTCTCAAGGCGTTCCGCGTCCACCGCGCTATCAACGCTTCTGAACGAGTGGATTCGTCTTCATGTGTGCCCTCGCACGCGGGCAGATGTGCGCGTCGCAAAAAAATCTCGCGGCGCACGGACCTTTGAGCTGCTGCTGAAGCATGAGCACACTCCGGGGTGCTATCCCTGACATCCCTGCTGATGTGCGGCGTACTGACGCCAGCGAGTTCGTCTCGAAAGAATTCGGCGAATACACCAAGCCGGAAACACTAGACGCGCCCAAAAACGTCAGAAGCACGAGCGCGACGAGGTTGTTGGTAGACGTGGTCTGCAGAAAAACAGGAAAGCAATGCAGTCCAGAGGACAGTGGGTGAGCATCAAGTAGAGGGCCGAGATGGTGCCAGCCCGTACAATGGATGATGCCAGCCCGCACAGCTGATTCCGCGGCGAGGCGGGCGCCGTGAGCGTGCTGAGCTCGCGCCAGCTCGAGCCATTTGAAAAGTGGCAATTTTTGCCCTTTTGCGCAGCTAAGGGCGGCACGCGCAACAGCGGCGCTGCGATG
>Ga0315899_10007510_pt1 | contig 11707 bp, 11 predicted proteins | sample LakEriMetagenome_2_FD_203518 | JGI IMG/M metagenome (GOLD analysis project Ga0315899, IMG submission 203518) | Freshwater fungal communities from buoy surface, Lake Erie, Ohio, United States - Buoy 4 MA112 | ecosystem: Environmental > Aquatic > Freshwater > Lake | place: USA: Lake Erie, Ohio... | reverse complement strand
CTATTTTTCCTGAAATTGGACCTCTACGTTTTCCTTCGCAAGAAAGGTCAATTTTCAACGGTGAAGTAGTTTCATGGGAATAAATAACAGAACCTGAAGTGGTCACAATACTTGTTTTTGCTTGAATCAAGATGGTACCACTAGTAGGTTTTTTAGAACCACTCGCCTTTTGAATGTTAGATTGTCTTGATTTTGTGGAGGTCCAAGTGGCAGTTTCCCCTGAAGCAAAAATGATTTTTCCATTCGCCACATTGGAAGTGACACTACCCTTTCCGGTCTCTTTTGAAAATTCAGAAACGGTGGTCTTTTTACCAGAGATTTTTATTCCATTGACCGCATAGTTTTGAAAATCTATGGATTCAGTCAGCACATTTCCTTGCTTCTTTCGCTCAATGACAATTACTCCCGCTCTGGTGATTTCTTGTTCCTGGCGTGTGATAGTCACCCCTGTTTTAAAGTCAATTTTAGACTTAACAATTAACTTCAATAAAGAATCCAACTCAGGGAATTGGTTGCCACTGTGGCCTCCATGTGGCCCATCAACCGCATTGAAATCTGGAAGCTGTACAATTTTCCCGGTAGAGTCGTAATGGGTGATCTCTGCCCCTCCAAAACGAGACATTCGAAGACCACGAACATCTCCCGCACTTTCCGCATCAATTATGGCTAGGATTTCATCGTTTGGAGCCAATAGGTTTAACCCATCTAGGATACCTTTATGGCCACCTTTACCCTTTTTCATTGCAGCTCCAACTCCAGAATCAGCAGTTTCTGCAACTCTCGCTAAAATATCCCCAGAACTTTCATTCATAAACGAATTACCAGAAATCATAAAACTGGTACCACTTGCCAATTGACCTGAGGTCTGTGCAAGATCAATAGCCAATGCATCATCTAAGCTCACTGCCTGGATGGAACCTAAATTTTCCTCTTCTGTGCAGGATGCCAACAACAGGAGATACGAAAAGATGAACAGAATTCTACTTGTTTTCATGGTGTTTTTATTTGGTTAATGAGACCAAGTTGGGAGCCAAACATGAAGAGAAAATGAAAAAAATTAATTTTTAAAAAATCTTTTAAAAATTTATCTCGGAAAAGAAAAAATGACTTTTGTTTTTCCATTTTCAGTTGCGATTTGAATGGCTACACCAAGAAATACCGCTATTTTATGCATGATCTGAAGTCCAAATCCAGATTTTTCATGGGAAATATCCTTCAAGAAGACCATGCCATTTTTCACCTGCGCCAATAGATTTTCATCAATTCCCTCCCCCTCATTCTCAATACTTAATAAGTACCTCTCTCCACTTCTAACTCCCTTGACCACCACTTCACCCTTTTGACTTACATATTTGACTGCATTGCTTAAGGCATTTTGAATCATCATGCTGCACAAGGAGCTATTCGAATCATTAAAAACAAAAGGCTCAAGAGCTGCTGACTTCAATCGAACTCCCTTGCTCTCGGCTATATCGGTCCAATCTTCAAGCAAATCGGTACATACCTTCTGAATATCTACTGCCTCAGTTTTGAGGTATTGTGCATTATTTACTTTTGAAAGCAACAGGAGTGCATTGACAGATTTCTTCATTTTTTGAAGCGAATCTTGCATTTCTAGCAGTTTTTCGTGCTGCTTTTCAGTCAGGTTTTCATCTCCAAAAATTGCTTCCAATTTAGACTGGAGAACAGAAATCGGGGTTTTCAGTTCGTGCGAGGCATGGGAAATAAATATTCGTTCTTGATTGAAGGATTTTTGTATTCGCTTCATCATTTCGGAAATAGCCTGATCCAACAACTTAAATTCATTCGTTGAACTTGGAATAATCTGATCGTGAAATTCTTGAGGCTCGTTGATCCGTGATATTTTCTTCTGGATGATTCGATTAAATGGAGCCATTATCTTTTTACTGATGGCAAAATCAACCACAAATGAAAAGGCTAAGAATAAGAAAAGGATACCGATTGAAATTTGAAAAAATATGTCTTCAATCTGTTCGATGGTACTGAGGCTTTTTCCAATCTCCAAAAGGTAACTCTCCCCATCAATATCAATGACCTCCGCATACACTCGATAACTAATTTCCTCGTCCTCAATAATTCTTTTTTCGATAGAAATAGGCTCAGCAATGACCAGGTTTGAAGTTGCACGTTCCAATAGAATGTATTCCTCCTTCAAAATATTATAAGAGCCAAATCCCTCTTCTGAATTCTCATCGGAAATAAAATTCGCTATTCCACCTAAGTTGACTAAGCGCAGAACCTGTTCTTTTTTTTCGATTAACTCTTGGTCCGTATTTTCTAAAACCAAGTACTTCAGTCGGTAGGGTCCTAGCATCAAAAATATCAGGAGAAAGGCGCCTTTTCCCAATAGATTGAAAACAAGTAACTTATTGAACAACTTCATGTTAAGCAATGATTTTATAGCCTAAACCGCGTACCGTTTCCAACCAGTCCACAGGACCATAACTACCCAATTTCTTCCGAATGTTTTTCACATGGACATCAATGTAATTGGATTGGTAATCATCATCCAAATGATCTCCCCACAAGTGCTCGGCCAATTGAAAGCGATTGAGTACCCGATTCTTATTGATCAGCATAAACTGCAGCAAGACATATTCCTTTCGGGTAAGTTTGATTTCCTGGCCCTCAAAGGAAATCAAAGGTTCATTCAGATGAATTTCAAATCCACTCAACTGAATAACATCCTTTCTCCACCCACTTTTTCTTCTCAAGATCGCTTGCATGCGGACCTTTAATTCCAGTAAGGAAAATGGCTTGGACAGGTAATCATCCGCACCGCTTTCAAAACCCAAAATTTTATCTCCCACCTCGGTCCTGGCAGTTAGAATGATGACTGAAGCATCTTTTTGGTATTCGGTCACCTCCTGAAGAAGATCTAAGCCGTCACCATCTGGCAATCCCAAATCGACTAACACAAAATCATAGGAATTCACAGCCAAATTCTCGGAAGCCCCGTTTAGGGTTCGGGACAAATCTACCACATGGTGGTCCGATTGAAGAAAATCAACAATTTCCTTAGCCAAAGGCCCCTCATCTTCTACTAGTAAAATTCTCATGGTTTTTTTCGTAATGCGAAGGTATACGTAGCCTTTAAAGCAAGTTGAAAATTACTTGAGGATCCGTCATATTGTGGAACTTGTACTGGGAGGACCCATTTAGGCTCGAGTTGAAATTCAAAACTACCGCTGCTAAGTGTAAGCGGAATAGAAAAATCCATCCCTTGAAGCAAGAAATTTCGAGTAGCGGCATATTCTTTTTGGCTTAGTTCATAGCCACCGATCCGGTAATAATTATTTGTCCCTAAAAAAAAAGTCGCTTGAGGCTCAAAGGAAAAAACAACCACACCACCAATCCTACGATCGAATTCAAAGTACCTAGAATGTCGACTAACTAAAAAAAAGTCACCTGGATCATTGACTAGATAGATCGCCTGAGTAGAAGAATAGAGGATTCCCCAATCCAGGCCCCAAGTACCTTGTAGAATTCCTATTTGATCCTTCCCTGAAGAATTTAAGTTACTAGCCCCAAAGAAATGGTGATAGGATAAATCTACATCAACCTTAGGCGATAGGGAAGTGGAATACCCAAGTCCCATTCCATTTTGCCAGGAAAGGACCGGATCTACAAATTTGCTGGCTATAGCAGTCAAGTAGATTCCTGAATGATGCCAGAATAATAGTTCAGTAGAAGAAAGCGGAATTTTTTGCCCAAAATCCCGGGACATAAAATTGGCTCTACTGAGGTAGCCTGTACTTAAAACTAAATAATTGCTTGATTCAATCTTAGTGGAATCCTGAAGCGAGTCCAACTCCTGCGTGAATCCTTGGGAGACCAAAAAAGTATTCAGAATAAAGCAAAGAATTAAACCGTTTTTCATGCAGGAACGAGATCGGATTTCAGAAAGTGTTAGGCGCTTACCTAATCATTTACCCTCCTGAAGGGCGCTGCCTTGGACCATTAGGTCTGGAACCAGGAATGGTAGCCGGTCGATTGTTTGGCGCTCCAGAAGGTCGCGAAATTGGACCTCCCGGTCTACTTTTCGGAACGCGTGCACCAGGTCGATTCGAATTGCCAGGACCAGATTCAGGAGAATTATTCTTCGATCCATCTACACCAGCCTTTTTCATTTCCTCTCCAGACTTGGAGTTAGCGGGAACAGATCCGGGCATGGAACTTCTTCTCGAAGCACTTGAAATGCCTATTTTTTTTCCAGCATCCCCTGATTGAGTGGTGGAGGGAATATTTTTTGAACCCGTTTCTGTTTGTGCCAACGCAAATCCAGAAAGGAAGACAAAAAACAGCAGTAAGACGATTCTATTCATGGCTTAAGCAAGTTACAATTCCAAGGTTACATCTCGAACATGAAGATTAGATGAAGAAAAAAAGTCCAACTGAGTTGGACCTTTAATTAAATCATTCTGCCAAGGCTGCCACACCTGGAAGTACTTTTCCTTCCATGTGCTCTAGCAAGGCCCCGCCTCCAGTAGATACGTAAGATACTTGGTCGGTGTAGCCAAACTTATTTACTGCAGCGGCAGAATCACCACCACCGATCAGCGAGAATGCTCCATGACGCGTTGCCTCTGCCACATATTCTGCTATGGCTTTGGTTCCTTTGTTGAAAGACTCCATTTCAAATACACCCATCGGTCCATTCCATAGGATAGTCTTGGATTCAAGAATCACTTTTCCAAACAATTCTCGAGTCTTAGGACCAATGTCCAAGCCCATCCAGTTGTCAGGAATCTCACCCTTAGTTACTACTGCTTGGTTCGCAGTATTGGAAAAATCATCTGCAATAACGGTGTCTACTGGTAAAATCAAGTTGACCCCTTTGGCCTTTGCTTTTTCCATCAACTCCAACACGAAATCCAGTTTATCTGCTTCCAAAAGCGAGGTACCGATCGATCCTCCTTGCGCCTTGGCAAAGGTGTAGGACATGCCTCCACCGATGATGAGGTTGTCTACTTTTTCAAGCAAACGTTCGATGATCAAAATCTTGTCGGCGATTTTGGCTCCACCCATGATGGCAGTGTAGGGTCGCTCTGGATTACCGAGCACCTTGTCTGCATTGGTCAACTCAGATTCCATCAGGTATCCGGCTACTTTTTGCGAAAAGTTGGCAGCAATTACGGCAGTGGAAGCATGGGCACGGTGAGCCGTTCCAAAAGCATCGTTGACATAGACATCTCCAAGTTTGGCCAGCTTCGCAGCAAAGTCCGCATCGCCTTTTTCTTCTTCCTTGTAAAAACGCAAGTTCTCAAGAAGCAAAACCTCTCCAGCTCCAAGTTTTGCAGCCTTTTGGCTGGCCTCTTCGCCAATGCAATCTGAAGCAAAACTGATTTTTTGACCCAATGCGGCTTCTACGGCAGACACAATGTGCTTTAAGGAATAGCGGTCTTCTGGCCCACCTTTAGGGCGACCCAAGTGGGACATCAAAATGGCCGAGCCCCCATCCTTCAGAATCTTCTGAATCGTCGGTACTGCTGCTTGGATACGCGTATCGTCAGTAACTTGAAAATGCTCGTCTAGGGGAACATTGAAATCCACCCGGATCAGGGCTTTTTTGCCTGCAAAATTGAGGCTATCTACATTTTTTACATTCAAAGACATGGGAATTGGTCGAATAGGTGTGAACTAAAGAAGCGTTTAAAATCGTGACGAATTTAACTCAATTCCAACCAATACGAAATAGGAAGGATGGAAAAACTAGCCCTAGTGAGTAGGCTGTGCTGCAGCTCGCTTGAGACGATCGTTGATGGCACGACCCAATCCAATTTCTGGAACAAACTCGGCGAGTATCACCGCTGCATCACTTTCATCCAAGAGTCGCATTCCCATAAAAAGGCGTTGAGCCGCCTCCTGCAAGTCCTGACTTGGGCTAAGCACAAACTCCCTATCCGAAGGAAGGGCTGGAAAATGAGTTGAAAAACTAAGTACGCCGAAGGCCTTTCCTTCTTGGATCAACTTCGGGACAAGTTCGTTCAACTCTCCCACTAGAAATGGTTTCCGCGGGGCATAGTGACTTGCCAGTTGACCTGGGGCGCTGGGATTACTTGTACTGTGTGCCTGAACTGTCACAGGACCCACTAGGGATTCAATCTTGGAGAGTTCTAATCCTCCCAAACGATAGATGACTACCTGCTCCCCTTCCATTCCCACAATGGTACTTTCCAATCCTACCGCACATGCCCCACCATCGAGGATATAGGGAATCTGTGTCCCCAACTGTGCTTCCACATGAGCTGCCTGGGTAGGGCTAATGTATCCAAACGGGTTGGCACTGGGTGCTGCAAGCGGAAAGTCAAGTTGCGCCAGAAGCGCCAAAGTCAGCGGGTGGTTGGGAACTCTGACTGCCACACGATCCAAGCCTGATGTAACTAGATCGGGAACACTGGCCTGCCGAGGCAACAAGACCGTCAAAGGGCCTGGCCAAAAGGCCTCGGCCAAACACTTGAGTTTTTCTGGAAATGAGGAAACAAAGGGATTTACTTGCTCCAAAGAAGCCACATGTAGGATCAAGGGATCAAAGCTGGGGCGGTCTTTCGTTTCAAAAATGGAACTTACAGCCTTTACATCGAGTGCATTGCCTGCCAATCCATAGACCGTTTCAGTTGGAATGGCAACCAGCTTTCCCTGTTGAAGGTACGTGGATGCTTGTTGAATATCGGTACCAACCTGCGCCATTACTTTGCTTCACAAAAGTCCTTGATCCAAGTTTCGGCTTCTTGGTATCCCAAGGAAAGTGCCATTTTCAAATCTGCGCAGCCTTCATTTTTTTGGCCCAAAGCACTCATTCGGGTGACTCCTAGCAAGTAGTAGGCTTCCCCATTTTTGGGATCCAAGTTGACCGTATTGCTGAGGGATTCCATGCCATGGATAGGGTCATTCATGCCCAACTTTGCTTTGGCCAGTCGGAAATGTGCTTCAGCATGCTTAGGCTCTGCCTTTACCACCGCCTCAAAATCAAGCATCGCATCCTCATAGGACTCCATGGTCAGCAAGGTCGTACCCCGATTGAAAAGAATATCCAATTGACTAGGGTCGAGTGCAGCAGCCAAGTTAAAATCAGCCAATGCCGCCTTGTAGTTGTTTAGCTCCATATTGGCATTGCCACGGTTAAACCAAGGCTTGTAATTGGTCGAATCTAGTTGAATGGCTTGATCAAAAAGTGGAATTGCCTCCTTGATTTTCCCCTGCTGAAATAGAGCCACAGCCTTTGCATTTAAGGCAGTGGGCTGGTTTGGATTTTTGTCCAGAACCTGGTCAAACTGGGTAACTGCCTCTGCCCAAGCTTGAGCGTCCATTTTCTCCAAACCTACTTTCATGAGTTCCTCCTCAGTTGGGGAGCAGGCAAGACTACTGAATACAAGAAGGCAAATGATCCAAAGTTGTTTCACAGGAATAAATTTTCAGTAAAGTTACGAATTCGAGCTTAGGTGGCGGCTAGTTTTTGCCGGAATGGATCTGGTACAGGCACGGGCTTCATGCTAGACTTGTCTACCGAAACCAATATACTTTTGCAGGTGGCATATACTTGCTCCCTTCCACTGCTGTCCTTTCCCAAGAGTACTTGCTCCAAGTCAAAGGAGGAATTGCCTAGTCGTGAGCATTTCACCAAGGCCTCCACCTGATCCGTCAGGTGTATGGGGCGGATGTAGTCAATCTCGATTCGACCGACTACGGTACCCACATCCAATACATCCCAGCCAGCTACTTTATAGAGAAATACCGCTCTAGCGTGCTCAAAATAACTAAAATAGACCCCATTATTGACATGGAGGTAGCCATCAATATCGGAAAATCGAAGTTGGATGGGTGTGGCAAATGAAAATTCAGCACGAAGCTGGGGAATATCAAAACTGCGCATTAACGTAAAATTTCGGAGGTGCTTGTTTTTTCTAGCATCCGCAAGATGGAGGGATTGGAGCCAATTAGATCAATCACGGCATCAAAGGTAACCCAAGCCAAAGAGATACTTTCGTCACTTCGCACCAAGGGCTCTTGGAGATCGGCTTCAATCAGGTAGCGAACATCGAAATGAAAATGTTCTGCCACATGAGGCCGCTCCGGAATGATGTGTTTGTCCAAATCAAAAATATGAGTGTCTACAAATTGTAGGGTAGTCAGTCCGCTTTCTTCTCGAGCCTCCTGCATCGCCACTTCTAGGAGATTTTCATTCCCATCGGCATGACCTCCCAGCTGAAGCCATCTGCCGAGCTTTCGGTGAAGTGTGAGCAGGGTATGTGTTCTTTCCTTATTGACGATCCAAGCAGAAGCTGTAAAGTGACCAGCAGTTCGTTCTCTGGAATAAGCCAATAGGTCTTCCGTTAGGGCCAGAAAATCGGGCACAAATTGATGTTCCTCTTCGTAAGGGCTGCGGTAAGCACTCAATTGAGTTTGTAAGGTAATTCTATCCATGTTAGGGTCTTTCAAATAACCGATCCATCAATTCATCAAATGGTTTGGCGTCGTAATACAGTCGGTCAGAATACACGGAAGCAAGTAGTTTGAAGTAACTCGGCTGCTGATTGATCCGGATTTTTTCTAGGGAAATGTTGCCATACAATTGGCTGATCAATTCGCCTTCTTGAGGAAGTTGAAGTGGGGGTTTGAAGTAAAATTTCTCCGTTTCCTTTACCTGCTCATTGACCTCTTCCAGCTTCCGATCCAAACTAACTTGTTCGTAACCCAAAGCTATAATCCGTCTACTTAATCCCAAGAAAAGTAGGGAAAAAGAATTCAGATCGAGGGGTGGACCATAGCTGAGGGCAAAGCCATTGGCATAGACTGAGGAAAACACATGAACTTCGGGATTTTCATTGATTTGTGCTCGCTTGTAGTGGTAGTTCCGATAAACCAAGTCGTATAGCGCCTTGGAATCTTCGGATCGATCCCATGTTTCTAGATCCTGGAGATCCTTTTCTTTTACTGAAAAATTCTCCTTTACCGACAAGGCTTGATTGCTCGTCCGCGGTGGGAAGATTTTTTTCAATAAGTCATCAAAGAAATCAGGCATCAACGTTTAGTTTATATTTTCCTCCCTCTCCTAGTACCACCTTTCCTTCCTCCACCAACTGGCGTAGGCATTTCAGATGTGCAGCAGAGGCTGGTTTTTGGAGCTCATCAAAAAGCTCCTCCTCGCTTAACGCCTCAGCCTGTGCTAAAGTTTGTAAAACTTGCGCTTTAAACTTGTTTTCCGCCTCTTGCGGAAGGTTGGCCTTTTTTTGTTCTACACAGTGGTCACAGGCTCCACAATTTTCATCACAAGACTCGCCAAAGTAGGTTTGGATGAATTGGGTGCGGCAAATACGTGTTTGATGGGCATAGGCCACCATTTGCGTAGCCTTATGCAAGGTAAGCTCACGTCTCAAGGTGATTCGCTTGAAATTGAGCGGAAGGGTAGCCGCATCGTAGCGTTCGGTAAGAAAAGTAAGTTGCGGCCGGTCCTTTCTCGGTTCGTAGTCCAGCACCTCCATCTTGGCGAGCTGCAATAAGGCCTTAGTCAATTCTGCTTCCGTAAGTCCTGCTGCTTTGGCAAGCTTGGCTTCCAGAATGTTGAAGTATTCTGAAAAAAGATTGCCTCCATAAGTTCGAAGGAGAATTTTGATGACAGGATCCAACTTGGCATGTTGGATTTGAACCTCATACAAAAGTTGGGGATTGACTAAGAAATGTGCGCGTGAAGGCGCAAAAAAACTTTCGTTGAGCGCGAGCAGTCCCTCCTCTTCCAGTACCTTGAGAGCATAAAAGGTATCCAGTACCGGGAGCTGGTAGGTGTTGGAAAAATCGGAAAGCTCAAAATCATAGCTTCGCAAAGACTGGGTTCCGATGGCCAATTGAAAATAGTTGGCGAGACACTGATACACCCTTCGAAGAAATTCTATTGGGGGATAGACAAGAGCCGCTCGGTCTAGGAGCTGCTCAAAATCCTGCCCATTGGTGAGGAGCACGGCATAGGCTTTTTGTCCATCTCTACCTGCCCTTCCTGCTTCCTGGTAATAACTTTCTAGATTTTCGGGCAGATCTGAGTGAAGCACCACCCGTACATCTGGCTTATCGATTCCCATCCCAAAGGCATTGGTGCTCACCATGATCCGCACTTGATTGGCTTTCCAGGCCTCCTGCTTGGCCGATCGATCCGTAGCAGGTAGGCCGGCATGGTAGGCTGCAGCAGAGAAGCCTAGTTGCTGGAGTTGCTTGGCGAGTTGCTGAGTAGCTTGACGAGTGCGCACATACCAGATGGCCGAGCCCGGGATGCGTTTTAAAATTTCCAATCCTTTCTCCAATTTGTTTTCCACCAAGCGGACGCTGTAACTGAGATTCTTGCGGGCAAAACTTTGGTGAAAGGTCGCAGGCTGCTTGAGCTGAAGTTTCTCGCGAATATCCTGCTCCACTTCAGGCGTAGCAGAAGCGGTCAAGGCCAGCACGTTGACTTTGGGATGGTAGGTACGAATGGTAGCAATCTCCAAGTAGGCGGGTCTGAAATCATAGCCCCACTGAGAGATGCAATGTGCCTCATCCACAGCAATCAAGTTGAGGTCCATTTGCTTGAACCGCTCCACAAAGAGTTCTGATTTCAAGCGCTCTGGGGAGAGGTATAAAAACTTGACACCTCCTCGGATGCAATTATCCAATACCGTGTCGATCTCTCGGGCACTCATGCCAGCGTGAAGTGCAACTGCTTTTACCCCCCGGGCTTTCAGGTAATCCACCTGGTCCTTCATCAGGGCCACTAGTGGAGAGATGACGAGACAGATTCCTTCCTTAGCCAAGCCAGGGACCTGGTAACACAGGCTTTTCCCACCGCCAGTAGGCAAAATCGCAAGTGTATCTACTCCTTGGTAGACCGCTTCGACGACCTGCTTCTGCACGGGACGAAATTCCTTCCACCCAAAGACCTCCTTGAGAAGGGATACCAATCGATCTGTTATCGCTGCCATGAATCTTTGAAATTACTAAAAATCCAAGTTTCCCCACGTCAACCAATTCATAAATGAATTCAAAGAAGGAACCTGAGGAATAAGCTGGAGTTAGAAAACCACCCGATAACCAGCGGAATAACTGGAAAGGGAATCTTTTTGGGGAAGATTTGAAGCAGGAGGTGCTCCAAATTGCTCTTGATATTTGGGGGTAAGTGCTCCCCATACCAGCTGATTTCGGGAAGGAAAAAATGCTAAATCAATGCCGGGAAACCAGATTAAATCCTTTCCTACTACTCCCTTTAAGGGAATTGGAACTGGACTTCGTTGGCCTGCCAGACGGTTGGGCTGGATGGAAAACGAGAGCTGCTCTGTCGGGAAATTCTGATTCCAAGACAGGTGATGGTCTCCAAGTTTGAGGTCCAGGATATGCTGCCCCTCCTTGGTGAAAAGGTAGAGCTCCTGTGCCGGACGCTGAATCTCCTCCCAGAGATTGGCAGCAGCCCATACCAAAAAAAGCCCCATTCCAAGGCCTGTCAGCCTTTTTCGATCGCCCAACTCCCAGTTTCCCCAGACCCAAAGCAATCCCCAGATTGCCAGCATGCCAGCCAAAGACAGGTGAATCCCCTGCCACAAGGCAGCGGGCAAGTCCTGGATTAGGTAGGTAACTTCGTTTTGGAGAAGCAGCAAAAAATCCACAATTGCACCTAGCACCCGCCCAAAAAAAGGAATCCAAGCCAGCAACAGAAAAGGAACACCCA
>Ga0315899_10007509_pt1 | contig 11707 bp, 9 predicted proteins | sample LakEriMetagenome_2_FD_203518 | JGI IMG/M metagenome (GOLD analysis project Ga0315899, IMG submission 203518) | Freshwater fungal communities from buoy surface, Lake Erie, Ohio, United States - Buoy 4 MA112 | ecosystem: Environmental > Aquatic > Freshwater > Lake | place: USA: Lake Erie, Ohio... | reverse complement strand
TACACAAAGCTGCCTTCGCGGCCGGTTTGGACGGCGGATTCAGGCAGGACTGGCGCGGTCATGGCGCCGGATTTAATTTCCACAGACGCAAAGCCACCGGGGCGCAATGCTGTGTCAAATGGCAAGGCAATGCGGGCCATGCCCTGACGGCTTTGTGCGTCAATCATAGGCGAAATCTGCCAGATATTGCCTTCAAACACCCGATCCACGCCAACAGGAATGACCGATGCAGGAATGCCAACGGCGATCTGCGCCAGATCATCTTCACTCAGCTTTGCTTGCAGTTCCAACTGTCCGTCCTTGGCGATGCGGAATAATATACCGCTGCCTGCGGACACCGTCTGTCCGGTCTCCACATTGCGTTCCAGCACATAGCCTGAAACAGGCGCGCGCACGTCCAATCGCGCATTGCGGGCGCGGGTTTCGGCAAGTTGTGCGTTGGCGACATTCACCCGCGCGCGCGCGGCGTCACGCGTCGCGGTCTTGCGATCCACATCTGCCTTGGAAACAAAGCCACGCTCAACCAACTGCATCGCCCGGTCAAGTTCGTTTTGGGCAAGCTGCACGTCAGCGCGGGCGACACCGATCTGTGCCTCCAATGCGGCGGCCTGCTGCGTTTGTACGGAGCGGTCAACACTTACCAACAGTTGGCCTTGGGTCACCCAATCGCCAGCGTCGACATAGACCATAAGCACGCGCCCGCCTTCACCAACAACGCCAACGGGAATTTCGCGGCGAGCGGCCAATGTGCCGGTCGCATTGATGGTACGCGCCACGCTATCGCGGCCCGGCGCTACGACGGTAACTGTCTGTGCTTGACCAGCCTTATCTGCATCGGTGGGCGCAGAATTGCCGCTGCCGAAGAAATAATAAGCGGCGCCCGCTATAGTCAAAATCGCCACAATGATGGCTGCAATGCGGAGCCGACGCTGGTTCCGATCACTGTCGTCCTGGAATATCTCGTCATCTAGCGTTGCGCTCATCGTCGTCTCGTAATTCATTCTGGAATTCCAAATAATAGCTTCAGGGAGCGCATACTCCCCCAATTTGTTCATAATGTGGCTGTATTACCCTAATAAGTCACTGCCCGCAAGCCGGACAGCGTCAAAGGGTTGGTCGCTTTATGAACATCTAGAATATCGCAACTGCCAGTGCGCAACAATACAGACTGATACCTCATATGTTTCGACAAACAACGCATAAGCGCGTCGATAACTGTTATTCCATTGAACTGGAGCTATCCAGAAAACTGGCATTTCCTGTGCGAAGCCTCTAGGTAGGCAATCGCATGACCGACGATATCTATCATTCTGATTTCCAACTTGGCCCTGACCTTAAGGGTAAGCGGATCGTCGTCGCCATGTCGGGCGGCGTTGATTCCTCGGTTGTGGCCGCGCTCGCGGCGCGCACGGGCGCGGAAACCATTGGCGTCACTTTGCAACTTTATGATCATGGGAGCGCCGTAAAAAGGGCAGGGGCGTGCTGCGCTGGACAAGACATACGCGACGCACGCGCCGTCGCCGATAAGCTTGGCATTGCCCATTATGTTTTCGACCATGAAAGCCGTTTTCGCGAATCGGTGATCGACCATTTCGCCGATGAATATATGGCGGGCCGAACGCCAATCCCTTGCGTGCGTTGCAATATGGGTGTGAAATTCACTGATCTGTTCCGCCTCGCGCGGGAGCTGGGGGCGGATTGCCTTGCCACTGGCCATTATGTCCGCCGCGTCGAAGGCCCCTCTGGTGCCGAACTGCACCGCGCCGCCGACCCGGCGCGGGACCAAAGCTATTTTCTGTTTGCGACCATGCAAGACCAACTGAATTTCCTTCGCTTTCCCCTGGGCGGCATGCCCAAACCGCAGGTTCGGGCCATTGCACAGGAAATGGGGTTAATCGTTGCTTTGAAGCCTGATAGTCAGGACATCTGCTTTGTGCCCGATGGCGATTATGCCAGCGTTGTCCGCAAAATTCGGCCGGATGCAGAAATCGGCGGGGACATTGTCCATCTCGATGGCCGCATCCTTGGCCAACATAAGGGCCTCATCCATTACACCGTTGGGCAGCGCAAAGGGCTTGAGGTTGGCGGACAGCCTGTGCCTCTTTATGTCATACGCCTTGATGCCGCGACGCAGCGCGTGATTGTCGGGCCGCGGGCAGCGCTTGCCGTCCCCGCCGCGCGGATCATTGATGCCAATTGGCTCTGCGATATCGGCAACCGGTCCGTCATGGCAAAGGTGCGGTCTATGTCCCGCCCTGTGCCTGCGCGTTTGGAGGGTGAATGGCTGCGTTTTGATACGCCCGAATATGGCGTCGCGCCCGGGCAAGCGGCGGTGTTATATGACGGTGACCGCGTGCTTGGCGGTGGCTGGATCGAAGAAACGATTGCGGTGGAGATGGCCTCCGCCGCTTAAAATCAGACGCTTGCTGAAGGGAGAGTTCAGGATGCATTTGAGAGAAGCACAACGCGACATGCGCCGATCCTATGTCAACGGCGGGGTTGGTATTTTCGTATCTGGACTAGTGTGGGTGATCGCAGGGACGGTCACTGTATATGCTGGTCTGTTTTCCGGCATGGCCACGTTGTTTTTCGGTGGCATGCTGATTCATCCCTTGTCGCTGTGGCTTGCGCGGCGGGTTTTTTATCGGGGCAGGGCGCGTACGCCGAACCCCATGGAGATGCTCGCGCTGCAGTCTACGGCATTTCTCATCATTGGTGTTGCTATCGCCTATCTTGTCAGCGGTACTTATGGCGATTGGTTCTTCGCCATTGCCCTATTGGCTGTGGGGGCACGGTATCTGGTGTTTCAGACCGTCTATGGCATGCGTCTGTTTTTGCTGCTTGGACTCGTTTTAATCATAATCGCCGCTGCCGCTTTATGGTTCGACATAGCACCGGCATTTGTCGCCTTTGCGGGGGGCGCGACCGAATTTTTATGTTCGGCCTTCATTCTTGTGCCGGCAAAACGTTAGTTCAAAGCGCTTCGATTTCCGCTGCGTTCAATTGAATACACCCAAAAGCACCGCGCCGCTCCGCCACAGCTTCGGATAGAAACGGTATTGATGCGTAGACACGTTTATTTTCGGGATCGTCGCTTAAGCGCACCATCTCCATGCCTTTTTCCTTGTCGGTTTCACAAGACGCCATATCACGACCTTCAATATAGCGGCACGAGCAAGTGACATGCGCGCCATAAGCCGCGCCCACGCGCGCCTGACCCATGATGCTGTTCCAATTCCACAACAGCCACAGGGCCGCAAACAGAGCGATGACGGCAACGACAATCTTCAGCCTCTTGAACCGAGGTTCAGCCGCTTTTGGTCTGTGGGTCGAAGTTGCGGTTGCCATGGGCCCTCCATTTGGTGCATCGAAGCATTCTATGCCTAGAAACAAAATCCACCACGCCGCAACCGCTTTTTGTGCCATCGCAGCACTTAGCCTATCTGGATGCGCCGCTGAACCGCCTGCAAAGCCTGCTGGTCCGGGTTTTAGCATGGTTGTCGATGATGCGGTAATCAGCGACAAAAAGCTTGCCGCCGCCATCGCGCCCTTTTTTGAAGATCCAGCGGTCGGTGAAACCCGCGCCTTGGTCGTCATGCATGGCGGGCGTGTGGTCGCCGAACGCTACGCGCCGGGATATGGACCGGACAGTAAGCTTATTAGCTGGTCCATGGCCAAAAGCGTGACTGGCGTTCTGGTGGGTATGATGGTGGCGGACGGTCGGCTGGCTTTGGATGAACCCGCAATCGTACCCGAATGGCAAGCGCCCCGCGACGGTCGTGCAGCGATAACATTGCGTCACTTGCTGCACATGTCGTCAGGGTTGGACCATACCGAAATGGCCGAAGGCAGCGTCGAGATTTTTGATGCAGATACGCCGCGCATGCTGTTTCTCGATGGCCGCGAAAATGTTGCGCGCTATGCCGAAACGCGTCCCTTGGAGGCCGTTCCGGGAGATAAGCACGAATATAGCACAGCCACCAGTCACATACTGGTGGACATCATGACGCGATCATTGACGGACAGCAAAGATCCCGTTGTGCGTCGGGATGCGATGTTGGAATATGCCCGGGGCCGTTTGTTTGAGCCGCTGGGTATGACAAGCGCCGTGCCCGAATTTGACCGCAACGGCACCATGCTCGGTGGAAGCTTCATCCACGCCACCGCGCGTGATTGGGGAAAATTTGGCGAATTCTTGCGGAACAATGGTTCGGTGCGCTCTGCGCAGATAATGCCTACAAGCTGGATGCGTTTTATGAAAACGTCCAGCCAAGCCGACGCAAGCTACGGCGCGCATATATGGTTGAACCGCACACGCAAGGACGGCCGGGATCAAGTGCTGTTTCCTGGCAAGGCACCATCGGACGTCTTCGCCGCACTCGGGCATTTGGGACAATTTGTGGTGGTGTCGCCGCAGCATCGGCTAACAATTGTGCGGCTCGGCAATACACCCGATGATCAGCTTGACCCCGTCAACGACCAACTGGCCAAGCTGATTTCGGCGTTTCCGAAGCAGTAGTCGAAGTTCGGTTAAAGCTTCGCCACGGGCGCGTCGTCGCCAAGATCTTCAAACCATGCTTCGACCGGACCGCTGAGCTTGATGAGCAACGGGTTGCCTTTGCGATCCCGCGCCTTGCCAGCCTGAACCTTAATCCAGCCTTCGGAAATGCAATATTCCTCAACGGTGGTGCGGACTTCGCCCTTGAAGCGGATGCCAATGCCACGCGACAGCAGGTCGCTGTCGAAATGCGGGCTCATAGGGTTAATTGAGAGGTGATCTGGCGGGGTGTTGGGCCCTGCGGATTTCGTTTCTTCAGTCATGCAGCGCGCTTTGCCGCAAAGCATAGCACTTGGCAATATAGCGCAGGCAGTGCAGGGGAGCGAAATGGCAAGTTCAAACAACTATGACGCGATAATCCTCGGTGCCGGTGGCGCAGGCCTGATGTGCGCTTTGACCGCCGGGCAACGCGGAAAGCGCGTTTTGGTGATTGATCACGCCACCGGGCCGGGCAAAAAAATCCTTATATCCGGCGGGGGGCGGTGTAATTTCACCAATGTGAATGCAACCACCACGCACGCACAAGAACGTTATTTGTCGTCCAACCCGCATTTCGCAAAGTCAGCGCTTGGCCGCTACACGCCGCAGGACTTTATCGATCTGGTAAACGCACACGGCATTGCTTTCCACGAAAAGACACTGGGACAATTATTCTGCGATGGATCCGCACGGCAGATTGTCGCCATGCTGATGGCCGAATGTGACAAATCGGCTGGCTTTGGCGGCCGCGTCGATTTTGTGTTTGATGCGCCTGTGGGGGAAGTGACACATGACGGCAGCGACTATCATGTCATCTACAATGGAGTCCGCGCGCAAGGCGCGGCGTTGGTGATTGCGACCGGCGGCCCAAGCATTCCGAAAATGGGTGCTACTGCCTTTGCCTATGACCTTGGCCGACAGTTCGGATTGAAGATTGTGGAGCCACGACCGGCTTTGGTGCCGCTGACGCTGGGCGGAGATGATGTCTTGTTCCGCGATTTATCGGGCGTGTCGTCTGAGGTCGTTGCAAAGCATGGCCGAGCAGCATTTCGCGAGGCTGCTTTATTCACGCATCGGGGACTCAGCGGCCCCGCAGTGCTACAAATTAGCAGCTATTGGCGCCCTGGTGACCAAGTGGAGATTGATTTTCTGCCATCCTTGGATGCCACCGAATACTTGCTATCGGAGAAACGCGCACGGCCACGCGCCACTTTGCGGTCAACATTGGACCGTGTCTTGCCTGCGCGCTTGGCCGAAGCGCTCGCCGCCAAAATTGGGCTACTCGGCAACCTCGCTGACCAAAACGACCGGAAATTGGGGGGGGCGGGAACGCTACTCGGCAGCTGGCCATTCGTGCCCAATGGCAGTGAAGGCTATGCCAAGGCAGAGGTAACATTGGGCGGGATCAGCACCGATGGACTGTCGCAAAAGACGATGGAAGCAAAGAAAATGCAGGGGTTATACTGCGTAGGCGAGGCGGTGGACGTCACGGGTTGGCTCGGCGGATATAATTTCCAATGGGCGTGGGCCAGCGGCGTCGCGGCAGGAGAAGCCCTCTAGGGTTCCGACCTTAAGGCCGTTGCCCAACGAAAAAGGGCGCCGAAATCGACGCCCTTTTCATTATGCCGCCTGTTTGGCGCGCGATGCTTTTTTCCGCTCATTCGGGTCAAGCAGGCGCTTGCGTAAGCGGATATTTTTTGGCGTGACCTCAACCATTTCATCATCATCGATATAGGCAATGGCTTGCTCAAGCGTCAGGCGCTTAGGCGGAGTGAGGCGGATGGCGTCGTCTTTGCCAGTCGAACGGAAGTTCGTCAGCTGCTTGGACTTCATCGGATTGACTTCAAGGTCATCTGGTTTGGCATTTTCGCCGATGATCATGCCTTCATACAAGGCTTCACCTGGCGAGACCATCAGGATGCCGCGCTCTTCCAATGGGCCAAGAGCGTAAGCAACGGCTTCGCCCGCGCCGTTGGAAATCAGCACGCCATTCTTGCGGCCTTCAATGGTGCCACGATGTGGGCCATATTTTTCAAACAGGCGGTTCATGATGCCTGTGCCGCGCGTGTCGGACAGGAATTCGCCATGATAGCCAATCAACCCCCGTGATGGCGCGCTGAAGGTAATACGTGTCTTGCCGCCACCCGATGGACGCATGTCGGTAAGGTCACCCTTACGCACCGCCATTTTTTCAACGACCGTGCCCGAATATTCATCATCCACATCGATGACGACGGTTTCATAAGGCTCTGTCTTTTGGCCATTTTCGTCTTCACGGAACAGCACGCGTGGACGGCTGATGCCAAGCTCAAAGCCTTCACGGCGCATAGTTTCGATAAGGACGCCCAATTGAAGTTCGCCACGGCCAGCGACTTCGAAGCTATCCTTGTCTTCCGCCTCAGTGATACGGACGGCAACGTTGCTTTCGGCTTCGCGCATAAGGCGGTCGCGGATCATGCGGCTGGTAACCTTGGTGCCTTCACGGCCAGCCATAGGGCTGTCATTCACCGAAAAGCGCATCGACAATGTTGGCGGATCAATTGGCTGCGCCTGAAGCGGTTCAGTCACTGTCGGTTCTGCAATCGTATCGGCCACGGTTGCGGTGGTTAAACCGGCGATGGAGATAATGTCGCCCGCCTTGGCTTCGTCCACGGGAACGCGCTCAAGCCCACGAAACGACATGATTTTGGAAGCCCTGCCGCTTTCGACGACCTTGCCGTCAGGGTTAAGCGCGTGGATCTGCTGGTTCACCTTCACGGTGCCTGACAATACCAGACCGGTAAGGATACGGCCAAGGAAGTTGTCGCGGTCAAGCAAGGTGACGAGCATTTTGAATTCGCCGTCCACATCTGCCTTTGGTTCTGGAACATGGCTGACGATGGTTTCAAACATCGGCGTGAGCGTGCCTTCACGCGCGCTGGGGTCTGTTGACGCATAGCCATTGCGACCCGAGGCATACAGCACAGGGAAATCGAGTTGCTCGTCCGTTGCATCGAGCGATACGAACAGGTCGAACACTTCGTCCAACACTTCCTGAATACGTTCGTCGGGGCGATCCACCTTATTGACGACGACGATTGGTTTCAAGCCAAGTGCCAAAGCCTTGCCTGTAACGAACTTCGTCTGCGGCATGGCGCCTTCTGACGAATCGACGAGCAAGATAACGCCGTCGACCATCGACAAGATACGCTCAACCTCGCCGCCAAAGTCGGCGTGTCCCGGTGTGTCGACGATGTTAATGCGGATATCGTTCCACTCAACCGAGGTGCATTTGGCAAGAATGGTGATGCCGCGTTCTTTTTCGAGATCGTTCGAATCCATCGCGCGCTCTTCGATGCGCTGATTGTCGCGGAAGGTGCCCGACTGCCGAAACAATTGGTCAACAAGAGTGGTTTTACCGTGATCGACGTGCGCGATGATGGCGATGTTACGCAATGACATTTGGAAATGGGCCTTTTGGAAGGTCTTCATAGCGGCCGCATGCCGCCAGATTCTCGCGGGCCATTAACGCAATATGCGCTGCAGCGCAACATCGCTGGTGTTGCAATACACGATTGCAACGGTCAAAGCGCTTGGATGTTCGTTCGTATCTTCGCTGATCGTTTTGTTATGCTGTTGCTCGCCACGATATTGTTGGCGAGCGTCTTGCCCGTTCGGGGCACGGCGGCTGAGGTCGCGTCACTGATTTCATTGGCGGCGATATTCCTGTTGTTCTTCCTGAATGGCGTGCGCTTGCCGCGACATGAAGTGATGAATGGTGTGCGCAATTGGCGGTTGCAGGGGGCGATTTTCTTTTTCGTATTTGGCGTGATGTCGGCCACTGGATTGACGCTGTCATATGTGTTCGACAATATCCTGCCGCCGACACTTGCTGTGGGGTTGCTTTTTACGGGTATTCTGCCTTCCACCGTGCAATCCGCTTCGGCCTATTGCGCCTTGGCTAAAGGGAATGTGGCGGCATCGGTTGTCGCGGCAGCTTTGGTCAATCTGACCGGCGTGGTGCTGTCGCCTGTGCTCTTGGCGGCGTTGGCACATGTGGGGGAGGCTAATATTTCAGGTGAAGCCGTTGGTCGTATTGCGCTCATCCTGCTTTTGCCGTTCACGCTTGGCCAAATTGCGCAGCGTTGGTGTAAACCATGGGTAGACCGGAATAAGGAGCTGGCGACGTGGATGGACCGCATATCGATTGCGATTGCGGTGTATGTGGCGTTTTCCGGTGCGGTTGTGGCTGGAATATGGAGCATCGTACGCGGTGACGAGCTTGCCTGGCTTGCGCTGGCGTTATCGGTCATGCTGCTTGTCGGTTTTGGTGGAGCGTGGGCCTTAAGTGGGGCGATGAGGCTACCGCGCGGCGACCGGATTACCATGCTGTTTTCGGGCGGGCAGAAAAGCATTGCGATTGGCGCGCCGCTCGCTGCGACGATATTTCCGCCCGCAATCGCGGGCATGGTCCTGCTGCCGACGCTGATCTACCATATGGCGCAGTTGATCCTGTCTGCGCCATTGGCAACGCATTTTGCGAAGGAAGAGCTACGACAAGATTTATAAGCTGCGCAGCGCTTCCGAAGGTCGCGCCGCCAAGATCGGGAGTGATCCGACAATACCCAACACAAAGGTCACACCAGCGCCGCCAACAAGCGTCAACGCTAGGATCGAATAATCCGGCGCAAAGCTGAAGTCGAATATCTCGACCACGACAAAATAAGCCGCCAACATGCCCAGCAACAGCGCCACCAGTCCAAGCACCACTGCCAATATGCCATATTCCAAGGCTTGCGCGCCCAAGATTTGCCGCCTTGTGCTGCCCAGCATCTTCATGATGACGCTGTCATAGATACGCGACTGGCGCGCAGCGGCGATAGCGCCAACGAGAACGGCGATTCCGGCCAAGATGGCGATCGATGCCGCAGCGGCGATGGCTTGCGCCATTTGCGTCAACAAAACGGTGATCTGCGCGGTGACTTCGCCCACCTCAATCAGCGACGCGGACGGAAACGTCGGCGGAATCGATTTTGCCAATATGCGTTGGGCTGGCTTGGATACCGTTAAGGTTGCCACCATGTTATGCGGGGCCGCATCCAAGCTTCCCGGCGAAAACACCATCACATAATTCAGGCCGAAATTATCCCATTTGACGGTGCGTAAGGATGCGATTTTGGTGGGAACCTCGACGCCGAGTAGGCTGATGGTCAAGCTGTCGCCAACACCCACGCCTAAGCTTTCGGCGGCGTTTGCCTCAAGGCTGACCAAGGCGGGGCCGTTGTAGCCCTCTGGCCACCAAGTGCCCGCGACAATCTCGCTGCCCTTAGGCAATACGCCGCTATAGGTTAGTCCGCGGTCGCCGTTCAGGATCCACGCGCCTTCGGGCAGTTCTTCCAATTGGTCCACGCGCTGACCGCCAAATTCAACAATGGTGCCGCGTAAGGCGGGGATCATGTTGATGGTGGCGTTGGGATCGGCGTCCTTCACCATTTGCGTGAACTTTGCCGCGCCGTCGCGCGGGATATCCAAGGCGAAGAAGCTTGGCGCGCGGTCAGGGACGCTGTTCTTGATCTCATTGTTGATGCTGGTTTGAATGGCCGCGAGCGTGACAAATAAGGTAAGGCCAAGGCCAAGCGCCACAACCAATGCCTGTGTCTGCGCGCCGGGGCGGTGCAGGTTGGCGAGCGCGAGGCGCGGCAGCGGTGCCTTCGGCCGTGGCAGGCGTAACGCGATAAAGCGCAGCAACCAAGCGATGCCGGTGAGCAACAACAGTAGGCCAAAAGCCGCGCCGATAAAGGCAAGCGAGAATAAAGGTTCGCGTGCCGTCACCACCGCAAGTGCGATGATTGCGAGGATTGCAGAGGTAACCCAAATCGCGCTGGGCCGGTCGATTGGGGCGTTGCCTTCGACAATCGCCCGGAACAGGCCCGCGGCAGCCACCGTGCGCGCACGCGCCAAAGGCGGCAGGGCAAAGGCAATGGCAATCAACAAGCCGTATATCGCGCTGATAAGCAACGGCAAGGGATGCAGGTTAAAGCCTGGCGCGACGGGCAAAATGTTCCCAGCGACCCCGCCAATGACCATGGGCATGACACTGCCCACCGCGAGGCCAGCGATGATTGCGCCTGCGGTAACGGTCAGGATTTGCAGCATATAGATCCGGAATATCGTCCCGCTGTCCGCGCCCATAACCTTCAATGTCGCGATGCTGGCGCGCTTGCTGGCGAGGTAGCTGCTCACGCCATTGCCGACGCCAATGCCCGCAATAACCAAGGCGGCAAGGCCGACCAAAGTCAGGAACTGGCCCATGCGTTCAATGAATCTTCTTGTGCCGGGTGCACCGTTGGAGCGGTCCGTGATGTCCCAACCTGCCGACGGGAACTGCGCTTCAAGTGCCTTGGCGACGGCGGCGGCGTCTTCGTTCACAGCCAGCTTGATGCGGTATTTTGCTTCATACATGCTGCCGGGCTGGATAAGCGCGGTATCCGGCAAAGAGGTCATGTTGATGATAGCCACCGGACCAAGGGTGAAGCCTTCGCCTAAGCGGTCAGGCTCTTCGCCAATAATGCCCGCGACCTTGAACGTCGCCTCACCAAAGCGGATCGTTCCGCCGGTTTCCATATCAAGCCGTTCGGACAAGGTCGGCCCGATGTAAATTTCGTCTTTAGCCGGTGCCTTGGCTATGCCGCTATCGCGCAGGGTTAATGCACCATAATGCGGGTAGGCACGGTCTACAGCCTTTAATTCGGCGAGCACGCTGTCGCTGCCCGTTTGCGTGCCGATAGCCATTGCCCGCAAACGAATGGTTTCGGAGACTGCGCCTGCTTTGCGCATGGCGGCCATTTCGGTTGGCGTTGCTTCGCGTTGCGCGATCCCGATTTCGACATCGCCGCCAAGGATCGTCTGACCACGCCGGGACAGTTCATCGGCTATGCCCGCTGTCAAACTGCCAATCGCCGCCAGCGTTGCAACACCGAGGAACAGACAAATCGCCAGCAAACGTAGCCCACGGATGCGTGCGGATAAATCACGGCGCGATATGCGCCAAATGGCAGCGAGCGGAAGGCTCAACCCGCGTTCTCCACCACATGGCCATCCTGCATGGAAATCACCCGGTCACATTTGCGCGCCAGTTCGGGGTCGTGGGTTATGATCAACAAAGTTGCGCCCAATGCGGCGCGGCGCGCG
>Ga0315899_10007508_pt1 | contig 11707 bp, 15 predicted proteins | sample LakEriMetagenome_2_FD_203518 | JGI IMG/M metagenome (GOLD analysis project Ga0315899, IMG submission 203518) | Freshwater fungal communities from buoy surface, Lake Erie, Ohio, United States - Buoy 4 MA112 | ecosystem: Environmental > Aquatic > Freshwater > Lake | place: USA: Lake Erie, Ohio... | reverse complement strand
AATTTGTTTTGGTTTTACCAAAAACATCAACATCACCATTATCTTTAACTACAAAAGTGTTTGTACCAACACCATTAAAGGTTTGTAAAGTTGCTGAGGTCGTTGTACCTGTACCGTAAATTCTTACCGAATCGAATATTTTTCCCATATATTTTTATATATTATTTTTTTATTAAAATGTACTATTACTAATCATTAATTAAGGTCCAATCTTAACCCAACCAGAAGTACTATAACCCCACCATCCTTTGGATGTAATAGAACTACCACCAGTTTGGTCATTTATATAAACCATTAAACCCTCTGCTGGTGACGTAATTGCTTCTGCCTGAACCGCACTCATTCTAGGTGGTAAAAACCCTTTGGTTGTTGAGTCTATTTGTAGTTTGGCTGAATCGTCCGGAAAATTAGTACCAATACTGACGATTATTTTATCATCGTTTGGGTTACCTAAAACCATTGTATCATCTTTAGATGCAATAGAGTTTTGACCTATAGTTGTAGTGCCACTAAAATTACCAGTAGGTCCTGAGTTATAACCTAAACAAGTGTTATAAGACCCCATATTAGAACCCAAGTCTGTATTTCCGGCATTATAACCTAATGATGTGTTATATGAACTATTGGTTGTATTATATTGTGAATTATAACCTATAGAAGTGTTATAATCACCATTTTTACTGTTATACATGGAGTTGTTACCTATCGAAACACTGTAAGTGTTCCCGGTAGACTGCTCAAGAGAACTGTCACCTATAGATATATTATTTGTACCGTTTAGTAGATTTCTTAAACTGGAATTACCTATAGATATATTATTTGTACCCGATTTTATTTTTTCTAAACTATAATGACCAATTGATATTATATATTTACTATCACCCGTTGTACTATAAAGGGATTGCGTCCCTATGGATATATTAAATGTATTACCTCCACCTAAATTAGAGTATAATGATTGCGTCCCTATGGATATATTAGAACTCGCGGTTATATTACTAAAAAGAGACTCTTTACCTATAGATATGTTAGACACACCAGCGGTGTTATTTTTTAAAGATTGATACCCAATCGAAACCGTCACATCACCAGTAGTATTATTTAATAAACTTTGATATCCTAAAACCGTGTTATCTATACGGTTACCACCACCTTTACCTACAGTTACGTTATTTATTAACGCATCCGAATTTTGTATATTTAAACCTACTGTATCACCAGTTAATTTATTAATTATTAAACCTGTTTCTAAATTTTGTGCCATATTTTTATCCTATTATAACTACTTTATATGTCGCGGTCGATGAAACCGTTATATCTACCGAATTTACATTATTAGCAACTATTGTCGCACCATTAAGTAAATTATTACTACTATCCCATAATTGAACAATAACATCTTGTGTGTTTAAATTGTGCGTCACTGTTTTTGTTACACTACCAGTAAATGATTCTGAACTACTGAATTTTCTTCCAACTGAAAAAGTCCCTACTGTTAATGTATTCGCGGTTAATCCGTTAGTGAAGTTGGTAGGACCACTTATAGTTCCACCTGTAAATATTCCACCTCCACCACCAGTCGTTCCTGTTACAACATTTCCTGAAGAGTCTAAACCTAAATTAATTAATGGTGAACCTGAACCTATTACTCCAATATTAAGACCACCCGTTATTTTTGTGTTACCAGATACGTGTAGTTTTTCTGTTGGTGTCGATGTTCCGATACCTACGTTACCACCATTGAATACTGCCGCATAATTAACATCCGCATTACCAACAGTTACATTTAAACCTATATTAGTTGATGTACCAGTAGTGTTTGTCCATGAACCTAATGATGTATCTATTTTAATACCATTTAAAGTTCTATTATAGATATCATCTAAATTTATATTTCTATTGTAAATGAAAGAACCAATTGATGAAGTTGGCATACCGCCACTACCTTCTCTCCAAGCAACACCTAAAGACGTGTATGAATCATGTGAATCATAGGCATGTTTATTTATCTTAAAAGATGAAAAATTATCATGAACATGTAAGCTACTAAATTCTGTGATAACACCAAAACCAGTGCCATCATTAGACCCCCATCTAGTAAATCTTGAACAAATATCAATATCATTCCCATTGATTCCGTTATCCGCATTACCATTAATATATATTTTTCTATTAGGTCTATCAAAATAAATTGATGAACCAGCATATTCATTAGGATTACCTATTATAATTGTTGCATCATTTCTAACAACAAAATTATTTGTTCCACCACTATCTTGAACTATTAATCCATATCCTGATGATGAGGAATCCTGTCCCATTACTCTAATTCTTGTATTAGATTCAGGGCTATATGACCCCAATTGATTACCAAATAACCAAACAGGGTTTGTGTCAATATTAAAAACCTTTAAATAACCACTATTGTTAGTGTAATTATTAAAAATTAGTGCTTTTTTAGATTTAATAACCCCACCAACTCCGTGAAATCCCCATAATTGAAGAGTTACTTCTGTGTCACTCACATTAGATAAAGATAATCTTGAGATATAATCGTTTCGAACAGTAACACTTGTGGAACTTGGATTATTTGAAGTCACATTTAATATGGAATCAACTGTTGATGTTGAATTACCAATATTAACCATTCCGTCATTTCTAACAACAAAATTATCTGTTCCACCACTATTTTGAACTTTTAAACCATAGTTTGATGATGAGGAATCAGAACCTTTAATAACTAATTTTGAATCTGGTGTTGATGTTCCAATACCTACGTTATTTCCACTTGCGTTTAATGTTAGTGGTTGTCCACTATTAGTCTGTATGTCAAATAAACTACTACTACTTATACCACGATATGCCATCGAAACACTCGCAGTTTCATTGTTACTCCATAACCTCAAACCACCTATAGAATTATCTATCGCTTTAACTTCTAATGCAAATTGAGGGGATGAAAATGGTGGGTTATTTATTGCAGCAATACCTGTTGTTCGTACTGTACCACTAACATCTAACTTATAAGTTGGTGTTGACGTTCCAATACCTACGTTACCATTATTATCAATAACAAATGGTGTTGAATCAGGATTTGTATTATCTTCAAATAAAACTGTATTATCAGTACCAGTGTTGTTTATATGTAATTTCGCTGAAGGAGAGGTTACTCCCACACCAATATTTCCACTAATAGGGTTTCTAACAAAAGTTGAATTACTAGTAATTAAACCAGTCGCATCACCATACACAATTTGATTAGGTCCAACGGTAACCGCACTATAAATGTACGCTACACCACTACTATTAACAGTAGTACCCATTATTAAAACTAAAACATCCTCCCCTGGTGCAACCGAAAATTCAACATCAACTGAATTAGGTAATCTATTTAAAATTTTCGCATTTGTTAATTCATTACTAAACGCCAACCATAAAGAAACACTAATATCTGTTGTACCTAAATTATGTGTAATTGTATATCTACCCGCAGTTGGTGAGGTTAAAGTTTGAGAATATTTTTTAACTGTGTTGTCTAAAATATTAGTAAGATTCGTACCACTTAATACAATCTGATTCGTATTAAGAGTACCGTTAATAGTTAAACCAGACATTTGATTAATAAAAACGTTAATGTCTTGTTTACCTTGATTTTGTGAAATCGTTAATCTATTAGCGTTATTATAGGTGAACCCTGTAACAAAACTATCTGCAGCTATCACAACACTTTCACTCGAACCGTCAGATTGGAAAAGTGTTAAAGTATTACCTGTATAGGATAACCCAGTTACGGTCGTACCAACACCAGATAATGAAATAGTGTAATAACTATCATCACCTCTAGTTATTGTAAGTACATCACCGTTTAAAGTAAGATTACTTGTACCTCTATTACCTAACCATAAAAAATTATTATCTAATTCTGCGTGGGTTAAGGCTGAACCCTTTATTCCTCTTAATGTTAATGACATTTTTCTTTATTTTATAAATATCTTTTTTATTATTTTAAAATCGACTAAAAACGTAGTAATTGGTACCACCTACCGTAATCTCATCGTAAGTACCGAATAAATCTAAATCAGTATCTCTTGCAATATCATCAACCATTTTATCTTCGTCAACCTCAACTAGACCATTATCGAAAGCAGATTTTGCTATTTCACCTGTTTTTTTACTGTAATAACCCATTTCCCATAACCAATCTAAAGGGTCTCTTTTAAGTCTATCTTCATAGTCGTTGGAGTAATCGTTTTCTAAGGCCTCTCTAATATTAATAAGAATTCTTTCATTACTTTTCTCAATACCATCATTTTCTTGTTGTAATTCATCCAATTCCAACTCCTCTTCTTCAGTTAACTCATCTTTACCTTCCAACTCCTCAATTTCTTCCTGATTAGTTTCAAATATTGATTGGTTAATCTTATATTCTCCCATAACTTCAAGAATACGATGACCCGACTTTTTAAAAACCCTTTCGGCCTCATCAATTATATCCTCATCACTTAAATCCTCAATATAACTACTAGCCATATCATCCGCGACAGCTTGTGGGTCACTTATTTGAATGTAATCTTCAATGTCTCTAACAGCACTAGCATAACCAACATCGTCAACATAACTTCTAGCCCAATCATACTTCGCTATATCAACGTCTTCTTCAGTTCCGACAGCGTAAGCATCACCATCATAATCATAGGTTTTCATACCATAATGTTTCCAACGTTCTTCATTTAAATTATCTAAATCCTCCTCACTTATACCTAAATGTTCTATTAATGCTTGCATATGTGGGTCATCAACATAAGCTATGTCTTGATACATTTCTCTCATTTTAGAGTCCATGTAATTGAATATAGCTGCCTTAACCTTATTCGATACCATTGACATGTATTCTCTACCATTACGATTACCAATATTGGTGTCTTCTGCATTCCAAAGTTTTATACCAGAAGTTAAGTCAACATCAATCGCATCACTAAATTGTGTACCATATCTTTTAGACATATTTTTTGCGTATGGTACTTGCCAAGCAACTTTGTATAAAACATCACTTGAACTTTTGTTTTTATCGATAACGTAAATCAAGAAATTACGGTCGGTTTCACGTTTAAAATGGTGGTCACTTTCTTTGTTGGTTGTACACCATTTAGTTCCGGCACCGTAAACACAAGATGCCTCCCAAGTTTTTGGTCTGACTACTAACCAATTACTGTCTTCATATATTTTATCAGAATTTTTCTTGGCTTTTTTATCTTTTTCTTTGTTATCTTTAAGTTCTTTCGCTTTAAGTAAATCATTACCCAAAAAATTAATCATTTCACTATCAGTAAATCGATATTGATATAAATCATTTGTACTAACATTTTTCATGTATGGTAATAGTTCATGAAATTTTTGGATTAAATTAACAATAAAACCTGCGGGTTCACCCCAACCAAGTTCATTGTCGTTTAATATCTCACCAATTGTTTGTAATGTTGGTTTATGGGTGATTGCTTTAACCATCCATTCAAGATATTTGTTATTACCTGAAGGGTCATGTCTAACAAAATACTCAATGATTTCAGGGTCGACTTCAGGAAATTTTTCCTTAACGTCATCAACCCTATTTTCTAATAAAACTTTTTTTATAGTATCTAAAATGAATTTCATTTTTTTTGGATATTTAATACTTTTATATTTATATTTATAAATATCAAAATTTTAATTAAAAATGGCTAAATCTGAATTTGAAAAAGATTATGAAACCGCGATAAACAATATTTTAAGGATTATGTACGGTGACACTGAATACTGGGGTGTTAATTCTAAAGGTAATCAAGGTATCATAAAACCAATAACTAATAATGACGATCCTGAATGGTCTAACTATAACTTTATTAATTCACATTATACCGTTAGAGATAAAATTGTTATACCGTATTTAAAAACCGTTGGTAATTTTCGAATAAATCAAAACGCAAGATACACTGAAGATGAGGATAACAGAACCTTTTTTAGGTTATTATTAACAGAAAAAGATAATTTATTTGGTTTAAATTCTAGATTTAAAGACCAAATAGTTGAATTGATTAATAGAACAAGAAAAAGAGGTGCTGAAAGAGAAGATTTTGTTAAAGCTGTTTTAGAGTCAATACCAAATACTAGTGTTAGAATGTTGTCAGGAGCTGGTAGTAGTATGGATTACGCTGGTTATGATATTTTTATTAATACCGAAAACAAAATTTTCCCTAAAAATAAATTAACAGGACAAGTTAAAAAATTTGATGTTTTAACTAAAGGTGGTAAAAATTGGTATGTTAGAACTGATTTAAAAAGAGATTATAAGACCGATTTACTTATCTTTGGTAAGAAAGATGGTCAGGAATACCATTTAGCCATTTTTGAGAACGACCCAAAATTAATAAAAACCGAAGAAGGTAGGGTTATCATACCTTTTAATTTAAGAGCTATCTTAATTAATCACAATTTAGTTACTAAAGAAAATGTGATTAAAACTTATTGACAAAAAGTTTTAGGTTTAACACTTAAACCAGTAATTTCCGTAGGTATTAATTGATTACTATGTGTTTTTGAATCGTATTGGTAGGCAGTTATGTTAGAGTTTTTAATTCTAAATCTAATAGACAACCTTCTATCATCACAATCTCTTTGACCTTTGTTACTCCAATAAAATTCAATATCATCTTTAAGTACAATTCTATTTTTATCGTACATAACAGCATCTATGTTATCGGATATTTTTTTAATCATGAATTGCCCTTCATTTCTTACGATATTAAAAACACCGTCAATAACCTTATTATATAATTCTTTGAATTTAACAGTTTTAGCTATTTTAGGTAGTTTTTTAACATTTTTATATATAGCAAAATATTCGGAAAAATAACTATCAATCGCTAAGTCAAATTTTTTAACTTCAACGTAAGAACCTTTTTCTAAAATAACCTCATCGTCAACCATTAAATTTTCAAGAACTTGCAAATCAGATTTATAAATTAAATCCTCAATATCTGTATTTAAAACACCGTTAGCTATATTTCTAGTAAACTGATTTAATAAAATTTCATAATTTTCATAAGATTGTGTTTCCAACAAATCGTATAACATTTTAATAATATTAAAAAATTTTTCAGGTTTACCTGTTGCTTGATTTATATAACCGTTCGATAAAACACTTCTACCTTTAAGTAAATCAAAGTTACCACTTTTAAAAGAATTTTCATATTTAGAATATTCTTTGAATCGTGCTGTTTTTAAAAACTCTTCAAGTTCGGACTGTTTTACACTTTTTTCTGTACTTCTATAATCTAATAAAGCTCTTTTAACTTCATCCTTATCGTAGGCAGGATCTGTGATAAAATTAGATATCATTTTAAAAGCGTTAGCCGGATTTTCATTTTTAAAAATAGTTAATATTGTCTTTTTAAAAAGTTGTTTATCATCTCTTCTTCTTTTAATCGAATTGGTTTCATCTCCTTGGAATCTGATGCTTTTAAAAAATTTGTTTATAATGACTAAAGATTGGTACACTTCTTCCGCCAACGCGTTGTTACCCGTTGTGTTTAATTCATCTAAAAGGTTGGAGACTAGACAATAAGCTAAACTACCACTTTTTGTTTTATCATTTTTACATAAATCCGAAAATTTTATATAATAATCTTCGGAATTATCGGGTTTTTTTTGACCACCCATAGCCTCAACTATTTTTCTACGTAAAGAATAATTTTCAGTTAATTTAATTCTTCTTTGTAATGATTCTTGTACGTGATATCCTCTACGTAATAAAGCTCTTTCTTTATGTCCTTTAATTGCCATCGAATATAAATATCAATCAATGTTGTTAATTGTACCATCTTCTTTTATTATACAAGTAAATGGTACTCTAAAAAAATCATCATGTGAGAAAACTTTTAAAGGAAAATTAGGTTTAATTAGGTGTCTACCTTCGTTGTGTTTGAATAGATTGTTTGATGACCACCTTAATAAAGATTTTTTATCTTCAATATTCATTATTTCATCTAAATAACCTGTTTCGTTTGTAATACTCAATATTGAATCGTATAATTCATCTATCATAATTAATTTTATTTAATTAATGTTAGATAAAATTAATTTAAAGTTGAATAGTATTTAATCTTCTTCAGGTTCAAAATCACGTAAATGTTCAATAGCTTCAATAACCAGTTCTATTTGATTAACTAATTCGGTTATAAATTCATCGGCTGTTTTAGGTTCAGGATAATCTTCAGCTATAACATCACCTTCTTTGGTTTGTATTACCATTAAATCTTCTACAATTTCAGTCAGAGCAATAGACATTTCGTCAAAAGTTTCTCTAGCTTTTTGACTAAAAACAATTTGTTCTGGAGCATTTTCAGGATCTAAACTCTCTCTCCTTTCTTTAAGGTACTCTTTAATTGCTTTATCGATTTTAGATTCTAATCTAATTTTCTTTTTCATCACATTTATTTTATGATAAATATATTTTAAAATCGAAAATTAAAAGTTTCGTTACTACTAAAACCATCAAAATCTTCCTTACTAATTTCTTTGATTATAAAACCATCATCAAAAAAATTATCTAAAATTTTAACAATGTCTTCTGGTTCTAAAATTAATTTCATTTTATAAACCAAATCACCTTCTCTAGTTAAAACTTCAATGTACCTGGATTTGTGTTCCAATAAAGAGTCTAATAAAGGATGAACTTTTCTGATATGTTCTTTATCTCTCATTTATTAATAAATATGTGCCTCTTAACCCAACAAGTAGGTTCAAAACTTTTTTCTTTAAATTTTATTTTACCTTCAGAAATATATGGTGTATAGATTTTACTCCTAACCAAGTAATCTTCCCAAAAATTTTCTAACCTTTTTGTTTTAAGATATGCGTCAACAAAATAATTCTTCATATAAAAAATATAATGTTGTAAAATAAAAACTAAATGTCTATATTTGTACCATGCGAATAGGATATGCTTGTATCAATATGACTTTGGGTCAAAAAAATATCACGACTAATCGTGGTATGATTAGAAAAACCTTTGACACCAAAGGTCTTAAATACGTTTCCGAACTTTCTTTACATAATGTTCGTGATTTGATTGAGGTTATTAAGTGGAATCAAAGTAACGATATTAATTTTTATCGTATGAGTTCCGATATATTTCCTTGGTCTAGTGAATATGATTTTAACGACTTACCTGATATCACAAAAATTAAAAATTTATTATCAGGTTTAGGTGACTTAGTTAAACAATACAACCATCGTCTAACATTTCACCCTGGTCCATTCAACGTACTAGCATCACCAAACGAAGATGTAGTGAGAAAAACAATTTCAGAACTTAATAAACATTCTGAAATTATGGATATGTTAGATTTACCTGTTTCACCTTTTTCTAAAATCAACATCCATGTTGGTGGTGCTTATGGTAATAAACAAGAGGCCTTAAAACGTTGGGTTGAAAATTTTAGTTTGTTGGGTGAAAATACTAAAAAACGTTTGACTATCGAGAATGACGACAAACCAAATATGTTTAGTACCAAAGATTTATTATACATCCACGAACACACCAATATACCAATCGTATTTGATTATCACCACCATAGTTGTCACAATGATGGTATGAGTACGGAAGATGCCTTAAAACTTGCCGTGGCAACTTGGCCAAAAGATATCACACCTGCTGTTCATATATCAGAACCTCGTGATGATAAAAATTTTAGAGCACACCATGATTATATTAGAAACGAAGTTAATACATACGGTTATGATTTAGATATGATGTTTGAATCAAAAGCTAAGGAACTTTCAGTTTTAGAGTATCGTAAAAATTTTAAACTTTTGTTGGTATAAACATATTTACAAATAAGAATAATTTAATTATTAATTAACAAACAAATCAAAAAAAAAGTAAAAAGAAAAAAAATGAAAAAAGTTATTACAATTTTAAGTGTTGTCGGTCTATTGACCGCTTGTGGTTCTTCAACTGAAGGTGAAGCACCTAAAACTGATAGTACAGCTGTAGCTGTTGATACGGTTGCTGTTGTTGATACAACAGTGGTTGTTAAAGATTCAGTACCAGCTACAACAAGTACAGTTGCAGCGGCAGTTCCTACAAAAACGAAGTAAATTTTAGTAAGGGAGATAAAAAAAGGGACTTAAAGTCCCTTTTTTATTTTAAACAAATCCCAAAATTAAAAATTACAAATCTAAAATCATTGAAGGACAAACTAAAAAGTTCAAATTTTTTAGAACCCCAATTATTAACAAATCTATATCTTTTTTTACTAACAGTTATTGGTTTACTTTCTAAAGTTTTTTTTATTGTATTTTCAATATCTTCTCTTTGAATCTCAGCTATTGTTGAAGGTGAAATAATATAATACTCTTCTTCACCATTTATTATTTTATCCATTTCTTTTTGTAAACTAGCCGCAACCTCATACTCTTCTTTTTTAATACAGACCTCAATCCAAACGGTTAGTAAAGCAACCCTTTGTACTGTGTTTAATTGAAACTTATGGAAATTATATAACCCTAGAACACCTTTAACTTTATTTTCTATTTCTTCATTCATAGTATTAATTATAAAAGACTTTGTATATTAAATAAATAATCTTATATTTGTAAATATAAAATAATTTAACCCTATGATTAAGGATTATTACAAAGTTTTAGATGTTATAGATAGTTGTCTGACTATATCACATCTAGAAGGTGCGGCAAGAATGTTGGTACTTTGGTATGAGAAACATTTAGATTATGAAATCTATACCAAGACATTTTCAAATCAAATTAAAAATAAATTTTTAGAGTTAAACGGTGATGATATCACTAAATTACCTTTTAAAACTGTTGAAACATGGAGATAAATCATAATTTTAAAAGGTTTTTTCAGAAAATCGCGTTAAAAATGATTAGAATTGGTAATCATAATAACGATTATAAACGTAGTGATTATGAGAAAGAAAGCTTATCTATATGTAAAAATTTGATACATAAGGATAGTTCTAAGCTATTAATATCACCAATTTCGAAAAAAAGGTATATTAAAAACGATGATAAGAAGATTTTTATCATTATAGAAACCAGGTTATTAACAATAGTTAACCATAATTACAGTTATAATATCGAATTACACCCAAAATCCTATGACATATTAAGTCTTATATTCGATAATGAGGTTGAAAAAAGGCGTCAAATAATGGAAAACGAAATCACCTCTAACGTAAAACATTCTTTAACTAACATCTATAATAATATTGTAAATGAAAACATTTAAATCCTTATTCTACACAGGTTTGTTGATTGTCATGTTACCTGTTTTTTTATTTTTAGTAATGGTAGTATTACCCTTATTTGTTGGTATTAACTACGATAAAACAGAACCTAAAGAGGTTGTATTGGTTTATGACACTGTAGAGGTTAAACAAGTAGTTAAGGTTTATGATACAATAAGACCTAAAAAAAGAATTAATAAGAAAAAAGAAGAAGAAGTTAAAGTTGAAATTAAGTTAGATAGTATTATATCTAACTAATTTTTTGTTTATGGTATTCTTCCGCTTTAAGAACTCCCGACCAAAAAGCCTTTGCCGATTCTAAACCGTAAACTTGATTTACCATATCAGATATATTATGTGAATCAATTTCACCATCAGACGCATCATAAAATATTAAATCACCATCAACACTAATATGA
>Ga0315899_10007506_pt1 | contig 11712 bp, 7 predicted proteins | sample LakEriMetagenome_2_FD_203518 | JGI IMG/M metagenome (GOLD analysis project Ga0315899, IMG submission 203518) | Freshwater fungal communities from buoy surface, Lake Erie, Ohio, United States - Buoy 4 MA112 | ecosystem: Environmental > Aquatic > Freshwater > Lake | place: USA: Lake Erie, Ohio... | reverse complement strand
GTTAGGATTAATTGTAATGTCTGCATTGTTTGCTGAAGTGATAATACGCCCGTTAACATCTAAGTCTCCTCCTAGTTGAGGACTAGTATCATTTACAATATCAGATATTCCACCTCCACCGCCCGAAATAATATTTCCACCAGCAGTAGTTCCGTCTCCAACGTAGACCAGTTTTGTATCTGTTGTATATAAGAGCTCACCAGCAGCCGGTGTTATACCTGTTCTTTGTGCTGCTGTGCCTCTACGAATTTGTAATGCCATTCTGTTCTCCTAAACCTTTAAAATGTTCCGCCGTCTATGGTAAATGATGCTGGCGAAGTAAATGTACCAACGTCTACCCCTACTTGATCAAGTAAGTAACTAATAGGGTTTTCGTATGTTTGTTGAAACTCTCCCAGATCAAAAACATCACTTACACCTGACGAATTAATAGTAACTTGACCTAACCCGTTAGTTGGACTTATTGTTACGTTAGTTCCTGCTATGATTCTACTTACACCTGCTGCAATAGTCTGCGGAGTCCATGCAGTCCCGCTCCATGCAAGCGCCTGCCCGTTTGTCGGTGCAATTGTCACTGTGTCAACATCGGCTAACGCATTGATACTTGATGTTGTGTAAACACCATTAGTTACAGTATCTGCATTTCCTGTAACATTACCTGTAACATTACCTATAACAGGACCAGTATGTGTTCCTGCACTATTTCCTGTAACATTACCTATTAAGTTAGCACTTATTGTACTTTGTGTATTAACTGTAATTGTATTGTTGGCTAGACTTAAGGTAAGATTAGATCCTACCGCAATACTTCTAAAATTAAACAAATTACCTAGGCCGGGGTCGTCAACTTTGCTAGCAAACACTCCGGTGCCAGTTCCTAAGTTTGCAGCGTTAACAGCAACAATAGTGTCTAATTCTGTAAAATTAGCATTAACTTTATTAAAAGCCGTGCGTAGATCGTCGCCTGTGCTGTCGTTAGCGTAAGTACCCAAGTTAACTAATTGAATTGCCATAATCCACTCTCTTTAGTATATTTACCGTTTACCAAGTGTCTGCACTCCAGGCCACACGCTTCCAAATATTTCCACCAGACACATAATCTGTGCTGGTAAACGTTAATGGTAATACTGCGTTATAAGCCATGCCACCCGTGCCCACATAGGTATAGTTTTCGTCGCTGGACACAGTGACCACTGTGCTGGTTGCTCCACCGTCACTGTCAGAGATAATGTCACCTACTGTGATTTGAAGTGTGTCAGCAGTTTTAGTTAGTTGAAATGTGTTAGTGTTAAGTGAACCTCTTCCAAGGTAGTCTGATCCGGTGACCTGATGTCCAACTTGTCCGTAGTTAGCAGTACAGTAATAGATATAGTTGCTATCAAATGCTACTTGCCCTTCGACGTCACCTACAGCACCTGTACTATGTGTAGGTACAGCAGTTTGGCCAACAATTAATTTTTGTGAAATAACTTGTACAAACCCACCTCTAGTGTCACCTAATACTACACCCCCAATCATTCCTGCTGTGGGATGATTGCTACCAATGTATACACTATAGCCGCCGTCGTAATCTGCGTCTAAATTAAGATGATCTATGGACGAAATGCCGCCGGGAATAGTTAAATTGCCATCGTTGGTAAAAGTCCAATCAGAGGTTCCGGCGCCAATAGCCACACCTTCCACATCGCCGTTCAGTGCTACGCGAGCTGCCCTTTGATTTTCTGCGATTGTGGCACCTGTGCCTAGGATTATCAGACTATTACCTGAGTCTCCTGTGTCAACAATGCTACCACCGGCTGGCAATGTTAGTTCACCATTGGCGCCAAATGTCCAAGCACGAGTGTAGGTACCAGAGTAAGTGTATACACCTGTAGGAGCCACGCTACCTAATGGAGGATTAGTGTTCCACTGCGCCAACGGTACGTTCAATGTGCCTGTGTTGACATAAAGTGCTTGACCAAATCCTGGAACAAAAATTCCATACTGTCCACCAGTAAACTCTATGTAAGGGTCAGTGGCAGGGTTATAACCGGCCGGATACCAAAGTGAATTGGCTCCGTCTTTAGTGTAGGTTAAATTTACAGAAGTAAAATCAGCACCACTAATAACAACGGTAGTAGGAGGATTAGTTGGTAAACTTTCTGTTTCTATAGCTAAGTTATTGCTGATAGAAGATTTAATCCCGCCAGGAACTGTTAGGTCACCATTTGTATCAAAGGTCCAAGTTGCACCATTCGCACCATCATCGGCGTTGATCACTATGTTGCCGCTGGCTTCTAACTTTACATATTTTGAGTCGGCACCAAAGTATTGGTCATAATAAGCATTGTTGCCAGTGTCAAGATGTATGTGAGTTGGAAAATCGCCGCCGCGTACTCTCAAGTATTGTACTGCGCTGTCAGCAATACTGTTAGGTCCAGGGGCTAGATACAATCCGCCGCCGCCGTCATTGGTCCCAGTGCCCATGACAATTTGATCGCTGAATGTGACATTGCCTGTGTTACCGCCACTACCTAAAACACTATTTCCTGTGCTGTCAAGAATGTCTCCACCTGCTGGTAGAGTCAAATTACCATCATCACCAAACTGCCACTGATAAGCACCATCGTCAGTATAGATATTGACAACACCTGCGGCTTCAACATTAAAGTTGGTCATACCTCCGACTTCTGTATTAGTGCCATCTGTGCGGATCACAGCACCGTTAGGTAATGTTAAATTACCAGTTGGAGAAAATCCCCAAATTTTATAGCCATTTGAAAATACTCCAACTGGCACAGGTCCAGGTCCAGTACTTAGAGCCCACCCGATGAGATCATTGCTGGTGTATTTGCTGTCACCATCTATGAGTACATACCAAGTGCCGCCTAGGTTTTCTACAGTGACACTACTGTTGTCATTACCTGTATAAAGTGTGTCGTTAGTTTTGTTATAAGTTTGATTTACTGGACCATTACCAGCACCACTTAGAGTTAGTATAGCAGTTTGATCAATAGCGTCAAGACTGATACCTTCACCGCTGGCAATGTGGAATCCCATGCCCACACGGATTGTTGTATCGGCTCTGTCAAATACTATGCCACCATCTTGCGGTAAAGTTAAATCGCCGTTAGACTCAAATGACCAAGTGCGTTCGTTATTGTCATAATCTGTGATAATTGTAACAGGATCAGTTGTGGATCTATTACGTATAGAGACAACATCATTACCGGTAATTCTTACATCGTCGTAGACGTTGACTGTAAAGTCAAGTCCATTGAGTTCTGCGTAGTTTGTTCTAAGTGTATAGTTAGTTATGTTTATTTCAACAATGTTAATTGGACCACCTGATTCAGGTGCTTCCACAACTCCAAATACTACCGCACCAATAGCAGGTGTCATCCCAGTAGAGGTTACAGTATAATAATTTGTTCCATCATATAACTGAATATTACTGTTTGAATTTGAATTTGAAATTGCGTTATACATTTCTGGTGTTGCATCAATGATAAAAACTTGATATCCACCATTTCCATCACTTTGCCAAGCCGCACTGCTAAATCCAAGAGTAGTATTAAACGTAAAGAACCCAGTTTCTTGTAGAGCCTGAGTCTGCATCCTTACGTTTCCACTGTTATCTCTAACTCTTAAGTAATTTTTTTCACCGCCTAAGAATAACTCGGCATCGCTATCATCTTGTGGACCACCTGCACGAATGTGAATATGATTTGGACCAGTTGGATCAACGACGAGATATTGATCATTATTATATAAACTATTATCAGGTACAAGTTCTAGTGTTGAGTATCCGTTACCATCACCGCTTGCTGTACCATCACCAATAATTTTGACACCGTCAAATGTGACATCGCCTGTGTTACCGCCACCACCTAAAACACTATTTCCTGTGCTATCTAAAATATCTCCGCCCGGAGGCAGTTGTAGTTTACCATCGTCACGGAATTCAAAAATTTCTTCGCCTTCGCCTGTGTTGGTAACAACTTGAACACCACCTCGGCCAAACACCTGTACAATACTTGTGGCATCACCTTTGTTGTAAATCTGTAAAGCATTACCTTCTTCTTGATTTGACACGCTAGGAATACTGATATAGGCATTGCTTTCACCGCCTGGATCAAGATAAAGATTATAGTTGCCCCAACTATTGCTGTCTGCACCTTGTGTTCCTAATGTGCTACTTTCAATTTTAAGATTGCCAAAGTTCGCATTGCTAATATTGTCAGTAGCATCACTATCTTCTGGATCTTCTGCTTCGTCATCTTCGCCAGGATTAATAACTTTTGTAGCAACAAACTTACCGTTGACGTTGGTAAGTTTAATGTCGTCTAAATAGATACTGCCGCCTGCGGTATAAACGTGACGCCATTGTTTATCCGGAGCGCCAAGGTCTCTTGTGTTGTCAGCGTCAGGAACAATGTTTGTAGCCACTGCGCTAAAATCAGTAACTTTGTCGTCAAAGTAGGCCAAACTGTTCCAAGCAGTAGTGCCGTTACCTATTTTAATCTTGTTGTTGGTTAGATCTATACCAACTTCACCTTGACCCAGCGTTGGATTTGATGCAGACCATGCTGCTGCTGTATCTCTTCTTAATTGTATTTTACGTGCCATTATGCTCCGCCTCCGTCTATTGAACGTTCGTCATCGAATACTGTGGAGGCTGCTCCTCCGTCAAAATCTTGTGCTACAGTGAGATTAAACTTGTTTGTAACATCATTATACTCTACTGTTATGCCTTCATGGTCGCCATTTATAAACATTTCAGCAGCATAATCTTGTGCTAGTTCAGTTAATTCTGTAACTCCTGTCAAGTTATACAATTCTGTAAAATTAGCATTAACTTTTGCAAATGCTGTTCTGATAGGGTCACCGTTTTTAGCATTTGCTGCGGTACCTAAGTCGATAGTTAATTTAGCCATGGGAGTCCTATATCTTATTATTAGTATTTATCGGAACCGATAAATATAATATTATGCCACGTTTATCACTTTACCGCCCAGAAAAAGGCAACGATTATAAATTTCTAGACCGCTCAATCAGCGAAATGTATCAGGTTGGCGGAGTAGAACTGTATGTACACAAATATCTCGGACCTAAAAATCCCAGCGATGAAGATGCTACTGCTGATCAACCTCAATATGACGCAGTAAAAGAAACAAATATACAGGATTTATTATTTTTAGAAAACCGTGATAGAACATACGATCCTAGCATTTATAGAATACGCGGTGTGTACAACGTGCAAGATCTTGACTTTAACCTAAGTCAATTTGGTCTTTTTATCGACAACGATACACTGTACATGACGGTGCATATTAATGATTTTATTCGAACTATTGGACGCAAACCGTTAAGCGGAGATGTAATAGAAGTGCCTAATGTTCGAGACGATTTTGCATTGAACGAGTTTGATGTAGGATTACCCAAGTACTTTGTTATTACTGATGTAGGTCGTGCTGCTGAAGGATTTTCAGCAACTTGGTATCCGCATTTATATAGATTAAAACTTAATAAAATCAGTGATAGCCAACAATACAAAGACATTTTTGCTCAGAAAATTGTTGACCCTGTTACTGGCGAAGAAACAGATAGAACTCTAAAAGACATTCTTTCTTCTGCACAAAAAGCACTGGATATTAATGATTCTTTAATACAACAAGCTGAAGCAGATGCGCCAAAAAGCGGCTATGAAACTCAGCAGTTTTATACTTTAGCAGTTGATGACCAGGGCAATGCTGCTCTTCAAACTGTAGATCAAAATATAGCTGATGCCAGTTATGAAGGATTAGGACTTAATGCTGCAAGACAAGATGCTAGACCTAAAAGAACAGGATATTCCGGCTATCTAGTAGGTGACGGTGTTCCTGAAAATGGCGCTGCATTCGGGCATGGAATAACTTTTCCTAACTATGCCATAGATGGTGATTATTTTTTACGTACAGACTTTTTACCTAACAGACTATTCCGCTTTGATGGAATCCGCTGGGTCAAGCGTGAAGATGATGTAAGAATGACTATGACTCCAACTGAGAATAGGATGACACAGAAAGGTTCATTTATCAACAATGCTAATCAAACTGGTGTTGATCTATTACTTACTGATATTACTACTTCTACAACTAATGAGATTGTTACCACAATTAATTTTGTTAGCGGTATGTATGCAGAAGTTGCACTTGCTGACAGTCCTTATATCAAAGCTCAAGTTACGGCTAATGGCTTAGGAAAAGCAGTTATTGACTTAACTGAAGACTATGCTGTAGGTTCTAAAGTTGAATATAGACTATATAGATCTTCTACTGCTGAAAAAGTTGCACTAAGTAAGGCATTGAAAAAGAAACCTGGGGCTGATTTATAATGACAACTTATTTTTATGACGGACAGATTCGCCGTTACTTGTTACAAATTATTAGATTAATGAGTAACTTTAGTGTTCGTTACGGAGACGGGACACTAGTTAGGATACCTGTAATCTATGGAGACCCTGATAGACAAGTAGCTAATATTCTAAATCAAAATAGTGATAATGCTGTGCAAAGCGCACCTCGTATTGCAGTCTATCTTAGTGAACTAGAACTAGACACTAGTAGAATTGGAGACAGCAGTTATGTAGGTAAAGTTCATGTAAGAGAACGTGCCTATGACGAAGAAACTAACAGCTATCAAAATGTTCAAGGTAACAACTATACTATCGAAAGATTGATGCCTACGCCTTATAAGTTAACTATTAAAGTTGATATATGGACCACAAGCAATGATCAAAAATTGCAAGTTCTTGAACAAATATTGATGTTGTTTAATCCCAGTCTTGAAATACAGACTACTGACAACTACATTGATTGGACTAGTTTAAGTGTTGTAGACTTGACTGGCGTAGCACTGAGTTCTAGAACAGTGCCAACTGGTACTGCTACTGATATTGATATAGCTACGTTAACTTTACAAACCCCTATTTGGATAAGTCCGCCTGCTAAAGTTAAAAAATTAGGGATTATTACTCAGATTATTTCTAATATCTTTACTGAAAAATCTACGCCTCTCGGAGGTTACGTAGAAGGCCTAGGAGTAGATCCAACAGGTAACGAATCGTATCCTCAAACTCAACTAACATCTTTTATAGTTTCTCCGGGTAACTACGATATAGAAGTTATGTCAGACACTGCTAGATTAATAGGATTTGACAGTGAGTATCCCAGCTGGGAACATATTATTAAAAAGTATACTGGAACTTATCGTGCAGGTCTAAGTAAAATTTATATTACACTAGACAACGGTAACAAAGTTGTTGGTTACTTTAGTCTAAATCCGTTAGATGATGTTTCTATATCTATTAACTGGGATGCTGATACTTATCCCAGTAATACACAATTAACAACTAACAATCGTGCCAGTGAAGGTACGTTTGATGCTATTATTGATCCTAAGAAAACAGGACCAAATGATCCTAAATTACCTTCACTAGCTGCTGGTTCTAGATATTTGATTGTTGACAATATTGGCGGAGGCATTAGAGAAACAGTTACATCTGAAGATAGTATTCAACGTATTAATACAGATGTATTGTATAACAAAATTGTTGATTCTTACACTCGCGTATTTGTTGACGGTACGCCTGTTACATTTAGTTCTCCTGTACCTAACAACACAGAAACAGGAAACTATATCATAGTTCTTGATACACCTGCACCAGCGAATAGTGAAATCAGTTACGAACTTTATAAAAACGATGACGGGCCAGACGCATGGAAAAACTTAGATGGCAGCGATTTTATTGCTGAAGAAAATGATGTTATTGAATGGAACGGTAACAAATGGTCTGTTGTTTTTAGTGCTGATGAAAACAAAGATCAGATAATATATTTGACAAACATCTTTACAAACACTCAATATGCATGGAATGGTGTAAGTTGGGGCAAGAGTTTTGAAGGTGTTTACAGAAAAGGAAAATGGCATCTTGAACTCTAAAGACAGGATAGTTTGTAGTGGTGCTGTGTTTTACAGCAAAGCTACACGCAGATTATTATTGTTACAAAAAGCTAGAGGTAAGCATCAAGGAACTTGGGGACTAGTTGGAGGTACTAACGAGTTTCAAGAAACACCTTGGGAAGGTCTTAAAAGAGAAATACAAGAAGAAATAGGATCTATTCCTAAAATTCTTAAAACTATTCCTTTAGAAACATTTGTTAGCAATGACAGCGTATTTCATTTTCACACATACTTGTGTGTAGTTGAGCAAGAGTTTATTCCCGTACTTAGTGATGAACACATAGCCTATGCATGGACTACAGTAGACTTTGCACCAAAACCTTTACATCAAGGATTGCGTAATAGTTTTGGCAGCAAAGTTATTAGAAATAAACTTGAAACAGTATTTGATGTAATAAGTTTAATTTAAGCAAATGTAGCGTTAACGGTGTACCATTGAGTTGTACTAAATGCAATAAATTCTAGCGTAACTCCGCTGTTTAATGTAAATGCTACGTTATTACCAGCAGTATTAATTTGAGCTCCTACGTTTGGGTAAACTCTTAATGCACTAGCTCCGCCATTTCTCACTATAATTCTTGTGCCTAGTGCAGGAGCCGGAAATCTTACTCCAGTGTTTGCTGAGACTGTTGTTACGTGATTAATAGAACTAGTCAAGAGTGTTGCATCAGCTTGAGTAGTTCCTGCTGCTGTTACAGTTGGACTAAGACCAAATGCAACAAAGCCCCCAATATTTACGTTGCCGTTAAAAGTACATGCTGTACTAGTTGTTGCGCCCCTAGCTGTAACAGTTGCTAATGTGTCGGCTTCGGCCGTTAAAAATCCAGAAGGTGAACCTCGTGTAACTGTTTGTACATGACCATAAGTATCAAAAGTAATACCAGTAACAAACTGGTTAGTTGCTGCTGCAACATCTGAAACAGTCGATGTATCAGCGTGATTTATAGTAACTGCACCGGTAGCAGCTGAAACTATAATAGCATTTCCAGATACTGCACTTGTTACACCACTGTTTGTAATAGTTGCGGTAGAACCTTCACCTGCTGTATGACTTATACTAATACCAGTTCCTGCACTAACATCTGCCATGTAGTTACCAGTAGTATCTGTACCTAATGCTACACTGTTTGCTGCAATAGTTGTAGCTACTGATACTGTGCCACTGGCTAAATCTGTTAACGTTGTATTTGCTGTACCAGTTACGTCTCCTGTTAGAGTAACAGTAACTACCGGATCGGGTTTGTTTGTTACATTTGTCCAATCTAAATAATATGTGCCATTTTGACCATCTAACAAATCAGCGTTTAGGTTTGTAACTAATGTTGTGCTAGCAACAGTTAACGGAGCAGTTCCTGTAGCTACTGTTGATACTAGTGCAGGCGCTGAAATATTAACATTACCGGTCCAGTGACCTGTAGAACTTATCCAATTAAAAGTTTTATCAGTTGTGCCTTTAAGAGTAATACCACCGCCGTCAGCAGTAAAATCAGTTGCACCGCTAAATGTTAATATTGCTCCAGCTGCACTGCCAGTACCAGTTAGTGCTTGGTTAACAGTAATTTGTGTGGCACTGTTTACTGAAACTACACGAAGTCCTGCAGGAATTCCTACTGTTCCAACTCCTGACGCTGCCACTATAGCCGATCCTGGAATAATATTAGCAGTACTTGAAAGAGCAGTAATTATTGCTGAACCAGCAGTTATTGTTGCTGTTGCGTTAAAATTTCCCGAGCCTGTTGCGCCAAGTTCAATATTTTTATCGTCAACGCTTAGGGTATTTGAGTTAACTGTAGTAGTTGTTCCGTTAACTGTTAAATTTCCGTTGATAACAATATCTCCAGGAACATCTAAACCAAATTCATTTAATGTTAATACAGTAGAAAGTGTATTTCTACTAGATCCTGCTGTGCCAGCTGGTCCTGTTCTAAATATAATATGGCCGCTACGTCCTGTTCCAGTTCCTTGTCCTGCTTCAATAGTTGTGTTGGCACCTACAATGTTTGCACCAGTAGCATTTCCTGCTCTAATAGTTGCTGTGCCTCCAGTTCCACTAGTTGATGCGTCGCCGCCAGTAACAGACAGCGCACCTCCGTTACCACTTGTAACTCCACCAACACCAGCTTGAACAGTAAGAGTATTTCCTACACCAGTTACACCAGTTGCACCTGTAGTAATAGTTAATGCACTTGAAGTTTGTGTATTAATTGTAGTTGCTGTTGAACTTGCGCCTACTGTAAATGTATTAGTATTGGCACGTATTGCCTGTACTGCGGTAGCACCGCTAGTCATTGTTCTAACTACAAAATCAAAATTTTCAGCGCCAGAAGCTACGCCAACAGCTTGTCCTTCTACAGTTACTCCAATTTCGTTATTATTGTTAGCAGTCTCTGTAATAAATTCAATTCCAGTACCAATGTTAGCTGCGGGTGTTCCTGTAGTAGTATGCCTTACTTCAATCGGATACGATATGTTATTATTGATTGCATCGTCTACTGTAAAAGTTAATGTGTTAGGAACATTTAACACCGTTCCATTAAATGTTATAGTGTCACTGCTGGCATTACCTAATGTTGTATTTCCATCAACTGCAAATGCTCCTCGAACAGTAACAGTTTTTGCTGTTCCGCCCATGCTGATATCAGCAGCTTGTCCTAAATTAATTGTTGCAATGTTTGCATTGAAAATACTAGCAGTCCCAGTATTTGAACTTGCAATTGCAGGATTAGTACCGTTTATATTAAGTGTTGTACCATCTAATGTAACTGCGGTATTTTTAATAGTAGTAGTACCAGTTGCAGCACCAATATTAACTGCGGTGCCTGCACCAAATAAATTACCAGTAGTAACTGTTGTGTTTAATAAATTAAATGTTGTTTGACTAGTAGTAATGTCGCCACCGTTAACTGCTAAATCACCAGTGACTACAGTACTGGCGTTGTTGATAGTAGTAGTACCAGTTGCAGCGCCAATGCTAACTGCGGTTCCTGCGCCAAATAAATTACCAGAAGTAACAGTTGTGTTTAATAAATTAAACGTTGCTTGACTAGTAGTAATATCACCGCCGTTAACTGCTAAATCGCCAGTTAAAGTTGTATTAGATCCAACTGCTAAATCAGTACCAACATAGAGTTTTTTCTCTATACCTACACCGCCCTCTACAACTAGAGCTCCTGAGTCTTTATCTGAAGAATCTGTTGTCTCAAGAATAACAGCATTCTCGTTGACTACGAGGCCGTTCTTGACGACGAAATCTATTGTTGCCATGTTCGGTTTCCCTTTCCACCGTTAAGAATGGTAGGAGGCACCTACCATTCTTTTATATTTATTAGACTGCGTTTAGACTTCTTACTACACGTACAGTAACAGTTTGTCCTGCTCTTGCTTGTGCTAATAATCTTACGTTGCCTCCGTTAATATCTGTAGTATAAGTTACTAGTTCATTTGATCCAGTTTTAATTACACCGTAATCAGTTAGTGTACTTACAGTGCCGTTATGTATCATTAATACTTCACTAACTTGATAATTGTTTACATCCGAACCTGCTGTGCAAGTGACTTGTAGAACATATTTTCCGCTTCTAAATGTTGCAGCAGCAAATGTGTCAATTACTGTCGCTGCTGCACTTGTAATACTAGCTGTTTGACTTGCACTAGTATAGTTTTGATTGCCAACATTTAGTGTTCCTACTCTTGTAGTTGCACTAGTATCACCTAAATTAATAGTTGATG
>Ga0315899_10007505_pt1 | contig 11712 bp, 10 predicted proteins | sample LakEriMetagenome_2_FD_203518 | JGI IMG/M metagenome (GOLD analysis project Ga0315899, IMG submission 203518) | Freshwater fungal communities from buoy surface, Lake Erie, Ohio, United States - Buoy 4 MA112 | ecosystem: Environmental > Aquatic > Freshwater > Lake | place: USA: Lake Erie, Ohio... | reverse complement strand
CGGCGTCCTTGAACGACACCTGCAGCGTGCCCGAGCGCTGGAAGACCTGCGCGATGTTCACGATGTCGGCGCCCGCCTCACGGCTGGCCAGTGCCTTGGGCACCCACGAGAGCGCGAAGTCGACGGCACCGTCAGCCAACTGCTGCTGCGGGACGATGTCGACACCACCCTCGACGATGGTGACGTCGAGACACTGAGCGGCGTAGTAACCCTGGTCGATCGCGGCGAAGTAGCCCGCGAACTGAGCCTGGATGAACCACTGCAACTGCAGCTTGACTTCCGTGGTCTCCGCGCACTCGGCGGGGGCTTCGGTGCTCGGGGCTTCCGAGTCTCCGTCGTCTCCACCACAAGCCGCGGCGGCCAGCGAGAGGGCGACGACGCCCGCTGCCAGCTTCCAACCCTTGTTCCTTCTCATTGTTTTCTCCTCCCCTTGGGCTCGTGCCCGCGGATTCATGTTCCCAGTGTAGATCAGCGACCTTCTTGGGAACGTTTGGCGCGTCCACCCGGTGTGGAAACGCCCTCCAGCACGCTGGAGATCACGTAGAACACCAAGCCGAGCAGACACGCGCCAAGCACGTACGCCCACGCCACGGCATTCTTCGAATTGGCGATATTGCTCGCGATACGACTGCCCAAACCGTTCTGCGAACCTCCGAAGTACTCGCTGACGAACGCGGTGATGACCGAGGCCGGGGCCGCGATCTTGAGAGCCGTGAACAGATACGGCACCGCGTTGGGAATTCGTACCTTCTTCAGGATCTGGGTGTCGGAGGCGGCGTAGGACCGCATCAGTTCGACGTGAGTGGGACTGACCTGGGTCAGACCCTTGGCCACGTTGACGAGCACGATGAAGTAGACGACCAAGGTCACCATGATGCGACGGGGAACCTCGCTGGTGATGGCGAACATGTTGTTGAGCACCGCCACCAACACGAAGATGGGGATGGCGTTCAACGCGATGGCCAACGGCGTGATGAGGTCGTTGAGCACGCGGAACCGACTGAGCACCAGACTCATCGCCATGCCGAACAACGCTCCGGCCAACAGGCCGATGAGCGCGTTGGTGCCCGACACCGTGGCCGCACCCCACACCAGGTCGAAGTTCTCGGTGAACTTCTGCCAGATCTTCGACGGAGGTGCGAGGAAGTAGGGCTTCAGGTCGAAGAACTTCACCACGAACTCCCAGAGGGCGACGAACAGCACGCCGAACAACGCCGGCGGCCACACGTTGCGGACGAGAGTCGAGACGCGCGAACTCATCGGTCCTCGATGCCTCGCACGTGATCGGACATCTCGACGCCGCGCAACGCTTCACGGACTGCAGTGATGCCACGGAAGAACGCGTCGTTGTCGCGGGTAGCGTCGCTACGTTCGCCTTCGATGCTCACGTTCACGATCTCGGTGACGCGACCCGGCCGTGGCGACATGACCACCACGCGGTTCGAGAGGTACACGGCTTCCGGGATCGAGTGCGTCACGAACACCACCGTCGTTCCCGACGCGCGACAAATGTTCAGCAACTCGCTCTGCATGTGCTCGCGGGTCATCTCGTCGAGCGCTCCGAACGGCTCGTCCATCAACAACAGGGAGGGGTGCACGGCCAACGCCCGCGCGATGGCCACGCGCTGTTGCATGCCACCCGACAGTTGCCACGGGTAGTGACCGGCGAAATCGGCCAGCTTGACCAGCTCGAGCATCTCCATGGCCCGCTCGTGACGCTTGGCCTTGTCCCACCCCTTCAACTCGAGGGGCAGCTCGATGTTCTTGGCCACCGTGCGCCATTCGAACAAACCGGACTGTTGAAAGGCCATGCCGTAGTCCTGGTCCAGTCGGGCCTGCTTGGGCGACTTCCCGTTGACCACGATGTTGCCGTCGGTCGGCTCGAGCAAGTTGGCGATCAGGCGCAACAGGGTCGACTTACCGCAACCCGACGGGCCGATGAGGGACACGAACTCGCCCGATGCGATGGACAGATCGATGTCGGTGAGCGCCACCACCTGGTTGCCCGAGCCCGCGTTGAAGATCTTGCTGATGTTGTCGATCTCGATCGCGCTCATGCGGTGGCCTCCTTGGGGCGATTGCGCATCATGTACAGGTCGGCCAACGTGACGAATCCCGACATCGCCAGCCCGAGGGCCGCGGCACCGAAGACCGCCGTGAACACCTTGGCCGGATCACTGGTGGCCTCGCGGGCGTACTCGATGATGAGACGTCCGATGCCACCTTTCAGACCGGTGGAGATCTCGGCCACGACGACGCCGATGACCGACGCCGATGCGGCCAATTTCAATGCCGGGACGATGAACGGAACGGCCGCGGGGAAACGCAACTTGCGCAACGTCTGCCACCACGAAGCGGCGTAACTGTCCATCAGTTCGATCGACGCCGACGGCGGAGATGTGAGACCCTTCAACGCACCCACCGCCACGGGGAAGAAGGCCAGGAACGCTCCGAGAACCGAGGCCGAGAGCCAACGGGGCCAGGTCCAGTCCCCGATCGATAACTTGCCACCCCAGGACACCACCAACGGCGCCAACGCGATCAACGGCACGGTCTGCGACAACACGAGGTAGGGCAGGATGCCCCGCTCGGCCACCTTGAACCGAGCCATCAGGATGGACAGACCCAGGCCGAGTGCGGCACCCACGAAGAAGCCCACCAGGGCCAAACGGAACGAGAACCACGCGCCGGCCAGAACGACCGACCAGATCTTGCGATCGGATCCTCGCACCTCGGGCCGGCCGTAGCGCTCGAGCATCTCCCAGATGTGGGGCATGGCGTTGTCGTTGGCGCGGGGCAACAACTTCCAGCCGAAGATCTTTCCGCCGGCTTCGGGGCCGACCACCTTGTACAACTCCCACGCCACCGCGACCAGCAGCAGCGATGCAAAGAAGAGAGCCACCCGACGCAGACGACGAGGTGTCAGGAAGGACGCTCTCGTCGGTCGGGTGATGGTGGCGGACATGGGTTCGTCTACTCGAATCAGCTCTTGGCCGCGACGTAGTCGGCGATGGCGGGGATCACTTTTTCACCGTACGCCTGCAATGTTTCGTCTTTCGCATCATGTTGTAAATAGACGGAGAACTGATCGACACCGAGGTCACGCAACGCGTTCAATCGACGCACGTGCTCCTCGACCGGGCCGACGATGCAGAAACGATCCACGATCTCGTCGGGCACGAAGGTGGTGTGGGAATTGCCCGCCTTGCCGTGCTCGTTGTAGTCGTATCCCTTGCGTCCCTTGATGTAATCGGTCAACGCGGTCGGCACCGGCGCCGAATCACCGTAACGCTCGACGATGTCCGCCACGTGGTTGCCCACCATGCCACCGAACCAACGGCACTGCTCACGACCGTGAGCCAACCCGGCTTCGGTTCCGTCGGTGACGTAGGCGGGTGCGGCCACGCAGATGGTGACACTCTCGGGATCGCGCCCCGCCGCCGCGGCCGCGTCACGAACCGCCTTGATGGTCCACTCGGTGATGCTGGGATCGGCCAATTGCAAGATGAACCCGTCGCCCACCTCGCCGGTGAGTGCGAGCGCCTTGGGTCCGTAGGCAGCCACCCACACCTCGGCGCGGGACTTGCCGGCCCAGGGAAGACGCAACGTGGAACCCTTGTAATCGACCGCGCGCCCGTTGACGAGTTCGCGGATGACGTGGATGCTCTCGCGCAACGTGGCCAGCGTGGTCGGCTTGCCGTTGGTGACACGAACCGCGGAGTCGCCACGACCGATGCCGATGACCGTGCGATTGCCGAACATCTCGTTCAACGTCGCGAACGCGCTGGCCGTCACGGTCCAGTCGCGCGTGGCCGGATTCGTGACCATCGGACCGACGATCACGTTGCGCGTCTCGGCGAGGATCTGCGTGAAGATCGGGAACGGTTCCTCCCACAAAATGTGGCTGTCGAAAGCCCACACGTGCGAGAAACCGTAGGTCTCGGCCTTCTTCGCCAGGTCGATCACCCGGGCGGCCGGAGGAGTTGTCTGCAGTACGACGCCGATGTCCATGTGTCGCATCACCTGTTCTGCGGGAAGCCGAGGTCGACTTTGCTGGTCCGCGGATCGGGCCACCGCGAGGTGACCACCTTCGAGCGCGTGTAGAACTGGATGCCGTCGGGGCCGTACATGTGCAGGTCGCCGAACAGGCTGGCCTTCCAGCCGCCGAACGAGTAGTACGACACCGGAACCGGGATCGGCACGTTGATGCCCACCATGCCCACGTTCACGTCGAACTGGAACTGACGGGCCACTCCTCCGTCACGAGTGAAAATGGCCGTGCCGTTACCGAACTGATTGTCGTTGATCAACTTCAGGCCGTCCTCGTAGGACTTGACGCGCACCACCGTGAGAACCGGTCCGAAGATCTCGTCGTCGTAACACTTCATGCCGGGCTTGGCGTTGTCGATGAGGCTGGGCTTCAGGAAGAAACCGCCCGACGGCGCACCGTCGCGACCGTCGACCACCACGGTGGCTCCTTCACCGGCGGCTCCGGCGACGTAGCCGGCCACCTTGTCGCGATGCTCGCCGCTGATGAGCGGGCCCATCTCGCTGCTGGGGTCACTGCCCGGTCCGACGACGACGTTCGGGATGCGGTCCTTGACCTTGGCCACCAACTCGTCGGCGATGGTGTCGACGGCGAGGACGACCGAGATGGCCATGCAACGTTCACCGGCCGAGCCGTAGGCGGCACTCACCAGCGCATCGGCGGCCATGTCGAGATCGGCATCAGGCAGCACCAGCATGTGGTTCTTCGCACCGCCGAGGGCCTGCACGCGCTTGCCGTTCTTCGTTCCGGTCTCGTAGATGTACTTCGCGATGGGCGTGGAACCCACGAAGCTCACCGCCGCGATGTCGGGATGGTCGAGCAGACGATCCACGGCCACCTTGTCGCCGTGCACCACGTTGAAGACGCCGTCGGGAAGACCGGCCTGCTTCAACAACTCGGCGATGAACATCGACGCCGACGGATCCTTCTCGGAGGGCTTCAACACGAAGGTGTTGCCACACGCCAAGGCGTTGGCGAACATCCACATGGGGACCATGGCCGGGAAGTTGAACGGGGTGATTCCGGCCACCACGCCCAACGGCTGACGGATGTTGTACACGTCGACACCGGCCGAGGCTTGTTCGGAGTATCCACCCTTCAGGAGATTCGGAATGCCGCACGCGTACTCGATGTTCTCGAGACCGCGGGCGACCTCACCCAACGCGTCCGAGGTGACCTTGCCGTGCTCCTTGGTGAGCAACGCCGCGATCTCCTTGCGATTCGCCGCCACCAGCTCGCGCACGTGGAACATGATCTCGGCGCGTCGCGACAGGTTCGTGGCGCGCCAGGCCGGCAACGCGGCCTTGGCGGTGGCCACGGCCTTGTCGACTTCCGACACGTCGGCGAAAGCCACCGTGGCCTGAACCTGACCGGTGGCCGGGTCGTACACGTTTCCCGTGCGACCCGAAGTGCTGCTGACGGTGTGTCCGTCGATCCAGTGATCGATGCGGTACATGGTTTCTCCTTGTTGACGGGGGATTTCAGACGAGGTACTGCGACAGGCCGCGCTTGATGTAGCGACCATGGCCCTTGCGACCGATGTACTGATCGTTCTCCACGACCACGGTTCCGCGCGACAGAACGGTGTCGACCTTGCCGTCGATCACGTATCCCTCCCATGCGGAGTGATCCATGTTCATGTGATGCTTGTCGTTGATACCGATCTTGGTCTTGGTGTTCGGGTCCCACACCAACACGTCGGCGTCGCTGCCCGGAGCGATGATGCCCTTCTGGGGATACATCCCGAACATACGAGCAGGCGTGGTGCAGCAGGTCTCGACCCAACGCTCGAGAGTCAGTTCACCGGCCACGACGCCCTGGTACAGCAATTCCATGCGGTGCTCGACGCTTCCGATGCCGTTGGGAATCTTGGAGAAGTCACCCAAGCCGAGTTCCTTCTGATCCTTCATGCAGAACGGACAATGGTCGGTGGAGACAACCGCCAACTCGTTCATGCGCAGACCCTTCCACAGATCACCCTGGTGACCATGGCCCATCTGCCCGATGTAGTGCGGGTCGTGATCCTTCGAACGCACCGGCGTGCTGCAGACCCACTTCGCACCTTCGAAGCCGGGCTTGCCCAGCGTCTCTTCGAGGGTGAGATACAGGTACTGCGGGCAGGTCTCGGCGAAGACATTGCGTCCGTTGTGGCGCGCGGCCGCCACTTCGTTCAGTGCGTCACCGGCCGACATGTGCACGATGTACAACGGAACGTTGCCGGCGATCTGCGACAAGACGATGGCGCGATGCGTGGCTTCGGCCTCGAGTGGCGACGGGCGCGTGTACGAGTGATACCGCGGGTCGGTCTCGCCGCGGGCGATGGCCTGCTGAACCAGAACGTCGATGGCGATGCCGTTCTCGGCGTGCATCATGATCATCGCGCCACAGTCCGCGGCGGTCTGCATGGCCCGCAGGATCTGACCGTCGTCGCTGTAGAACACGCCCGGGTACGCCATGAACAACTTGAACGAGGTGATGCCCTCGTTCTTGACCAGGCTGACCATGTCCTTCAGGGAGTTCTCGTCGACCCCACCGATGATCTGGTGGAACGCGTAGTCGATGGCGCACTCACCCTCGGCTTTGCGGTGCCACTCTCCCAATCCGTCGTACACGTTCTCGCCGTAGCGCTGCACAGCCATGTCGACGATGGTGGTGACGCCACCCCAGGCCGCCGCGCGCGTGCCGGTCTCGAAGGTGTCGGACGCGAAGGTGCCACCGAAGGGCAGTTCCATGTGGGTGTGAACGTCGATGCCACCGGGCAACACGAACTTGCCCGTGGCGTCGATGACCTTGTCACAACCCTGCTCGGCGCCGGCGAAGTAGCCCGGTGCACCGACGGCGGAGATCTTCTCGCCCTCGATGAGCACGTCGTTCTCGTGCACTCCGGTCGGCGAGATCACCTTTCCGTTCTTGATCAATACCTTGGCCATTACCCCTCCCGTTGGTTCCGTGTGCCCGTTGGTCGATTTCGGTTGTCTGGTGTTCGTGGGTGTCGTACCCGGTGTCTACCTCAGTCGGCGACGAGATCGTCGTATGCGTCGGGACGACGATCGCGGTAGAAGGCCCAGCGGTCACGCACCTCGCGCAACTTCTTCATGTCGAGATCGCGCACGATGAGTTCGGGCTTGTACGGGTCACCCTGCGGTCCGACGAACTTGCCCTCGGGGTCCACGAAGTAGCTCTGACCGTAGAAGTCGTTCTCACCGAGGGGTTCGATGCCCACGCGGTTGATGGCACCCACGTAGTAGATGTTGGCCACCGCGGCCGCGGGCTGCTCGACTTTCCAGATGTACTCGCTCAGACCGCGATGGGTCGCCGACGGGTTGAACACGATCTGGGCACCGTTCAGACCGAGTGCGCGCCAGCCCTCGGGAAAGTGCCGGTCGTAGCAGATGTACACGCCCACCGGTCCGACCGCGGTTTCGAACACCGGGTACCCGCCGTTACCGGGCTTGAAATAGAACTTCTCGAAGAAACCCTTCACCTGCGGGATGTGCTGCTTGCGGTACTTGCCCAGGTACGTGCCGTCGGCGTCGATGACCGCGGCCGTGTTGTAGTAGACGCCGGGTTGGGTGACTTCGTACATGGGGAGAACCAGCACCATGCCGGTCTCCTTGGCGATGCTCTGGAAACGTTGCGTGGTGGGGCCGTCGGGGATGTGTTCGGTGTAGCCGTAGTACTCGGCGTCCTGTACCTGACAGAAGTACGGCCCGTAGAAGAGTTCCTGAAAGCACATGACCTGAGCACCCTGCTTGGCGGCCTCGTGCACGGCGGCCTCGTGCTTGTCGATCATGGTGTCCTTGGAGCCCGTCCAGTCGGTCTGCAGCAATGCGGCGCGAACGGTGTCCTGTGAACCTGTCATGTCTCTCCCCCGGTGCTCTCGCCATCAGGCGTCGTGCACGCGCTCGACGGATGAATCGCGAATGTTCTGTGACCTCAGGGTAATTGGCACACGATCGAGGGAACAATGCCATTATTGTGACCGGACAATCCTTTCACGGTCACGAAACACATGCTCGACGACATCAGCTCCAACATCACCGACCGCAGTGCACGCGGTATCGCCACCGCCATCGGACGCATGGTCTCGGCCGGTGATCTCGACGTCGGCACACGTCTGCCGACCGTTCGACAACTGTCCCGACGGCTCGGAGTGTCACCCACGACCGTGGGCGAGGCGTGGCGAACGCTGGCCGACGTGGGAGCCATCGAGACATTGGGTCGCAATGGCACCTTCGTTCGCCAACCGACCGGACCCGGTGGGCCGCGCCGCTACCGACGCATCGCCGCCGACGGTGATCACCGCGGGCACTTCTCGCTCGATCTCTCCACCGGGACACCGGATTCGTCGCTCCTGCCCGACCTGAGTGCCGCTCTGGCCCACGTCAGCAATCGCACCCTCACCAGCAGCTACCTGGATCAGCCGGTGCTCCCCGAACTGGAGGAAGCCTTGCGAGAGCGATGGCCCTTCGCGCCCGACCAGATCACGGTGGTCGACGGAGCCATGGACGCCCTCGATCGCATCACCCAGGTCGTGGTGCGTCTGGGCGATCGCGTGGTGGTGGAACATCCCACGTTCCCACCGCTGCTCGATCTCCTGGAGCAGATCGGCGTCGAGGTGATCGGGGTGCCCCTCGACGACGAGGGAATCGACATCGAGGGTTTGCGACTCGCTCTGGAACAGGTGCCATCGGCGCTGTTCCTCCAACCCCGGGCACAGAACCCGACGGGCGTGAACATGTCGGCTCGGCGAGCCACCGACGTGGCCGCCACCATCGCGGCGTCGAGTGTGGCGACGACGCTCACGATCATCGAGGACGACCATGCCGGCGACATCGCGTCGGGCGAGCTGCACAGCATCGGTGCTCATCTCCCCGACCGAACGGTGCACATCCGCAGTTATTCCAAGAGCCACGGTCCGGATCTGCGGTTGGCGGCGGTCGGAGGTTCCGGCGACGTCATCAGTCGGGCCGCGAACCGCCGGCTGCTCGGACCCGGTTGGAGCAGCCGCATCCTGCAGGCCGTGCTCCTCGAGTTGCTCGACGACAGCGGCACCCTCGACGCACTCGCACGCTCGCGCGAAGAATACGCCACGCGACGTCGAACGGTGGTCGAGGTACTGAAACGGCACGACGTGCACACGACCGGCACCGACGGGATCAACCTGTGGGTGCGCGTCGCCAACGAACGATCGGCCCTGATGGCATTGGCCGCCCAAGGAATCGGTGCCGCGCCCGGCGAACCGTTCCTCGTGTTGGATCATCCGGATTCGTTGCGCGTGACGGTGGGCCTACTCGGCTCGAGCACCGACATCGTCGGTGTCGCCGAAGCCATCGCCTCGGCGGCCGTCTCGTCGGGTGAGGCTCGACGCGGACAGCGTTAGTCGCGTCCCGAGCGCTCGCTCAGTAACCGCCACCGATCTTGGAGTGATCCCAGGACACGATGTTTTCCACCTCGATCTGGATGCCGATGCGCTTCTTGGCCTGGGCCTCGAGGAACGGAAGGGCGGCATCGCTGATGGCTCCCTCTCCGTTGTACTTCAGCCCCACGGCCTTGCCGATGGCCAGCACCGTGTCGTAGTCCTCGATGAGGCGCGCGGTGCCCACCAATTCGAGACCCTTCAACTGCTCGTAGGTGTCACCGCTCTCGATGAGGCCGGTGATCTTGGCGTTGCGACGCAGGTTCACGATCTTCTGACTCTTGCCGAACGTCCAGAAGGTGACCTTGCCGTCCATGACGACGTACCACATGGCCACCAAGTGCGGATGTCCGGTCGGTCCGATGGACGCGATGTTGAGAACCTTCTGCTCCTCGAGATACGCGTCGATCTCGGTCGGGGTCATGTTGATGGAAGAGCGCTTGTTCGCCATTCCCGCGACCCTAGTTGCGTCCGATCAGGAGAGCACGGTTCGACCGAGAGCCACGCGCGGACGACCGGCCAGATCCGGCAGGACGGTCACGTCGACGAAGCCCGAGTCGTTCATCATGCGCGACACGTCGTCCCCCTGGCGGTGCCCGATCTCCAGGACGATCCAACCGCCCGGGCGCAACCACTTCGGCGACTCGGCGACGATCGCGACGATGTCACCCAATCCGCCGGACGGAGCGAACAACGCCGATGCCGGCTCCCATTCGCGCACCGACAGCTGCACCTCGGAATCGTCGACGTCGATGTAGGGAGGATTGCTGACGATCACGTCGAAGCGACCCCGCAACTCGTCGGGCAACGCCGCGAGCCACGAACCGTGGGCGAAACGAACGTTGGCCGCCGAACGCCCGATTCCGGCGGCGTTGGCGCGGGCGACGTCGAGAGCGTCGACCGACGCGTCGGTGAGCCACACCTCCGTGCCGCTCAACGGCAACTCGACCGCCATCGACAATCCGATCGCCCCCGAACCCGTACCGAGATCGGCCACCAGTCGGGACGGCCCGCATGCACGGGCGATCTCGATCGCCTTCTCGGCGACCCATTCCGTCTCCGGTCGCGGGATGAGCACGCGACGATCGATCATGAGGTCGATGGTGCGAAAGGACCAACTGCCCATGACGTAGGCGAGCGGTTCACCCGATCGATGGCGGGCGACCATGGCGTCCAGATGCCCCACCATGCGTTCGGTGGCCGACTCGTCGAGAGCGGCCAGGAATTCGTCGCCGTGCAATCCGCAGGCCGTCTCGCACAACCACCGCGCCGCGGGGCGTTCGCCCAGCACCACCGTGGTCTCGGCGAGAAGTTCGCGCCAGGTGATCGGGCGTTCGACGTCCGACACGAGATCAGTCCCGATCGCCGGCCAATTGACGCGAGCGTTCGTCGGTGGCCAACGCATCCACGACGCCGTCGAGATCACCGGCCAACACGTCGCCGAGCGAATAGATCGTGAAGCCGATGCGATGGTCGGTGAGTCGGTTCTCCTTGAAGTTGTAGGTGCGGATCTTCTCTCCGCGACCGCCACCACCCACCTGCGAACGACGCTCGGCCGACATCTTGGCGTCCATCTCGTCCTGGGCCAGTTTCAACAAACGCGACCGCAACACCGTCATGGCCCGCGCGCGGTTCTGCAACTGGCTGCGCTCGTCCTGCATCGTGACCACCAGACCCGTGGGGAGGTGCGTGATGCGCACCGCCGAGTCGGTGGTGTTCACACCCTGACCACCCGGACCGCTCGCGCGGTACACGTCGATCTGCAGGTCCTTGTCGTCGACGTGCACGTCGACCTCTTCGGCCTCGGGCAACACCATCACCGTGGCCGACGAGGTGTGGATACGGCCTTGACTCTCGGTGACGGGAACACGCTGCACACGATGCGGTCCGCCCTCGAACTTCAATCGCGACCAGGCGTCGTCGCCGCGCACCACGAACGTGGCCTGATTGACGCCACCGAGATCGCTGGGGTCCACCGAGAGCGTCTCCACCTTCCAACCCCGTCGCGTCGCGTAGCCGAGGTACATCTCGTACAGATCACGGGCGAAGAGGTTCGCCTCTTCGCCGCCTTCGGCGCCGCGAATCTCCATGATGACCGGGCGACCGTCGTTGGGATCCTTGGGAAGCAGCAACATGCGCAGCTCCTCCTCCAACCGGGCCACGTCGGCCTCGGCCGATTCCCGCTCGGCCTTCAATTGTTCGCGTTCCGTGGCGTCGGCGGACATCGCGATCAGCTCACGGGCCG
>Ga0315899_10007504_pt1 | contig 11713 bp, 5 predicted proteins | sample LakEriMetagenome_2_FD_203518 | JGI IMG/M metagenome (GOLD analysis project Ga0315899, IMG submission 203518) | Freshwater fungal communities from buoy surface, Lake Erie, Ohio, United States - Buoy 4 MA112 | ecosystem: Environmental > Aquatic > Freshwater > Lake | place: USA: Lake Erie, Ohio... | reverse complement strand
TGACCGCTTTGCACGTGATGTTCAATCGAATTTTCCCGGTGGATTGATGATTCGCTACCGCGGCATCAATTACAATTTTCAATCGATCTCCAACGATTATTTCGAAGTAGTCATTGAACGCCGTATTCGCGGCCAGGCCAAGAATCGTTGGAGGGTGGATCTCACCGACACGGTAATGGTGCGCGCATCGGGTTTTGAAATGGGAATCAAAATACAGGGTCTTGACATCTTGGGTTTTTCCTATGCACTCACCGACATTAAGGAACTCACCAAAGCGCTTAGCGGATCTCAGCCTGATATTTACTTGCGCAGCCAAATGCGCCAATGGGAGCGAGCACAGCGCGCTCGTAAAAAGCGCGATTTTGCGCCTGCATTGGCCATGGCCGATTCTGTAGCTAAAAATAGTCCGTGTGCATGTGCCGATCGTGTACCTAAAACCGATGCATATTACAGTGCCTTCAATCAATACGTGCCGGGGTCCAAGCGATACAAAAAATCGGCTATGGTTGCCTTCAGTGACCGCAGTGGAAATTTCTCCCGTCTTTCCCCGGATGCTGTGGGGGAGATATACCGCGAGCTCGAATTTCTGCAGCCTTTTTTCATAGTGGATACAGCCGCAGATTATGTGCATATCGTTGAGTACAATCCTTCAGCTTTGAATGGTTCCGACTTGCGCTTGAAGCGTTGCTTGGCAGATTATGGTTGGATCAAGAAGGAACGCCTGCTGCTGGGTGCATACGCGCAGCAAAAGGGAGGCGATTTTGAAATCGTTCAGGCAGAAGAACAGTCGGAACAACCGGATCGAAAAGCTGCACGAGCACTTTGTTTTCGTGTTTTCGAAAATCCGGCTCTCAACAATGAGCGCATTGAACCTCCTGCTGCCGGAAAACTCTATGTGTACAAACGATTAGAGAATGCCGTATTACTCGGCAACAAGCCCGATCTGCAGCCATCGCAAGCCGATGAGGTAGTGCTGGGCTGGAAGTCAATCAGTGGACTAAAGTGGAACTCGGATATTAATCAATCAAAATGATGAAAAATCACCATGCCAAATTTGTGTTGTTAGCCGCAATTCTTTTGAATGCTGCAGCTACAAGTGCACAAAGCGAATTTGATTACAAAAAAGCGTTTGCTGAAGCCGATACGTTTATTCAACAATTTGTCGACTACAGCGATTTTCGTGAACCGCTCAAAGACAATGTTACGAGTGTATCACGCGATCAGTTTAAGGGTATGTTCAAGCCGGGTGTATTCATCTTGGATTTGTACAATCCTGAGCGCGATGCCAAGGCACAGTCGATGCCCATACTTCCCATTACCCCTAGAATTCGCACCATCGATGATTTTGCGGAAGATGTTTCGAGTTATTGCAGAAATGGAGCAAGTATTAAAATCACAGGCATCAATGCCGATTACAGTAAAATCGAAACCGGAACCTTCAAACTGCAGGTTAGAATGGAATCCATGATCCGTGATTTTCAGGAATGGAAGTACACCGTTTATCAGGAAATGACCTTACGGGCAGAGTGGGATGCGGGCGCATCGCGTTACCTCATAGCGGCCTTGGATGTGGCAGATAATTACATAGTGAAATGTTCCAATTGTGTAGATAGGTTTGCCGGTAAAGTTGATCCCGCGGATGATCCCAAGCAGCCGGTCAAGGTATGGGCAAGTTTGAATGGCATCGGCGGGGTGAGTATGATTACCGTTGCTAACCCGCAAATCAGTCAATTGAACAGTTCGGTTTACTCCAATCTCATTGCATCACAGTCTTCACTGGGTAAGCTTTCGGCGACCGGCATGAAGCCTTGCTGGGGCCTGGAAGGCATGGCCCAAGTAATGAAAGGTTATACCCATCAATGGGGGGTGTCAGCAGGTGTGGGTGTTTTTTCCATGCAAGCAAAATTCAATCAAGAGCCATCCACATTGGTGTATAAGGCAGTCGATGCAATAGACAATGCGTATAACCGAAGAGTCCAACTGGAGCAGTCGGTTATCGATGCCAATCTCTTCACGGCCTATGCTCCCGTATATGTGAACTATACTCGCCGTGTCAACAAAAAGCTCAAACTGCATGCATCGTTAGGCACCATGGTTACTTTCTGGGGTGTAATGAATTCCACCCAGTCGAGTCGTGCCGACTATGAAGCCATGCTCAAATTTGGAGAGGTAAATGGCAACGCAGTAAATACGGTGTTTTCGGAAGATGGAAGTGCCGACGTAGTGCTCGACGAAACCACCCTCACGGAGGAGCAACGCAGTAATCTCTCTGCGTTGGGAAATTATGACCTTGCTTTCAACCGCGAACTGCAGGGTTCAACGAAAATGAATGCTACACTGGGAGTTGCCGTGACGGCAAAAGTGGGAGCGGGCTGGATGGTCAATAGTTCAACGGAGGCAATCGTTTCGCTTGGCGCCATCAGTGGTTCGCAAAAGTGGGAGGTTGCGCCCGTTACCTTGACCAACCGCTCTTCGGATGTGCAAGCGATGGGCAGCACGCTGGCCGGCATTGGTGAGTGGCAATCCATTCAGCCCATGATTACAGCGGGTGTTCGCTTTTACTTAAGTTCATTCAAGAAATAATATCAATAGATTCAATACTATGTCTAGACCCATGCAAAAAAAAGGACCCGATAAGGTGTTCATCTTTGGCGGAGCTTTGCTGTTAATCGTCATACTCCTTTATTTACTGATTCAGTTTTTGTCGAAACCGGATTGTGCTGCTCAATTTCACTTTGCGGAAATTGAAGGAGGCAATATTGAGCCTGGACGCACCATTGTTTTTACGGATGATACCCCGGGTGAAGTAGAAAGTCGGTATTGGGAATTTGGTGATGGTCTTACTTCGTCGGAGGTTTCGCCACAGCACATCTATGAGGCTGAAGGTATCTACATTGTTACCCTCACTGTGAATGGAAGTTGCAGCGTAAGCGATACGGTTGAGGTGATGCCGACCTCAGAAGAAATTCTATCGGTGCCTACCTTACCGACAGCGGTAATTGAAGGTCCTACGGTGGCCTATGAAGGTGAGCCCGTGCAGTTTTTTGATCGCACACCCAACTCGGTGGAACGAGTATGGAATTTTGCCGATTCGGATGATTTATACTCCGAGCAAGACCCTGTGCATACGTTTATGGTGGCAATGGATTATGTGGTGACGCTTGAAATCAAAGGTTTCGAAACGGCTCGTCATACTATTTCCATCAAACGTAAAAAGCAGGAACAGCAGGCTGCTCCTAAAGTGGAAAAGCAGGGTAGTTCCGGTGGAGGTGCGCCCGCTCCACCACCACCTGCGGCACCGGTGCTGAAACCGGAACAATTTACTGCGGCCATGAAAGCGGCTTGCGGCAATTATGCGAAGTTCCTGAAGGCAATAGGCAGTTTCTTTGGCAATACGACGCAGAAATGCATGGTAGAAGAGCCTGATGGAAAGGTGGTGAAGTTGAATGCGTTTCTCAATCGAATTAGTTCAAATGGGGAATGTGGATATTGCGACAACCTGCGCGTTTCGTTCGGAAAGGATGGCGACGGCATGATCAATAAGGTGATACTTAAAAACAAGTAAGTCATGAAAAAAATAAGTTTGATGCTTGTTCTTTCCGCATGGGCTGCCTGTTCCATGCGAGCCCAATCGGCGATCCACTTCGTTTATCTCGACGCTAGTGAACCCTTGGTGAATGAAGATTTTTTCTCGGATGGAGAAATTCGCATGCTTTTCGAGGTTGTGGATGCATCGCAAGACGTCCAAGTTTTCTATTGTGATGGCAACACCAGCCGTTTGTTCAGAGGCAACAATGTGCATGCAGAACTCTCCGACATTCTCTATTCGCAAGTTTCTAAACAGCCGGAATGGCGCTATGATCGAAACAAGGTGAGGGATTATCTTTTCAGTGAGCTGGAAGGTTTTTCCGGAGAAGTGAACCTCACTTTTTTCCTGAGCGATAAACAAGTAAAGGATATCATTGCCGGCACCAACTTCGTTCCTAAGATGCTCCCTCGCGAGATGTTTGCAGTTGGAAAATCGTCTATTAAAAAGATGAAGGTGCATCTGTACTACAGCAACGACCGCGGAAAAATCGAAAAAGATCGCCTGAAGGATGTGCTGGAATTTTACAACGTGGAATTCCAACCGTCGATTGAATTTGAACTAACTGAAATTAAATAAGTATGAAAAGGAGTTTACTCATTCTTTGTGTATTGTGCGCATATATGCAAGCCAACGCTCAGCGCATTCAAGGATCAAAATACCGGGTTCAACCCAAGGATTATATTTCCAAACCCCATCAGATTTTACCGAAAAGTGCCGAACGCGTGCCTTCGGGTTCCAACTCGTTGTGGGTGGTATACAGCGATAGGGATAACAATCCAACCTTTACCGAGCCCAAAGCCGGTGCTGCAGTGAAGGAAAAAATTCAGTTTCGTCAACCCTTCATTGTTTGGGATGAAGAGGATGAATGGGTGCGGATTTGCGAATACACTCCGGAGGCTATCGATCGCGAGAAAAAGACCTTCAAGCACGATGTGAAGGATTATGGCTGGGTTGAAAAAAGGAAAATGCTCCTTTGGCAAAAGTCGGTTATCGATCCTGCAACAGGTTTTACCAAAAAGTGTATGGCCATCAATAAATACTCGACCTTCAAGGCGGGTTTGCTAGAAGCTGCCAAAGACGACAAGCTTGACTTATACAACGAGCCGAGCAAGTCTGGACCACGCAATGGTCAGGATGCGCGCCTCATGACCTTCCTGTTTGTGTATGACGAAGAAGGCGATTACTACCTAATTGGAAAGAATGATCGCGTTTCGCCCCTCACGGTGGGCGACGGCTTGTTAGGGTGGGTCAACAAAGACGTCATTCAAATCTGGTCGCAACGCATGGCGCTTGAACCCAATGAAGATGATGCTTGCCTGGCCTATCGAAAAGAGTATTCGCTTCCTGTGAAGTTTTTTGAAACTGAAAAGGAAGCACAAGCTTTTGCCATGAAGGATAAAAGCGCGTCGAAGATGAATCCGTTGCCGTATGAAGACGATTTCAAGCCGTTGAAGGCAGGTGAATATCGTTTTCCTGTGTTGGAAGGTGCACGAAATGGATCGAGTGTATACAAAACCGGTGTAATTTCTCCGGTATTCAACGATAAGGCGCAGGAAGTTTTCGATGTGAAGGAGCAATATGTGATGCAGGACAATTACGAGAAACTGCGCGATTCGAAATCAGGAATTAACATAGTGTTTGTAGTAGATGGTAACCCCGGGCAGCGCGATTACATGAACGATGTGATAGAAGCCATCGTGAAAGCGCAAAATGAATTAGAATTCGAAAACTCATCGGATGCTTACTTATTCGAGTATGGAGCTGTTGTTTACCGCAATGAAAATGAAGGCAGCTGCAATGGCGAGATTCAGAAGAAGCCGCTTACCGGAAACGCTAAGGAAATTATAAAGTTCCTCACCAATGAAATCGATCGCACACCATGTGGTGGTAAGGCCGAATATTCTTCATTGTTTAAGGGTATTGATGCCGGGTTGAAACTGTTTGCAACCAACCAGCAAAAGCGAGGTACTAATGTAATTGTGCTGATTGGAGGACAAGGTAACAACCCTGCTCAGAATGCCCAGGAATTACCCAAACTTATTAGCCGCATGGCCGACGGCCGAGTGGGCTTTTTGTGTGTTCAAACCAAGACCTACGAAATGGATGAGGCCTATTCAGATTTTGTCTTTCAGGTAGGTAAGATTGCCCGTGAATATCAAACAGAAATGCGATCGCTGTACGATGAGTATACGACCAAGTCGGGAAAGATTAGGTGGATTGATGCCGAGGATGATCAGGCCTACGACTTACAATTGAATTTTCCGGAAGAAGCTCCCATGCCTTGTTTTTCGGACTATCCGGAGCCCGGTAAGTCGATAGAAGCTGCGCGACTCACTTCGATTATCAAAAAGAGCATCATCGAAACAGCGCAAAATCAGCAACAGATTTTTGCAATTGGTGACGCCAAGATGAAGGGTATTGGTGAACGTAGGGAGCCTAATGAAGCCTTGCTGAATTTCATTTCACAGATGGATATCCCCGGTTATAGCGCAGAAGAGAGGCGGGAAGCGTTGCGAAAAATTTCGGACAAAAACATTCAATTCTTCTTTGAGGGTTATGCGCCTGTAAAGGTGGAGGGTATGAAGAATTGTGATTTGTTTCGCTTTGTGATTCTTATTGATGAAAATGAATTACAGGAACTGATTTATAAGTTCGGTGACTTCAGTAACAAGGAAACTTTCGATGAGCAGAAGAAATCGATCAAAGAATCTTACCGTGCTCAACTGGCCAGTTTGCTGGGGCCTGCAGAAACCAAGAAAGCCCTGGAGAATAAAACCATGCGCGAATTGAACACGTTGCTCTATGGTTGTCCGGGATCCGATAAGGAAAAAATTATGAATTTGAAGCTCGAAGATCTGGATGATTTAGAGGACTTGAATGAACTGCACAAAATTGGTGACAATTTCCAACGCGCTGCTGAAGGATTGAACGCTTATCGCGAAGATGCGAGCCATTCTTTCCTCAACGGTGGTCGCCGCTACTATTGGATTCCACAAAGCTTAATGCCCTAATTGTTTATTTGATTGATCATGATTCGTTCATTTGTTCTGCTCTGTGTTGGGCTTATACTTTTCGCCGGAACCCTTTGGTCGCAACCGCGCGCACTGGGCATGAAGGTCTTTATTCGTCCCAGCGAGTACCATTCTGCACCTTACCGCATTTTGGCCAAATCCGATCAATCAAAAACGATTGGAGGAATTCGCCCATGGGTGGTGTGCAGCGATCGTGAATTGAACCCGACTTACCTCGAGCCAGATACCCTTTCGCAGGTTGTTAATCGCTTGAAGTACCTGCAAACACTCTTTGTTGTAGGTGAGACAGATGAATTTATTCAGGTAGTTGCTTTTGAGAAGGAAGCCATCGATTTGAATACAAATACACTCACTAAGGACGTAGCGAGTTTTGGGTGGATACCCAAAACGAAGGCGTTGCTATGGATGCACTCGATGGTCGATGCACAAACGAAGTTCGCTCGAAAATGCCTTGCTGTGAACAGCATCCGAACGCTCTCTGAAATTGGTTCGTACGTAAACAATGATAAACTGATTCTCTACACACGCCCGGGAGGAAAAAATCCTACAGAGGCGCATGTGATGCTCTACAATTTCGTGTTCATCTTTAAGGAAGAGGGTGATTATTACCTGGTGGGAAAAAAAATGAATATGGTCGAAGGATCGATTCAAAACGATCTTTTGGGCTGGGTTTCCAAAGAAATTGTTCAACCCTGGTCGCATCGTGTCGCGTTGGAACCACTCGCTGAAGGAGCGGGTTACGAGCGGGAAGGCAATGGAACACCGGTGCGGGTTTTTACTAGCCAACAAGATGCGGCAAATTATGCCAATGGTGGATACTTCGATGTAAACAACCTCATTTCATTCGACGATAAATTTGCCAAGCCACTCAAGGCGAATGTCCCGCGATTGCCTATTCTGGAAGAAGTTTCCAAGGAGCCGCTTATCTATTACACCGGTGTTGTCACACCCGTTTTCAATAGCAGCAATGAGCAGGTTATGACGGTAGAACAACAGTCGGTCATCAATGAGCAATACGAGATTGTTCGAAAGGACCGATCAAACGTAAACATCGTTTTCGTAGTGGACGGCTCCGAATACATGCGCCGCTATACACGTCCGATTAGCACGGCTATTCGCAAAGCCACCAACCTTATGAAGCAGTTTGAAACGAATACTACTTTTGAGTACGGTGCGGTTATCTATCGCTCGGCTAGTGAAAAAAGCTGCGGCATCAATGATATTGAATCGAAGGATATTACTTCTGCTGAAGAAAGTGTTATCAAGTTTCTCACACGCGATGTGGTGCGCGATGACTGTACTTCCAAAAGTGAATATCGATCGGTATACAGGGGCGTTAAAAAGGGCATTGACATGCTCAGTCGCAGCGACCGGAAGAATCAAACCAACATCATCATCTTGATTGGTGCCAAAGGCAACGATGATGCAGACTATAATAAGAAAGAAGAACTGGCACGTGAGCTGGCGAAATTGAATTGTAGCCTCATGGTTTTTCAAGTCACAAATATTGAATCGGAAGAGAGCTACCAGCAGTTTTATCAGGGAATTGATTATGCTATCAAACAGTCCGAAAAATTCATCAGTGAGGAACATCAAGATATTTGGCCGAAGGTGTCCGACTTGAAATTTGACTATGCGGCCGATAATGAGCATGCCCTTCGCATGCCTTTTCCGAAAGAAGCCCCCGTTCCGGGGTCGTTGGTGTGGACAGATCCGGGTATTCCCATGAGCGCACCGGAATTGGAGGCAGAAATAAAGAAAGTCATTCTGGGCTGTGTAGAAAACAACGACCGCTTATTTGCTAAGGGCGATGCGCACACACGGGGTATGGGTAAGCGTGTTGTCATGGATGAAGCCGTGCGCAACATGCTACGTCAAATGGATGTGGAAATTGATCAACTCAAATTAGCTTCTTACGACAACATCCAGTTCTTTTGGCAAGGGTACACGCCGATGAAGCGTGCCGGTAATCTATATAATTTTTATCAGTATGTAATACTTGTCTCCGACGCTGAAGTCCGTCAACTCATGAAAAATCTCGAGAATTTAATAGGTGATGATGGCCTCTCGCTCAGTGAGCAACGCGATTTTGTAGAGGCCGCATTTAAGAGCCTGGCGAAAACATTATTGGGTGCGGGTGAGTCCAAATCAAAAGTGGATATCATGACTATGGGTTCTGTGTTGGATAAACTATATGGCGTTCCCGGTTTCAAGCGTGATGGCATTTTCAATACGGAAATTAAGGATGTACATCTCTTATCGACCATTCAAATTGAAGTCATTCAAGATCATATTCGCGATTGCTTGAAGAAAATTGATGAGTTTATCGGTATGAATAAATTCGAAAATTTTTCTGAAGTTTACTATTGGTTACCACAGAGCGTGCTGCCATAGTATGCAACGATTTTAATTTCAACGCATGGGGGATACAAAACGAAAAAAGGGACGCGCGCCCCTTTTTTAAGTTCAATTCAATATCCTTATTTCAACACAATCAACTTCTTACAAGCTATTCCGCTTTTACTCTGACCTGAAACGATGGGGTGGCCGGCAGTAAGGTCAGTAAGTTGTATTGTGTATTTATTGGTGCTGATCGTTTAGTTTTCTGCTGCTCCGCAGCTTGAGAAGCCGTAAGAATTACTTATGTTGCTGTGTCATTTATAGGGGCGAATGACGATTGCAATGAACGCACCGCAGCGCGTCATTAAAGCAAAATTCTCCTGAATGCGATTTTCATGCAATAAAAAGGCCCACGTTGAATTCAACGTGGGCCTTTTTATTCGCCAATCGCCATTGATGACTAGCGCACAATGACCAGTCGTTCTTTAACGATTCCGAAATCATTTTGGCCTGCGACAACGTAAGCGCCGGCTGCTAGGTTGTTGATCTTGATCTCGAAGTTGTTCGAGTTGCTTAGACGAATCTCTTCGACGAGTTGGCCTGCTTCATTGACGATATAGTAGTTTCCGGGGTGTATCGACTTGAATGTAACCTCGCCAAAGGATGGATTGGGATAAATGAGCACTTCCGATTGTGCACTCCATTCCAGCAGAGAATTGGGCTGTTCAACTACGATTGTAATGCCGTTACTGGTAACTGTTTGCACGTCGCTACATGGAACTTGTCCAACTATGCGACACGTAATTGTTTGCCCATTGCCAATTGTATTCGTGGTATACGTTGAAGAAGTGGAACCCGATAGAGCAATTCCATTTATATACCATTGAAATGTTGGCGAGTTGCCTGCATTTATTGCAGTGGCTGTAAAAGTGATCGATTGACCTGAAGTAATTGTATCGTTGCTTGCAACAATACTTACCTCAGGTGTTACAATTGCTTGTGGTGTAACTGAAAATGCAGCACTGACTGCTTCCATTGGTGAGGCGCAGCTGAGTGTCGATATCACAGTACAAGTTACATTCTGTGCAGAGGTAAATGTGTAGGCAAGGCTGTCATTGTTGGATCCCACCGCTGAACCATCAACGAACCACTGGTAAGTGGGACTGGAGCCCAAATGGGTGCCACTTGCAATGAACATAGCTTCTTCTCCCTCGCAAATAATTTCTTGAGCCGATGTGACCGAAACTTGTGGCTCCAATGACGTGGCGATTTCCAGCACAACTTCATTGGATGTTACCATAATACCTTCGAGACCCGGCTCATTGGAAATCATCGTGCATGTTATGATGTCACCATTTTGCGGAGTCACGATAACCGCATTGTCGTCATTTAGGTTGAGGGCATTGCCATTAATGTACCACTCGTATTGAGGAGAGTCTCCACCATAGGCGGGAGTTGCAATTAGGGTTATCGCCTCGTTAGCACAAATAGGATTCGTTATACCTACTAGTTCAATGCTTACCGCTGCTGCTATGCAAGGCTCAATTTGATACGAGAAAACACGAGTTCGCGCAGCGCTGAATCCGCTTTGTCCTCCCATGTACTCACTGGTGCTCCATATCGTCACTCCATCGGGATCCAAGCAACCGTGCGCGTAGTCACCGTTGCGATTTGTTCCGGTTTGCGAGCCTGTACCTGTAACTATAAGCTGCTCAGTGATGGGTAAAGTGCCAAGTGGGTCACAACTTCTGCGACCTGTATAATAGAGACCCGGATAAAGGTTGGTGCTTGAGTTTGTTTTCATATAGCTCAACCCAATCGAACCGTTGTCGTCCATGATGATGCTTCCCATCCAGCGAGTGTCGCTATCGGGTGTGTAAATTCCTTCCTGATACATCGACCATATGCCTGAGCTTTGATCTTGACGAAGTTCGCACCATTTGATACTGCGCTGACTGTTGCTGATTTTTACAGCCCAGTTGAGAACAACAGAATTGTAGCCCTCCCACGTTTTCCACTGACCGCGATACATGCAAATACCGCCAATGCCATCGAGCTTTTGCGTGGTGCCAGGTTGAGATACGTCATCCCAGTTGCTATTGTACGATCCGTCGAAGGCGGCAGTATTGACATTGTTAGCACTCGTTATTGTGGCCGATGGAGTATTGGAGGCCCAATTCACGGTCATATTGTAGATGTTCACTCGATCTTGATTGCCACCGCCCCAGCCGTTGTCGGAGTAAGAGAAGATAGGGCAGGGAGTGCCTGCAGGCGGTAGCTCACCGTCGGCAGCACAGCCGGTAACAGGCACGAAGAAACCCCCGCCATCCGGTGGATTAAACGTGGTGAATACACTTCTAGCTCCCGGTGTTCCTGCCAGCATTGCATCACGCTCAAAGGCGAACACACGCTGTGTATTGGTGTTGGCTGTCATATAGTAACCGTCTTGCCAAACGCTGAATTTCAGATAATCGGGAAATGATGGCGATTCGAACGTGTAGGTGTAATACGAACCGAGTGGATCGCCTGTGGTTGAGATCGCGATGTAAATTTCATTGTTGAAGAACGAGCCGAATTGAGCCAGAAACCATCGATCTGCGGCTTTATCGTAGAGCACAATTGGATCACCGTTGTTTTGCGTATCGGGATTCCAAAGTGTACCGAGTGATTGAGCTGCGCCAATTGGAGAACCTGTTTCTTTGTTGTAGACGCGAAAGGTTGTGGCATTGATCATTTGGACGTAATGATTTGG
>Ga0315899_10007503_pt1 | contig 11714 bp, 6 predicted proteins | sample LakEriMetagenome_2_FD_203518 | JGI IMG/M metagenome (GOLD analysis project Ga0315899, IMG submission 203518) | Freshwater fungal communities from buoy surface, Lake Erie, Ohio, United States - Buoy 4 MA112 | ecosystem: Environmental > Aquatic > Freshwater > Lake | place: USA: Lake Erie, Ohio... | reverse complement strand
TTCCCTAGAAGGGGCCCAAAAGAAAGTCGAAACCTATTATTACGACATCCGTAAACAGGTGTTTGAATATGATGAGGTGATGAACAACCAACGGAAAGCGATCTATGCGGAACGGCGACGGGTTTTAGAAGGACTAGATCTCAAAGAACAGGTCTTAGTTTACGCCGAAAAAACCATGGATGAAATTGTCGATGCCTACGTCAATCCTGAGTTACCGCCGGAGGAATGGGATGTACAAAATATGCTCGACAAAGCCAAACAATTTGTTTATTTATTAGAAGATCTCACCGTCGAAGATTTTAGCGATATGACTGTCTGGGAAATGAAAACCTTTTTCCATGAAGAAGTCCGCAAAGCCTACGACGTTAAAGAAAATCAAGTGGATAATGTCCGCCCCGGTTTAATGCGCGAAGCAGAACGGTTCTTTATTTTGCAGCAAATTGATAACCTCTGGCGGGAGCATTTACAATCCATGGAAGCCCTACGAGAATCCATTGGTTTACGGGGTTATGGACAAAAAGACCCCTTAATTGAATACAAACAAGAGGGTTACGAAATGTTCTTAGAGATGATGATCGACATCCGCCGTAATGTGGTTTATTCCCTCTTCCAATTCCAACCCCAGCCCCAGCCCCAAACGGTTTAAATAGAAAACCTATGGCGACCTTACATGGTAATTGGCAAATATCCACCCAAAATGCTCAAGGGGGGCTATTTGTCTGGGCGGATACTTGGGCTAACACAATCCCGCCAGTCGAAACCGTTGACCATCCTTTTGCCTTGGCCGGGGATGACCTCTACCACTTTTTAAAAACCCTACCTTTAGCCTTTCCCAAAAACCCAAATTTTCACCATCAAACCCTCTCTTTACCCAGTTATTATCCCCAGAAAAGTCCTGTGCCGTTGGTGACAGGGCAGGCCATTCCTAACAACCAAACGAGTGATTTAAGCTTTCATTCCTGGCAAATTCCAGGTATATTATTAACCCCCTGGCAAACCGTGACCCTATTGCAGTCCATTCCCTTGGGGGGAACCTTACCGGGAAGCGTCGGGCAGGAATTTTATTTTTATGCCCATCTTTATCGCTGGTGTTTGGACTTGGTGATGAGGGGGAAATTCTTGCCGGGTTTACGGGACAGTGAACCGGGTTACGAAGCGGTTTGGCTGCCGTTGTTGGATAGTACCCAAGATCAGACCCGCCTAGCCCAATTTACCCAAGCCGTTCCTGATTGTTGTTTGGCGATCGCCCCACCGCAGACGATTAATCCCCCCCAGACGTTGGTTTTAGATGTCTTACAACAGCTTTTGCAGGCGCAAATTATCCACACAAGCCCGACTCTCCCCCACCAAAAAGAACCGTGGCTACAGTCTTGGTTGGGTGGGTTAACGAAAGCAGACGCTCAGTCATTTGCTCCCAATAAAGCAATGCAACGGCTGAGTACGGCCTTGGATCATTGGTTTATGCCGGTGCAGACTTATTTGGCCCAGCGGAATAATCAAGCTTTAGCCCAACGACAATTTCGAGGCGCATTAAAGTTATTGCCCCCGGTCAGTCCAGCCGGAATGTGGCGATTGGCCTATGGTTTACAAGCGTTGGATGATGAACAATTTTGGGTTCCGGCCGAGGGAATTTGGTCAGCGGCAACGGAACCGCTATGGTGGCAGGGGCGACGGGTGAGTCAAGCCGAGGAAAGTTTATTGCGGGGGTTGGGGTTAGCGGCTCAGTTATACGCTCCGATCGCCGTGAGTTTAGAAAGTCGCTGTCCCACGGGCTGTGATCTCGATGCCATCCAAGTCTATGAGGTGATTAAGGCGATCGCCTGGCAATGGCGCGATCAGGGATTAGGGGTCATTTTACCAGCGGGGTTAGAGCAGGGCGGCACGGCGAAACGGTTAGGGGTCAAGGTGTTAGGGGAAGTCAAACGACAAAAAGGCGAACGGCTCACCCTCAAAAGCTTGATCACCTATGACCTGCAATTGGTGATGGGGGAAGGGGAAGCGGCGCGAACCTTAACGGCGGCGGATTTTGAAGGATTATTGGCCCAAAAATCTCCCCTGGTGGAACTGGATGGGGAATGGATTACCCTGCAACCGGCGGATGTGCGGGCGGCGAAAACAATTTTGCAACAACAAAACGACCCGACCCCGTTGAGCGTGGAAGATGCTCTGCGGTTGAGCATTGGGGACAGTCAGACCTTGGCGAAATTACCCGTGACCCAATTCCAAGCCGCTGGCATTTTGCAGGAATTAATCGAAACCCTGAGCAATCCCCAGGGAGTCAAACCGATCGTCAATCCCCCCGGCTTTAAAGGGGAATTACGACCCTATCAGGCGCGGGGCGTTGGCTGGTTAGCTTTTTTGGAACGGTGGGGTTTAGGGGCCTGTTTGGCGGACGATATGGGTTTGGGCAAAACGCCGCAATTACTGGCTTTTCTGTTGAATTTGCAAAGTGAGGAAATGCTAGAAAAGCCGGTGTTAATTGTTTGTCCCACGTCGGTTTTGAGCAACTGGGAACATGAAATCCAAAAATTTTCTCCCAAGCTAAAAACCCTAATCCACCACGGCGATCGCCGTAAAAAAGGTCAGCCATTCGTCAAACAGGTCAAAAATCAGCAAGTTATTCTCACTAGCTATTCATTATTACAACGGGATTTCAGCAGTTTAAAGTTAATTGATTGGCAAGGATTAGTATTAGATGAAGCCCAAAACATTAAAAATCCCCAGGCTAAACAATCCCAAGCGGCCAGGGAATTAAAGGCGGGCTTTCGCATTGCGTTAACGGGTACGCCGGTGGAAAATCGCCTTACTGAACTCTGGTCAATTTTAGAATTTTTAAATCCAGGTTTTTTAGGCAACCAAACCTATTTTCAACGTCGTTTTGCCAACCCCATCGAAAAATTTGGCGATCGCCAATCGTTGCTAATTTTAAGAAACCTAGTCCGTCCCTTTATTTTGCGTCGTTTAAAAACCGATCAAACCATCATTCAAGACCTACCCGAAAAACAGGAAATGACCGTTTATTGTGGTCTGTCCCGCGCCCAAGCAACCCTCTACGAAGAACTGGTGGAAAAATCCTTAGCCACCATCGATCAAAGCGACGGCATTCAACGCCATGGGCTAGTCTTAACCCTCTTAACCAAGCTCAAACAGTTATGTAATCACCCCGATTTATTGCTTAAAAAAGACACGATTACAGAGGCGAAAAACTCCGGCAAACTCTTGCGTCTCGCGGAAATGTTAGAAGAGGTGATTACCGAAGGCGATCGGGCCTTGATTTTTACCCAATTTGCTGAATGGGGATATTTACTCAAACCCTATTTAGAACAATATTTTAACCAAGAAGTTTTGTATTTATACGGTGGCACAAAACGGGAACAACGCCAGGCGATCGTCGAACGGTTTCAAAATGATCCCCATAGTCCCGCGTTATTTATTCTGTCCTTAAAAGCTGGCGGAACGGGCTTAAATTTGACCCGTGCTAACCATGTTTTCCATGTGGATCGTTGGTGGAATCCGGCGGTGGAAAACCAAGCCACCGACCGCGCCTTTCGCATTGGGCAAACCCGCAATGTTCAAGTTCACAAATTTGTTTGCACCGGCACGTTGGAAGAAAAAATCAACGCCATGCTCGAAGACAAACAACAATTAGCCGAACAAACCATTGACACCGGAGAAAGTTGGTTAACTCGCCTCAATACTGATCAATTACGCAAATTATTATTATTGGATCACAGCAAGGTCATTGATGATTAAAGGCAAATGCCCAAAAAACAAGAGTTGATACAATAATTAAAATCCATACAAAAAGCTAGTGTATTATTCTGAGCCATACGAACACATCCAAACAATTGAGCAAGTCTCTTTGGTCGCTGTTGGTCGGTTGTGTAGAATCAGTATTGATACCTTAACTTCACACTGCTATCCTATCAAAACAATTAAATCCGTCCTGATGGTGACTGAGCTTACCGAAGTTGCTGAAGTTAGGATGGGGTTTCAAACCCATTTTTCGATAATGCCCATAGCCCCATGGCCATTAATGGCCATTAATTAGATGTCCATCCGGGGGCGATAACCGTTTTTAATCCCCCTCCCATAAATTTATTTGTTCACCGCCTGTGTCCTACGCCATTGATTTCGGTACTACCAATACGGTCATAACGCGCTGGAACAGAGCCACCCAGCAAGGGGAAATAGTTGCTTTACCGCCATTTTCCCAAATTCTTGGCAATAATCCCGCCCTTATTCCTAGCTTGCTCTATGTGGAAAAGGCAAATCAAGGGCAAGTCTTATTAGGCAAACAAGTCCTAAACCAAGGCCGGGATAATCCCTTAGATTCCCGCTTTTTTCGCAACTTTAAGCGGGGCATTGGCGCTCCGGTGCAGGGATTTTTGCCAGAGTTGGATGGTTGTGCGGTGTCCTTTGAAAAGCTGGGGCAATGGTATTTACAACGGTTAATCGATGGCATTGCCAAGCAGGAAGCTACAGACTTAACGGCTTTAGTGTTGACCGTTCCGGTGGATAGTTTTGAATCCTATCGTTACTGGCTCAGCCAAACCTGTCAGGACTGGGGCATTGAGGAAATCCGTTTATTGGATGAACCGACGGCGGCGGCGTTGGGCTATGACTTGGGAGACGCCAATCAGGTTTTAGTGTTGGATTTTGGCGGGGGAACGGTGGATTTTTCCTGGGTGCAACTTGACGCTAATCAAACTCAATCTAAGGGGGGATTTTTGTTGAAATGGGGCGGCCGCCTGAGGGGTAATAGCGGTGACTCTAAACCCAAGTTAGCGAAAGTGATTGCCAAGGCCGGGGCTAATTTAGGGGGGAGTGATATTGACCACTGGATCGGTGAGTATTTTGTGAAGACCCAAGGCATTAAAATTTCGGCGGTGGTGAAACGGTTAGCGGAACGGTTAAAAATTGCCCTGTCTCGCCAGCCCCAGGCCGAAGAGGTCTATTTTGATGACCAAACCTTTGAAAGTTATCAATTTTCTCTGAATCGGGAGCAATTAGCCCAAATATTAACCCAACATCAGGTTTTTGCCCGTTTAGAGGCGTTGTTGGCTCAAGTCTGGCAAACAGCCCAACTCCAAGGATTAACGCCCCAGAATTTAGATGCGGTGTTGGTGGTGGGGGGTACAAGTCAATTACCGATGATCCAAGACTGGATTGAGTCCCAATTTCCTAAAACTAAAATCCACAACCATCAACCCTTTGCGGCGATCGCCTTGGGGGCGTTGCAACTCTACAGCGGTAAAACGGTACAGGATTATCTTTATCATAGCTATGGGGTGCGTTATTGGAACCGGCGCAAAAATCGCCATAATTGGCATCCGATCATTAAAAGCGGTCAACCCTATCCCATGACAGAGGCGATCGCCATTACCCTGGGGGCTTCTTTGGAAAATCAACCCAGCATTGAATTAATTATTGGTGAATTAGGGTCTACCGCTGGGGCCACGGAGGTCTATTTCGACGGGAACCAACTGATGACCCGCGTCTTAAGCCACGAAGAATTTGCCGTTCACCCCCTCAATGACCGGGATGGAGCCCGCCAAATTGCCCAATTGTCTCCCCCTGGTAAGCCCGGTGGCGATCGCCTGAAAGTGGAATTTTGGGTAGATGAAAACCGCTATTTACGCCTCAGTGTGGAAGATTTATTACAACAAACCCCCTTACTCACCAATCAAGTGGTAGCCCAACTCCACTAACTTCGTCCCACCTCCTTTGATCATGGCTGACCTCCGCCCCCGTCCTGCCCGGCGCAATCGACCCCGCCCCCGCCTCTCCCCATCCCCCAAAGCTACCAAACCCTTAATTCAACGCCTATTACCATGGTTGATCGCCGGTGGGGTGACCGTTTTTTTATTGAGCATGGTTCCCAATATTTGGCCGGGGTTAGTGCCCACGTTTTTAAGCAATGTCGCCGAAACCCCGCCCCCGCCGCCCCTTGAGACTGTTCCCCTCTGGCAATCTAGCTTTGAAGGCGACTTCCCCGGCACTGAATGGCCCCCCACCCAATCTGCAACCTTTTCCCCCTCCGGTCAACCCCACGCCAACGCCGATAGTCAATGGGCGATTATCACCCCGACCCCGAACGATAAAATTACCCCCATTGATGGCGATCGCCTCTATAAAGGTTGGATTAACCAAGCCAAGAAAGACGGCACTCCCCATTTCAGCTATCCCGGCATCAACTTAGAAAACAACCCCGATTATCTCCAAAACGTCAACCACCCCGTCGCCCTGCGCTTTTATGTCTGGGTGGATTGGGATGGGGCCAACGCTAAAGCCACAGATTGGCTCAACCTCGTGGAATTTGGGGGTAAATCAGGTTTGCGTTCCATCAGCCTCGGTATGCGGGGATCGTTAAACGCCCTAGAACTCTTTAACGTTGGCCCCCTAGGGGAATTTGCCAAAGGCAGTGGCTGGGAGGTGATTGCACCCACGGAAACTGTCTCCCTGCCCCTACGCCAATGGGTGAAATTTACTGTTTATGTGGATTATCAACAACCGCTCTTAGTGGTGTGGATGGATAATGTGCCGATTTTCCGAGCCAATGGCGGCAACTTAAAATCCACCGATGGGACGACGCCCTATTTATTGACGGCCCATTGGGGCTTACAGGGGGCTGGAACCCTTAAAAATGCCACCGTTTATAACGACCACCTCCAACTATGGTCATTGTCAACCCCTTTGGTGGATTTCCGCCAAGAACCCCGATCGCCCTATGAAAAAACGCGCCAAGAAAAACTAATGGAATTACCCCCCGATGCGCCCCCCGAAGTCAAAAATTCGGTGAAATAAAAGCTAGTTTACTTAAGTAAATGTTTTTTACAACTAATAGTCTGTTAGACAGACCCCGGAATGAGTTCATCTCAACTAACACCCTGGGGAGGCATGGCCAACGGGGATAACCGATCTCGCCTAGCCAACGGTTATTGTTACAATTAGTAACATTGCCGTTACTCCCCCAGAGCCATGACCCAAGTCTTATTACCTGTTGCTGACGAAGAAAATACAGTGGTGATTGACGCGATTGTCGAAGAAATCCATCCCCCCCGTCTGCCCAAAGGTCATTTAGAAGACTTAGGCCCAGTGAGTGATATTTTTCCGCAAAGTTGGGAATATAACCCGGAATTAATTACCGAATTTTATCGCAAACGTCCGTTGCAGGTGTTGGGACGGTTAATCACCATTATTTTTCCCCTAGTTTGGTTTATTATGGGGATTTGGTGGGCCAAGTTACGGGGCCAAGACCCGAGTTTATCTCGCCAAAAAGCCATTCAATTACGGGAATTATTGACCAATTTGGGGCCGACCTATATCAAAGTGGGGCAAGCCCTTTCCACCCGACCGGATCTCGTACCACCGGTTTTTCTGGATGAATTAACCACCCTTCAAGATCAATTGCCGTCCTTTGATAATGAAGTAGCCTACGGTTTTATTGAAGAAGAATTGGGCGCCCCCGCCTCGGAAATTTATGCTGAATTATCCGCCCAGCCGATCGCCGCTGCCTCTTTAGGTCAAGTCTATAAAGGACGGTTAAAAACCGGGGAAGCCGTAGCGGTGAAGGTACAACGCCCAGATTTAGTCAAGCGCATCACCCTCGATATTTACATCATGCGTACCCTGTCCCTCTGGGCACGGCGATCGCTCAAACGGTTGCGGTCTGATTTAGTCGCCATTACTGACGAATTAGCCAGTCGCATCTTTGAAGAAATGAACTATTTCCAAGAAGCGCTCAATGCGGACAAATTCGCCAAACTCTACGGAGAATTGCCCGAAATTTACGTGCCCAAAATTTATTGGAACTACACAGGGCGAAGAGTTTTAACCATGGAATGGGTGGAAGGGATTAAGCTCACCAATATCCGTGCCATTCAAGACAAGGGCATCGACGCGACCCATTTAGTGGAAGTAGGAGTCCAGTGTTCCCTCCGGCAATTACTCGAACATGGCTTTTTCCACGCCGATCCCCACCCCGGTAATTTATTAGCCATGGATGACGGGCGTTTGGCCTATCTCGACTTTGGCATGATGAGCAACATTAAACCCTATCAACGCTATGGCTTGATCGAAGCGGTGGTGCATTTGGTGAATCGAGATTTTGACTCCTTAGCCAAAGATTATGTCAAGTTAGAATTTCTCAAACCCGACACCGATTTAACCCCGATTATTCCGGCCCTCAGTCAAGTTTTTGGTAATGCGTTAGGGGCCAGTGTGGCGGAGTTGAATTTTAAGAGCATCACCGATCAAATGTCGGCCATGATGTATGAATTTCCCTTCTGTGTGCCTGCCTACTATGCTTTAATTATTCGTTCCATGGTTACCCTCGAAGGCATCGCCATTGGCATTGATCCCCAATTTAAAGTGTTGAGCAAGGCCTACCCCTACATTGCTAAACGCCTGCTGACAGATCAATCCGAGGAGTTACGGACTTCCTTAAAAGAATTGCTGTTTAAAGATAATAGTTTTCGGTGGAATCGTTTAGAAAATTTACTCCGCAACGCCAAAAATTCCCCTGGTTTTGATTTTGATTATGTGTTGAATGAATCGACGGAATTTTTACTCTCAGAACGGGGTCAATTTATCCGCGATCGCCTGGTGTTGGAATTGGTTAATGGCATTGATCAGTTGGGTCGCAATACCTGGTCTCAGGTCACCCACAATCTGCGGGAATGGGTTGGTATGGCTAAGCCGTCTACTAATGGTAAAAATCCCCCCAGCCCTGCCGCATTAGCACCTTTTGCTAATGAACCCGAAGCCTGGCAACATCTACAAAGTATCTGGCAAATTCTCAAAGAAACCCCCGGTTTTGACCCGGTTAAATTTGTGCCGGTATTTAGCCAAATTATTATTGATCCCACTTCCCGCCGCATGGGACAACAAGTGGCAGAAGGTTTACTCCAAAAGGCGATCGCTCGTTTGATTCGCCATTGGGCCTTAGCGTTAGACGGCAACTCTTCTGCTAGTTTCACCCTTAAGAAAGTCTCTTGATAATGTAGACGTAAAGTCGCCTTGAAGGGCGAGGTTTCAAACCCAATTTTTCGATGAACATAACCTATCAGGGATTTACTCAACGTTCTGCCCACGAACTTCCTAGCCTCAGTGGCAACTAATTAATCACTAATTGTGATTTTGCTCAGCGTTGGGCATGGTGTGATTGTGCTCCGATCCTTCCATGGCTGGCATTTGCTGGGCCGGAACAGGTTGGTGAGCTTTGCCGCCCTTGTGACCGCCCAACTTCGACATACTGACATCCCCAAAAGCCATAATGCCCATGGAAACAAACCCGGCGGAAATAACCCCCATGGCAACCGTGCCAATGGAAATGACCCCCATGGGCACAATCCCGATCGCCACCACCCCCATCGGTGCAATCCCCACAGCAATGTAACCCGTCGGTGTAATCCCAAAGGAAAACAACTTGGCCTGATACCATTTACGGGAGGGGTTAACCGCGCCACACTCTAAAGAATCAGTAACAGGGGCCTGAATTGGACTTTCCATAGATATTGCAAATTAGTCAAAAATTGGTGCTTTAATCCTAGATAGAATGGGAAATGCGGTCAAAAGACGGCCCGTCAAACTTCCGCTGTGGGATCATGGAATTAATGAATACTCCCCGCATCCATCCCGACACCATTCAAGACGTTAAGCAACGGGTCGATATTGTCGAAGTTATCGGCGATTATGTGGTGCTTAAAAAACGGGGTAAGGATTATTTAGGTCTTTGTCCGTTTCACGATGAAAAGTCCCCTAGTTTTAGTGTCAGCCCTTCTAAGCAAATGTATTACTGTTTTGGCTGTCAGGCGGGGGGCAATGCCTTTAAATTTTTGATGGAATTGGGCAAGCGGTCTTTTTCGGATGTGGTATTGGATTTAGCCCGTCGGTATCAAGTCCCTGTCCAAACCCTAGAACCAGAACAAAAGCAAGAACTGCAACGACAATTATCTTTGCGGGAACAACTTTACGAAATTATGGCAGTGGCGCAGGGATTTTATCACCACACCTTGTTTCAACCCCAAGGCAAAATTGCCCTCGATTATTTATTGCAAAAACGGCAATTATCCTTAGCAACCATTCAGCAATTCCAACTCGGCTATGCCCCAGAAGGCTGGGAAACCCTTTATCGTTATTTAGTTGAACAAAAACGTTATCCGTTAGCCGCAGTAGAACAAGCAGGGTTAATCAAGGCTAGGCAATCTAGCGGTTATTACGATCAATTTCGTCATCGCTTAATGATTCCGATTCGGGATGGCCAAGGCCGGGCGATCGCCTTTGGGAGTCGAACCTTGGGGCAGGATGAGCCGAAATATCTTAATTCACCAGAAACGCCCTTATTTCACAAAAGTAAGACATTATTTGGGCTAGATCAGGCGAAAACGGCCATTCAAAAAACCGATCAAGCCATTTTAGTGGAAGGTTATTTTGATGTGATTGCCTTGCACCAAGTCGGCATTCAACAAACCGTGGCGGCGTTGGGAACAGCTTTAAGTCGAGATCAGGTACAAAGTTTGATGCGTTTTAGTCAATCTAAGCAAATTATTTTTAATTTTGATGCGGATAAAGCGGGGGTTAATGCCACCCAACGGGCCATTCAAGAGATTGAACCCTTGGTTTACAGTGGGCAAATTAATTTACGCATTTTAAATTTACCGTCGGGAAAAGATGCCGATGAATTTATCCAAGCCAGTCCTGAAAATGTGGCGATTTATCAACAATTAATAGCAACGGCTCCCCTGTGGTTTGACTGGCAAATTCAACAATTATTAAAAGATAAAAATTTGAATAATGCGGAGCAATTTGAGCAGGTGGGACGGGGTATGGTGATCCTGTTAAATCGCTTAACCGATCCCAATAAACGCACCTATTATTTGCAAACCTGTGCGGAAATTCTCAGTCAAGGAGATTCGCGCTTAATTGGCTTACAGATGAATAATTTAGTCAATCAGTTAAAAACGAGTAGTAATCCATCAGCAAACCGCCATCATTCCAAAAAATTTCAAGTTAAAAATCCCGAAAATACACTGTTAAAAAAAACAGAAATTTTATTACTCAGAATCTATCTGCATTTCCCTGAATACCGCGATCTCATTAATCAAGCCTTGATCGAACGGGATTTACTGTTTGGATTTGACCATCACCGCCTACTCTGGCAAACCATTGATGCTGTGATTACCCGTTATCAGTTAACCTCTGACCCGGAAAATCAATTGATTGACTTAGTCCAATTAGCTTATTTGGAGCAAGGAATAGAACTTAACCCTATTGCCTCAGTTTTTCAACTGACAGAATTCACCGAAGAAGATCTCTTTCGGACAAATCTTCGCATCCCAGAGGCGATCGCCATTATGGAACAGGTCGCTTGGGAAAAGTACGGTCAATATTGTTCCCAGCAATTACACAAATTAAACCCACGGAATCAAGCCAAGGAATTTCAATATTATCAACAGGAATGGATGAAAGCCCGCCAAGAAACCCAACGCTTAAACGATCAAAGAATTAATCATCTCACCTTATAATCCTCTTTCGTCAGTCTAGGCAGAAGAATAGCAAAATACATCCCATGAATTTACCAAATACTTTAATCGATCTAGCTTGTCAACCTTGTTAAAAAGCTTAGTTAACTCATCTAAAATATGGGCAAACGGGAAGACTTTTACCCACTTTTTAATCAGGTTTATAGCATTAAGTACGGAGATTACTAG
>Ga0315899_10007502_pt1 | contig 11714 bp, 20 predicted proteins | sample LakEriMetagenome_2_FD_203518 | JGI IMG/M metagenome (GOLD analysis project Ga0315899, IMG submission 203518) | Freshwater fungal communities from buoy surface, Lake Erie, Ohio, United States - Buoy 4 MA112 | ecosystem: Environmental > Aquatic > Freshwater > Lake | place: USA: Lake Erie, Ohio... | reverse complement strand
GAGTTTAGGCCACAACAGCGTGGCATTCTTGAAACTTTAGGTCTTGGCGCTCCTGCAGGGCAGACGCCGGCGGCTGGCGGCGGCCAGTCTTCTGGCTTGGGCAACCTTCTCGGTGGCAATCTTGCGCCTCTTCTTGCGGGTGGCGCGCTGCTGGCGTCACAGGGTGGCGGGCAGGCTCCGCCGCCTCAAACGCGAGCGTTGCCGGCCGCGCAGCAGGAATACATCAACCGTCCGGGCGTTGTCTGGGATTGGGCCAGGATGCAGCGCGATGCGACAGCAAGCAATCTGACGCTTGATCAATTCATGGCGCGCAATTGGCCGAGGGTCACGTCTGGCGAATACAATGCCGCTCCGATGGCGCAGGGTGGCTTGAGCATGGTGTCTCGTTTCGTAAGGGGCGGCGGCACTGGCCGATCAGACGAAATCAGCGCCAAGCTTTCTGATGGCGAGTATGTGATTGACGCCGAGACTGTCGCGATGCTTGGTGACGGATCTAGTAAGGCTGGCGCAAAAAAGTTAGATGAAATGCGCAACCAAATCCGGCAACATAAGGGTAGGGCGCTGGCCAAGGGTAAGTTTAGCCCTGACGCCAAGTCGCCCCTGACATATCTGAAGGGGGTCGCATAATGTCTGGCAGTCTGTTTCAAGGTACGCCACAGGCGGCCACCTCTTATGTCACGACCACGCAGGAAATGCCTAAGTGGCTGCAAGATGCCATTTACAATCAAATTCAAGTCGCGACCAATGTAGCCAATCGGCCCTACACTCCATACACGGGGGATATGGTTGCTGATCTGACGCCCCTTCAGCAGCAGGCCTACCAACAGACGCAGCAGAATGTTGGCGCGTATTTGCCCGATATGTCTTTTGCCGCCTCCGGCATGAAGAACATCAGTCAAGATACGACTGCGCCTGAATTGCAGGCGGCGCAAAACCCATACCTTCAGCCTGCTTTGTCTGGCTACAATCTTGGCGCCGGTCAGGGGTATTTCGCCCAGGCTGGTGGCATGAACATCCCCGGCGCGGCGCAGCCGCTTATGGCCAAGGCAGAGACGACGACTGGCCAATCTTTGGCAGAGCGTGCATTGACCGCCGCCAATCCCTACTTGACTGCCGCCGGCCAGACGTCCGCCTCGCAGGTTGGCCAATATATGTCGCCCTATCAGCAGGGGGTCTTGGATGCCATTGCCAAGCAGGGCGCCAGGAATTTGAGCGAGAATATCCTTCCCCAGGTGTCTGATGCGTTCGTTCGCGCCGGGCAGTTTGGATCTTCGCGCATGGGTGAATTGGGCTCTCGGGCAATCCGCGACACGCAAGAGGCCATCCTGAAAGAGCAAAGCCAAGCGATGCAGCAGGGCTATGCACAGTCCATGGCTGCGGCCCAAGCTGATCTGGCGCGCCAGGGGCAATTGGCGGGCACTGTGGGCGGCATTGCAGGCTCTGACTTGTCGCGCATTCTACAGGGCGGTGCTCAGTATGGCAGCTTGGGCCAAGCGACCGGCCAATTGACTGCACAACAAATGCAAGGCTTGGCAAATCTTGGCCAGATGCAGACGGCTGCCGGGCAGGCGCAGCAGCAGTTTGGCTTGAGTGCTGCCCAGCAGGCCCAGCAAGCCCAAGCGCAAGACCTATCGCGTCAGGCGGCTGCCTTGCAGGCCTTGAGCGACATTACGCGCCAAACTCAAGCATTGCGCACTGCAGACGTCGCGGCCTTGGAGGCGGCTGGCAGTGCCCAGCAGCGCCAGAGCCAAGCTGAGTTGGATGCGGCTAGGATGCAATTTGAGCGCGAGCAGTTGTATCCACGCCAGCAGCTTGATTGGCTGAGCACTCAGATCCGCGGCATGGCGCCGATCACGCCGTCTCCGACTGTGCAGTCTGGCGTGACTACCGGCCAGACGTACTCGCCTTCTCCGCTTTCTCAATTGGCGACTGGGTTGTACACCTATAAGGGCCTTCAGAACATTTAAGGAGCCGGGATATGGGAGCCAAACTTAATAATCTCATGCAGCAGTATGGGATTATGTCCGGAAATGGCTTTGCCTCCGGTGGCCGTGTGCGCACGCATTACCAGACGGGTGGCGGGGCTGAGGTTCCTCCCTCCTCTGATCCGCTTGAAGAGCTTGATGCCTTCTATTCCAATCAGCGCAATTTCTCTCGCCCGCAAACTTTAGGTCCAGCATCGACTTATCGTGAATTGCGGCGCGTTGCAGAGATGAATGAAAATTTGGCGCCCCCCAGTTTTAATGCTGGCGAGGGCTTGCCGGTTTCTTCGACTGAGGACGTGCCATTGAGTGAGTGGCAAGGCTCCTGGAGCCAATTGCCGCAAAGCAATGAGATGCCGGTTTATGTCACCGGGGAAGAGCCGACTGGAGGCAATGCTGGCAATGAGCCCGCGGCTGCTGCCGCGCCTCCTCCTGCCGCCAGCGCGTCTCCGCTTGAGGGTATGTTGGCGCGTTATCTGACGCCAACAGGCAGCGGCTCACGGGAATTGGCGGAAGCCCGCCGCCGTTCTCAGAGTGAGAGCGAGGCCTTCTACAACATGATCCGCCAAATGGCCGAGCGTGGCGAAAGCCCGACGTCGCGCGCTGAGATGTATTTCCGGCTTGCGTCTGCATTTGGCGCGCCGACCAGGACCGGCACTTTTGGCGAGACGCTTTCAAACGTCGGCAAGGAACTTGGCGAATACACCAAGGGCCGCCGCGCGGAAGAGAGTGAGCGCCGTGGCCTGATGTTGAAGGCGCAAGAGGCAAGGATGGCCGGCGCACGCGAAGAGTTGTCAACCACGCGCGCCTTGGCTGCCCAAGAGGCCACCGAGCGTCGTGCGATCGCCAACACCATGCTGCAAGAATACATCAGGTCTGGGCGCCCGCAATCGAATGCCGGTAGGGCTGCTCTTGATGCTGGCTTGCGGCCGGGCACTCCAGAGTTTCAAGATTTTGTGCGGCGTCAAACCGAGTTGGACATTGAGCGGACTACCCAATTGATTCAAACTCAAGCCGAAAATCTTGATTTGCGGCGACGGCAATCCGAAAGCCTGTCGCCAACAGAAATTCGCTTGGCTGACGAAACCCAACAGAACCTTTCTACCGCCCGCGACAACCTCTCTACCTTGCGCCGGGCGTTGGAACTGAATGAGCGCAGCACGCCAAGCAATTTGACTGAAGGCGTGATTACGGCACTGCGTCGGCGGCTGGGCAGCACTGCGCCGGAAGTGGTCAACACGGCCGAGCTGCAGAACATGCTGTCTCGCCTGACCTTGGCGAGCCTCAAGGAGACGTTCCCTGGCGCGATCAGTAATGACGAGCGCAGGGCCTTGGAGGCCGTCAGTGGCGTTACGGCGCAGTCTCGCGAAGAGCGTCGGCGCATTCTGCAGAATGCCATTGAAAATCTTGAGCGCATTGTGCCTCGGTATGACGAGAAGTTTCGCGAAATTAGAAGCGGTCGTTTTGGGCGTATTGAACGGTAAAATTGAAAGGGTCGGGCAATGACTGACGAAGAATACGATCGCGCACTCCTTTCTCGGGATCCGTTCACCACCCAGGCTTCGCGCATGGGCGTCAGGAATGTGCCCGTGCCTGCAAACCAGCCCTTGGAAAACGAATATTACCGGGCGCTGATTGGCCAGGGTTTGGGCATGGGCTGGGGCGACGAGGCCGAGGCTTGGCTTCGCTCCAAGCTTCCTGGCGGCCGGTCTTATGAAGAAGAGGTGGCGGACCTCCGGCGCCGGTATGCTGAATTTCAAGAGCGCAACCCGGTTGGCGCAAATGTCGCCGAGTTTGTCGGGGGCGCTTTGCCGACTGCCGCCAGCCTGCTTGCCACGCCATTTACGGGCGGCGCGGCGGCTCCGGTGGCCGCTGCAGCCACGGCGCGCACTGCAGGCACCTTGGGGCGTCTTGCAGGCCAATACGGCCGCACGGCAGGTATAGGGGGCGCCACGGGCGCCGTGACGGGCGCAGGCGTGGCAGACGAGGGTGACCGTCTGAATGAGGCCGTCGTGGGCGGCCTGCTGGGCACTGGCGTGGGCGTGGCGTTGCCGGCAGGCATGCAGGCTGTTTCTGGCGCCCGCAGGATGCTGCGTGATGCCTTTGCGTCGGGCGATGATGCGACTTCAAGGGTTGCATCAGAACGCATCAACCAAGTGCTGGAGCGTTCCGGCATGACGCCGGCAGGGGCCGAGGCGCGCATCCTGGCGGATCAGGCGCAGGGGATTCCCACATCCTTGGCCAATCTGGACCCCAAGATGGCGGCGGCCCTGGAGCGTGCGGCTGTGCGGGGCGAGGGCACGGAGCGGATGGTGGTCGAAGAATTGGCCCCCAGGCTTGAGCGTTCACGCCAGCGTGGTGCCGTTCAGACCCAGCAGCGCCTTGGTGCCGGGGATCTTTTCCAGCAGGAAGAGGCGATCGCGCGCGACTTGCGGCGCAATGCTGATCAGAATTATCGGACTGCTTACGCTGTGGGTGATGTTGAGGATCCACAGATCACTCAAATGCTGCGCAGCCCTGCGGTAGTTGGCGCCTGGAAGGATGCCGCCGAATTGGCCCGTCTTGACGCCCAGGCCGCCCGGTCCAGGGCAATTAGGGCCGGAGATGAAAACTTCAACGCAAGGGATTTTTTAATCCGCGCGCCCGGCGACACGCCTGACGTCAAGACGATCGACTATCTGAAGCGCGCCTTGGATGAGAAGATCAATTCTCTGTACAGGTCTTCCGATACTACCGCCCGCACTGAAGCCGCGGCGCTGCGCACCATCCGCGACAATCTGCGGGACCGCACCAAGGAAGTGGTGCCTGCCTATCGTGAGGCCCTGGAACGGTATGCGGGCGACGTTGAGGTCAAGCAGGCTCTCCGCACTGGCTTTGAAGACTTCCAAAAGCTTCCGCGTGAAGAAATTGAGCGCATGTTCACGCGCCCACCCTCGGCCGGCGGCATGAGCGACGCCGAGAAGGAAGCCTTCATCACGGGCGTCAATCGGTATCTGTATGGCCAGATCATGAATGCCCCTGCCGGCCAGAATGCAGTGGCGCGCCTTATCAGGTCGCCTGAGATGGGCGAGAAGTTGCGGCCGATGTTCCCCAGCAATTCGCACTACGAGATGTTCAAGAGCGCCCTGGAGCGTGAGGGGCAGTTGTTTGAGCAGGGCACCAATGCCTTGAAGGCTGCCGTGCAGGGTGGCCGTTTGCGGGCCGCCGGCGAGATTGATTCAAACAGCCAACTCGGCCAATTGCTGGGCGACTTTCTGACGCAGAGCACGCGCGGATCTTTGACGAGTTTGGCGGCGCGTGCTGCGCGCAATGCCAGCATCAGCGAAGAGGCGGCAGAGCGCATCACCAGGATGCTCATTTCCTCCAAGCCAGAAGAAGTCTCTGCCGCGGTTCGCCTGTTGGAGAATTACGGCGAGCGTACTGCCGGCCGGGAGAGGACGCTGCGCCAGCTGCAAACTGGCGCAACGACGGGAGCGGCGACCTCCATGCTTCCCCGCCAGCAGGCCCAAGAAGACGTTGACGTGCTGGGCCGCTAAGTTTTGGCGGCGTAGAACTTCTCCAGGATTGGCGCGAGGGCGGCGGCATCAAATTCGTCGCCCTCGTCTTTATCCACCCGGCCAATGTAAATCTTGCCGGGATTGAACTTCATGCTTGGTGCGATGAAGAGATTACCTATGCGAATGTGCCAAGCGCATGCCGGCGCGTATTGCTGCTTCATGGTCTTCCTATCGTTTCGTTTTTCTGGATCCTGATTTCGCTGTTCCGGTAGGACCAGCACTGGCCATTGTCGTCCAGGAAGCAGACCCATATCAGGTCTGCCTCTGGGCCGTAGTCAATGACGATGTGCGCCCAGGCCTTACCCTTTGGGGTTACCACCGGGAGCGGCGGGTTCAATTGGTGGATCATTTTCTCTTTCCATCATGGCTGCGGCCTTTTCAACTGAGATGATCAGGCTGGAGAGTTTGACGTTGCAGACGGCAGCAAAGGTCACGAGGTGGGCCCAGCTGGGTGATCCCCTGCCCCCCTCCCATGACGCTATGGCCGATCGAGAGACGTTTATCCGGCGGGCCAACTCAGTCATTGTCCAGTTGCGATATTTACGCGCCGCGCGCAGGGATACCCCCAACGCGCGTGCGTACAATTCATTGCGTGCTCGTGGCATTAAGTATCAATCAACTTTTCCACGAAGTTGATGCCCTTCCTGGTAATGAGGATACGGACCTTGCGGCGGTCAACTTTCTCTTCGCGGCGCCGTTTGAGGAGGTCTTGCTCTTCGAGTTTGTCCAGGGTGCGGGAGACTGCCGGCGCGGTAACGCCAAGCTCTTCTGCCATTTCGTGGACCAGGAAATTGGTTTCCTGCAGGTAGGCCATGAACAAGATCTTCAGTGAGAGCTTGTTTACCTTTCCAGAGCGAGCCAGCACGAGATTGATGAATTGTGCTTTTTCAAGGTTGGTCATTGTTATCTCCTGTCTATGCGTCTGCTGACGCCTGTTATGATTTCAAAGGGGTTGATGCTGCGCTTGTTTTTGCAGTCGCAGCAAATGCGGTTGTGGTTGCCTTCTGAGTCAAACTCCTTTCGGCAGCACATGCAGGGCCTGGGGCGCAGCATGGGCTTTGGGGCGACGTGCAGCCCGGCTTGCTTGTGGGCTGCTTCTGGTGGCGCCGGCACTCTGTAGACCTGCCTGCTCCTGACTGATCTGATGGTGCGATCAGAGACGTTGAACAGCTTGGCCAACTCGTGGCTTAATTTTCCGCTGTTGCGGATTTCTTCCACCTGATCATCCGTAAGCTTGCGGTTGAAATAGGCTGCCTTGCTCATAGGCTCTTCACCACGTTGTAGATGATCATCAAGATTAGGTCGATCATTTGTCTTCCTGCCATGCCCGTTCAAAAATATCGGGCGGATCTCTGTTCTCGCCTTCCCAGCCTCGGGCTTGCACGGCCTTGCGCGCCCACTCCATGGCTTCTTCTTTCGTGGTTTCATAACCAACAGTCATAACATTATTGCCGCGCATGATTGCGGCCATCCAAAGCTCTCTTGTGTAATCGCGGCCAATGACAATTTGCAGGTCGCTCATTCCTTTTCTCCCACTTAATTCATTGGTTTCTGGTTGTCATATTTAATCGGCGGGAAACTCCCGACAATCTTTGCCATATCCGCAGCCATTTTTTTCTTGCGTCCGGTTTTTACCGTCATCTCAATTCCCAACGCCAAGGCTTGAGCTATGGCCCTAATCACATCGTGACCATCCAAATCATTTTCTTCCCCTCGAGCCATCGCCCAAGTCACAATAGCAATGGAGAAGTTTAAAATATCATCATGCTTTTCGCTCATTCCTTTTCTCCCAGCAGCTCGCGTGTTTCCGGCTTCAGCTTATCCCAATCGCCGCGCCAGATATGCTTCGCCAAATCCTGCACAGCAGCGCGCAGCTTTTCGATTTCGTCGGCGGCTTCCCTTGCCACCGTACCTTTTACCCATATTACTGGGCTTCTCAGCCCATCTGTTGCTGAAGCAAACTCAGTAGAGCGCAGCCGTTCTACAATGTCGCTCATTCCTTTTCTCCTGGTTCCAGTTTGAAGTCTTTGGGAGGGTGGCCTAGATGGTCAGCGTTATAGAAACGCACATAGGCCCGCTGGCTTTCGGGGATCAGCAGGTGGATTTTCCCGTCTACCGCCATGATAATTCTGACCACTCCTTCACCCACCCTTAAACGCCCAATACTCATGGGTATTGGTTGGCCGGTGGCAAAATCTCTTTCAAAGATCATTCCTTTTCTCCCAGCGCCGCGCGCACATTTGTTGCCTCGGACTGCCCAAAATATTTTTGGAAAGCCGCCCGCAGCCTTTTGTTCTCCGCCCGCAGCTTTTCGTTCTCCGCTTGGATCATATGCCCAATCTTTGCCGCCGCCTCTGCGCCGAGCGTCAGTCCGGTGGCGGCGTATATTTTATCTGCGATGTCGCTCATTTTTTTTCTCCCAGCGCCGCGCGGGCTTTGATGACTATGGTTCCCATGTCATTTATCATCCCCACCATGATTTCGTTGTCACGCTTCAGCATATCCCGTTCCGCCCGCAGTGCATCACGTTCCGCCGCAAGAGCGCGGAGAAGATTGGCTGAGATGTGGTGCATGGCGCGCCGCCCACTATCTTCTGGATTGCCGGCGTATAATTCTTCACTGACCTCATGAAACTTCGCCACTTCCAAAGCGCGCTTTGTGCTTGTGTCGCTCATTCCTTTTCTCCCAATACCGCCACGATGATGGCATGCGCGCCGATCACATCATCGGCATCAATGCACTGCCGGGCATGCACCAAAGCTTCACGGAGCTTGCCATTCTCTTCCAATAGCAGCCGGGCCTCCGCCTTGGCTTGGACGGCCTCTGCCGTGGTGCTGGTGGTAGGTTGTGCTTCAATCTTCACGATGGGCCTCCATGACCGCTGTTAGGGCTTCCTGGGCATCCTGGCGCGTGGGCCAGGGGTAGCCGTGAAATGCCCCCGAGGGGGCGTTGATGATGAACCAAAACTGTCCAATGAGCTTGATCATATGACCAGATCCGCGAACAGGATCAGCAGGATGACGGCCCCCATCAGGAGGCCGCCGGCAATTACCTCAAGTAGTCTCACCGCCAATCCCTCCTGATCTGCCGGGCCTCTTCCCGATACTGGGTCGCAATCTCAAAATTGACCTGCGCCACCTGGGGAAACAATCCAGCCGCCTTGCGGCCGAAACGATATAGATCCCAAGCCCGCTGCATGATTTCGCGACGGCGTTCAATCGCCTCATCGCGCTCCATTTCGTAGCGGTTCCAATCGTCTAGGGCCTGTTGTTCAAGCATCGCATTATCCATGTCGATCAGCATGTCTTTCCACGCGCCCATGATCACAGCCCCCGACGGAAATCAGCGGTGGCGCAAGCGCGGTTCCAGCCGGCGTTGACGCGGTCATTTTCTTCCTCGGCAACGGCGCGGCCGACCAGATCAGAGAGCAGATCGCGGGTGCTGTTGATCAGATCATCGCACTCGTCGGTGCGGTGCAGCTGGCGGATCTCCAGGAGACGCTCCAGGAAAGACTGGGTGGCGAACACCACGCGCTCGGCAATGGCGACGGTGGGGTGGTCGTCGGCGGCATCCAGCTTCGCGAGCTTGGACTTGATGTCGCCTTCAAGGTTGAAATTCTGAATGCTCATTTTTGTATCTCCTGGTTGGTTGGCTTGTTTGCCATGACCAGAACCCTATCGTAGCAAATCGCTACGGTCAACACTTTTTTTAAACAAAAACGCAAAAAGATGATAAAAATGCGTTAACTAATTTATGGTGGTATTGGGGTTGACAGTTTGTCAAAATGACGAGTAGGCTCGCGCCCCATGAAGAATGCGACCACATCCGACATTATAGATGCACTTGGCGGCGTCCAGCACGTTGCCAATAAAATCTGCGTTGATCAGCAGATCATCTATAATTGGATGAGGCCAACGCGGGGTATTGCGCGCTTGTACTGGCTGGACATTCTTGAACTTGCGCGGCGCGAGCGCGTTGCTTGGATTACCCCACAGGTCTTGAAGAAGGCCAAGGGCTCGTATGCAAAGGAGATAAAAAAATGAGTGAAGAGGCCCCTTTGGATTATCTTAAAAAATCTTTAGAGCTGCAGTCGGCCGCCTTAAAACTTCAGAAAAAAAACCAGCCAACATTGCGTGATTTGTTTGCAATGGCAGCTTTGCAAGGTTTGTTAGCGAACCCTGAAACAAATACAGGATACGGCAGAGAAACTTACGCTTCTATTGCTTATGGGCATGCTGATGATATGCTTAAAGCGCGGAAATAGAAAAGCTATTCCGCATGAACCCCTTTGAAACCCACGGCATCAAGCACCTCTCGGCCTCCAGCCTCAACACCTGGGCGGCAGAGCCCGCCCTGTGGGTGCTGCAGAAACTCGCCGGCAAGCAAACGCCCGCGGGCTTCGCAGCGCATCGCGGCACCGCATCAGAGAGTGGCATTGTGAGCGGCCTGCTCAATCCTGACATGCCAATTGTCGAAGCCCAGCAAATCGCGCTTGACCAATTCGACAGTCTTTCTGCCATGAGCAAAAACCCCAAGGCAGTAAAAGAACGCGCCGCCATTCCAGGCATTGTCGAACAGGGCATCAAGAAATTGCGCGTTGCCGGGATCCCCGACGAGGTCCAGCAAAAAATTGAAGTGTTCCTGCCCGACATCTCCGTGCCCTTAATTGGCTTTGTGGATCTCGGTTGGACGCGCCACGGCATTAGGCTTGACGTCAAAAGTAAGCTCCGCATGCCGTCTGATATTGAGCAGGCACACCGCCGCCAAGTCGGGCTCTACATTCACGGCACAAATAACACCGGCCGCGTGGCCTACTTCACGCCAACACAAGAGATGGTGTTCGCGCTGGAAGAGGCGCCACGATATGTTGAAGAGTTGCGCCAGATCGCGATTCGGATGCAGAATTTCCTTTCGCTGAGCGACGATCGCGAAAAGCTGATCCGCTCGTGCGTGCCTAACTACAACAGCTTTTACTGGTCTGACGAATACACTCGCCAGATGGGTAAGGAGGTTTTCGGTGTCTAACCGGAAGGCGGTGCGGCGCTATCCGCACATCACGTTCAAAACGAGGTAAACGATGTCAACTTCTATCACGATTAAAAACGTCCGTCTGGCCTACATGCACCTGATCGAGCCGCGCGCGGCAGCTGACGGCGCAGAGCCCAAGTATTCCGTCACCATGATCATCCCAAAGTCCGACAAGGCGATGGTTGATCTGGTGCGCGGCGCCATGGTCGCGGCACGCGAAGCGCGTTGGGGTGCAAAGCCCCCCGCCGGCCTCCGCTCTCCGCTGCGCGATGGTGACGAAAAGGACGCCGATAACAACTTCCTGCGCGGCGAAGAGTTTCGCAATGCGTGGTTCGTAAACGTCGCCAGCAAGAAGCCGGTTGACGCCAAAATCATGATGGGCGGCAAAATCGTAAACTGCCCGCATGAGCACCTTGTCTCGGGCTACTATGGCACCGTCTTCGCCAACTTCTATGGCTACGAGGCTGCCGGTAACCGGGGCGTCAGCGCCGGCCTCAATGGCGTGATCATCACCAAGCGCGGCGAACCCCTCGGCCGCCGCTTGGATTGGGAAGACGCCGCCTCTGGCGCAGAAGACTTTGGTGGTGCCGGATCTACATCTGGCGGCATGGAAGACTTTGGCGCGCCTGCCGGCGACCAAATTCCTTTCTGAAAAATAACTGGCTCCCTCCCTTCACGGGGAGGGGGCCCCCCTGACAATATAGCACTCTCGGAGGGTCCATGGCCGATATATCAGCGTTCCCAGATCGCCTGCGGCCAAATGCCGACGCGATGCACGAGGCCCTGACCTTTTGGTTCAGCCTGTGCACTGAAGGCCAAATTGAACTTGGCTGGCGGGATCCGGCGACAAAGCAGCTCAATCGGTTTAAGCGATTTGAGCTCACCGAAATTGAAGAGGCCGTCACTTTCGCGCACGAGGTCAACTGCATCAGCGGCGCGAATATGTATTTCCGTGTCTGCACTCTGAAGGACATGCCCGGCCCCACAACGGATGATCACTTCCTGCAGGCGCCCGGCGCCCATATTGATCACGACGACGCATCCAGCGTCTCGCGCCTCGCCAGCCACCCCCTGGCCCTCAAGCCGGCCTACTTGGTCATCACCGGACGGGATCCTCAAATCCGTGGCCAAACCTTCTGGCCGGTGG
>Ga0315899_10007501_pt1 | contig 11714 bp, 10 predicted proteins | sample LakEriMetagenome_2_FD_203518 | JGI IMG/M metagenome (GOLD analysis project Ga0315899, IMG submission 203518) | Freshwater fungal communities from buoy surface, Lake Erie, Ohio, United States - Buoy 4 MA112 | ecosystem: Environmental > Aquatic > Freshwater > Lake | place: USA: Lake Erie, Ohio... | reverse complement strand
CGCAAAAGTGGCAGTTGCCCCCTGCCCCCCGCCTGCGCCACCCCCCGATGCTCAACGGGAGCACAGCGAAAATCATGGATCCCTATGTCTATGTGGTGATCGTCAGCGCGCTGGGGCTTCTGGCCTATTACTTCACCTTGCTGATGGCGGGGCTGGCGCGGGTGCGGTTCAAGATCGAGCCGCCGTCGCATAGCGGGCCGGAAGAATATGAACGCTATGTCCGCGCGCATCTCAACACGCTCGAACATCTGGTGCTGTTCCTGCCCGGGATGTGGCTGTTCGCCTATGTCGTGAGCCCGGTCTGGGCGGCGGGGATCGGGGTGATTTGGCCGGTAATGCGGGTACTTTATGCACTGGGCTATCACAAGGCGGCCGAGAAGCGGCGGCTGCCGCTCTATCTCTCGATGCCGGTGATCTATATCTTTGTGCTCGGCTCGCTGATCGGCGGGATCGTGAAGCTGGTGGGAGGAGCCTGAGACATGGCCGAATATGATCTGGTGATCCGCGGCGGCACGATTGCCGACGGCACGGGCGGCGATCTGATCGCGGGCGATGTGGCGATAGCGGGCGGCAGGATTGCCGCAATCGGTGCCTTTGCCGGCACGGGCGCCGAGGAGATCGACGCCAAAGGCAAGATCGTCACTCCCGGCTTCATCGACGTTCACACGCATTACGACGGCCAATGCATCTGGGCCGAGGAACTCTCGCCTTCCTCCTCGCACGGGGTGACGACGGCGGTAATGGGCAATTGCGGGGTCGGCTTTGCGCCGTGCCGCAAGTCCGACCACGAGATGCTGATCAACGTCATGGAAGGGGTCGAGGACATCCCCGGCGTGGTGATGACCGAGGGACTGGACTGGGACTGGGAGACCTTCCCCGAATATCTCGACAAGGTGGCTGCCGGGAAGCGCGACATCGATGTTGCCGCCTATCTGCCGCATTCGCCGCTGCGGGTCTATGCGATGGGCGAAAGGGGCGCCGCGCGCGAGCCAGCAACTCCCGACGACATGGCGATGATGCGACAACTGACTGCCGACGCCATGCGTGCGGGCGCAATCGGGTTCGCCACCTCGCGGCTCTCGATCCACAAGACCGCTGACGGCGAGGCGATCCCGACCTTCGACACCGACATTGCCGAACTGGAAGCGATTACCAGCGGCATGAAGGATGCGGGCGCAGGGACATTCCAGGTGGTGCTCGATGCGTTCGTCGGGTGGGACAAGGAATACCGCGTGATCGAGCGGGTGATCGCCGCCTCGGGCCGCCCGGCGACCTTCACGCTCGCCTCGGGCAATGACGCGCCGCCGCGCTGGCGCCGGGTGCTGGAGATGCTCGAGGCCACCAACGCCGCAGGCGGCGTCGCGAACGCGCAGGTCATGCCGCGCCCGATCGGGTTGATCGCGGGGCTGGAATTGACGGTGCATCCCTTCGTGCTGTGTCCGAGCTGGGCCAAGATCGCGCACCTCTCCATCCCCGAGCAAGTGGCCGCGATGCGCGATCCGGTCCTTCGCGCCGCGCTGCTGAGCGAGGATTTTGGCCCCGGCCACCCCTTCAACGAGCTGGCGCGCAACTGGCGCTGGCTGTTCCCGCTCGACAATCCGCCCGACTATGCCCCGCCCGCTCATATGAGCATGGCCGGCCAGGCCGCCACGCGCGGCTGCACCCCGCAGGAAGTGGCTTACGACCGCCTGCTGGAAACCGAGGGGCGCGGGTTGTTCCTCGCTGCGCTGGGCAATTACGAGAACGCCACCCTCGACTCTGCACATGAAATGCTGCGCCACCCGCATTGCGTCCCCGGCCTCGGCGATGGTGGGGCGCATTACGGGGCGATCTGCGATGCCAGCTATTCGACCTACCTGCTGACCCAGTTCGTGCAGAAGCAGGGCCCGCTCCAACTCGGGCTGGCCGAGGCGGTGCATATGCTTGGAGCCAAGGCCGCGCGCGCGGTGGGCCTGCATGATCGCGGCACGCTGACCGTCGGCGGGCGGGCGGATTGCAACGTGATCGACCTCGACGGACTCACCCTGCACCTGCCCGAAGTCGTGCGCGATCTGCCTGCCGGCGGCCGCCGCCTGCACCAACGCGCGACCGGCTACGAGGCGACCATCGTTGCGGGCGAAGTGATCCGCCGCTTCGACCAATCCACCGGCGCCCGGCCCGGCAAGCTGGTGCGCGGGGCGGGGTATCAGGCGGCAGCCTAGAAGGCAGACGTCCCGATCCCGCCATCGACCACCAGCGATTGGCCGGTGACGTAGCTCGCCTGATCGGCGCAGAACATCGCCACCAGCGCGCCCAGATCCTCGGCATCGCCAAAGCGCCCGGCGGGCAGGCGCACCGCCTCGACGAAGGCGGCAACCTCCTCGTCATAGCTGCGCCCGTTCGCCTCGGCACGCGGGCCAAGAATGTCTTCGATCCCCGGGGTGTGGTGCATCCCGGGGAGCACCGAGTTTATCGTGACATTGTGCCGCGCAAGCTCCTTGGAGATCGCGTGGCAGTAATTCGCCAGTGCCGCACGCGGCGGGCCGGAGAGCACCCGCATCGCGGCCGGATATTTGGCCGCCCCAGTGCTGATATTGACGATCCGCCCCCAGCGCCGCGCCACCATCGGGCCGGTGACGGCCTTGATGTAGTCGATCGGGCTTAAGAGTGCTGTCGCAACCGATGTCTCGAAAGCCTCACGCGAGACCTCGCGGAAATCCCCGGTGAAGGGCGGCGGGGCGCAGGTCGCCACCAGAATGTCGGGATCGGGAATGGCGGCAAGGATCGCTGCGCGGCCTTCCTCGCTGGCATGATCGGCGACAAGGGCGTGGACTGCCGCGCCGGTCTCGGCAGCGATCGCGGCGCAGGTCTGCTCGAGCCGCTCGGCCCCGCGCGCAGAGATGAACACCTCCACCCCCTCGCGTGCCAGCGCCAGCGCCGCCCCGCGCCCCATCCCGGCGCTGCCGCCATTGACCAGCGCACGGCGGCCCCTGATGCCCAGATCCATCGCTGCCTCCTTACCTGCCGCCGGTGACGTAGAGGCACTGGCCGGTGACCCAGCTGGCCGCGGGCGAGACCATGAACACCACGGCGGCGGCGATGTCCTCGGGCGTGCCATAGCGGCCCATCGGAATGCCAATCATGCCGAGCAGCTTCTCGCGCTTCTCATCGGTGTCGGTGCCCATGCATTCGTCGAAATTCTCGGTCGGCACCGGCCCGGGCGCAACCGCGTTGACCCGGATCTTCGGAGCGAGTTCGACCGAGAGCGTGCTTGTCAGACTGTTCACTGCCGCCTTGGCCGCCCCATAAGGCCCGTTCTTGACCTGCGGGCCGAAAGCCGAGCGCGAGGAGATGTTGACGATCGCGCCGCCCCCTTCCCCCATATGCCGCGCCGCGATGCTGGCCCCCATCCACACCGCCTTGAGGTTGAGCGCGATCTGCGCGTCGAAATTGGCCTCGGGCGTGCGGGTCAGATAGCGCGGGGTGGCATCGGGAATGCCGCCGGCGTTGTTGACCCAGATGCTGAGTTTGCCGAACTGCGCCACGCTTGCCTCGGCCAGCCGTTCAAGCGCCTCGGGATCGGTCGCATCGGTGGCGAGCGGCAAGGCGCGGCGGCCCAGCGCGGTGATCTCGGCTGCGACCGCATCAAGATCGGTCTGGGTGCGCGAGGCCAGCACCACGTCTGCGCCTGCTTCGGCCAAGGCAATCGCAATCGCCCGCCCGATGCCCTTGCCCGCGCCGGTCACCACTGCTACCTCGCCATCAAGCCGGAACTTGTCGAGAATTCCCATCAGCCTGCCTCTCCCGCCTTCGTCGGCTTATGCGCCAACCCTAGGTCCGCCGCGCGCAAGCGACACTGGCGCTTCCACTAGGCGGGAGGATGGCGGCCTAGAGGAACGGCTCGGGCCGCGTGCCTATTCCCGGCGATCAGGCCGCCGATGCGGGCAAGGTCCAAGCCTCGACCACGCGGCCGCTGGCGGTGCGAATCGCGCGGGCCAGCCGGTGCAGCGGGCGGAACCCGGTGTAGCGATGACGATGCGCCGCCAGCCGCAGCGCGCGCTCGCGGTCGCGCTTCTGCTGTTCGACCTGCGCTATCCGTCCGGCAAGGCCGGCGGCGTTGACGTTCTGGGTGGCGAGCCCGGGATAGGCGTTGCATTCGAGCACCTGTGCGCTGCGCGCCGCGTCGATCACGATATCGACCCCGACATAGCCGAGCCCGAGCGCGCCCGAGCAGCGTCGCGCCGCTTCCACCGCCTGCCGCCAGTGCGGAATGCGTTCTCCGATCAGCGACTAGGTGTTTGGTCCCAGCATGTGATGGTGTTACTTTATCATCGTCACATCGAAGGGCCTTCAACCTGGGCAGGCTGGTTCACCGCGCCGGGCAGCGCAACGATGCAGGACAGCATTGATGCCGTCGAGGCCAAAGGTTTGGACCGGATCGCTCTTTTCCAGTCGGGCATGGGCGAGGATGCCGTGCAGGCAGGCGTATTCGCTCCTTCCGGCGTCGACTTCAGCGCCCCGTTCCAGCACCACGCTGGCATCATGGAATAATATCTGCGCGCGGAATTCTACGGTTAAGGCGCAGGCTGCGACCACCCGGCCGGATGCGGCATCGATGAGCGGCGCAGCACAACAGACGAAACAGCGTTGCCGCGCGCCCTAGTGCCTGATAGCCAAGGACGTTCTTGCAATCCGGTATCGGGTTGCAGGAATATCATGCCGCGCGAGTGCCCTGATACCCGGCTCCAACACCGGTTGGCACAGCGGGCGGACACCGGGCTTTTCGGCCGGCAATAGGGGCACGCCTGATGGCAAACGACAATCGGAGCCCCGCTAGCCTGCCGCCCTTTCTGGCGACGGGCTTGATGTCGGCAGTCGCCGCCATCGCGCTTGCCGGGTGCACCGTGCCGCGCGGCGAACTGCCGGAAATGTCCAGCGCGCAGCCCATTCCCGAGCGCTGGGCACTGGTCGAACCATCGGGCGATGCGATCGCGCTCGAGCGCTACTGGGCCATGCTCGACGATCCCTTGGTCGACGAATTTGTCGCCCGCGCTCAGCAAAGCAATCTTGACCTTGCGCAGGCGGTGACGCGCCTACGAACCGCGCGCGCCGGATTGCGGCAGGTCCGCGCCGAGCGTGTCCCGCGGATCACCGCCAACGGCGGCGCAAACCGCGATGTCGGCGATTTCGCGCGTGATGACGTCCAATTCTCGCTTGGCGCCGAGGCTTCGTGGGAGCCCGATCTGTTCGGCCGGATCGATGCGTCGGTGGATGCGGCGCGCGGGGACTTGCAGGCGGCGGGCTATTCGCTCGGCGATCTCGAACGCTCGATCGTAGCGCAGATGGCAAGCCAGGTCGTGACCGCCCGCTCGCTCGCTGCGCAGCTCGCCATCGCGCGCGACACGCTCGCCAATCAGGACGATAACCTACAGATCGCCCGGTGGCGCAATCAGGCCGGGCTTGTCGACAGCCTCGATATCGAGCAGGCGCGCACCCAGCGCGCGCAGACAGCCGCGGTGATCCCGCTGCTCGAGGGCGATCTGGTGGCGGTGGCAAACGCGATCTCGATCTTGATCGGTGAGCCCCCGGGCCGGGTCTACCGCGCGCTGGTGGAGACGCCGCGCGGCGTGCCTGCACCACCCACTCAGGTCTCGCTGACCGCTCCGGCAGACATGCTGCGCCGCCGTCCGGATGTCAGCGCGGCCGAAGCGCGGCTGGCCGCCGATCTCGACCGGGTGGGCATCGCCCGCGCGCAGCTCTATCCCTTGGTTCGCCTGAGTGGCACGCTCGGCACCAGCGCCACGAATATTGACCAGCTGTTCGATATCGTCACCGGCAATGTCCTGGCCAGCCTCACCCAGCTGATTTTCGATGGCGGGCGGACCCGGTCGCAAATCGACGCGGCAGAGGCCGTCGCGGACGGATCGCTCGCCGCGTGGCGGCAGAGCATCCTCACCGCGCTTGCCGATGTCGAGACCTCCGCCGTCGATCTCAGGACCAGCGACGAACGGGTGACAGCCTTCATCGAAGCGAGCGACGGCGCGAACAATGCCGCGATCCTTGCGCGCAGCCAATATGCCGCCGGGCTGATCGATTTCCAGACGCTGCTGGTGACCGAAAGCCAGCTGCTGAGCGCACGCACCGCGCAGGTCAACGCCGAAGCCGCGCGGGCGCTGGCCTTCATCAGCCTTGCGCGCGCGCTCGGCGGCGGATGGTCGGTGCCCGAGGATGCGGGTATCGAGGATTTTGCGGCGAAGGGGCCCACGCAGTGAACGAGACGAGCACACCAGCCGAGCAGCCCAGCGTGGACGAATTCCTCGGCAGCAATCCGCGCCCGCGCTGGCGGCGCTGGATGAAATACTGGCTACCCGGTATCGGGGTGCTGCTGCTGATCCTCACCATCGCGCAATGCACGCGCGAGGCGCCCGGTCCCGACTATATCACCGAGGCCGTCGCGCAGGAATCGCTCTCCCTGTCGGTGACCGCGACCGGCAATCTGCGCCCGACCAATCAGGTCGAGGTGGGTGCGGAAGTGACCGGCCCGCTCGATTCTGTTCTGGTCGACGTCAACGACCGCGTGACCAAGGGGCAGGTGATCGCGGTGATCAATACCGAGATCATCGACCAGCAGATCGCCCAGTCGCGCGCCAATCTCAACGCCGCGCGGGCGGCTTTGGGCCAGGCGCAGGCGACGTTCGAGATTGATCAGGTCCAGCTTGCGCGGCTGGAAGATGTCCGGAAATTGTCAGGCGGACGCGTGCCTTCGCAGATCGAGGTCGAGCGGGCCGAGGCTGCCGTGGCGCGCGACCGGGCGGCAGTGGCTTCCGCGCGCGCCAATATCGAGGCCGCGCAGGCATCGCTGAATGGCAACCTCACCACCCGCACCCGCGCGGTGATCCGCGCGCCGGTTGATGGCGTGGTGCTGGCGAGGCGGGTCGAGCCGGGCCAGACCGTGGTCGCGAGCTTCAACACCGTCACGCTGTTTGTGATCGCCGAAGACCTGTCCGAAATGCAACTGCGCGTCTCGGTTGACGAGGCTGATGTGGGGCAGGTGAAATCGGGTCAGAAGGCCACTTTTACCGTCGATGCCTATCCCGGCCGCCGCTTTCCGGCGACGCTCGAGCGGGTCGATCTGGCATCGAGCAACACGACCGACGCCCAAGCGGGCGCGAGCGGCGCGGCAGCAGGCGGGGCCGGCTCGGTGGTCAGCTACGAAGCGCGGCTCGCGGTGCAGAACGCCGACGGCTTGCTGCGTCCCGGCATGACCGCGACCGCGACGATTGCCACGCAGAACACCGGCAATTCGCTGCTGGTGCCCAACGCCGCCCTCCGCTTCCGCCCCGATACCAAGGAGGAAAGCAGCGGAGGCGTGTTCAACCCGCAAATCGGGCTCGAGGACCAGAAGCAGCAGGCGAGCATCGGTGTCGGCAGCCGGCAGCAGGTGCAGGTGCTGCAGGCTGACGGCACATTGAAGGCGATCGAAGTGGTCACCGGCCGCAGCGACGGGCGCCGGACCGTGGTCCGTTCGAATGAGCTCAAGCCCGGCATGATGGTGGTCACCGGGGTCAAGGCCGCCGCCCCGTGACCGGCGAACCCCTCATCAAGCTGGAGGGCATCACCAAGACCTTCGGCAGCGGCCCTGCCGCGTTTCAGGCGCTGAAGGGGATCGACCTGACCATCGAGCGCGGCGAGTTTGTCGCGATCATGGGACCTTCGGGTTCGGGCAAGTCGACCACAATGAATATCCTCGGCTGCCTCGATGTGCCGACGGGCGGCGTGTTCCGGTTCCGCGGGGTCGAAGTGCAGAAGCTTGACCGCGATCAGCGCAGCCTGCTGCGCCGCCGCTATCTCGGCTTCGTGTTCCAGGGCTTCAATCTGCTGGCGCGCACCACCGCGGTCGAAAACGTCGAATTGCCGCTGCTCTATCGCGGCGAGAAGAAAGCACAGCGGCGCGAGGCGGCCTTGCGGGCGCTTGATCAGGTCGGGCTGGTGCCGTGGGCATCGCACACCCCGGCCGAGCTTTCGGGCGGGCAGCAGCAACGCGTCGCCATCGCGCGGGCGCTGGTGACCCAGCCGGATGTGCTGCTTGCCGACGAGCCGACCGGGAACCTCGACAGCGAACGATCGGTCGAGATCATGGAGCTTTTGTGCAGGCTCAACAGCGAGGGTATCACCGTGCTGATGGTCACGCACGAGGAAGAGATGGCCTCCTTCGCTAAGACCATCGTGCGGTTTCGCGATGGCCGGGTCGATCGGACCGAGCGCGGCGCGCGCGCGCTGGCCGAAGATGGCAGTCCGGCCTGATGCTGGGCACCTCGATCCTGCTCGCGCTGCGCGAGATCCGGCGGCACATCTTGCGCTCGATCCTCACCACGCTGGGCATCATCATCGGGGTGGCCGCGGTGGTCACCATGGTGACGCTCGGCAACGGGGTGACCGCTTCGGTGCAGGAGGAAATTTCCTCGCTCGGGGCGAGCAATTTCATTGTCTTTCCGGTGCGCACCGGGCGCGGCACGATCCGGCCCTTCGACGAGGCGGATGTGCGTGCGGTCGAGCAGCAGATTGCCGGCGTCACGATTGCGGCGGGCAATGTCGCATCCAGCGCCACCGCCTTCTACAACGGGCAGGACTGGGACACGCGGGTGCAGGGCGTGAACAACGCCTTTCTCGAGGCGCAGTCGATCAGCGTCGAGGAAGGCCGGCCGTTCAGCAAGGACGAGGAACAGGCCGGCAAGAATGTCTGCCTGCTGGGCCTCAAGGTGCGCGAGGCGATCTTTGTGCCCGGCACCAGTCCGGTGGGCGCGCGGATGCGGCTTGGCGATGTCTCGTGCATGGTCATCGGTGTGATCGAGGAACGCGGTCAGGGCGGCGGCGGCGCGGATGACGATGACGCGGTCTACATGCCGATCAAGACCGTGCAACGCCGCTTCAAGGGCAACGACCGGCTCGATTACTTCGTGCTGAAGTATGATCCGGACTACGCTCCGTCCGCCATCCAGGATTCGCTGGTCGATCTGCTGCGCGAGCGGCGCCTGCTTCAGGTAGCCGAGCCGAACGACTTCAACGTGATCGACACAGCGCAGGTCAATCAGGCGCTCGGGGCCGCAACCGGCGCGCTCACCGCGATGGTGGCGGTGATTGCCTCGATCAGCCTGCTGGTGGGCGGGATCGGGATCATGAACATCATGCTGGTCTCGGTCACCGAGCGCACCCGCGAGATCGGGATCCGGCTCGCGATCGGTGCCCTTGCGCGCGAGGTTCGGCTGCAGTTCCTGACCGAGGCGGTGGTGCTCTGCGCACTGGGCGGGCTTGTCGGAATTGCGCTGGCCTTCGTCGCGTCGATCGGGCTGGCGTCGGTGATCGACGTGCCGTTCGTGTTCGATCCGATGATCAACATCGTAAGCTTCGTGTTTGCCGCCGGAATGGGGATCGTGTTCGGCTACTACCCTGCCCGCCGCGCCTCGCAGCTCGATCCGATCGACGCCTTGCGCCACGAATGAGGCACCCGTGCGCTGAGCCGGCCATGGGGCATTTACCCCATGCCGCGGCGCAACAAATCGCTTGGAGATCGCGGCAACCGGCCTAGTCTCGGCGAGGAAGGGCGCAATCTTCCCACTCGCTCTTGCGCTTCCGGCTCTGCTTTTGGCCGGTGCGGCTGCAGGCTTTGCCGGTGGCCTGTTTGGCATCGGCGGCGGATTTGTGGTGGTGCCGGCGCTGATGTTTCTCCTGCCGGTCCTGGGCGTCGCGCCCGATCAGACGGCGCATTTCGCGGTCGGGACCTCGCTTGCATCGATCATCTTCACCTCGATCCGCTCGACCGGCAGCCATGCCAAGCGCGGTTCGGTTGATTTCGGCCTGCTGAAAGGCTGGGCGATCTGGGTGGTGATGGGAACGGCGGTCGGCACCGTGTTGGCCGACCTTGCTTCGGGCGCGCTGCTCGCTTTGATTTTCGGCACCGGCGTGCTGGGTTATATCGGCTTAGTAGCGCAAGGTCAGCGATGCTGAAAGCCAGTCCCCACCGGCGAATGTCTGGTCGCTTTCGACATGCGACCATTCCAGCCGGCCTGACATCGACGTTCGCCCGTCTTGAGCAGCATCGAAGCGGATCCCAGCGCCGATTGCGCCTGTATCCGTTCGCGGGCGTTCACCTTCAAGCGGCGTTTTCAGCCATGTCCGTCCGGCTGCGCTGAAGGTATAAGGCAGGAGCGTGGCGCGACCTGCGGTGATGCTCCGGCGCATTTCGATACGTCCAGCGAAGGTGTCATCGCCGACCAGCAAGCCAGCCGGCGGGCCCGATATGAGCTCGCTCGAGGCAATGTTGCCTTGCTCTGAGCGCAGCAGGGGATCGCCGAAACTGGCCTGGCCGCGCAGCGCCATCTGGGCTGAGAATGCGCCTCCGAGGGGCATGACCACGTTCAGAGCGCCCTGGAGACGCGTAAACTCGGCATCGGCCCCAAAGCGTGACAGGGGTCTGAGGGGCGTCGCATCGTCAATAGAGCGTGCGCCCAGTCCATTGAAGCCTTGCGACAACTCAAGTTCGTATCCCATCCGTCCGTAAAGAATAATGGGTTCGGAGCCATCGATGCCGAACCTGGCTACGCGGGTCCGGTCAGTGAACAGGGGCACCGGGAAGCCCAGGATACCGGTGGTTTGCTCCTCTGTGGACGCATCAAAGCTGAGCTTGACGTTTTGCCACCGGAACCGAGAGCGGAGGGTCGCCGCGCTGACGAAGATGCTAGCCCGGTTGAACACGTTCTGCAGACGTAGCGGTGCGCTGGCCCCTTGGGGGGCTGTCGCGCTGTAGACGACCTCACTCCCAAGCCTCAGGCCATTCCTGCCGACCGGTGCTTCGGCATAAAGCGAGGCGTAGCGGCGCAGCGTGCTGTTAGACCAGGAGATGTCGTTCGGCGAAAGGGCGGCGGTGAGGATGATCCGCTCACCGAGGCCCAGAAGGCTGTTCAGCGCAAGCGATCCCGTCACTTGCTCGCGCCCGATATCATCGCTCAGGCTGTCGTCGAACGCGAGGGCCATCTGGATCGGACGGTATTCGCCTGCCAAGACGAGAACTGTGCCACCGGTGCGAACACCCGGGCTCAGCGCGGATTGCAATGCCAGACCGGAAGTTTCGCCGGCCAGCAGCAGTTGCCGCTCGAACTCGGATGCAGTCAAGGGCTCGCGATTGACCAGGCTCCTGAGTACGGCCTCGACGCGGCCGCGGACGGCGCCCGGAAGGCTATCGACATCGATCCTTTCGACGAATCCCGATACGACCTGGATCCGCACGATGCCGGCTTCGCGTTCAATATCTTGGGCGGGCACAACGACCCGCACAAGCGGATAGCCAGCTTTGAAATAGGCCGCTTGCAGGGCCGCGGCGTAACCGTAAATGTCCGCAACCGAGACTTCGCTGCCGACGGCGGGCTTCAACGCCTGTGTCCGGGCGTCCAATGGTGTCAGGCCGCCGTCGACCCGCAGATCGCGCAGGATTAAGCGTATGGCCTCTGCTCCATCTGGTGCGGTCAGCCCCTGTGCGGCGGGGAAGCTGAAACTGCCAGTCGGGGCGCGCTGCTCGAGCGTTTGTCCAGGCGGCACCTGGCTCGGCGACTGCGTCTGGGCAAGAGATGGTGCAGCCATCGCCATGACCACACTGGCAGCCAACGCACAGGATGTAGACCTTGCGAACACGGAACACGTCATAGGCGTGGTCCTATTGGGTTGGCAGATCGACACTCGGT
>Ga0315899_10007500_pt1 | contig 11714 bp, 9 predicted proteins | sample LakEriMetagenome_2_FD_203518 | JGI IMG/M metagenome (GOLD analysis project Ga0315899, IMG submission 203518) | Freshwater fungal communities from buoy surface, Lake Erie, Ohio, United States - Buoy 4 MA112 | ecosystem: Environmental > Aquatic > Freshwater > Lake | place: USA: Lake Erie, Ohio... | reverse complement strand
CTGGCTTTACCGTAGGGCGCATGGCTGACGAGAATCTGCAGGCGAAAAAGAAGGCTGAAAAAAAGGGCCGACCTACACCTAAACGTAAGGAAGCCGAACAACAAAGAATCGTGAATCGATTAGCTCCCGCAGCAACAAAAGAAGCCAAGAAATTGCAGAAGGCGCAGGCGCGTGTTCTTCGCGCTCAACAACGTGACGCTTACATGCGTGGTGATGAAAACGCGCTACCGCCAAGGGATAAGGGTCCAGTCAAGAGATACATCCGCAATTACGTAGACTCTCGTCGATCAATTGGGGAATTTTTCCTTCCGATTATTGTTCTCGTGCTTTTTATGACACTGATTCCAGTTGTCTATGTTCAGTTCGCTGCAATAGCCCTGATGTATTCGGCGCTTATCTTCTCGGTTATTGATGGTTACTTCTTATCTCGTCGCATCAAGCGCGAGGTGGCTGCTCGTTTCCCTGAGGCACCTCTCAAGGGTCTGGGCGTGTATGGATGGCTACGATCCACACAGATCAGACGTCTTCGCGCACCTCTTCCGCAAGTTAAACGCGGCGAAAAAATCTAGCGAAGAATCTATGCCCGAGGATTTGGGCTAATCGTCTTCGCAGGATCTTTCTCAGGCAGTGAACCCAAAACTCGATCGATATCTTTCATTGTTTCTTTGCTCAACTTAACGCCGCTTGCTTTGACGTTCTCTTTGATTTGAGCAGGTTTTGTTGCTCCGATGATTGCACTTGAAACGTTGGGATTCTGTAGAACCCAAGCAACAGCAAGTTGAGCAAGACTCAATCCCTCGCGTTCTGCAATAGGCTTGAGATCCTGAACCGCACTCAACACCGAATCATTCATCCAGCGCGAAATCATGTTTGCGCCACCTTTTTTATCGGTTGCGCGAGAACCTTGTGGCGGCTTCTTGCCTGGCAGGTACTTTCCAGTTAAAGCACCTTGGGCGATAGGAGACCAGACGATCTGTCCGATGCCTTCTGATGCGCAGAGCGGATTTACTTTGCTCTCTATGACTCGCCACAACATCGAGTACTGAGGTTGGCTCGATACAAAGCGTGTATAGCCGCGGGCATCCTGAATTTTAAGAGCACTAGAGATCTGTTCTGCGTTCCATTCAGAGAATCCGATATACATCACTTTGCCCTGGCGAATAAGGTCGTCAAAGGCAGAGAGGCTCTCTTCCAGCGGCGTTTCGAAATCAAATCTGTGGAATTGATAGAGATCAAGATGATCGGTCTGGAGTCTTTTCAGCGAAGCATGAACAGATTCCATGATGTGTTTACGAGAAAGTCCACGATCATTCTTGCCTGTGCCGGTTGGCCAATAAACCTTGGTAAGTAATTCATAAGACTCACGTTTGATTCCCTTGAGCGCTTTGCCAAGGACGGTCTCTGCACGAGTGCCGGCATAAACATCTGCGGTGTCAAAGGTCGTAATCCCTGAGTCAAAGGCTGCTCGTACGCACTTGACGGCGGCATCCTGTTCTACCTGGGAACCGTGAGTAATCCAATTTCCATAGGTAATTTCAGAAACATACATACCTGAACTGCCGAGACGTCTATATTCCATAAGACGAAAGCGTAGTGGCTCCTTGCACGTAGGTCACTTTGGTGGTTTATTAGCGCCACAACTTCATAGCTCCACAGCCTTATGGAATGGGGAAGTCGGTGAAAATCCGACGCTGACCCGCAACCGTGAGCTTGATCGATATACAAAAATCGATACAGGTAAGTCGGATTACCACCCACATGGCTTTCTTCACCACCCGTCGAGGTTTACGGGGCGGAATTTTTTTTCGCCGTCGTGAACTCCTTTTCTCTGTGAAAGGTTCACATGTTCAGCAAGAAACGCTCATTGATTCTCGTCCTTCTCACTCTCTTCATTACTTCTCTCTTCTCAATCTCTGCCTCGCACTCAGCTACTGGCTATCGTTATTGGGGATATTTCCAAGCAGCATCTGGTGCATCAACCTGGACAGCAGCCATGACTGGACCATCTGTTGAAGTCAACGATGGCGATGTCGAAGGTTGGACATTTGTATTTAGTAATAATGACATTCCGGCAGTGTCACCGATGATGGAACCAGACTTTGCAACTCTCTGCGAAGGAACGCCTGAAGCTTCTGGAAAGGTCCGCGTTGGACTCGTCGTTGATTTCGGTGCTGGAAACATTGCGCCGGAGGGTGAAACACCTCGTGAATTCTTCTCCGATTGCGTCGTAGTTCCAGCTGGATCAGTCGGACTTGATGTACTCGAAGCAGCGCTTGATGTGCGGGCAAGTGAATCTGGACTTATCTGCGGAATCGCTGGGTACCCCGCACAGGAATGTGGTGCTGAAGTTGAAGCGCCTGCTGCAGAAGAAATCGCAACAACTGCTGCACCTATCGACGAGAGCGAGCCAGCCGAAAGTAATGCTCCTATTCTTTTGGGTGCATTAGCCGTGCTCTTGATCTTGAGCTTCATTCTCAACCGTCGTCGCAATAAGTAGTACTCCTGCGAGTCGTCATGGCCCAGAATCGCCGTCAGAGTTTTCATCCACTCTTCTGGTGGTTCTGGGCTGTACTCATGTCGACGCTGCTCTTCATTATTGATCAACCACTGCTGTCATTCGGCTTCATTGTCATATCCACCGCATTGGTCTGGTTTTTTCGAAGCGGCTCTTATTGGTACAAGACATTCGCTTGGGCCCTGAGATTTGCTGCTATCGCTTTCTTTATCAGAATGGCAATTGGGTTTCTCATAGGAGTACCAATGCCAGGGCGAACTCTTTTTACTATTCCTCAAGTCAATCTTCCTGACTTCTTGGTAGGTATAAGAGTTGGCGGTCCTGTCACTTCACAGCGCTTGTTGAGCACGCTAGAAGAAGCATTGACTCTCTCGGCGTTAATTTTGATTTTTGCTGCAGCTAATTCATTGAGTAATCCGCATAGTTTGTTGCGGGTGCTACCAAAACGCTTCTATGGCATCGGGTTAGCGAGCGTTATCGCAAGTTCCGTTGCGCCACAAACAGCCCGCAGCATTCTTCGCGTCCGCAACGCCAAGAGATTACGTGGCCAGCAATCTTCTGGAATTCGCTCGTGGCGAAATGTTGCTATGCCGGTGCTGGAAGATTCACTGGAAAGGTCCATTGACCTTGCCGCCAGTTTGGAGTCACGCGGCTATGGCTATTTCAAAAATCCAACTCGTTACAGACCAGAGAAGTGGCAGCGTCGAGATTTACTTGCACTGAGTGGACCGGGATATGGATTGATTGTTGCTCTCGCAATTCCCAGCCTCTCACCCATCATCGTCGGATTGCTGATACCTCTTTTCGCGCTAACTCCGGTGTTCGCCTCATGATTACTTTCTCGAATGTATCTCTCATCTATCCAAACTCTGAGCGCACAATCATTGAAGATGCAACATTCAGCGTAAATGAGGGTGAACTGGTTCTGTTGATGGGCCACACAGGCGCAGGCAAGAGCTCAGTTTTGAAATTGATCAACGGCTTAGTTCCGCACCACACTGGTGGAATTCTCTCTGGAGAGATAACTGTGGCGGGCCGCTCCACTCGTTCAATCAAACCAGGTGAACTTGCAGACGTCGTCGGAATCGTTGGTCAGAACCCAATCAATGGATTTGTCTCGGATATCGTTGAAGAAGAGATTGCTTTTGGTCTAGAAACTATTGGCATCGCCCCTGATGTCATGCGCAAACGAGTTGAGGAAGTTCTTGATCTTCTTGCTCTTGCACCACTACGTAAGCGTGCAATTTCCCAACTGAGTGGCGGCGAACAACAGCGCGTAGCTATTGCGGCGGCTCTGGTCACCAACCCCAAAGTCTTACTTCTCGATGAGCCCACCAGCGCGCTAGATCCCATCGCCGCTGAAGAGGTTCTCTCAATTCTGCATCGTTTAGTTCATGATCTTGGACTCACCGTAATCATCTCTGAACATCGACTTGAACGAGTGATTCAGTTCGTTGATCGCATCATTCTGATTCATGGTGATGGGACTCTAGATTTAGGGTCCGCGGAAGAAGTCTTGAAAAATTCACCTATTGCTCCCCCATTGGTTGATCTCGCGCGCGCGTTGAAGATGCCAACCATCCCATTGAGTATCCGTGAGTTTCGCAAGAACGCACCCGCATTTGAGATTGCCGAAACTCGCACCGAAAGCGCTCCGCTGGAAACTGGAGAAGTCGTGCTCCGAATCTCGGGACTAACGGCCGCGTATGAAGACTCTGAAAGAACTTATGCTCTCTCCAACATTGATCTCGAGATTTCTCGCGGTGAAGTAGTTGCGCTGATGGGACGCAATGGCGCGGGAAAGACAACGCTTCTTAAGTGCGCGGTCGGCCACTCTCCTATTGTTCAAGGCAGCGTTACGGTGCTCGAAAAGGATCCCCAGACCTTTGCTGACCAGGAATTGATTCGGTTTGTGGGATATGTGCCGCAAGAACCAAGTGATCTTCTTTATGCCCAGTCAGTAGAAGAAGAGTGCCTCTTTGCCGATCGGGACAACAACGTTGTCGAGGGAACTACTCTTGAGATCTATCAAACATTGATGGCAATCCCGAGTGTGAAATCGCATCCACGCGATATCTCTGAAGGTCAGAGGTTAGGACTGGTGTTGAGCATCATTCTCTCGGCACAACCACCCCTCATTATTCTTGATGAGCCGACACGTGGTCTTGATTATGAAGCGAAGAGAGTCCTAGTTCGCAATCTGCGCAGAATTGCCCACCAAGAGCGCCGAGCGGTTTTTATCTCTACCCATGATGTTGAGCTTGTCGCAGAAGTTGCTGACCGCGTTATCTTCCTCGCAGATGGAGAGCTCATTGCAAATGGAACTACACGACAAGTTTTAACTGCCTCTCCCGCTTTTGCCCCACAGGTTTCTAAGGCTCTTCCTCATTCACCTTGGCTCACGGTCACTGAGGTAGAGAGTTACGTCAATGCCCAGAAATAGTCTTGCGAGAGTTCAGTTAAGCCCTCTCTTACTTTTTCTTGGTTCAACTTGTGGAGTTATTGCATTCACCTGGCCCTTGTTTTTGCCAAATTCGAATTTCGTACTTCTCCAAGCATCGTCTGCAAGGTTGCTCGCTATTGTTGTTGCGGCATTTGGTATCGCACTTGTCGCCTTGGAAATCTCTCGTGGAGCAATGGATAGTAAATCTGTGGCGCTCCTTGGAGTTCTCTCTGCCCTCATCGCTGCGCTACGTCTTGTTGGCGCAGGTGCCATTGGCATCGAACCCATGTGGTTCTTGCTCATTCTTGCTGGTCATGTCTATGGAAAATACTTTGGATTTTCACTTGGCGTTATCTCGATGGCAGTCTCCGCATTGTTGACGGGTGGAATTGGGCCGTGGCTACCATTCCAGATGATTGCCGCTGGTTGGATTGGCCTGCTTGCAGGTTTTGCTGCATCCAAAGTTACTCCAGCCTTCGAGCGCTTCTATCTGATAATTCTTGGAATTCTTTCTTCACTTGGATTTGGCTTACTGATGGATCTACAACTCTGGCCCTGGCTCACCAGTACTGACACGCAACTCTCCTTCGTGCCGGGAGCAGGAATAGCCGAAAACTGGGAGCGATTCCTAGTTTTTCATCTCACTACTGCACTCGCGTGGGATATTCCGAGGGCGTTGACGACAGCAGTGCTTATTGCATTGACAGCGAAACCGATTCTGAACTCCTTAAAGCGGGCTCGAACTCGTTTGAACTTTACTTCACATGTGACGGTACAAAAGGCAATCGTTTAACTAGAGCTTCACTGGTGCGACCGCGCACATCTATGAGTACTCGACTCTCTGATGTCATGCGTTGATTCATGAGCGCCAATGCAATTCCTGTCTTTAAAGTTGGTGAGAAAGTTCCGCTGGTGACTATTCCGATCACTTCTCCAGCATCGTTCTTGACGTTCATTCCTGCTCGTGGAATCCCACGATCTGTGACCTGGAGGGCTTGCAGAACTCTATGGTTCTTGGACTCTCGCTGCGCAACCATCACCGCCTTGCCCCAGAATTCTTTCTCCCAGGCGATCGCCCAACTAGCACTTGCTTCTACTGGCGTAATAGACAAAGAGAGTTCGTGGCCATGTAATGGATAGCCCATCTCAGTTCGCAAGGTATCGCGCGCACCTAAACCTGCAGGTAACCCATCAAGACCGCGCACAACATCGAGTAGAAGATTCCAAACCTGCGGCGCGTCGGACCAAGGCGTGAGAATTTCGAAGCCACGCTCGCCTGTGTATCCGGTACGACAGAGAGTTATCGAGATACCGGAAATCTCTGCTGCGGTAAATGACATGTACTCCAACTCAGAATCGATACCTAATGATTGCAATACTTTCTGCGAGCCCGGACCCTGTAACGCCAAGACGGAATATTTTTCGTGCTGATTTTCAATTTCAATTCCACTAGGAGCAGATGACTTCAGGCGCGCTACAACATCGGAGGTGTTGGCAGCATTAGGAATGAGAAAGACTTTTTCGAAGGAGTACCGATAAGCAATAAGGTCATCGACAACACCGCCCGATTCTTGATCACAGAGCAATGTGTACTGAGCTTGTCCATCAGAGATCTTTGTGAGGTCGTTGGTCAAAACTGAATTGAGAAAGTCCACTGCCCCGGAACCGACTACAAGAGCTTTGCCGAGGTGAGAAACATCGAAGAGACCCACGCTCTCTCGGACGGCGCGATGCTCATTGAGAACTCCCCCGCCGGCTGTTGCTGGATACTCAATAGGCATTTCCCAGCCGCCAAAATCAGCAAGTTTGGCTCCGGCCGAAAGATGGAATCCATGTAATGGCGAATAACGGCTCACTCGAATAACCTACCCCCATGCCCTCAATCCGTGCGACAGATAGCTCTGCTGTAGAAGATATTTTGGTAGTTGGATTTGCTCGAGATAAGAAGAGTAAGAAATTCTCAATAGCATCCGGCGATCTGAAAGTTGATAAGACTCCACTCATCGAGGCTCTGGAAGATCTCGGCGCAACAGCGGCACCTGATGAAGTGATCAAGTTGCCTGGAAGTGCCACCAAACTTGTGGTTCTTACTGGACTCGGAGAAGTGCGTTCTGGAAACGATTATCCGCACGAAGCGCTCCGCCGCGCAGCTGGAGCGGCTGCTCGTCACCTCGCGGGCCACAGTTCTGCCACATTTGCTCTCCCCCATTCATCCATCACCGATTTTGCAGCCATTGCTGAGGGTGCATTGCTTGGCGCATATGCTTTCGATGAATTCCGTGGAACTTCAAAGGCAGATAGAAAAGCTCCTCTAGGAAAAGTCTCCATCTTCAGCAAGAATGCAAAGAAGCCCGAGTTCACAAAGGCGCTCTCGAGAAGCCAAGTCATTGCAAAGTACACACACATTGTCCGCGATCTCATCAATACGCCACCGAGCCATCTAACGCCTGACTCTTTCTGCCAACGCTTTAAGAAGTTATCTTCTGGAACCAAAGTTAAAGTTGAAATCCTCAACGATTCTCAACTCAGGAAATTGGGATATGGCGGAATCATTGGCGTTGGCCAGGGATCTGCTAACCCACCTCGCCTATTGCATCTTTCCTATACGCCGACTACATCGAAAAGTGGAAAGAAACTTAAGCGTTATGCCTTTGTAGGAAAGGGCATCACCTTCGATACTGGCGGCCTTGCCCTCAAACCTGCACAAGGTATGGAGGCAATGAAATCAGACATGAGCGGAGCAGCCGCAGTGTCTGCCGCAATTCTGGCCATTGCAGAACTAGGACTTCCTATTGCAATTGATGCATGGGCGCCACTAGCTGAAAACATGGTGAGTGATACTGCAACTCGTCCAAGTGACATCATCACTATTTATGGCGGCAAAACTGTGGAAGTTCTAAATCCTGACGCCGAGGGTCGTCTCGTTCTTGCTGATGCGATGATGCGAGCCGCTGAAATCGGAAAGAAAGCTGGCGGACTCGATGGCCTCGTTGATGTTGCAACACTCACTGGTGCGCAGGTTGTTGCTCTTGGAACTCGCACTAGCGCAGTCATGACAAACAACTCTGATTTCTCTGATTCATTCTTGAAACTTGCCGAACAAACTGGCGAGCAATTCTGGCCAATGCCGCTTCCTGATGAATTGCGTGCATCCCTAGATTCACCGGTTGCAGATATCGCCAATATTGGTGATCGCATGGGGGGCATGCTCGTTGCCGGTCTCTTCCTCAAGGAATTTGTGGCTCCAGAGTTACCGTGGCTCCATCTCGACATCGCTGGTCCGGCCTACAACGATGGAAAGCCTCATGGTTATACCCCGGTAGGTGGAACAGGTGTCGCACTTCGCACTCTTGTCGCGCTTGCCGAGTCCTCAGCATCCCAGTGATGCTGGCAAGATAGGGCCATTGAACAATGTTCTTGCTTCATCTGATCTGTGAGGTTATTCGTGGCGAACTTTGATTTAGTAGTACTCGGTGGCGGAAGCGGAGGCTATGCCTGCGCTCTACGTGCAGCTCAACTTGGTCTCAAGGTTGTACTGATTGAGAAGGACAAGTTAGGTGGCACCTGTCTTCACCGAGGATGTATTCCCACCAAGGCCCTCCTCCATGCTGGCGAGATTGCAGACAACACCCGCCATGCCGCAGAGTTCGGCGTTAAAGCAGATTTCCATTCCATGGATATGGTCGCAGTCAACGCTTATAAAGATGGTGTCATAACAAAGTTGCATAAGGGCCTCCAAGGTCTAGTGAAATCTCGAAATATCACCTACGTCGAAGGTTCAGGTCGTTTAGTCTCTCGCGATACGGTCGAAGTAAATGGAGAGCGTTACACCGGAAAGAATGTGGTTCTAGCTACCGGTTCATATGCGAAATCACTTCCTGGTCTTGAAATTGACGGCACAACCATCGTGACAAGTGATCACGCGATGAACATGACCAAAGTGCCCTCATCTGTCATTGTCCTTGGCGGTGGCGTCATCGGATGTGAGTTCGCCTCGGTATGGAAATCATTCGGTGCTGAAGTAACAATTATCGAAGCTTTACCACATCTCGTTGCATTAGAAGATGAATCCTCTAGTAAGCAACTCGAGCGAGCATTCCGCAAGCGAGGAATCAATTTCGAGCTCGGAACAAAATTCAAGAGCGCAGCCAAGACTGCTAAAGGCGTCACTGTCACTTTAGAAGACGGCAAAACTTTTGATGCCGAAGTTCTTCTGGTTGCAGTCGGTCGTGGCCCAGTTTCCAATGGCCTCGGTTATGAAGAACAGGGAATCAAAATGGATCGCGGCTACATCCTGGTCGACAATAAATGCCGTACCAATATTCCGGGCATCTGGGCAGTAGGAGATCTCATTCCGACTCTGCAACTCGCTCACGTTGGTTTCGGTGAAGGTATTTTGGTCGCTGAAGAGATTGCAGGATTAAATCCACGTCCCATTAACTATGACGGAGTCCCACGCGTTACATATTCAGAACCTGAAGTTGCATCTGTTGGACTCACAACCGCCGCTGCGAAAGCGCAAGGTTACGACGTTGTTGAACTTAACTATGACTTAGCCGGAAATGGAAAAGCTCAAATCTTGAAGACTGCTGGGTCGATCAAATTGGTTTCTCAAAAAAATGGTCCAGTTGTAGGTATCCATATGGTTGGATCCCGCGTCGGTGAACTTCTCGCTGAAGCACAACTCATTTTCAACTGGCAGGCTGATGCAAATGATGTTGCACCTCTTATTCACGCTCACCCAACCCTCTCTGAGGCCATGGGCGAGGCTCATTTAGCACTGGCTGGAAAACCACTTCACGCACATGGATAATCAGTCCCTCATTACTGGATCGGAGATAAAGCGATGACATTCTCGGTGAAGATGCCAGCTCTCGGTGAGAGCGTAACTGAGGGAACAGTTACTCGATGGCTCAAAGCTGAAGGTGATCATGTCGCCCTCGATGAACCGCTTCTTGAAGTGTCGACTGACAAAGTAGATACCGAAATTCCTTCGCCGGCTGCCGGCATCCTGCAAAAGATTGTTGTCGCAGTCGATAGCGTTGTTCCAGTCGGCGCTGAACTAGCAGTTATTGCTGACGGAGCATCCGCTCCCGCTACACCAGCCGCTCCTGCAGCTCCCGCGGTAGCTGCAACACCAGCTCCAACTCCAACTCCAGCACCAGCACCAACTCCAGCCGCGACTGCAACGCCAGTTACAGCAGCTCCATCATCCAATGCAACGCCAGTCGTGATGCCTGCACTCGGTGAATCAGTCACCGAGGGAACTGTTACTCGTTGGCTCAAGACAGTCGGCGATAACGTCGCCGTTGATGAAGCGTTGCTCGAAGTTTCCACCGATAAAGTTGATACTGAGATTCCTTCACCAGTTGGTGGAGTTCTTCTCTCTATTGATGTACCCGTTGATTCAACTGTTCCTGTCGGCGCACGTCTTGCAACTATTGGAGCAGCCGGTGCCGCGCCAGTAACTCCAGCTCCAGCACCAACTCCAGCACCAACTCCAGCACCAACTCCAGCACCAATTGCGACTGCTCCAAAAGCAGTACCTGCTCCCCCGCAGACTCCTCCTCCGATAATTCCAAAGCCAGTTGCTGCTGCTCCGGTCGCATCAACTCCAGCAAGTGCATCAGTTCTCGATGATTCTTATGTCACTCCTATTGTCCGCAAACTTGCCGCGGAAAATGGCGTCGATCTCTCTCGCGTTAAAGGAACTGGCGTGGGTGGCCGTATCCGCAAAGAAGATGTTCTTGCTGCTGTAGCCCGCCCAACAACGTCTGCTCCTACTGCTTCAGCCACAACTGCACCGTCCTCAACTCCTCGAGTTGCGGCGCCGGTTGCTGTCTCACCATTACGCGGAACTACTGTGACTATGTCTCGTCTGCGCAAGGTAATCGCAGCGCGCATGCTCGAGTCTCTGCAAGTCAGCGCCCAACTCACAACTGTCATCGAAGTTGATATCACCAAGATTGCGCGTTTGCGTGAGAAAGCTAAGGCAAGTTTCGAAGCCCGTGAAGGCGTTAAGTTAACTTTCCTCCCATTTTTCGCAGTCGCGGTATGCGAAGCATTGAAACAACATCCTGTCGTCAATGCATCAGTTGAGGGTGATCAGATCACTTATCACGGTGCTGAGCATCTAGGTATTGCAGTCGACACCGAGCGCGGCCTGCTCGTACCTGTCATTCGTGATGCTGGCGATCTCAACATGGGCGGCATTGCTCGCAAGATTGTTGATGTTGCAGGTCGTACGCGCGATAACAAGATCTCACCCGATGATCTCGGTGGCGGAACATTCACCATCACCAATACAGGATCACGTGGCGCGCTATTTGATACTCCAATTATCAATCAACCTCAGGTTGCAATTCTTGGTCTCGGTGCGGTCGTCAAACGTCCTATGGTTGTCAAAGGTGAAGATGGCGGAGAAACCATTGCAATTAGATCGATGGTCTACCTTGCGCTTTCCTATGATCACCGCATTGTTGATGGCGCAGATGCAGCGCGCTTCCTCGGCACACTCAAAGAACGCCTAGAAGAGGGTCGTTTCGAATCTGACCTAGGACTCTAATGTCGTTGCCTCAACGTATTGCCGTCACTGGCGCATCCGGCCTGATTGGTACTGCGCTCATTGGGCATCTGAAGTCTGAGGGTCATACAGTTCAAAAACTCGTACGTCGCCCTGTTGTCTCACCTGATGAAGTGCAATGGGATCCTCGTACTGGCACGGTAGATCTTGCTCCGCTTGAAGGTGTCGATGCG
>Ga0315899_10007498_pt1 | contig 11716 bp, 9 predicted proteins | sample LakEriMetagenome_2_FD_203518 | JGI IMG/M metagenome (GOLD analysis project Ga0315899, IMG submission 203518) | Freshwater fungal communities from buoy surface, Lake Erie, Ohio, United States - Buoy 4 MA112 | ecosystem: Environmental > Aquatic > Freshwater > Lake | place: USA: Lake Erie, Ohio... | reverse complement strand
GCATTGCCCGCATCAATTGGACGTTCAACGCGGACCCCTCCTACCACCGCCTCACCCTCAAAGACCGCTTCAAGCAATTCGCCCTCCGCTACCTGGGCTGGGACCTCAACCACCGCAACTTTCGACGTATCCGCTGAATCGTAAGTAACAGAGGCGTTTAACGCTCCCTAATGCCGTTCATTGGTCTTGTTTTTTACTCCAAATTCACCTTTTTAGGTCTTGTTTTTTGACATTTACGGAGTATTATTGGTTTGTATTTTTGGTCTAATCTTCAACGAAATTGAGTGATTTCGGATTTATATACCGAGAAGAATAGATTCTGAATTACTCGCCTGGAAAATGGAGTAATTACAAAACGTTATTCCGAACAAAGTTTCTAAAATTATCGATATCAATCACTGTTCCTTCAGCATGGTATTCTTGTAAAAAAGAGCGAGGTATTTTTTTCTTCCCTTTACTGTTCCATTTAAAATCATAGGCACCAATCTTTCCATCCCTTTCTTCAATAAAATCGATTTCCTGTTTTTGTAGTGTTCGCCAGAAATAATTGGATGCATGCAATTGATGATAGTTTTGTATTTTGATCCTTTCCGCTATTAAAAAATTCTCCCATAGGGCTCCTTTATCGGTTCGTAAATCAATGGCATTCAAGTTATTGATAATCATGTTGCGAACTCCGTTGTCGTAAAAATATATTTTCCGATTGTGCTTGATTTCATTGCGCTGATTTCTGTTGAAACTGTTTAGCCGGAACACAATGAAAGATTTCTCTAACAAATCAATGTATTTTGCGACGGTGGCTTTGTCTATTTCAACCAGGTTAGAGAGCTCATTGTATGACACTTCATTTCCAAGCTGCAGCGCCAATGCTTTGAGCAGTTTCTCCAGCAGCTCAGGTTTTTTAATACCGGTAAGAGAGAGCACATCTTTGTACAGATAGCTTGAAGTTAGTTGCTTCAGCACCTCTCGGGCATCATGCCTATGGTTGATTACATCCGGATACATACCATAAATCAACCGCTCCTCCAGTTGAGCAGATGCTTCTACATAGCCCACATGGTCTTCAAATTCTTCCCAGCTGATGGGAAACAAATAGTATTCTACCTTGCGACCCGTCAGTGGCTCCTGAGTAGATTGGTTAATTTCTAGCGCAGAGGAACCGCTAATGAGCAACTGTACATCGTTAAACTGATCGGTGATGATTTTGGCGATTAAGCCCACATCAGGTATGCGTTGAGCTTCATCAATAAATACCCACTTGTATTTTCCTATAATGGCTTGCAATTTTGATTTTCCAGCATCGCGAAGCAGTGCTCTGATTTCATAATCATCACCATCCAGAAACAAAAAATCCTTATTATCCAGGCAGTGCCGTAAAAGGGTCGTTTTTCCCACTTGCCTTGGCCCAATAAGCACAATGGCCTTGCCTTTCTTAAAACGATTTTGTAATGCGACGGAGATTGTTCGTTTAATCATAATCCCCAAATATACTAGTATTTTAGGGAATCAAATCTCCGAATACTCGTATTATTGGAAAAAGGGGTACTTACAATCCGATGACCGTAATCAAGCGATATCAGAAGATATACCCCAACCCCATCGTATAGGTCATAAATCGATAGGCCAATGAACAAAATAGAGGGGCCTTGAATGGTGGCACCTAAAATGGAGGCATCTACATAAAAAAGTAAAAAAACAAGATGATTTGCATTCTTCGCAACCCATCTGCCCTTCCGATTTGCCTCCCGGAACCATCGTAGACCTTATCCCCGCTTAACCGACCCATCTGCCTCCCGGAACCATCATATAACTTTTCGCCATCAATTCGCCCCACCTGTTGACCAGAGCCGTCATAGACCCTATCACCATCAATTCGGCCAATCTGCCGTCCCGATCCGTCATAAACCTTCTGGGAATTGAACCTTCCAATTTGCCTACCGGAACCATCGTAATATCGTTCGCCATCTACCCTTCCAATCTGACTTCCCGATCCGTCATACATCCTCTGAGCATTGGATAAATTAACCGTAAAAAGCATGATTGCTAGAATCAAAATATATTTCATAAGGTAATATTAAGTGAATTAACGTTAACAATAGTCTTCGATAACTGTGTTTTTAAAAAAAAGAAATTATTTTTAGACTTGTTATGAATTTGCATTTTTTACGCTATGAGCCGTATACTCTGCAAGGCTTGATCGAATACCAACACGCAAAACGTGAATTTTCATGGTTTTTACATAAATGGAAATACTCTACTTTTTAACTGTCTGCATTTTAGGGGTCTTACACTAGAGGTTCGATCCTGTTTGCCTTCCAGACCGCCCTATAGGGGTGTAACCATCCTTCTTTTTGAAGGTAATGAAAAAGACCCTCTTGTACCCGCAGTTGGACAAATTGATTATCAATCAAAAATATTTCTGATGAATACGGATACGATACGTCCACGCTGATTTTATATTCTGTACTACGCCCATTCTTCAGTGGAGGATAAAGCTCACAAGGATTCAAAGCCAGGGCATACCTACTCTCAGGATGAAATAATTTATAATTTCCGGTATTCCATTTGACTTTCTTCCTGTGTGTACTAAAAGGCTCTTTAAGGGCACGTTGAATTTCATGGGATTTAAGGAAGAAGTCGCTTTCAAATTCTCGGACTCTATCTGAATCTTTAATCAACATCAGTATGCTCTCTTTGGCAACTTTAGGGTATATCAATGAGCCACCTGTGCAAAAAAATATATTCAGGCCGTAAATGCTTATTTTTTCTGAAAAACTAAGTGACTTATTTTCTTGGATTCTTTGAAAGTAGCCTTTGGACCGCGCGTTATATTGTTTAATTGATAAGGGAAGCATCGCCATGCCCACCAAGAATATAATAAACGAAAAAAGGGAAATCTTTTTAAAGCCTAGATTGATCCATATACCCAAAATCCCAAAAACAAAAAGGAATAGAACACCAATACAACCGAACAAAATGCCCCATGTAATTAGCCAAGCAAAAAATATAAAGCCGATTGAAAAAAATAAAACACTGAAAACTTTGCCTAACTTATTCATAAATGTCAAAAAAATAGCCTAAAAGGATGCTGAGTTCAACTAATAAGTGCAATTTATGAAACAAACTCAAAAAGACCTTTGGGGGCCTTATATGCCCTTTGAACGAGCGGTGCAATCTTTGCATTGCACATGAAAAAAAACTACACCCAGCTCAGTTTTGAACAAAGGTATCAAATTGAGGCCCTCCTCCAAACGTGTAGGATTCAAAAAGAAATTGCCCAACAAATTGGGATATATCCTTCAACCATCTGCAGGGAATTTCGGCGCAATACGGCTCGAAGAGGCCCACAGCAGGTTGTTGTAGCGCCAGAAATGCTGGGCGCAAGACTACTGAACGCCATGCCCACAAACCCAAGGCAATTAAATTCAACGAAAGCATGAAGCAAGTGGCCGTTCAATGGCTTCAGGTCGATAAATGGGCCCCTGAATTGATTAGCGTTCGGGGCAAAGAAACCGGCCTTTGCCCCGTTAGCCACGAATGTCTCTATCAGCGAATATGGGCGTGTAAGCATGGCAACAAGCGAGCGCACCAACCCTTCAAGAGATTGTAACTAGACCTTCGTCATGGGCATAGAAGGCGTAATCGAGGTCTAAGACGGGATTCACAGGGTATTATCACCGATCGCGTCTCCATAGAGAACCGCCCCGCTATTGTTCAATCCAGGAAACGCGTAGGGGGTATTGAAGTGGACTTGATGCCGGACAAGAATCACGTTAGCCCGTCCATTCGTCGTATTCTCCACAAAAAAACGTATCCTTTGCATACCCTAACCTTGTACAACGACTAAGCCATTGCGGGACACCCTGCGATAGGATTCGCTCTATGCCTTGAAACCTACTTTAACAGACCCAATACCAGCCAAGACAAAGGAGCCGTAGAAAATCGAATCGGTCAAATCCGACTTTTTTTCCAAAAAAGGCCGACCTTCGTGAAATATCCCATCATCGTGTCCTAAAAGTTGAAGAATTCCTTAACAACAGACCTGTAAGAAAGTTTAAATACAAAACACCTAACCAATCACTGCAAGAAAAAATTGCACTAATCACATAAACTTACAAAGTGTGCATTTTAAGTGTATTATGTGAAATACGCAGCTAACGGTCGAATCAAAAGTAATAATCCTATTTTTAAATGTCATTGTAAACAAATTTTATAGTGACATGACTATTTCTTCTGTTAAACTCGAAATTACACTATCTAACTTTTCAAATTCAGCGGTTCGTTCAATTTTAAAAATTACTACTCCATTTTTAATGATATTGCACTTTATTTTAATGTCATCATTCGAGACTCTATACCTGATAATTAGTTTATAGCTTGTATTACTTTCGCTTTCAACTAAATATATTTTTTGGTTATTTGACTCATTAAAAACATTAAATGAAGACTTGATTTTTTCTTCGATTTTGAGGTTGTCCAAAGGAAACAATTCATTAAAAAATTGATTTTCATTGATCACCTCTCCAATTTCCATCATAGGCGTTTCTGTTAATTGAATGGATTGTTTAACCTCATCATTAACAATTCCTAAACTGAAACTGATTGGGATCATTTTTTCTAATTTCTGATTCTTATTAAGACTTATCATTTCTTCCTCTGCAGCAATAAACCATTTTTCTAATACTAATTGATTATCATCAGATAGAACAGATCTATTACTAACTAGTGCTCTCAATAATGCATAGGTTAGCAATCCATGCTTGTATTGCGGAAGTTCCAAGGCCTTTTGATCTGAACCTGAGGCAGTTATGATTGCAAAACCGGATTTATTTGCGAGTTTATCTAATTCTTTAAGACGTTGTGATTCCCTTTCTACATCGTTTACATTTCGTTCCCCTGAAAAAAAAGCTATATCTAAATTGTTAATCGCAGCTCCCGAATGACATGCATCTAAAATTAATATTCGTTTACCGGCAGGAATTCTATTCATCAAAGACAACATTTCCTTCATTTTAATTCCCTGAAAATTACCACGCGTGGATTCGGTGGTCATTAATAACAATTGATTATTGTCCACAATTTCTCCGTGCCCCGCAAAAAATAAAAGAAAAATATCTTCCGGCTTACTATTACTTTCTATAATCTGGAGTGTTTTTATGATGTTCCCTCTGTCTGGAGTAATTCCGCGTATGTTATTTGTTCCTGTTTTACCTTCTCCATTAATCGTTAGATTATAGAAAAAAACTCTGTTTGTTTCGTCAACATTAAAATAATTTTTAGCCGCCAAATGAAGGACAACCTGCATGTCATTAGCATCTTTAGCGGCGAAGTTCAATTGAAGTGATTCGTCTTTATATTGATCAATACCGATCATAATGGCATGAATGGCTGGCTTTAATTGAATTTCTGATTGATTATTAATAATTTCAACTACCGTACCCCTCGAGGATAAAAAATTATCAGCTGATTTGGCGACGACTTTAATTTGCAAAGATTTACCCATTTCTTTAAAAGGATTTATCTCTCTTTCACTAATATTCAATCTATAAATTCCATTCTCTAAATGCAAATTTTTTGAATCAAAAGTAAGGCGTTGGATTCCATTTATAAAAACTGCCACTTCACCCACTCCTCCATTTCTTGGAATAATTCGATAGCTTAAGGAATCAATAGGTTCGACTAAGGGCGTATATCCACAGATTTGAAAATCTTCAATTTTAGGGATATGTTTAAGCGATTCCACGTTCATATAACGCTGAATTAAATTAGGCACATATAAAAGGTCCTTAACTTGATTTAACTCTATGATCTCTAAATCACACGTAAAATAGAGTTTTTCTATTGCGCCTGAAGTTCCATCAAATCGAAATTTACTATCGTGCACTAACCAATCTCCATTTTTTAAATTCATAAAAGTAAGGGTATCAATTCCGGGAATTGTCAACTTTAATAATCCAGATTTTAAAAATGGATCAACTAAATTAAAATTACCTGATTCATTCTTCAATCGGTTGTAATAATCATAACCTATTTTGGTAATAAGGTTGTTGCTGTCTGAATTTATATCCCAAAGTTTAACTGATCCATCAGATGCAATGAATAATAATTGATTGGAATCTAACTGATTAAACTCAATGCTTTTATTGGATTGAGAAATACAAACTACTTCAGCTCCAACATTATCGAGCTTGTTTAATAATATGCCATCTAGATCCAAAATGTCAATGTCCATTTTATAGCACCATATCTTTGAATTTGGGTATATTATTTTTTTTGTTTTTGTATTTATTTTAAAATCCCAGCTCCCATACTCTTGTTTTGTGTCTGCAATGATTTTTGTTTTTTTTAATCTTAAATCAAACTCCATTAGCTGCCCATTTTCGCAATTAAATAGAATTTTATTTTTGTCAATAACCTCAATATTATTGATACCTTGAGGCATTTTCATTTCCTTTATAATTTTATTTACATTTTTTACAGAAAAAAGTTTACCTTCAGATGTTCCCAAAAGGAAAGTGCCATTAATTTTTTGCGCTACCCATATTAGTCCAACATCTGGTAAATCCAATATATTGATGCCTGCGTTATTTATTTCAATTATTCTATTATAACCGGATGCAATAATTGAATTTTCATTAGTTTCCATTAACGACCATGAATCAATAAGTTGTATAGAATCAAACACTTGATTACTGTTGAAATAATAGAAATATTTATTTGAACAAAATATATATTTATTTGTGTTAGGAATGAATTTGGCACTAGTGATATTATCTATTTTAAAATCAATCTTTATTTTTTTTTCGGATAAATTAAAAACGATTACACCTTTAGAATTCCAAATAATTAATTCTGAAGAGAAGTGATTAACATCCAAGCCAAGTATTGGATTACTACCTATATTGTTTGAATTTATTAATTTACCTGTATTCGCTTCGAAATGACAAACTGATCCATCATTGTACGAAATGAATAAATTATTTCCCTTCTGACAAAAGAAAGTCGCTTTTTTTAATCCTGCTTCAAAGTCTTCTTTTATCTCCATATTTTCATTCATTCTTTTGATCGTTCCATTCCATGAACAGGCAATGATATCCCTATTTTTGATCACTATTCCAACAATCCAATCATCAAATAGTATTGAATTTAGAATTTCATTTTTGTTTTGTATTACAACTGAAAAATCATAAGAACCAGAAATAATTATGGAATCACTAACATAGCCTATTGATGAAATTTTATCACTTATTGAATTGTATGTATGAACAATATTTAAAGATGAATCACATTCTAAAATTTCACCATTTTTAAATCCCAACAAGATATTACCTTCAGTATTCCATGAAAGGGCAGTAATTTGGCTGTTAAAATTCCGTTTTATTTTTTTTGAGCGGTTTAAATCGGAAAATATTAAATTATGTCTGTTTACAATTAAAATCTCTTTTTCAGACTTAAAATATACTTCATTTGCCTTATCCTTAATTAATTCTTTGAGGATAGTTTGTTTCCCTGAAATTTGGAAACGAAAAACTGTGCCATTGTTGTCTATGCAGTACAAACCATGTTTTTCTACATACAATTTGTTTAAATTAACCGAAATTGGATATAAATCAACTTTATCAGAGTAAAAGTTCCAAACTGAAATTAAGGTGTCATTACAAATGGATATTATTGATGAATCATTTAGAAAGGTACTCGAAGTGATTTTCTTTTGGCCATAATTATTACGCTGTATCTCTATCAATTTATCGCTTTCAATGATAATGATATCTGAGTTAAAATCTTCGGTAAGTAAAAGCTTCTTGTTAGGAGAAATATTTAATTTAGTTACGCCACCCAGATGACCTGTTGGAAGTATTATTTTTGGTGATTGTTTTTGGGCATGTACTGCAACACTTGTGAGGAATAGAATTGTGAAAATAATGGTGCTTTTTATCATAGCTGAATTCAACTAATTAGTACAATTTATGAAACAAACGTCAAAAAGACCTTTGGGGGCCTTTTATGCCGTTTGAACGAGCGGTGCAATCTTTGCATTGCACATGAAAAAAAACTACACCCAGCTCAGTTTTGAACAAAGGTATCAAATTGAGGCCCTTCTCCAAACGGGTAGGAGTCAAAAAGAAATCGCCCAACAAATCGGGGTACATCCTTCGACTATCTGCAGGGAATTTCGGCGCAATACGGCTCCAAGAGGCCCCACAACAGGTTGATATAGCGCCAGAAATGCCTAACTCAAGACGACTGAACGCCATTGTAAGTGTCCCTAAAATGCAGACAGTTTAAAAGTAGAGAAATTTCTTTAATTTCAAAAACCATGAAAAAATCACGATTCACCGAAGTTCAAGTCGTACAGGCCCTTCAGAAGCATGAATCCGGTGTAGCCACCGGGGTCATCTGTTGAGAAATGGGCATCGCACCCGCCACCTTTTACAAGTGGAAGGCCAAATACGGGGGGTTGGATATGTTCGATGTACAGAAACCAAAAACCCTGGAAGAGGAGCATTCCCGCCTCAAGAGGATGTACGCTGATCTAGCGATGGATAACCAGCTTTTGAGGGACCTATTCTCAAAAAAAGGCTGGGCCCTGCCACCAAGCGGCAAATAGCCGAAGAATTGGTACGCGATCACAGCGTACCGGTGAGCAGGGCCTGCAAACTAGCTTCCATTCCAAGATCTCAGTATTACTACCAAATGGTATAACTACTCAAAATGAATCAGAAACGCAGAGGAAAGCGACGTTTGCCGGCCCGAGTTCGACAGACCCTTCGGCAAGCCGTAGCCGTCAATCATAGCTGGAGCATGGATTTTATGAGTGATAGCATCACGGGGGACCGCAAATTCCGAACCTTCAACGTCATGGACGATTGTACACGGGTAGCTTTGGCCATTGAGATCGATACTTCACTGTCCTCCAAGCGCATTATAAGGACCATGGAGAGCGTTATCGTTTGGCGAGGCAAGCCTATTGTTATCCGAACCGACAACGGCCCTGAATTCACTTCCAAAGAGTTTGAGTGGTGGTTCAAGGAACACAACATTGAGATTCAATTTATTCAGCCCGGCAGGCCCATGCAGAACGCATATATCGAAAGATTCAACCGCGTGTACCGCGAAGCCATTCTAGACGCCTACCTGTTCACCGATATCCGCGAAGTCAGAGCCCTCACCGAAGAATGGATCGAAGAATACAAAGAACGAAGACCCCATGAAGCACTACAGAACCGAACACCCTCCGAATGGAAACAACAAATTCAACCTTAACTTAACACTTTAAACCTGTCTGGAAAAAGGGTCACTTACATTTGGCTATGCCCGTCATACTCTCGCGCTCCTTGATCCCCCCTTTGAGAACTTGGGCCTTGGGTTTGGCGGCGAATTTCCTACTCGTGGTTTTCGTGTTTCAAGATCGAACTTAACCACTGACGGCGTTTTTGGGGAGCAATACAAGTAAAATTCTACCCATTAATTCGCGCAAAAACATCAATATTTCGGTAAAAAAATCACAGAATGAACTAGTAAATGTAAAATTTACTTTTAAGACCTAATCATCGCCTTGTATAAATTTTGCGTTCTTAAAGGCCGAGTAAACTAAAAACCCAGAAACAACCCATGACCCCCAACCACTAATGTAAAAGAAAAAAAATATTGCGGCCAAAATTAAAAAACCAAAACAACCAAAATCAAACATTTCGTCAGTAGACATCTTTTTTGAAGAATTATCTTTCATACGATGTCAATCAAGTCGAATAAATAATTTTTGATTATATGTTATTTACAAGGGTAATTTTTTACTACATCCTCAAATTCCGCATATTTTATCAAAAGCAACAAATACATTTCCGGGCAGTCGTCCCATTTGCATTGGGTATCATTCATGATTTTATTAATTCTATACGCAATGGATCCGACTTCATATAGTGTAGATTTACCATAATAGCATTTTTTTTGGGCAACAATAGCGGCATCACATAAGCTAATTAAATTTTGCGCATCATTACGACAGGGAGTGCATGGTCCGCCCGCTGTGCCTCGAGTGACTTCAATTTGAGGCAAAAGCTGATCATATACGCGCTTGTTGATCTTCTCAAACTCTTTACCCAATGACTCAGCCGATAGCGTATCATTCGCCGAATTTTGAGCACTTACAATTGAAACAGAAAGAAGACTAAACAAAATAGTAAAAATAAATTTCATGGGTCGATTTTTAGGAGTTGAATTGGTTTGAACGGTTTACTGTTAATAAAATGAAGAATGTTTATAGCTAGCTTCTATTTGGAAATCCCAAATTGATGTCAAACTTGACCCCACATTTTGGACATTGAGGACGATCGAATTTTTCGCCGAATTTTTTTCCTGTCATTAAGCCAAGAATTCCACCTCCTACAACACCAACAACCAATCCCATTGGTCCCAGAATAGCACCTGCTTTGGTTCCCATAGCTGCGCCGGCCAAAGCCCCACCAATTCCAACTTTAGTTCCTAACGTTGCCCCAGCTGCGGCACCTACAAGCCCAAGGGCCTTTTTCCCGCTTTCATCAACAAAATGAACAAATCCTTCAGAACACGAAGTATTGGGGCAAACTAACCAAATCTTTTCTTTAACAGATGCCATTAATTTCTATTTTGTAATTTATTAGTGAAATGAGCGTGTTTTTTTCTGTAAAAAGAAAGTCTATTGGCTATTTCTAAGGAAACATAAAGCGCAAACGCATTTAAAAGCGTGATTGTCAAAAAGTACTTATCAAATTTAAAACCAGCTGACCAATAATGAACAATTGGGATAACGATTAGCAAAATATTTGCTATTAAAAAACCAATATTTAGAATATTTAGTATTTCTATTTGAATTTTTAGCGTTTTGAGTTGTTTTTCTGTCATTATGTATTGATAATCTGGGAATTCCTCATAAAAATAAATTGCAAGTTTCAATATTGACTCGTTCCAATACCTTGTATTTGACCATGGTCAAATATATAGCCAATTATATACCCTCCTCCTTCTCTTCCTACCCCCTGGGTCAATCCCCTGGGGTTTCCCAATTTCCCCCAAGTCCTGCTATTTCCTCCATAACCCCGCCCCCTCCCAGCCCAAAATCCACGCCTCGGAAAACCCCTCAAAAGGCCCTCCAGATGGGGCAATGACTGGGCCTTGATGGGTGTCCTGGGAAGATCGTGTTGTGCACTTTCGGTGGCACCGACGCAAAACCGAAATGTAAATGCTTGATAGACAAACGATTGCGGAAGCGATTTGGTGGTGATGGACGGAATCGAACCGCCGACACAAGGATTTTCAGTCCTTTGCTCTACCAACTGAGCTACATCACCCCTCTTTTTATCGCTATTTCCTTGGCCTGGCCGCAACGGCGGGCTACCAAAGGCTTGCAAAACTAATCCAGCGAGGATAAATTTCAATATTGCTGAACATTTTTGGGAAATTGGGGGTTTTGTGGTCAAATTTGAATCCACAATGGGTTTTCAATTGCTCCAATCTTTGCTCTTCGTCGCGGTCCTCGTCACAGGGCTTTACCCCTTTGTAAGGCGAATTCAGCGAATTAGGGCCAATATCTTCCGAGGCCGGGGGGCTCCTGCCACCGACCGACCCGCCCTGCGCTGGCGCCAAATGGCCCGCGTTGCCCTGGGTCAGTCCAAAATGGGCAGTCGCCCGGTCGCGGCCTTTTTCCATGTTTTGATCTATGTGGGCTTTGTGCTCATCA
>Ga0315899_10007495_pt1 | contig 11718 bp, 12 predicted proteins | sample LakEriMetagenome_2_FD_203518 | JGI IMG/M metagenome (GOLD analysis project Ga0315899, IMG submission 203518) | Freshwater fungal communities from buoy surface, Lake Erie, Ohio, United States - Buoy 4 MA112 | ecosystem: Environmental > Aquatic > Freshwater > Lake | place: USA: Lake Erie, Ohio... | reverse complement strand
TATAATTATAGCTAATTGGGTTAAATTATCTAGAAATATAGTGAAGAGTTATATGATTTTTTTATAAATTTCTACAGTCTGGGTGGCGCATTTTTGCCAGCTAAATTGTTTGGCTCTTGCTTGACCTTTTTGGCTCAATGTTTGCCTCAGGGTGGAATCATTAATAAGGTTGAGTAGGGCTTGGCTGAGTTGGTCTTGATCGGTGGGATTTATCATGATGCCGGCATCGCCAACGACTTCGGGGAGAGAACTGGTGTTGGAGGTAATCACGGGAACGCCGCACTGCATGGCTTCGAGGGGGGGCAGGCCAAAGCCTTCATATAGGGACGGATAGACAAAGGCTAGGGCACCGCTATAAATAGCACTCAGATCTTGATCGGGAATGTAACCAGTTATAATAACTCGTTTTCTAAGAAGAGGGTGGCGATCGATAATTTGAAAAAGATCATTATTTTTCCATCCACTAACACCAACGAGAACAAAATTAACATCTAAGGTCGGATATTGTTCTAGGAGTTGGGCATAGCTTCGGAGGAGGCATGATAGGTTTTTGCGGGGTTCGAGGGTGCAAAGGCTTAAGAAATAGGGTATAGGGGGAATGTGGTACTGAGCTAGTTTTTGGTTAATGGTGGCTAAGTCGGTGACGGGATAGAAGTTATCGCTGGCGGCTAGGGGGGTAACGAAGACTCTTTCGGGATTCATTCCTGTATAGTTACAGAAGTCTTGTTTGGTATGTTCTGATATACAAATAATCCAGTCTTTTTTGATGTCAATACTCTCTAAAATATTGATTCCTCTTTGCAATACTTTAGGGGTGACAAATTCTGGGAAAAATTGGGGAATTAGATCATAAATTGTTAAAATTCTTTGGATTTTATTGGGTAAAATGGGAAGAGAAAAATAAGTAGAGTGATATAAAGAATATTCGAGGGAAGATAAGTTTAGTGTTATCAGAGATTGATCCAAAATTTCACTAAGAATTTTGATTCCTTGCGCTGTTTTGTAAATAAAAGGGTTTGTTCCAGCGTTGCTTTGCAGTATAGAACGATGTTGATTTACTAATTTTTTATATAAAGTTTTAATAGGAAAATTAGAGGGGTAAGGAGAAGAAATAGAGATATCTTTATCAAGGCTTTTTAAATAAATTTCTACTGCTAGATGATCCCAATAGCTACTATCTTTATTTAGGGCAATTACATCAAAACTAATTTGCTGAATTTTAAGTAGTTCTAACAGAAGAGATTCTACCATTCGGTATATTCCTGTTCGTGCTTTAGGATTGGCATGGCCTTGTCCTAAAATAGAAATATCATAGGCAACTTTTAGCATGATTTATTTACTATCAATGATTTTTTTGTAAATTTCTACGGTTTGATCGGCACATTTTTTCCAGCTAAATTGTTTAGCTCGTTCTAATCCTTTTTGTTTTAGATTTTCTCTTAGAGATTCATCTGTTAGAATATTGAGCATTGCTTGACAAAGTTGATCTTTATCTTTTGGGTCAATTAGGATGCCAGCATCACCAACTACTTCAGGAAGTGAACTTGTATTTGAAGAAATCACAGGAACGCCACACTGCATTGCTTCTAAGGGAGGTAAGCCAAAACCTTCATAAAAGGAAGGGTACACAAAACAGCTTGCTCCACTGTAAATAGCACTCAAGTCACTATCTTGAATATATCCTGTAAAAATTATTTTATCTAATAATTGAGGTTGTTTTGCAGCCGTGCGAAAAATATCGTCAAATAACCACCCCTTAGAACCAACTAAAACTAAATAAGTATCTGTAATAGCATTCTCAAGAATGAGCTTATAGAAACAGTTAATGAGAGTAACATTATTTTTTCTTGGCTCCAGAGTGGATAAGCCTAAAATATATTTACTTGAAGGTATTTTATAACGTTGGCAAGTCGCTTCTATTTTTGCAGTATCCAATTCCTGATAGAATTTTTCGCTAGATGCTAAAGGGGTTACAAATACTCTTTCTTCAGGCATTTTTGAAAAGTCGCAAAAATCTTTTTTTGTTGATTCAGAAATAGCTAATACCCAATCTTGATTAATATCAATACTTCTGAGAATTTTTAAAAATATATTCTCAAATCCTTTATTAAAGTATTGTGGCATTAACAGAGGTATCATATCATAAATAGTTATAATCCTTGCTTTTGTTCTTATTTTAGATTGTGCAGGTAATTGATGAAAAAATGAGTGGTAAATGTCAAACGGTTCGTTAATCGTTGATGCCTGAGATAAAGATTCTAAAAAGTTTAAGAAAATTGTTTGACTTTTTCTTTTTGCCTTGTTAAAAATATCTCTGGACTCATTTTGATGAATATTATTTAAAGTCTTTGCATACAGCTCAACAGGTTGTATTTGTCGATAATAGGCATCAATAAATTTATCTGACCATTCTATTTTTTCATTGGCCAGATATTGTTTTAAGAATACAGAATTATAGAAGTTGGTATAGCAGGTAAGTTGAAATTCGATTTCAGGATAAAGCGAGATTTTCTCAAGGATACTTTCTGTATAACGAAAAATACCTGCTCGATTTTTTGACCCAATAGAGCCTAATCCCAAGTTAGATACTTCATATAATATTTTCATTCTTTTTTGAGAATAATAAAATGGTCTACAAAACTCCAAAATATGTATATAAAGATAATGAGCTAATAGTCTTAGCTATTTATTAAAAAATCAACTAACTAATTAGACTTGTTGATCACTTATATTATGTTATTTTGGAATGATTTTGTAAGCTGATTAGGATAGTCTTACGGTTTTTCTTCCTCAATGATAAGGTATCATATAAAACTTTCATACGTCAAATATTTTATTGACATAAAAATACATTTAAGTCAAAAAATATCAATTGCATCTGTTTCAAAAAGTTCTTCAATGTGAAGATTAGTCGAAATAGCTTCCAGTCTGGTGATGGGAAAATTGTTCATATAATCGATTGCTTGTTCCGTAGTATCAAAATTTAAGTGACAATCAGCATAAGCGGGTGGTCTTATGCCAAAATCATAACCCAAAAAGAGAAAAGCTTTTTGAATGAGTTTATTTTTTGACAAAATAATTACAATCTTATTCCATCCCGATATAGGTTTTAAAAGATTCTTAAATATTTTTTTTATGATTTTTTCCACAGAACTGGCACTAATATTTTTTATTGTATTATTTTCTTGATAGAAAGATATTATTTTCTTCATTTCTAATCGGTTTTCAAAATTGACAATTTCGTTAATTTCATTGGACAAATAACTTAAATAACTATTCATATTAATGTCAGGAAATTTATCACTTCCTGTTTCTTTTTTGACAAAACAATATTCATGAAAAATTGCATTTCCAACAGTTTTTAAACACGGGATTGGAGCAGATGAACAAGGTTCTAATTGCCCAAGATTAGCTATGAAATCATCTAAATCTTGAGACTTTACCCCTTTTGACAAACTTGCTCCGTTACTTCTAGAGAGAGCATAATGTACGATAGGGGCTTTATCAAAATAAAGTACTGATTCAACCACCTCTAAACTTCTATAACAAAAATTATAATCTGGAGAAATCGAACTAAATATATTTTGATATTTGCTAAGAATCTGATTTAAGATATTACGAGGAGTTACACTATTTAACATTTTGGGTAATGGGTGCAAAATAGATTGAGATGAAAGGTACAATAATCTAGTTGATTTCACCCGATAAATTTTGCCAGTCCAGTTCATATGCTCTAATTTAATGGGCTTTGTATCGTCCTTAATTCTATCATGATGGTAAAAGATTATATCGCTAGAATATCGCTTAATAATATTAATTACTTCTTTTAATTGATCTGCTTTAAAAAGCATTCTGTCTGTTAAATATAAAAAATGGTTGGCATTGTATTTTTCTAAAGCCTGATTTATTGCCCAGTCCCAATGCTTAGTCATACATAAAGGTTTAGTAGGCTTAATATAATTGAGCCGTTCATCATTATTTTCTTGGCAAAATTGGAACAAAGTCTCAACCTCATTGAGATCGGTAGAATTATCTGAAACTAAAATCTTAATATCTCCACAGTTTGGTTGATTGAGAACCGATAGAATTGCATTGATCGCCAAGCTCGCTCGATTTCTAGTGGGAATTACTACCATTAAACCTTTATAGCTATTAGACATATTGTTTATCAATCGAAATTAGAAATATTTGCTTAAGTATAGCAATAGAAGATTTGATTTGATCATGGATGGCTGCATAATGGAGAATTGAAAACTTGTTTTTTCTAATTATCTCTTTTCTTTCTATAGCCTTAATAAAAACATCTGTTGATATCAGCCAAAATTAATTGATGCGTTTCAAGTAACCGTCTGGCGCAACAGTAATTAATAGTTTATATTGGATACTTTTATCAATTTCAAATTCTGGATGAGTTTTGAGGTATTTCCATACGGCAGTTTTAGGATTATTTCCCACCCCCCAAGGGAGATCGCCGCAGTGAAAAGGAATTAAAGGGAAAGCTCACTATGAGAACCAAGTCTAACAAGGGTGAGAGTATCATCAGTGATTTTGTAGATTAACACCAAGTCTGGTTTAAGGTGGCAATCTCTGTAATCTGACCAGTTGCCAATCAAGGCATGATCTTTATAATGAGACGGTAACGGAGTATCTGATATTAGAAGTATGATTACCCTTGACAACAAGTCGTCTAATATCACTCGATGTTTGCCGCGAGCCTCTCTTTTATAATCTCGCTTGAACTGCTTTGTTCGGTTAATCGTCCGCATGAAGATCGCCCATAAGTTCTTGCAAGTTGGAGAAAGACTTAACTTGTCCAGATTCAGCAGCCTTTAGTGCAGAAATCGTTTCGGCATTGGGAACCAGCAAATCAAACGGCAATGATTGTTCTTTTGCCACCCTAGTCATTAACAAACGAAAAGCATCGGAAGGAGTTAGTCCGATCGCGGCAAGAACTGCGGTTGCTTCTTCCTTAATTTTGCTATTAATACGGGCGCGAACAGTCGCATCGTTAACCATAGTTTTCGGCGAAGTATCTCTTGGGCTACATTGTAGCTTAGTCCTAGTGGATTCGCTTTAAATAGCCATCAGGGGCAACAGTAATTAACAATTTGTGCTGAATGGTCTTGTCGATCTCAAATTCTGGATGAGTTTTGAGATATTCCCAGACAGCAGTTTTAGGATTATTTCCTACCCCCCAAGGGCGATCGCTAAACATCTCAGCAGGTAAGTCCTCAATTATGGTGTCAAAGACAACACAATAGCTCCCCACAGAGGTTAGCGGTGCATAGGCTTCTAGCTCGGCAAGTACATGATCATGGGTATGATTACTATCGAGGCAAACCAAGATTTTTTGTTTTCCTTGCGCTTTTGCTTTTACCTGCTCAATAATTTCAGGGCTAAGACTAGATCCCTCAATCATAGAAATACGTTTAAACATAGGATGGGCTTCGATTGCTTCTCGGTTATGTTGACGAACATCTATATCTATTCCTAATACTTCAGCATTCTGTCTTCCTCCACAAATAGCATTTAATTCTAATATAGAAGCATAAAAAATCAACGATCCACCATGAGCAATACCCGTTTCAATAATTAGATCAGGTTGAATAGACCAAATTAATTCCTGCATTGCAATTATATCTTGTGGATACTGAATAATCGGTCGTCCCAACCACTCAAAATGATATGAATACTTACGCAAATTAGCTTTATTAAGCCACTCAGTTGTTGCATTATTAAGAATAATATCTTCTCCTTGGAATAAGATTTCTTCTTCACACTCTTGCCTAAATTTTTTATACGGGTTCATTTTATTTTCCTCGTGATTTCTACTCTGATTTCATACTCATCACCATCATCTTCAAACCAGCAAGCAGGATGACCACGAAAAGTTCTTGCACGTAAAAGATTCAGTAAATCTCTGGCGATATAAGTATCATCAAGATTAATATAACTTACTTCATTAATTTCACTTGAAAGATGAAAACTACCATCATTCAAATTTTGTTTTTGTCGTGTAATATTTAAAGTCCGTATGGCAGGATAGGTTTCTTTAAAAAGATTTACCATTTCACACCTCGCTTTATTGTATAACGATTCACCATTATCTTCCCAATTATAAGGAATAATAGCTTGTGCTACTATGTCGCCATTATCAATGCCCTCTTCAACAAAATGAAGACTAACTCCAAACTTAGTTCGTTCTACTAATGCCCAGAAATTATAATTCTTACCACGATTATGAGGTAAAAAACTTGGGTGTGTATTAATGAAACCATATTTTGGGAGATTAATTAATGGTTGTTTAATAATTTTTGGCCACCAGACTAAAAAGCCCAGGTCTAATTCAATATTTGATTCTTTGATAAATGAATATATTTGATTTGTTGACTTAAAAATAAGATGCTCAATACCATGTTGTTTAACTAAATTTGAAATTTCATTTTGAGCAGTTGTGACAACCAGAGAAATGTCTTCTTGGTACTCAGTTAACAACCATTGAGTGATTGCAAATCCTACCTCATCATCTGCCATCAATAAAATTTTCATTTTTACTCTTCTCCTATCTTTACGAAGTTTCGTAAAACATTAATTACTTGATTCTGTTCAATCAATGACATATCGTGAAAGCTTGGAATATTAATACTGCGGGTTGGAATATCAAAAGAATGGTAATTGTTAAGGATAGAGTCAAACATCGGCAAACTAGATAACGGATGGAAAAAGACTCGTGCATCAATATTTTCTTCTTTAAAAATTTCTTGTAACTGATCGCGAGTAATTCCCGTTTCCTTGGCAAAAACGACCGTCGGCATCCAAGCTCCGTTTACCGTTCCTTCGGGTTCAGGGTTCATTGAAATACCAGACAAAGATTCCAAATTATCTCGATAATACTTCAAAATCTCTTTCTTACGCCTAATTAATTCATCAATTCTTTCCATTTGAGCGCAACCGATCGCCGCCTGGATATTAGACATTTTATATTTAAAACCAACCATGTCAGGCCAAAACTGTTTAGTTTGCTTTTGGGAACGTCCGTGATTAGAAAGCATTAAAACCGTTTCATATAATTGAGGATCATTAGTCACAAACATCCCCCCCTCCCCAGTCGTGAGAGTTTTAGTGCCATGAAAAGAAAAACTGCCAAATTTGCCCATACTGCCAGCACGCTTACCATAATAAACCGAACCGATCGCCTCCGCCGCATCCTCAATCACTGGAATATCATACTTCTGACCAATAGCAAGCAGCCGATCCATCTCGCATAAATTTCCATATAAATGAACCGCAACAATTGCCTTAGTTCGTGATGTAATAGCCGCCTCAGCCAAATCAGGATTAATACACCAACTATCGGGCAATATATCCACAAAAACAGGTTTAGCTCCCAAGTGAACTATGGGCGCGGCCGTCGCAATCCAGTTTGTATCAGCCAAAATTACTTCATCGCCGTCACCAATCTCCAAGGCCGCCATTCCCATGTGCAACGCCCCCGTACAGCTTGAAGTCGCGATCGCATAATTCACCCCAAGATGAGTTTTAAATGCTTCCTCAAAACGATTGATATACTCATAACAGCGATCGCCCCAACCATTGCGAGCGGCATCAGTAGCATACTCAACTTCTAGTTCAGTAATTGATGGTTTCGTGTAATAAATTCGAGGTTTCATTTTGATACCATCTTAATCAAGTCAATAGAAAGAATAGCTTAAATCTTTTTCCGAAATAATAGGCTGACTAACTTTAGGCCATTTAATCGCAAACAACGGATCATCCCATCGGATTCCCTTTGCCAATTCTGGATAATAAAAATCAGACATTTGATAAAATACTTCAGTGTTATCTTCTAACGTTAAAAAACCGTGAGCAAAACCTTCAGGAATATATAACATATTATATTTCTCCGAACGCAACTCCACCGCAAAGCATGATTTAAATGTAGAAGAATCGGGACGAATATCAACAATTACATCATAGATTGATCCCCTAGTACACCTAACGAGTTTAACCTCCTCATGCGGTTGTGATTGATAGTGCATTCCTCGTAAAGTTCCTTTTTTGAGATTAAAAGAAATATTACACTGCACTAAATTAGGATTTAATCCCTGCTCAAGAAATTCTCGTTGACACCAGGAACGGGCAAAAAAACCACGATCATCAAAAATCGGCTCAGTTTCAATCAGATAAGCTCCTTTTAAATCAGTCTCTAAAATTTTCATTCCAAAACCTCCACAACTGGAATTGGAACAACAAATTTGCCACCCCATTCACGAATATAAGAAAGCTGTGAGCTAATCTCATCCTTGAGATTCCAAGGCAAAATCAGAATATAATCGGGTTTTATTTCAGCGATCTTATCGGGATGATAGATAGGAATATGGGTTCCTGGTAAAAACAATCCTTGCTTATGGGGACTGCGATCGCAGGTATAGTCAAGAAAATCTGTCCCAATACCACAATAATTGAGTAAAGTATTCCCCTTAGCAGGCGCACCATAACCAACAATCGTTTTTCTTGTGTTTTTGATTTCAATTAAAAAACTTAACAATTGACGCTTAGTTGACATGACTTGATCACTGAATTGTGAATAGGTTTCAAGTTTATCTAGTCCTGCCTTTTGCTCCTTGTCTTTTAATAGAGAAACGCGATCGCTAATGGCCAGTTTTTGATTATCATTATTTTTCCCATAGATACGTAACGAACCGCCATGAGTCGCTAATTCTTCCACATCAAATAAAGTTAAGCCATGATGAGCAAAGATTTTTTCGACTGTTGTAAAAGAGAAATAGGAAAAATGTTCATGATAAATCGTATCAAACTGATGCTGATGAATTAATTGCAATAAATGAGGAAACTCCATTGTGACGATCCCTTCAGATTTTAAAATTATTTTCATTCCTGCAACAAAATCATTAAGATCAGGAACATGAGCTAATACGTTATTTCCTAATAATAAATCTGCTTTTTTATTTTGAATTACTAACTCTTGAGCCGTTTCAATACCAAAAAATTTAACGAGGGTAGGTATGCCTTTTGCTTCAGCAACTTGAGCAACATTTGCGGCTGGCTCAATCCCTAAAATAGGAATATTTTGTTGTTGAAAAAATTGTAAAAGATAACCATCGTTACTAGCAATTTCGATAACTTGGCTAGATTCATCCAATCCGAATCTATCTATCATTAAGCCCGTATAATTTTGAGCATGATTTAACCAACTTTCAGAATAAGAAGAAAAATAAGCATAATCACTAAAGATATGATTAGGTGATTCAAACGTATTTAATTGAACCAAAAAACAATGTTCACAAGTATAGACATGAAGAGGATAAAATTTCTCAGCCTTATTTAAATGATCCTGATTTACAAAAGCATTCGATAAAGGAGACATCCCCAAGTCAACAAAAGTATGCTCTAAGCTATTTTCACAAAAACGGCATCTATTTTTTAACATAAATTACCAATTTCCATAAATTTTTGAATTTGAATTTGGCTGATCTCTTTCATATCAAAATCTGCTTGCCAAGCATTCGTCCAGTCCACAATCCAAACTAAAGCAGTATTTAAATCTAAAATCGGTTTCCATCCCAGTTTTAGATGAGCTTTAGAACAATCTAATTTTAAAAAACTTGCTTCATGGGGTTGGCGATCGCTATCTTGTTGCCAACTAACTTCTTTTCCCCAAACACTTTTGAGTTGTTCAATTAACCAGGCAACAGATTGAATTCCCGACTCATCAGGCCCAAAATTCCAAGCTCCATCATAAACAGAACCATCTTCAAACATTTTCTCAGCTAAGGTTAAATAACCATTCAATGGTTCCAATACATATTGCCAAGGACGGGTTGCATGGGCATTTCTAATCAGCACCTCTTTGTCCTGTAGCCACGAATTAATAATATCTGGTATCAGTCTATCGGTTGCCCAATCTCCACCACCAATGACATTGCCTGCCCTGGCAGTCGCGATCGCCAGACCATGTTGTTCATAATCAGCAGAATGAAAAAAAGAATTACGATAGGCGGCTGTTATTAATTCCGCACATCCTTTACTACTGCTATAGGGATCGTAGCCTCCCATCGCATCGTTTTCCCGATAGCCCCAAACCCATTCCTTATTTTCATAACATTTATCAGAGGTCACATTGATCAAAGCTTTGACTGTTTTTGCTTTACGAACAGCCTCCAGGAGGTTAATTGTCCCCATAATATTAGTTTCATAGGTTTCTACAGGATTTAGATATGATTGACGGACTAATGGCTGGGCCGCCATGTGAATAATAATTTCAGGCTGACAATCAATTACGGTTTTTTCCAATTGCTTTAAATTTCTGATATCCCCCATGACTGATCCCATCTTGTCTGCCACCCTGGCCAATTTAAATAACGCTGGTTGGGTCGGTAATCCTAGGGAATAACCGAAAACATCAGCTTCCAAAAGCTGTAACCAAAGAGACAACCAACTTCCCTTAAACCCAGTGTGTCCTGTTATTAAAACTCTCTTTTTATGCCAGAATTCTGGATTCATTGCCACACCTTCCAGGGAGCATTGCCAGACTCCCATAAACTTTGCAAATAATTTTTATCTCTAAGAGTATCCATTGGATGCCAAAAACCTTCATGATGAAAAGCCGAGAGTTGATTTTTGTCTGCTATCAGAGGTAAGCATGTTGCTTCCCAGCTATTATTACCCTCTGCGATAAGATTGAATATACTTGGTTCTAGTACAAAATATCCACCATTAATCCAAGCATTGTCTCCTTGAGGTTTTTCTTGAAAGCTTACTACCTTCCCTTGATTATCAATATTCACCGCCCCATAGCGTCCTGGGGGAAGCACCGCCGTTAATGTCGCTATCAAACCTTGCTGACGATGAAAATCAATCAAATCTTTAATATTGATTGAGCTTACTCCATCGCCATAGGTAAAACAAAAAGTTTCGTTTCCAACATAATCCCTAACCCTTTTTAACCGCTCTCCAGTCAAAGAATCTTCTCCTGTATCAAGTAGGGTTACCCGCCACGGTTCGGCATGTTTGCGGTGAACCTCCATGGCGTTGTTTCGCATATCAAATGTTACATCAGATGTATGGAGAAAATAATTTGCAAAATATTCTTTAATCACATAGCCTTTATAACCACAACAAACAATGAATTCATTGATCCCATATTGTGAATAAATTTTCATAATATGCCAGAGAATTGGGCGATCGCCAATCCGAATCATCGGCTTAGGAACCAAATGGGTTTCCTCACTTAACCTGGTGCCTAAACCACCTGCAAGAATAACTACTTTCATGCAGCAACCACCTCTTTATTCGTGACAATTCTCCATTGTAAAGTTGGTCTAATAACTCCAGGAACAGGGCCCACATAACCATACTGTCTAGTAGCAACAGTTGCTTCTAATGAATCCTTTACATTAAAGCAAAGGGCATTTTGTTCATAAAAGTGAACTGTCACTCCAGAGCCAAAAGAAGAAATTGCCAGGCCAACAAAATAAGTTCCATCATTTAGGAAATTATCCGGAATATAGCATTCAGCAACATAGTCCCCTTCTAATTGAATTTCTTCCATTTCGGGTGGTGAAGAAACAAAAACACAAACCCCGTCAGATTTATAAATATGAAAATTAGGTATGAATTTAATTTTATTGTGATTTAACACCCTGTAATGCATACAAATCTTAAATGATTGCTCTATAGGGACTTCCGTCAAAATAT
>Ga0315899_10007494_pt1 | contig 11719 bp, 6 predicted proteins | sample LakEriMetagenome_2_FD_203518 | JGI IMG/M metagenome (GOLD analysis project Ga0315899, IMG submission 203518) | Freshwater fungal communities from buoy surface, Lake Erie, Ohio, United States - Buoy 4 MA112 | ecosystem: Environmental > Aquatic > Freshwater > Lake | place: USA: Lake Erie, Ohio... | reverse complement strand
TACTGCAGCACTTCCAATAATATGCCCTGCATCGGTAAATAATAATTCTACTGAATTAGAAATTTTTGTGGGCTGATTATATTCAACAATAGTTAAAAGTGGCAGTACTATATTTACATCATCCATATCATACAAGGGCTCAATAGGAGGTAGGCCCTGTCTAGCTCTTCGCTTATTGCCATATTTAGCATCGTCTCTTTGAATCATGGCAGAGTCTTCCAATAAAATTTCAGTGAGAGCCTTGGTGGCTGGGGTACAATAAATATTTCCTTTGAAACCTTCTTTGGCTAATTTAGGAAGTAAACCAGAATGGTCGATATGGGCGTGAGATAAAATAACAAAATTTACTTTACTGGCATCAAAACCAAAACTTGCATTCAGTGAATCGGTGTCGCGACCCATTCCTTGGAACAATCCGCAGTCAAGTAAAAAATTTTCGCCATTATCTAACTGCACTAAATGCTTAGAACCTGTAACGGTACGCGCAGCACCATGAAAGCTTATTTTCATTCTATAAATTTGTACTACTAAGTTAACTTAAATAGCAATGGCAGCTACTAAATAATCGGCAATGAGTATAAGTATACAACTTACTACCACCGACTGCGTGCCTGCTTTACCAATTTCTAATGCTCCCCCTTTTACATTGTAACCAAAATAACAAGGCACAGTACTTATGATAAAAGAGAAAATAAACGATTTATAAAAGGCAATCGTAACATAATTGGTTTCAAAACCTTTTCTAATACCCATGATAAAAATTTCTGGAGCAACTGAACCAGTAAGACCACCTACAAAATAGCCACCCCAAACACCAATAACAGCAGACACTCCTACAAGTAGGGGCACAATGGTGAAGCAGGCTAGTATTTTGGGAAGTATTAAATAGTTCTTGGTATTGATACCCATAATTTCAAGCGCGTCTATTTGCTCGCTAATGCGCATATTGCCTAATTCACTTGCAATCTTTGAGCCTACCACACCTGCTAAAACAATACTTAAAAAAGAAGGTGCAAACTCAAGTAGCATACTATCTCTCACCACAATACCCACAGTCGTAATAGGAATTAAGGGATTCACAAACTGCGCTGCCGTTTGTACTGTAATAACTGCACCTAAAAAAAAGGAGATAATAATAACAATGGGTAAGGATCCAAAACCAATGTCCATACATTGTTTGATATACTCATTCCAAAACATTTTTTTGTTTTCAGTTTTTGTAAACATTCCCTTTAACATTAAAAGGAAGTAGCCAAAATGAGTAAAAATATTCATGCCACAAAAATAACCTATTTCTTTCTCTTTTTCATACGCTTCCACCAACTTACTCTTTGCACTTCTAAATTAGTGTCTACCCTGGTTTTTAACTGAGCATCTACCACAGCTACTGTGGCCATATTTATGATATTTCTCACCCCGGAGCCTAATTGTAATACATTCACGGGTTTCTTTAAACCAAGTAAGATGGGACCAATAATATCCACCCCGCCTACTTCTTTTAATAAATGATAAGCAATATTTCCAGAAGTTAAATTAGGGAAGATGAGTACATTCACTTGCGCATCTACTAAATCGCTGAATGGATAATTTTCTTTTAAAATCTCTTTATTAAATGCCATCATCCCTTGCATTTCTCCATCCACTATTAAAGAAGGATTTTTTTGCTTAATAATTCTAGTGGCTTCTGCAACCATTTGCGCTTCAGGTGTATCGCTACTTCCAAAGTTGGAATAACTTAACATAGCAATTCTTGGCTCCATATTAAAATTGCGTACTTCTTTAGCCACCAGTAATGCAATGTCTGCAAGTTCTTCCGCATTCGGATTAATATTCACTGTAGTATCCGCTAAAAACAAAGGACCTTTTTTAGTCAATAATAAATACATACCTGCAATCTTCTTCACGCCTTCTTCTGTACCTATGATATGAAGTGCTGGTTTAATGCCATCGGTATAATTTCTTGTAAGACCAGATAACATTGCATCTGCCTCTCCGGTTTCCACCATCATGGCACCAAAATAGTTTTGCGTGCGCATTAATTTTAAGCTCTCGTATTTATTAATACCCTTGCGTTGTCTTTTTTGAAATAAGATAGATCCAAAAAATTCTCTTTTCTCTTCCATCTCATCGCTTCTTACATCTATAATAGGTAAATCACTAATGTCTATATTATTGGCTTCCGCTATATTTTTTATTCTGGTTTCATTTCCTAATAAAATGGGGTATGCAATACCATCGTCGTATACAATGCTAGCTGCTTTTAATATTTTTACATTTTCTGCATCAGCAAACACTAAACGCTTAGGATCGCGACGTGCTTTATTACTAATTAAACGCATTAATTGATTGTCTAAACCTAAACGCTTGTTTAATTGTAATTCATATTCCTCCCAATTTAAAATAGGTTGTTGCGCTACACCCGATGCTACTGCTGCTTTTGCCACAGCTGGAGCTAGTGTACTTAATAACCTTGGGTCTAATGGTTTAGGAATAATATACTCAGGACCAAAACATAAGTTCTGTTGATTATACGCCATATTCACTGCATCAGGCACAGCCGATTTTGCTAACTCTGCCAGTGCATTCACCGCCGCTAACTTCATGGCTTCGTTGATTGACTTTGCACGCACATCCAAGGCACCTCTAAATATATAAGGGAAACCTAAAACATTATTCACCTGATTCGGAAAATCGGAACGGCCCGTAGCCATGATAATATCTTTTCTAGCTGAAGTAGCTGCATCATAATCAATCTCTGGATCGGGATTGGCTAATGCAAATACAATTGGATTCTTTGGCATAGAAGCCACCATTTCTTTACTTATAATATTCCCTACACTTAATCCTAAAAACACATCGGCTGTTTTAAAGGCCTGCACTAAAGTCATATTCTCTGCTTTAATCGCAAAGGGTTTTCTATCTTCTCCTAAATCGGTTCTGCCTGTATGAAGTACACCATCTTTATCAAACAAAATAAAGTTTTCATACCTCGCCCCTAAGGCAACATATAATTTTATACAAGCCATAGCTGCAGCACCCGCACCACTCACTACAAACTTAGCTTTCTCAATTTTTTTCTTTTGTAATTCTAATGCATTTAATAAAGCAGCACTACTAATAATGGCTGTTCCATGTTGGTCATCGTGCATTACCGGAATGGACATGGACTCTTTTAATTTTTGCTCTATATAAAAACACTCCGGCGCTTTTATATCTTCTAAATTAATACCACCAAATGTGGGCTCTAAAGATTTTACAATCTCTACAAATTTATCTGGATCGGTTTCGTTAATCTCAATATCAAATACATCAATGTCTGCGAAAATTTTAAATAGTACGGCCTTTCCTTCCATTACTGGTTTACTCGCTAAGGGCCCAATATTGCCTAAACCTAAAACGGCTGTTCCATTGGTAATGACACCTACTAAATTTCCTTTAGCTGTATACTTAAATACATCAGATGGATTGTTTTTTATTTCTGTACATGGAATGGCTACCCCAGGGCTATAAGCAAGAGATAAGTCTTTCTGGGTTTTAGCTTCCTTGGTAGGAACGACTTCAATTTTACCTGGTCTGCCGTTGGCATGGTATTCTAAAGCCTGTTCTTTTCTTAGATTTTCTTTATTCGACATGTAATAAATTTATAACGAATGTTAGTTTTCGAGTTTTACAAAGCTACTGAATATATACAAAACGAGGTTTTTGTACTATATATTGTTGAAATATAAGGCTTTATGCAAATAATTGAGTACCTAGCCAGGCCATCATGCCCACTCCATTTTCAATGGATTCTTCCTCTATATTAAATTGTGGAGTATGTACATTATGTATAATGCCTTTAGATTCATTGCGAACACCTAATCTAAAAAAGCAACCAGGAATGACTTGAGAATAATAACCGAAATCTTCAGCGCCCATTCTTTTTTCTGTTTCTTCTACATTGCTAGCCCCCATAAATGTATCGGCTAATTTCCAAGCAGCTTCTGTAATAAGAGGTTCGTTGTCTACAGTTGGATAACCTACATCTACTTTAAAATCTATTTCAGCACCAGTAGCTAAAGACAAACCTTTTGCTTGTTGCATCATTAATTCATGTGCTTTGAAACGCCATACTTCATCCATGGCTCTAAAGGTTCCCATTAATTTTACTTCCGTTGGAATGACATTGGTTGTATTACCACCATGCACAGAACATATAGAAAGCACCGATGGATTTTGTGGATCGCGATTGCGCGCTATAATAGTTTGTAAACTTGTAATTAATTGTGCAGCTACTAAAACAGTGTCTACTGTTTGATGCGGCGTGGCAGCATGTCCTCCTGGACCTTTGATAGAAACATATAATTCATCGGCGCTTGCCATCACGCGTCCTTTTCTAAAACTTAATTTTCCATGATTCAATCCCGGATGTACATGCAAGCCTATAATGCCTTGTGGTACTGGGTTTTTAAGCGCTCCATCACGAATCATATAACTTGCTCCACCCGGATTTTTTTCTTCCCCCGGTTGAAATAATAATTTAATCGTGCCTTCAAATTCTTCACGCAAAGTCCATAAAATTTTAGCAGCCCCTAATAAAATAGTAGTATGCACATCATGTCCGCAGGCATGCATGACGCCTTCTTTGGTAGAAATATAATCGACTTTATTTTCTTCAATAATAGGAAGTGCATCCATATCGGCACGAAGGGCGATAATACGTTTGCTTGGATTTTTTCCTTCAATAATACCTAACACACCTGTAGTGGCAATAACAGTAAAAGGAATACCAATAGCCTTTAATTGTGCTTGCACATATTTACTGGTCTCAAATTCTTGATAACTTAATTCAGGATTGGCATGCAAATGCCTGCGAATAGAAATATTCTCTGCTTGATGCTGTTTGGCTAATGATTTTATTTTCTCTAGTAACATGATAATGGTAAAGTTAATAATTAGATTTTACATTATCTGTACCTGCGCCCGATACAATGGCCACCCCTGCGCTACAACCTATGCGCGTTGCACCGGCATCTATCATTAATTTAGCAGCTGCATAGTCTCTAATACCACCCGAGGCCTTTATTTGTACTTGATCTGGTAAATGTTTTCTAAATAATTTAACCACTTCTACACTGGCCCCTTTTTCTGCATAGCCAGTAGATGTTTTTAAATAATCAATCCCAGCAATGCCGTAAATATCACAACACTTAATAATTTCATCATCGGTTAATACCCCCGACTCTATAATTATTTTTACTACCTTATTCTTAGAACGAATAATGGGCATGATATGATTGATTTCATCTGCTATAGCAGACCAGTCGCCATTTTTTATAGCAGAGATATTCGCTACCACGTCTAATTCATCGGCGCCATCCACCATGGCTAAAATAATTTCTGCAATTTTTGCTTCTGTGGCACTGTACCCAAAAGGAAATCCGATAACGGTGGCTACTTGTACAGTAGAACCCACTAATTTTTCTTTGGCTAATTTCACAAAATTAGGAGGCACACAAACTGCTGCAAAATCATATTGCTTAGCTTCAGCACATAATTTTTCAATGTCCGACACTAAACAAGTGGGTTTTAAAATAGTATGGTCGATGTATTTATTAAGCGGCATCTTTTCCATGACAAGCTTTGAATTTTTTTCCGCTACCACAAGGACAAGGATCGTTACGTCCTGTTTTAGGACCTACTTGAATAGGTGCTTGCTTAATATCAGTTGGATCATTGTATGCATTGCCAGCCGCTTCTTCTGTTCTATTCGCACTTAATTTACTTAAGTCTGTTTTTTGTTGACGTCCTTCTTTCACTGCATCTTCTAAAGGCAAATGCGCATGACATAAAAATTGAACTAGCTTCTGATTAATTTCTAAATCCATTTTTCTAAATAATTCAAAAGCTTCCATCTTATAAATAACTAGAGGATCCTTCTGTTCATAGGTAGCTGTTTGTACCGATTGTTTTAAATCGTCCATCGCTCTTAAATGTTCTTTCCAAGCATCGTCTATAAAGCTTAGGGAAATATTTTTTTCTGCTTGAGCAGCTAGTGTTGCCCCTTCTGTACTTACATTTTTATCTAAGTTCACCAGTACATTGTAAGCAATTTTTCCATCGCCCACAGGCACTATTACATTCTCAATATGTGCCCCTTGATTTTTTCTAATATTTTTGAAAACAGGAATGCTTTGCTTCATCATTTCCTTTTTCTTATACTCATAATGTGCAATGGCTTCTTGATATACTAATTCAACTAGTGCTGCATCATTAGTAGTCTTAAATTCATCTTGCGTTATTTTAGTATCAAAACCAGTTTGAACAATTAAGGATAATTTAAGCCCTTCGTAATCGTTGTCTAATTTATAGTTTGTTACCACGCCTTCTATCACTTGATAAAATGCATTGTCTAAATCCAAGGCTAGTCTTTCCCCAAACAAAGCATGATTTCTTTTTTTGTAAATCACGGTTCTTTGTTTGTTCATCACATCATCATATTCTAATAAACGCTTTCTTACACCAAAGTTATTTTCCTCTACTTTTTTCTGTGCACGCTCAATAGAATTTGTAATCATACTGTGCTGAATTACTTCCCCTTCTTTATAACCAGCGAAGTCCATCACTTTGGCAATACGCTCACTTCCAAACATGCGCATTAAATCATCTTCCAAAGAAATAAAGAATTGAGAAGATCCTGGATCTCCTTGTCTACCCGCACGTCCACGTAATTGTCTGTCTACACGACGAGACTCGTGACGCTCTGTACCAAGAATAGCTAAGCCACCTGCAGCTTTCACTTCAGGACTTAATTTAATATCTGTTCCACGACCTGCCATGTTGGTAGCAATCGTAACCGCTCCAGTTAAACCTGCTTCCGCTACTACTTGTGCTTCACGCGCATGTTGTTTTGCGTTAAGAACATTGTGCGGAATATTTTGCTGACGCAACATTCTACTTAATAATTCACTTACCTCTACTGAAGTAGTTCCGCATAAAACCGGACGGCCTTGATCTCTTAATTCAACAATAGCTTCAATGACCGCTCCTAATTTTTCACGCTTGGTTTTATACACTAAGTCTTGCTCATCTTTTCTAATAGCTGGAATATTGGTAGGAATAGAAACCACATCTAATTTATAAATACTCCAAAACTCTGAAGCCTCTGTTTCTGCAGTACCTGTCATACCTGCTAACTTATGGTACATTCTAAAAAAGTTCTGCAAAGTAATAGTCGCATAGGTTTGTGTAGCCGCTTCAATTTTTACATTCTCTTTGGCTTCAATGGCTTGGTGTAATCCGTCTGAATAACGACGGCCTTCCATAATACGACCTGTTTGTTCATCTACAATTTTTACTTGTCCTTCAATGACTACATATTCCACATCATTGTCAAATAAAGTATAGGCTTTTAATAATTGATTCACAGTGTGAATACGATCGGCCTTAATACTATACTCAGTAATAATACTTTCTTTTTGTTGGAACTTTTCTTCCGCATTTAAATTCGCATTTTGATCAATCGCATTTAATGCCACACTAATATCGGGAAGTAAAAAGAAATTAGGATCTTCTCCTTGCTTGGTAATTAATTGCAAACCTTTGTCCGTTAATTCTACTGAATTATTTTTTTCATCAATATGGAAAAATAAATCTACATCTACATGAGGCATTTCTCTTTGCTGATCGGCTAAATAATGGTTCTCTGCTTTTTGCAATTTCACTCTTATTCCAGGCTCACTTAAGTATTTAATTATAGCACTGTTTTTAGGTAAGCCTCTAAACGCAGTATACAAAGCCTTTCCGCCATCCGTAGGATCGTCGTTGCCTTCTGCTATTTTCTTTTTAGCCTCAATTAAAAATTGGTTCACCGTTTTCTTTTGCATCTCCACCAATTTTTCAATTCTTGGTTTCAATTCAAAAAATTGTTGCTCTCCTGTTTGATAGCCAATAGGACCAGATATAATTAAAGGTGTACGCGCATCATCAATTAAGACACTATCCACCTCATCCACCATGGCGTAATGATGTTTGCGTTGCACCATCTCTTCTGGTGTATGCACCATATTATCTCTTAAATAATCAAATCCAAATTCGTTATTGGTTCCGTAAGTAATACCCGCGCGGTATGCATTACGACGCTCTTCTGAATTGGGCTGATGCTTATCGATACAATCTACAGTAATACCTAACCACTCAAATAAAGTACCATTCCATTCACTATCTCTTTTGGCTAAGTAGTCATTCACCGTTACAATATGCACCCCTTCGCCCGCTAATGCATTTAAATAAGCAGGTAAAGTAGAAACTAAAGTTTTACCCTCACCCGTTGACATTTCGGCAATCTTACCTTGGTGTAAAACAATACCTCCCAATAATTGCACATCGTAGTGCACCATATTCCAAGTAATGGGTGTGCCTGCCGCCTTCCAAGTAGTTTGGAATACCGACTGGTCGCCCTTTATATTGACATATTCTTTTTTGACAGATAAATCCCTGTCAAGTTGTGTAGCTGTTGCCACTAACTCCTCTTCTTCTGTAAATCTGCGAGCCGTTTCTTTCACCACCGCAAAGGCTTCTGGCAAAATGTCCCAAAGTACCTTTTCCAAGGTAGTATCCTTCTGCTTTTTAAGTAAATCCACCTGTTCATACAAACCATCTCTACCCATAAAATCGCTGATGGGCAGGGCTTCCGCCTCTGCTTGAAGGGCTTCAATTTGGCTATCAGATTCAGCTAAATAGGCTTTAATTCTAGCCTTAAACTCAGTGGTTTTAGCTCTTAATTCGTCGTTGGAAAGGCTTTTATAGCTATTGAAATGGCCATTAATAACAGCCACTAAATGGTCTATTTTTTTAACGTCCTTTTCGCTTTTCGAACCTCCAAATAGTTTACTTATAATTTGCAACATAATCCTGCTTGATAATTGTGTTATTTCCTATACTCAATAGGCGTGCCAAAGTTAAGTAATTGGGGTGAGTTTGAGGGTTTTAAGGGGGGTCCAATATAAAAAATAACATGAATGGCCTTAAAATTGAAAAATGGACGAAAAAATGATACCTTTGCTCGCCTTTGGAGCTCTAGTATTTAGAGGGGCTTCTACTTGAACATCAGAAACTAAAAAATGCTATGGCAGGTCAATTAAACGAAGTAAGAAATAGGATTAAAAGTACACAAAGTACTCAGCAGTTAACCAAGGCCATGAAAATGGTGAGTGCTGCTAAATTACGCCGTGCGCAAGACGCGATCACTCAAATGAGACCTTACACGCGTAAGTTGCAAGAAATGTTAAGCAATATTATTGGAAGCTTGGATGGCGATATGAATTTAGCTTTAGCTGAAACACGTCCAGTGAATAATGTTTTATTTATAGTCATTACTTCTGACAGAGGTTTATGCGGTGGATATAATGCCAACCTAGTAAAATTAGCAAAGACTACGATTGCTGAAAAATACGCGAATAAAAATATTACTATCTGGAATATTGGAAAAAAAGGATACGAGAGTTTAACCAAAACAGGATATAAAACCAATGCCGATTTCAAAGATATTTTCTTGAATTTAAAATTTGAAAATGTACAAACTGCAGCGAAAGCGGCAATGACTGCATTTGCGAATAAAGAATTTGATGCGATAGAAATTATTTACAGTGAGTTTAAAAATGCTGCCACTCAATTACCTACAGCAGAAGCTTTCTTACCTATTCCTACTTTAGCTAAAAAAGCAAATGCTAAAAAAACAGATTTTATTTTTGAACCACAGAAAGAAGTGTTGGTAGCAGAGTTAATGCCAAAAATTTTAAACACGCAATTATTTAAAGCAGTACTAGACGCGAATGCAAGTGAGCATGGTGCGAGAATGACTGCGATGGATAAGGCAAGTGAAAACGCGAACGAATTATTAAAATCATTGAAATTATCATATAACCGTGCACGTCAAGCAGCTATTACAACCGAATTAACGGAGATTGTAAGTGGTGCAGCAGCATTGAACGGTTAAGACCCAACCACTATGGAAATTAGTCAAATTATACCTCATATTGAAGCGCTTATTTTTGCAAGTGAAAAAGCATTGAACGCGAATGATATTACTGAACTTATTAATAATGCTTTTGGTTTTTTAGAAGAGCGTATTAGTATAGACCAAGTAGAAAGTGCATTAGAAGGTATTCAAGAAAAGTATAGCACAGAATTTTATCCGTTTGAATTAAAACAAAGCGGCGGTGGCTGGCAGTTTTTAACCAAGCCCGATTTTCATAAAACTATTGCTCAATTAAATGGAGATAAATTTTTAAAGCGCCTTTCCAATGCTGCTTTAGAATCTTTAGCTATTATAGCTTACAAGCAACCTATAACTAAAGGAGAAGTGGAAGCCATTAGGGGTGTGAACAGCGATTACTCTATTCAAAAATTATTAGAGAAGGAATTAATTACCATTAGTGGTCGTAACGAGCATTTACCAGGTAAGCCTTTAGTATATTCTACTTCTAAAAACTTCATGGATTACTTCGGCATTAATTCAACCGATGATTTACCAAAAATTAGAGAGGTTTTAGCGGATCAATTGGTAGAAGCCACTGTTATCAAGCCTGAAGACTTCACAGACAACAGTGTTTTAGAACAAACCGAAGAGGAAGAAACACCGAACTTACCTGAAGAAACAGAATAGCCTTAACATTCTTCTATTTTTTTCAAAATTATAGTCTTGATATAATGACAGAACCTAGTTCTAATTGTATCTTCGTGTTATGAATTCAAGTTTGACTTACGAAGAGCTTAATAAAGCTGCCGTTACCTTTGGCACACCTTTGTATGTGTACCATGGTGAAAAAATTGAAAGCCAATATCAAAACTTATTGACTCATTTTTCAAGCAAGTCTACTCGATTTTTTTATGCTTGCAAATCACTTACTAATATTCATATTTTAAACCTTGTTAAAAATACAGGTTGCAATATTGACTGCAGTTCTATTAATGAAGTTAAATTAGCCATCCATGTTGGATTCGATGTTGAAAATATTTTATATACCAGTAATAGTGTTGCCTTCGAAGAAATAAAAGAAGCCGTAAGCTTAGGTGTACATGTAAATATTGATAGCCTTTCTAACTTAGAAAAATTTGGCGCCGCCTTCGGTGGAAGATATCCAGTAGGTATTAGAATTAGACCCGATATTATGGCAGGAGGAAATTTAAAAATTTCTACAGGGCATGATAAAAGTAAGTTTGGTATTCCTTTCACAGAAAAGGAGGCTCTCAAAAATATTCAAAATAAGTATGGCATTAAAATTTCTGCCTTACATATACATACAGGTAGTGAAATTAAAGATGTAGCTGTGTTTTTACAATCGGCCAAAGTGTTTGAAGCATTATTACCCGATTTTCCTACAGTAAATATATTAGATTTTGGAGGTGGCTTTAAAGTGCCTTATATGCCAGAAGAAAAAGGAACAGATATTGCACTACTGGGTGCGGAGGTGAATAAAATTATGGAGAAGCTGTCTGCTATGATGGGGCGCAACCTCACCGCATGGTTTGAACCAGGAAAATATTTAGTGAGTGAGTCAGGCTATTTTATTACACAGGTAAATGTTTTAAAAAAATCGGGTGATATTGAATTTGCAGGCATTAATAGTGGCTTAAACCATTTAATAAGACCTATGTTCTATGATGCTTACCATCATATTGTAAATATATCTTCCCCTAATAAAGAAGAAAAAAAATATGCAGTGGTAGGTAATATATG
>Ga0315899_10007493_pt1 | contig 11719 bp, 21 predicted proteins | sample LakEriMetagenome_2_FD_203518 | JGI IMG/M metagenome (GOLD analysis project Ga0315899, IMG submission 203518) | Freshwater fungal communities from buoy surface, Lake Erie, Ohio, United States - Buoy 4 MA112 | ecosystem: Environmental > Aquatic > Freshwater > Lake | place: USA: Lake Erie, Ohio... | reverse complement strand
GCGTTTTTATTAAAGTTTGCAATCCATGATAAAATTGGAATGTTTTTAATTACTTGACTATTTGCCAAAGTAAAACCAAACTCTGCGGCCAAAATTGCTACATTACTAGTAATATCAGTAGCATCAAAAGTTAACCATTGGTTAGTCGTTGGTGCGTATGTTCCTACTGTTAAGTAAACGCGCTCAACTACCATTGAATTACCAACGCCAAGTTTATTACCGTCTGCACCGGTATTAGATAATGGAAAGTTTCTTTGGTTACTTTCTTCAAAAAATCTAAATTCGGTACGTCCGTCAAGCGGCAAAGTATCGTATTTAATAACCGTTGAACCTTGTTGTTTTTTAATTCCCGAGTTCCCGAACTTGTCGTTTACTGCTACGGCTTTCATTTGTGGCGTTACTCCGCCTCTAATTACTTCTCTCATTTTTTTTTATTAATTAATTTTTGTTTTTATAGTCCAAATTCTGGGTAATATCCTACTTCGTAATCACTTCCCGCGCTTTCGTTGTATTCTTCGCTTAAATAATAGTTTTCACTTAAATACATGTCGCCGGCTTCGCTTAAATACATTGCTTCGCCCTCATTTAATACCATTGGTAGCGAGTCCATGCCTGACGCCCAATTCATGTCGTTATCTTCAGCTAAAAAACCAACTCCGCGTAATAAATCGACGGTACCTATTGCGGCCATTCCTGCGCCCAAATTAGGTCGTTTTAATACTGTAGCGGTTGCAAAGCCTGCGCCTAATTGAATTAGTGCTTTGTATTGCGGTGACATTGTTGCCGGTAAAATTTTACCTAAAAAATGTGCGCCAACTCCACCGGCTGCACCCTCTAGGGTAATCATTGCGCCCGCGCTTGCGCTGCGTGCGTCGAAAATTTCGCTTAACATTCCGCGCTTACGTGATACGCGACGCGTGCGGCGTCTTGCGGGTGTTGTTGCTTTTGTCGTTCTGCGTCGGCGTGGTGCCGCGCTTGTTTTTTTTCTGCGTCGAATTGCCATATTGTTATATATTATTTTTTTCGTTTCATTAGTAAATAAATACCACCAGCTGCCAAAAGTCCACCGCCAATTAATAAGGGTGTTTTATATTTTTGGAAAAATGATGTTTGAGCGGCTGCGGGTTGTTCTGCGGGGTTAAAACCTACGTTAAAACTTCCACCTGGTAGTTGAATGTTTGCGCCTACCGGTTCCGTTGGTAAAATGGGGCCTTTTTTTTCCTCTTGCGCTTTTTTAATTTGATTTGCTGCCGGTTTAATTTTTTGCAAAAGGTTTGCAACTTTACCGCCTGGTTTAAATAAAGGTTTTGCGGTTCCGGCTGCTACTTTTGCTTTACGGTTATCAATTAAATTTTTTGCGAATTTAATTCCACCGCTTGCGACGGCTGCAATTCCAACTGCGCTAACTCCAACGGTTTGCATGTTTGCGAGTGCGTTTAAAAGTTGTTCGGCCGTTGCAACATCGTATTTATTAAAATAGTCCGCGCGTACGTATGTATCTTTGTTAAACTCCGGCAAAAAATTTGCGGGAATAAATACATACATATCTAACGCGCTGTTAATATCTTCGGCTAACTGGCTATAGTTACCGTCGTTTGTTCCTTCTGCTAGTTGTAAGTACATTATTTAATTTTTGTTAGTGTTCCTGTTAATCCTTTGCCACCTCTTAAACCTAGTGTTGATCTGGCGCGTATTGTTTTACCATTACTTAAATTACGCCAGGCACTATTTTTAATTATTATACTACCTAAAACATTTTTTAAATTTTCTTGAATTTCTAAACTGTCCTCTTTTTCGTTTTCTCTTTCAAAAAAATAGCTTTCTATTATATACGTACCTTTTTTTGTTACAAATTCAAATTTTCCGGTAGTGTCTATATTATAAGCTGGTCTTTTATAATTAGCGGCTAAAGTTTTTTTTTTACTGCCGGTGCTTTTGGCGTAATTGTTTTATTTAAAAATTTAGCTTTTAATTTTTGCAGCGCGTCAATTTCTTTTATTATTAGTTCTTGCGTTTTGCTTCCTGGCTTTGTCTTTAACGCTTTTAAATATAGTCCTTGCAATTTCGCGTTAATTTCACTGCGAAAATTTAAAGGTTTTTTTATTCGTGTTGCCATGTTTCAAATTTAATACTTTTTTTTTATTAACATTCTAACCGTTGATAAAATTTGTACGGTTTGTGAGAATTGTATAAACGTCTTGTTAAATCTAGCGTATGCCATTGATTATTATAAAATACTTCGCTAAAAATGTGAACCGGTACGGCTTTATTTCTACCACAAAGTACAATACGCTGTTTATTCCAACCATGAACCGCGCACATTGATAAAATTAGAATTGTAAAACAATCGCAATCGCCGGAACCGGATACGCCCCAAAAATTTGACTCAAATAAAGTAGGTACGCTTTGTAATAATTCAATACCTGGGGGGTCGTTTTTATATTTTATCATCGGTAATAAACTATAATACATGTCGCGAGGGTTTTTATATATTGGCATGTATTTAGCGCAATATTCTAAACTGTCGTTAACTTGTGTATGTATTCCTTTTAGTGTTTGGTCAAGGTCTTTATATGGTATTTTAATAACTGCCATAAAAATTTAATTTGGTTTATTAATTCAATTTCATACATTTTAAAAAGGTAAATCGGTATTTATTGCTGTAAATTCGTTTTCTGCTTCAATTAATACTTTTTCGCTTTTTTTATCGAGTATGTAATTATTATATTTTTCGGGGTTGTCTTTGGGTTGGTATTTTAAAATAATTGCTTTTTCTAGTTTTTTGGATCTGGTCGCGGTTGTATAAATTACACGAACTTTAATATTTGGATTATTTGGGTTATAAGTTACGCGTACTTGTGTCGGGTCATTCCAACGCTGAAAATGTCGGTACATAGTTTTGTATATATTATAACTACTGTAACCTACATAAACTAATTGAGTATCATTATATATTAAATAAACTCCTGGTTGCTTTGCTGTATAAAAAGGTTTGCCGTTTTTATATGGTCTATTTAATTTACTTTTAATCATTTTAGCAAAGATAAAAAAAGGCGCCTAAAAATTAGAGCGCCTTTTTAAATGAAATGAATTTTTACTAATATACTACATATTAATTAAAACATTTGTATTTAATGGGTACCAATGTCTTAAAATTATTTCTTCATCTAATGAGCTGACATAACCGGCGGCGTCTTTGATTAAATATTCTTTTGGTAATAAATTCCACCTTTGAACTTCTGCTTTGTCATGTGTTTGTACTATTAAATAAAGTACGTTGTTTAAAATTGTTGCGCTTATTACGTTTGTATTTTCGACAAATTCTAAAATGTCATCTAAATTACTTCCGTTAAATTGTACGGCTTCAATTAGTGCGCTTTTGTTTAAAAATCTTTGTGTTCCCATGTTATAAAAATTAAAAGTTAAATAATCCGATTTGCTCTGTTTTTTTTTGGTTTATATTAATAAATGTTTCAAAAATTGTTCTACCAGCTTCAAAGTCAACTAAATTACGCGCTATTTTATCTTTTCTTTGTTTTCCTTGATATTTAAAAAAATCAAATTGATGAAATTTGCACCATTCATTTAACGCGCCGGCGTTTTCCATGTTTGGCGCTGTTCTTTTGCTTAATACTGTTGGTATTTTAAAATTACTCCAGTATAAATGTCGGTGTCGTTTTTGAGCTGGTATTAATGGCGTATAGTATGGTATTACATTTTCTACACAGTATTTACCTTTAAAATAATTTTCTAAAAAAATAATTTCCTCATATAGTTTAAGATCTGGGTATATTGGTTTGTGGTTTGAATTTTCACTTTTGCGCGCCCCATGCGCCGCGCGGCTGTGGCTTGGGCATGGCGGCGAACTCCAAATAAAATCAAAGTTTTTATAATTGTTTAATAAATACTCGTGTGCGTCTGCAATAATAACGGTATCATTTACAAACCTTTCTTTATACAATTTTGCTAGTTCTTTGTCATTTTCCACCGCTGTTACTTCTATATTATTATATACATGGTTCCAATGTAACCGGTTACCGCCCAAACATGCGTAAAGGTTTAATACTTTAATTGTCATGTCCTAATTTTTAGTTAAAACTTTTGGGCCGGTAGTTAATTTAAATAAATCTAATTTAAATTCATTTTCTCCTGGTTTGAATTCTACAAATTGATTACTTAAATAGTTGCCATAATAATCGTATTTAGCAATCATAAAATTATAATTGCTTTTGTTGGCTTCTGGTTTTGGTTCGGTAGTGGCGTAAATTACGGCGGTTTTATAATTGCCGGCGTTATTTTTTACAACTCTTAAAAGTTTTTTTAGGCTTTCAAATTCATCTAAATGTGTTGAATTTTGAAACTTTATTAAATCATATGAGTAAAACCACCGGCTGCGGCCGTCTTTGAAATAAATAACAAGTTTATAACGCGCGTATTGAGGGGTATAATAGTCCTCGGGGGTGTTTTTTCGGTTATAACTCCTTGTTTCTTTGTCTGCTGCGTTTATTACGCTGCGTAAATCGGTTAAAACTTCGCTAAAAATGTCGTTTGCTTCCATAATTTTAAAATTTAATCGGTACAGTACTACTTAACTAACTAAACTAAAACGTACTAAACTAACTTAACGAGGTTTGAAAATTAGGAGTTTAAGTACTATACTCTTTTTTAGGGTTAAAAAAAAAGGGTATTCCTTTCCCATTGCGCCAAAAATCATTTTTTTGCCGTCGTATAAATTAAAATAGCATGTTTAAAGCGGGTACCTCGCTTTGTTTCCGTTGTTTATCAGTACGAAAATAACTAGCGAGTAACAAATTTATAACTATATTTGAATAGTTTATCAATCGGCAAATGTTAATAACGTCAGTTTTTAACTCGCTTGTTTCCGTTAAGGCCCGTTTTTACGGGCCTTTTCTATTGTTTTACGTTGTTTTAACGTGCATAAAATAAATGTAATTGTTAATAATTCATGCAGTTTTCAACATGTTATAAACATGTTACAAACACATTTTTTATATGTTTTCCATGTGTTTTAATACTGTTTTGGAGGTTTAAAAAGTATGCGCATAAAAAAACCGGCGCTGTGGCCGGTTGTAATGGGGTATTTTATGCTTACTCATCGATAAGTATAATAGCTAAAATTTGCGTTTCGTTGACCCCTAATTTATATACCTGGTTGACTACGTCGCTATAATTAAAAGCAATTATATTTAATTGCTCGGTTTTGCCTAATTGCCTATATATTACTTTGTAATTCATCGAAAACATGTTTAAATATTTCTTTTACGTCAATTAAACCAATTAGATTAAGTAAAAGTAATATAAAAACAATAAAGGAACTAATTAAGCGCACCCAATCAATACTAACCTCGGTTTTATTTTTATTTGGGTTGTATTCTTTTCCTTTAATACTGTTTTTCATATTTGGAAGTACTGTATCTAGCATACCAGATACAATTTTTAAGAGTATTAAATATATTTTTTTGTTCATGTAGTTATTTTTTAATTAAATAATAAGCACCAAACAATACTAAAGGTATTGCTAGATATTTAAACGCTGTTTTCTTTTTAGGTTGCGGCGCTTCGTTTATTATTTTGGCTTCTTTTGCGCGTCGGTTTCTTAACGCTTGTCTTATATCAGCTGACAGTTTTTTATTGTCGTTGTATGTTTCTTTTATTAAACTGTTTGCAATTATTTTATTATTACCGGTTTTAATTGCTTCAATTAGTTTTGAGTGAATTATATTACCGTAATTATATGCGTATGAAATTAACGCGGCTTTTACTTTATAGTTTAATGGTTCCCAATATTCAGCGCCAATTTTTTTAATTAATTTTTTTTCAAATTCTTTAACGCGTCGCGTTAAATCTTTGGTAGCGTTTTCCTTTGTTGTTACGTCGCCTTTTTTAGTTGTTCGGTATGTACCGTTGTCTAGAGTAATTGTACCAGATCCGTAACCAATACGCCAGGCCGCAACGTCCCAAACGGCCGTTTTATTAAAACCCTCGTAACGTTTTAATAATTCAGCGCCGTATGTATACTGATTTTCCAATTTTATTTTTTTTTAACTATAGTAGCAGCCGTTATAATACCGGTTAATACAATTAAACCAGCTGCTGTTATGGCGGTTTTATTTTTAGGCGTTAATTTCCAATTATTATACGCGTAATCCCAAAACCAATTTTTAAACTTTTGTTTATTTGACATTAGTATATATATATGTACCAATTAAACCGGCACCAATTAATAAAATTAATTTACGTCGTTTTTTTTTTTCTACCTCTACGGCGTCTAGTAGCGTATACGTAAATTTATTACCGTACAATTCTCGGTGCTTGTCGGTTGCCCGCATAAATTCGTTAAAATCTGCGGTTTTTTTAAATACTTGACATCCTGCGCTGAATTTATCAACTTTATTAGTATCGTTTAACGCTTTGTGAATATTAATACCAAAATAGCCGGTATCTTCTTTATTAGATTGAAATGTACTATTTCGGTCGTTATCTCGGTATACTGTTACCGGTTTTACTTGCGTTAACGCTTTGTAGCTGTTACGGTGTAAACCTTGCGCCCATGTGTTAATATATTGGCCCGCTTTTAACATGGCGGTTCCTTTTACATTCATTGGGTTATTTAACCAATATGTACCTGGGTCGGTTGTAATTGGGTATTCCTTATAAATTTGCGCGCCTTTATCATCAGTATAAAATAATACTAGTGTATCGTCAAATTTATTAGGTTGGTCCGTTGTACGTAAACCAATTATATTAAGTTCATACGGTCGGGTAAATACTTTATATCCTAACCGTTTTAATGTGTTTGATATTTTAAACCGGTTATATTTCATTTTCTTTTATAAACTGCAGCGGCTGCAATTAAACCAACGGCTAAAATACCACTAGCTATTAAAATTGTATTAATAGCTTTTTTGTCAAGTTCAACGGGTATTTTAACTGGTAGTTGAAATTCGGTACCTGGGTTTGTTATTGCTTGGCCTATTTGCTGCCAAATTGAGGGGGTTTGTTCTTGTAACATTATAAACGGTATGTTATTTTGCGATTTGCAAAAATTAGATTAACGTATTTTTTTTCGTTGCCGTCCAACTCTTCGTTTAACGCTTTTACTAAAGTTATTTTTTTTGAAGGGAAGCCGGTAAAATTACTTGAATAGTCGCGGGTACCGTATGCTTTTTGAAGTTCCAACCAATCGTTATTGTTTTTTAACTTTTTAAAAATACGGTAAATTGTTTCTTCGTCGGTGCCGTCTAACCAACCAGGGTCGAAAGCGCCTTGTAAACTGTCGGCCCATGTTAAATACTGCGACGGTTTATAAGTTAGTTTTTTGTTTTCGTCCTTTTCTTTATCCCAGATCTTTTCGTTTTTGCGTTTATTAATGAACGCTTGTAAATCTTTTTTTAAAATCTTAAATAACACAACGCCGGCGGCGGCGCCTATTGTTATTGCTATGGCTTTTTTAATTGGCGCGCTTTGTTTTTGTCCTCTACGGCTTTGCGTATATGCTCGTGCTTGCGCCTTTTGAAGTCCGGCGTCAATTAATAATTTTTTCCACATATTAAATAAGAGGATTATTTTTAAAATACTGTTGTCTTGCTGCGTTTCTTAATTCTGGCGAACTTAAATAAGTTTTATAAACATCAAACCATTTTTTTAACGCTTTACCTGCGGCTGCGTTGCTAATTGCAAACAAAGCAATATACGCCTTAAATAAATTAGTGCTGCCGGTTTTAAACATTGAGGTTAAACGCGCGCTTGTACCGCTTCCAAAAATACCGTCCTCACTTATTGACGGTTTGCCGGTTATTTTTGCTATGCGGTTTAAAATTTGTTGCAATTTTGCCACCTCTTGCCCTTTCATGCCTGGTTTTAATTCTATATCAAGGTTTAATTTTTCTTTGGGCGTGCCTATTGGGTTTAAACCTTTTGAAATTTCACTTTTTACAGTTGTTACGCCGTTGGGCGTTATAATTTCTTCGGGTATTGTTGGCCCAATTATTAAAGGTTCGTCGTTTGGTACATTACTTTTTTTAAAAATTGTTTTAAGGTCATCTTTAAATAAGTATGCCAATAAACCGAGTGCGCCGGCGCCTATTAAATAAGGTGTGTAATTTGTTTTTTTTGCTGCCATTAGGTTAAAGTTTCAAATTCGGTGAATTCGTTATCAATTTGCGCGCCTGGGGTTTGTTCTGCTTGTGCTATTAGGTTTGTAAATTGTTCACGCTCTAAAATTGCGCGGTCAATTTCTTTTTGTGCCAATTTTGGTCGGATTACTTTTCTATATAAAATGTAACTACCTCCTAAAACTGCAGCTAATAAAATTAAATTTCGTGTATTCATTTTTTAATAATTGTACGTGGTTCTGCTTTAATCATTTGTAAAATTTTCATAACTCCGGACACAACTAATAATTTAACAGTTAAACCGAAAGGTTTACTTAAATCGTAGTGTTTTTGGACGGCGTCTAAAATTTGGTCCATGTTGTTACATGCTTTTAAATCAGTTTCCAACTGCTCGTTTAGCTTCTTCATATAGATCTGGGTTAAAATCGTTTAATAATTCCGCGAACTTTTGTAAATCACTACTATTAAAATAAATAGCAATTAAATTGTTATATAATTCGGTGTCGTTTTGTTTGCTATCAATCCAAAGTTTAATTTTTTGCTCAATGTTTGCCGTTTTGTTAACCGGTGGTTTTTGTACCGGTGCAACTTGTGGTAAATTTTGCAATTTGGCCCGTTCGATTTCTAATTGTTGCGCTTTTAAATTATAGTGCTGGTCGATTAACGGCGCGGCCATGGTTGCAAGTTCCGTTAAAAAACTTTTAGCTGTTTCAAACGTTGACGGCGGCGCGGGTTGCTCGCTTAACGTTTGTGTACTAATTTTTTCCTCAAGTTCTTTAACATAATCGTTTAATTCATCTATTTGCCTATTTAGGTCCTCGTTTTCAAGTGCTAACCTTGTTATTTCAGTTTGCAATTTTATTGCGGGGTGGTCCATTGCTGCGGCAAAGTCATTAGGTAGATTTAAATTACTTTGTGCCATTGGTTGCTGTGTTGGTTTATCTCCTTTATTATATAAAAATTCGTCGGTAGTACCTCTATATTTAACTTTGCACTTTAATTTAAAAGTACCGTCGGTAAATTCGGGGTTTTGTAAAATACTTAATACTTCTTTTGAATTCTCTTCGTATTTTTCCGGTTTACTGTTTATTGCAACTATTGGTTTATCATTATAGCCGTATAAACCGACGTGTTTATATAAACCAGCGTTTAACTTCTTTTTTACTTCGTTTATTTCCGTAATCATATTATTTAATATTGCATGTTGTTAGGTTGTCCTAGTACCTCAATGTAGCTAACTTGTGCGAAGGGCATGCCTGGGCTTTGATTAGTCAACAAATTACCTATTTGTGTTGTGGCGTCTACCGGATAACTATACTCTTTTGAACTGTCAGCTGTTGCGTTTGGTCTATTAATATACGTGTTTTCAAATACTGCGGTTCCTGGAAATTGTCTAGTTGTTGTAACTGGTATAGCGCCAGGTTGACCAACGCGGCCGTAATCGGTTGGCGGTGGGTATGCTGCTTCACTTTCTGCAGGTACAATACTTGAAAAATTAGCAAGCGCGTTGCCGCCAAAACTAAAGGTAAATGTTACCTCGGTAGTATGTAAAATATACGTATTAATTAAAGTACTTCCTAACGGCAATAATCTATAATCACGCGTGCCGCCGCCGGCGGTACCTATTGCGCTGTAACCATTTCGAAACATAAACCTATTAATACCTTTTTCGCCTAAAACCGTTAACTGTGTTTGTTGACCGTTTCTATAAATTACTGTGTGTGTATTATTTTCAAACTCTGGGCTTTCTTCGGCCGGCAAACATGAAAAATAAGTAATATCAGTAATAATTATAAACCGGTCGTTGTCTATTTTTAAAGTACTTCGTTCAACGCCGCCGGCTATGTACGTTTTATAAAAAGCGCGGCCTTCCCAGATCAACGCTTCTAATTTAGGCGTAATCATATTAAATGTAATAAATAGCTAAACTTACCGCTTCGGCTGCTAGTGGGTTTGTAAATTGTATAGAAATTTCGTCAGTACCTGACAACGGGCGCGGCAAATAATAATATTCGTCGTTGGTAAAAAAGTTACCAATAAAATTTGGGTCTAAATTTTCTATAATAATCTCGTTATTTACTTTAAATGTAACACCGGAAATTGATTGAAAACCGGTAATAGCTACATCGGAACCGGCTAAGCGCGGTATTAATGACAAACCGAGTAAAATACGCGCGGTTCCGCTTAATTGTAAATTAAAGGTAGTTGTTCCGGTTGCGGCTGTAAAATTGTAGCCTTTAATACGGTTTTGCTTTTTTACAAGTGTTCGTATATTTTCAATACTTAAACCTTTTACTTGTTGTCCTGGGAATTGCGGGGCGTTTAGTCCTTGGCTTCCGTACATTTTGGTAATATCTTCAAATTTTTTCATGTTATTTATTTTAATAGGTATAAAAAAAGGCGCGCGTTTAACCGGCGCGCCTTTAATATAATTCAACCCGTAATTATTAGAAAGTTGTTTTAGGTGCTATAATTGCCCCAGCTCCCTCAATAGTCAAACGAACGTACGTTTCACTTACTGCGGTATATTTTTGAGTTCTTAAAGTAGCGACAAACTCCAAAAGTGGCGGTATTACGATCTGGGTATCGAATTCGTAATTTGAATTTAAATTATTCTCTGCGTTTTTATTAAAGTTTGCAATCCATGACAAAATTGGAATGTTTTTAATTACTTGACTATTTGCCAAAGTAAAACCAAACTCTGCGGCCAAAATTGCTACATTGCTAGTAATATCGGTAGCATCAAAAGTTAACCATTGGTTAGTTGTTGGTGCGTATGTTCCTACAGTTAAGTAAACGCGCTCAACTACCATTGAATTTCCAACGCCAAGTTTATTACCGTCTGCGCCGGTATTAGATAAAGGAAAATTTCTTTGATTACTTTCTTCAAAAAATCTAAATTCGGTACGTCCGTCAAGCGGCAAAGTATCGTATTTAATAACCGTTGAACCTTGTTGTTTTTTAATTCCCGAGTTTCCAAACTTGTCGTTTACTGCTACGGCTTTCATTTGTGGCGTTACTCCGCCTCTAATTACTTCTCTCATTTTTTTTATTAATTAATTTTTGTTTTTATAGTCCAAATTCTGGGTAATATCCTACTTCGTAGTCAGTTCCCGCGCTTTCGTTGTATTCTTCGCTCAAATAATAGTTTTCACTTAAATACATGTCGCCGGCTTCGCTTAAATACATTGCTTCGCCTTCATTTAATACCATTGGTAGCGAGTCCATGCCTGACGCCCAATTCATGTCGTTATCTTCAGCTAAAAAACCAACGCCGCGTAATAAATCGACGGTACCTATTGCGGCCATTCCGGCGCCCAAATTAGGTCGTTTTAATACTGTAGCGGTTGCAAAGCCTGCGCCTAATTGAATTAGTGCTTTGTATTGTGGCGACATAGTAGCCGGTAAAATTTTACCTAAAAAATGTGCGCCAACTCCACCGGCTGCACCCTCTAGTGTAATCATTGCGCCCGCGCTTGCGCTGCGTGCGTCGAAAATTTCGCTTAACATTCCGCGCTTACGTGATACGCGACGCGTGCGGCGTCTTGCGGGTGTTGTTGCTTTTGTCGTTCTGCGTCGGCGTG
>Ga0315899_10007491_pt1 | contig 11721 bp, 10 predicted proteins | sample LakEriMetagenome_2_FD_203518 | JGI IMG/M metagenome (GOLD analysis project Ga0315899, IMG submission 203518) | Freshwater fungal communities from buoy surface, Lake Erie, Ohio, United States - Buoy 4 MA112 | ecosystem: Environmental > Aquatic > Freshwater > Lake | place: USA: Lake Erie, Ohio... | reverse complement strand
AAACACTAACTTGTTCCGTTGCAAAAAAAAACAAAAAAAACGCCAGGAATGGGGCGGTGAAAGAGGTACTAAAGGATGGCCGCCAGGTGACATGTGTGCGTGTGCGTGTGCGTGTGTGCGTGTGTGCGTGTGTGTGTGTGTGTGTGTGCGTGTGTGTGTGTGTGTGTATGTGACACACACGTCAGGTGACACGCTTCACACACACACACACACACACACACACACACACACACACACACACACACGGCAGGTGACACGCTTCGCAAACGGAGACGTCAAGGAAGAGTGTGTTGATGGCAGCTCCACCTACTTCTATCGGTCTCGCGCGCGCGCGCGCTCTCTCTCTCTCTCTATCACCGATAGAATGAAACGGAGCTGCCATCAATGCACTCTTAAAACACAGACACACAGACACACACACACAGACACACAGACACACACACACAGAGAGAGAGAGACACACACACACACAGACACACACACAGAGAGAGAGAGAGAGAGAGAGAGAGAGACAGACACACAGACACACAGACACACAGACACACAGACACACAGACACACAGACACAGACACACAGACACACAGACACACAGACACACAGACACACAGACACAGACACACACACACACACGAACTACTACAAGGTGTGCATCACGAACTAGAAGGTGTGCATCAAGCGTGTGTACACGGTGTGTAACATACACACACACACATACAGGGAAGCAAACACGACACACATCACGTACAAAGACGGCATGCAGTTGATCCACTTCCCCAACAACCAGATGGAAAAGCACTATCCGGACGGTTCCCGCGAGGTTCTAAACCCTAAACCCTTAACCCTAGATTCTAAACCCTAAACCCTTAACCCTAGGTTCTAAACCCTAAACCCTTAACCCTAGGTTCTAAACCTAAACCCTTAACCCTAAAACCCCAAGCCCTAACCTCTAAACCCGAATCCTAAACCTTAAAAACCTCAAATCCTAAACCCTACACCTGCGCGGCGCACTCTCTGAAGCGCTTTGAGCACTCGGGCATTTTGCCTCAACCCCCAACCCTAAACCCAAACCCCAAACCCGAAAGCCTGAACTCTGAGCCCTATTCCCGAACCCTAAACGCTAAACCCTAACCCTGCAACTCTAAACGCTAAACGCTAAACACGAAACCCCGATCTCTCTCTCTCTCTCTCTCTCTCTCTCTCTCTCTCTCTCTCTCTCTCGTATTCTCTCCACAGGTTGTGTTCCCAGACAAGTCTCGGAGACGCTACACGCCAGGGGGCACCCTGCTACATCAAGAACAGTAAAGGAGGAGGAGGGATTTATTTGTATTCAATGGTATAAAGGCACCCAGAAACCTGCGATTACGCCCCTTTCAATATATATACACAGAACACATTCTACATATAGAACACACTCTAATGTCCATTTAGTCTCTTGGAAGACACGTAACCCATGACCCAAGACGCCTCGAGGAAAAAGGAAGAGGAGGAGGGCGCGACGGAGGAGGAGGATTTTGCATTCAATGGCCGTGGGTTGCACGCAGATTCAATGATAGTACTGAGGGGGAGGGAGGGAGGGAGAGAGCGGAGAGATCGCTAGATGCGTTGTTTATTAGGAGCTGGATGCTCAACAACTGGGGTTCAGAGGAAACACCACCCGTTGGGGCGCCCGGCGAGGAGCGTGAGTGGGGGTATTGAGTCATGAAGGGAAGGGAATGTATTGCACGCTCTTTCATACTATCAAGTTTCAAATGCGTTGGCGGCTGGCTGTTTCGGGAGGCGGCGCTACGCGGTGCGCCGGCAAAGTGCCTCAATGCAGTCCTTTGCTGTGTTTCGTCCCTGCAGTGTCCCTAATCATCTCTCTCTCTGTCTCTCTGCTTGCATTCAGCGGCGCTCATTCACTCAACCTGGCGCACGTTTCAAGACGCACACCTCTCTAGCCAGGCACGCTCGGTATTCGCGTTCGTTCCCTCTCTCCCTCCCCACTTAAATGTGCCCTTAGAGCCTTTTACAGACTAAACAAAATAAATCAAAGTCGACCGTCACACTCTGAAACCCCTCCGAGGAGCGCCGGTCTCTTTCACCCCTCACCCGTGACTTGTGTCCGAGCGCTTGTCCTCGCCCAGACGTACCACCCTCTGGAGCGCGTGCAGGCGCGAAAGGGCCCTTTCAACCCACCGCTACTCCTGACCCCCTCTCCAGGCCAGTAGAATCACATACTGCTGAATACACATATGCCACAAAGAAGGATAGCGCATTCTCAAGACAATCTTCGAAGCCACGGAACAAGCCGGCGGCGCGAGTACAACCTTAGCCACGCATCCATGTTGTTGCGCTCACTTTCTTAAGTCTTAAATTCCTGTTTTGAAGCCAGCAATGTCGTGGGGAAACCCCGTCGCCGCTGCAGGCGCCGAGGCATCTGGCGCCGTACCCCCGTTGGCTACATGCAAAGCCTTGTCATCCTGCACATTTTCAATTACGTGACCCGCATTGTAAGCGCTTAGCCCAATGGGGTGAGATAGGTGGTGGGGGTGGGAGCAGAGAGTGCGAGAGGATGCATGAGGCTCCGCGCACGGTCAGCGGTATGCGTACCTCGTACAGCATCTTTGAGATTGCAGCCTGCGACTCTTCCTTGGAAGCTGCCGCCTTCAGATACCTGTCCAGCCGCGACTCCACTCAGTCATACGGCACGGTACAACGAGGGATTTTCCCCGTCGGGCACCCCATTCGACCAGTGCCCCTGACAACCAGCACACCAAGATAACCGCACGTGCTTTCGAACACAATGGCCGCTCACCTGGTCAATTGCATCGCGACTTCACCAGATTCGTACATCGCCAAATTTGCGCCGGCCCCGGCGGCCTCGGATCCCACATCCACAAATTTCCTGTCATCCTCCTGCTGCCACGCCAGGGAACCAGGGGTAGGAGGAGGAGGGGGCGGCGGGCAGTTGCACTCCCAGGTGACCGCAGGCGGCATTCCCTTTGATTCGTAGCATCCCATGAAGTTGTTCGACGTGCATTTCGGGTTCGGGCAGGGTGCTGCGCACACCGTCGGCTTGACCTCGATCCCGGCGCCAGGGCCTACGCCTGCCGGAACTGCGAGCGCTCCCGCCACAGTTTCCGGGGTAGCAGGGGCAGCCGCAGCCGCAGCCGCATCCGCGGCTGGCTCGGCTGGCGCCGCACCTTCCGCAGGTGCGGCTTCTGCAGGAGCATCTTGGAGCGATGACATGATGGGCCTGGCCATTACTGTAGCCGACGCGTGCAAAAACAGCCGTCACTGACGCGCAGCCAGGCGAGTAGCGATACGAGTTCAAGCAGTTGTGAGGATGGCGTACCTGCGGCCTGGGGGCTGACCCCCGAGACTGGAACGGCCTGAGCGAACATGACAGGCATTGGCTGTGAATTACTCATAGCAGCGGCCATGCCCATCTGCGCCGCGCCAGGCATCGCGCTGGCGGTCTGCAGCAGGCTGTCCGCCGAAGAGAATCCCTGAGCAGCGAGACACTTTTCGCGTCAGACACGCACGGACAGCTTCGCCAGAGAACGCAGGGGCCTGCAAGGGACAGCAATGGCCAGCAGCGCCTCCCTGATTGCTTACATCACACTGCTGCACGACGTCCCTTTACCGCACATCCAGAAGGCACACACACACTCACCGTGTGCAAGAGAGCGACAAGCGCAAAGGAAGCCGCCAGCATGGCCAAGGTCTGCGCCGCCGAGCTGCGGCGGGCGGCAGGCTGTGCCGCCACAACCCTCTCGAAGCCGGGTCGCATTGCGTGTGCCGCCCCGCTTCCTCTCGTAATCAAGCCCGGAAATAGCGACCAATGCCTGGAAGTGGGGGCCCAGGCGAAAAGACGAGGCCACAAATTCATCTTTAAACTCCCTCAGAAGTGTCCTCCTCCGCCTCCACGGATTCTGAATTTTGGCCTTTCCCCCCGTTTTCAGAATCCTCCATAAAAACGGGTTTGAACCAATCCGGCAAAAATCGAGATTTTTTCCGTCAAAGAAAACAGACTCCGTATAAAAGAGTCCAATACCGGATCATAAAAATAAAAATTACGAAATTAGATCGGTGTCCAGGAACCGTCCTGGACCACCTGGTATGGCTGGCGCTTTGTCCATCAAATGGCTGCGTTCCAGCCTGTAACTGTTGCCGGGGGAGTGGTCACGGCGGCCCTCGTGCGGCAGGCATCCCGGGAGGCAGTGCATCGCAGAATGCGCTGGCTTGGATTCCCCACTCCCCGCAAAAGCAGCGTTCGGGGACTGACGGTGCTGTGCGCAAACACCCGCGTGCAGACATGTTTAACATCCTCGCTGAGAAGGCAATCGCCGCGAAGAAGGGCGCCAAGCCCGTATCCGAGGTCACCACGGACATCCACAACTTCTTCCAGTCCAAGCAGTGCGTTCCCGCCCGCCCGATCGCGCTATGCCCATCACCCCGTCCACTTTTGCGGTCTGCTTGTAGGCTTGACTCGCACGCGCGCACGCACATTCCGCATGTTGCCAGGTACATGAAGATCGAAAACAACATCCACCCTTGCAAGAAGCCTGAGATGGAGTGCATGACCGATCTTCACAAGTGAAGCATCGAGAAGATGCTGGGCAAGAGCATCTCCTGAGATGCTCAATATCTCAACTATCAAATGTTGAGCAACAAATTGCCAACCATGACTACGTACATGACGCCTGTTCCTGAAGGCGGCAGTGGTGCAGCGGGCAGTACGATGATGCAACACTCGCCACGAACTGCGCCGTCGGCAGTCCGACAGCGGTGGCCTCAGCGGTGGTGCCGTGTCGCTGAGGATCACTGGCAAGCAGACTCGGTCGTGGAATTAGCGAACTCGTGCGAGCGGACAGACAAGCGCTATCGTCCTGCTCCTGCTCCCTAGAGGTGCTCAGGGCACGGTGTGTGGACGGGGAAAGCTGGGGGATGTGGAAGTTTTAAAAGGGGGGGCGCACGTCCTGTGTGCGCATGGCCACGCGCTGGGCGCTTGTAATAATGATAAAGCATATTTGCGTTTCTTGTAGCATCGCATGTATTACGCGCGTCTGTGCGTCAATAGTAGAGAGTGACCGCGCAGGGCTCTGGGTGTTCCTTCAGGATTCCTCCCTACGTATATATTCACAAATCCAACCGGAATTCGCTTCAGCTTAGCATAGCCCAAATGAGAGGAGAATCGACCGGAGTTTCCAATGTGCTTCTGAGGCACGCAGGTTCGTGGGGAATTTCGACCAAAATCTTGCGCAAGATCTCGTGTGGAATTTAGCCCGAAAGGACGAATTGGTCTGGTGTTTGTTCTTCTGTCAAGGTCAACTCTTGTCGCAAAGATTAAAAAAAAACGCAGGAATCCACTCCGAGCATGCTAAATAACATAACCGAGGATGAAGAGAACATACGTTTACTACCAGTCAGTCTATTCGGGCCTCTCGCCCAAAATGGGGCTCCAAAATAGTCCCAGGGGTAAAAAAACTATTTTTTAATTTTTAGTTTTCTTTATGATGCCGTTGGCACGCAAATTCGCCGAGTCGAGTCTGAAATTCAAGGATTTGGGACCATAACGTACGGTCCAGTTAAACACTGGGTTGTGGTGGCAAATTCTTTGTGTTAAATACCGGTGGTAAGTCAGTAGTCGATCCCTCGAGGCTGTGAGGCTGTGCATAGGCGACAAGGTACTGGTACTACCGGTGCCGTGTGCGAGGGCAAGGTTCAGAGAGCGTGGCTGTTTATGACAGACGTACGCCGATTCGCAAGAGAGGGCGACTCGCGTTGAGGATGCGGAGTACTGTATTACTGATTTTTTGGGCGAATGCCTGATCCGGAGCACCACTCACACGCCAGGACTTTTTTCCCGCTGCAAAAATTCCAAAAACGTCAGCGCCTAATCACCCTAAAACGCCAGGGCCTAATGTGTTGCTAATGTGTGCATAATGTGTTGCTAGTACCGGCTTTAGTGTGTTGATAATGTGTTGCCAATCACTCTAAAATGTCTGGGCCCAATCACGCGCCCCGCATCAGGCACCAGGCACGAGTTTTAGACTGGTGCGACGTGATGAGTGATGCCGAGCCTCTACTGGCGCGCCGTCATCACGCGCCCAATGACCGTTGAATGACTGCCCCGAATCAGGCACTAGTTGACTTTTCAGCCCCTCCCAGCGTACCTGCATACGGCACACGCGCCGAGACCGCCCCCAGACAAGCCAGCACCACCTACCCCCTGTGTGGCACGCGCGATGCGAGCCGCCAATGTGTCGTCGTCTCCGACGTTGGAAGGCGTGGAGCACGTGCTGCAACCTACGCGTAAACAGCGGTTAAACAGCGGTTAAATAGCGCTTCAACAGTAAAAAGTATTGTCTCATGAGCGGGAAAACGCTGAAAGCACTGTTTAGGGTTTAGGGTTTAGGGTTTAGGGTTTAGGGTTTAGGGTTTAGGGTTTAGGTATTGTCTCATGAGCGGGAAAACGTTGAAAGCACTGTTTGTTTTGGGAAAGTTATGCACACATTAGCAACACATTAGCAACACACGTCTGCCAGCTTTGTAACGGCCGAGGCTACCAAGGTAAGCACACATTAGCAACACATTAGCAACACACACACACGTTCAAAGCACTGTTTGTTTGGGGGGGAAACAGTTCACAGTAGTGTCCCGCTAGCCTCAACGTTTAAGTTTAAGCGTTTAAGTTTAAGCGTTTAAGTTTAAGCGTTTAAGTTTAAGCGTTTAAGTTTAAGCGTTTAAGTTTAAGCGTTTAAGTTTAAGCGTTTAAGTTTAAGCGTTTAAGTTTAAGCGTTCAAGTTTAAGCGTTTAAGCGTTGAAGCGGGACATGCGCAGCGCCAACGCCGCACAAACACAGTACAATAATGTACGCGCGCTCAGTAGCACTCATAAGAGATTCAGTGCCAGTGCAGATGCTAATGTGTTGCTAATGTGTTGCTAATGTGTTGCTAATGTGTGCATAAGAGATTCAGTGCCAGTGCAAATGCGTCATGGTGCCACAAAGCTAATGTGTTGCTAATGTGTTGCTAATCTGTTGCTGATGTGTTGCTAATGTGTTGCTCATGTGTTGCTCATGTGTCAATGGGTCATGGTGCCACAAAGCGATCCCAGCAACACCTTAGCAACACATTAGCAACATGTTAGCAGATCTCACGGTGACAGGTCAAAAATCGCGACTTCTCACGGTGACAGGTCAAAAATCGCGACTTCTCACGGTGACAGATCAAAAATCGCGACTTCTCACGGTGACAGATCAAAAATCGCGACTTCTCACGGTGACAGATCTCACGGCAACACATTGCTAATGTGTTGCTAATGTGTTGCTAATGTGTTGCTAACATGTTGCTAATGTGTTGCTAATGTGTTGCTAATGTGTTGCTAATGTGTTGCTAATGTGTTGCTAATCTGGTGCTAATGTGGTGCTAATGTGTTGCTAACATGTTGCTAATGTGTTGCAACACACTACCCTGCCGAGTAACACAGTGTGTTCAGTGGCAGGAAGCTTTTGAGTTGTGCACATTAGCACATTAGCAACATGTTAGCAACACATTAGCAACATGTTAGCAACACATTAGCACCACATTAGCACCACATTAGCAACACATTAGCAACACATTAGCACCACATTAGCAACACATTAGCAACACATTAGCAACACATTAGCAACACATCTTTTGAGTTGTGTGTAAATCCTTCCATCTAAATCTGCACATCATGTGCATATATAGGTTGAAGATATATATGCACGTGATATGCAGGAAAAAAATAGGCGGTGGCACCTCGGTGGTCTCGGCCGTTACAAAGCCGGCAGGCGTGTGCTGCTAATGTGTTGCTAATGTGTGCATACCTCGGTAGCCACGGCCGTTACAAAGCCGGCAGGCGTTCTCCCCGCTTATCACCGTCCTCTCCGCCCCCGTTTGTTTCAGGAGCTTGGACTTTTCCATGATGGACCGCCATTCTGGACAGAAATTCTCACGCGTCAGAGCCTCAGCAAACTCCAGGCCCGGGCATATATACAGGCAAAGTGTTGCTAAAGTGTTGCTTGCTAAGGTGTTGCTAAAGTGTTGCCAATCTGTTACTGGTAGCCCCGGACACGCAGTGTTGAAACCCACCTAAACCCGAAAGCCTAAACCCAATACGTGAAATGGCCTCTATGACATTGACTAAGCCTAATGTCTTGCTAATGTCTTGCTAATGTGTTGCTAATGTGTTGCTAATGTCTTGCTAATGTGTTGCTAATGTGGCCTCTATGACATTGACTAAAAATAATCAACGGCGTACAGGCAGAGGACTCCCTCAAAAGAGACCTAATAATATATCCAAAAGAGGCCTAATATAGCCGAAATAATGAACGGCGTACGGGCAGAGGACTCCCTCAAAAGAGACCTAATATATATCCAAAAGAGGCCTAATATATGGCCAAAAGAGCCCTATGGTGCCAACTAATCAACGGCGTACAGGCTCTCGTGTTTAGGATTTGGGGTTTAGGCGTTAGGTTTTAGCTCGACATTGACCAAAACAGCGTCGTATACTTTGGCGAACTGACCAACGCCTCAACCCTAAACCCTAAACCACAAACCCTAAACCCTAAACCCGTTGAGGTTTGAAAGCACGGTCTGGGCAAACAGACCCGGAGTACCAGAGTAAGGGTGAATGCGGAGCACCAGACTACTATGAGGCGTGTGCCTCATGGTATTTACACGCGCAGCACAGAGCGGACGTGCGAGCCGGGAATTACCTTGATCAACAGGATCCTCTGAGGCTGTGTCAGTTTGTGCGGAATCTTGGGCTTGGTCCTGCGCCTGCGGCGGTTTCGCGGCGGCGTCCGGCTTCTTCTTGCCCGTGAGCGCGGCAGATGAGGCCTTGCGTTCCATCCAGTCGCTGCCCCGGACCTCAAATGTCTGAAACTCCACCTTGTCCTTGCCGAATCTGCGCTGCAGGGCTTTGCCCAGGGCAACACACGCGGAGAGATCATCAAACTCCTCCACGTAGGCAACGCCAGCTTCTACACGCTCCGCGCCGCCACTCGGGGACTCGTAAAAGCCGTCAACGGTGGCGGAAAACTTGATAGCAAAGCGCGATGGAGCATCCACCGAGTCCGTGCTATACGTCTGGCCCAGAATGGAGACTGACGTCTGTCGCTTCTGTCCCAGGAGAGTGCGGTTGTCCACTGCAGTTGCGAAATCCCAGAGAAAACCCAGCGCAATCAAGCCGAAGACGGCTGCCAGCCCTGCGGGCGAGAACGCGAACTCGAAGAGATCAAAAAGGGCATCCACAGCCGGTGGAGCTTCTTGCGCCCCCGGCAACACTGACTGCCTCAGTACTATGCCAGGCGAACGAGCGCCTGTCCGCAAGACTCGCAGAGGTGCAGGCGGCTGCCGACAAGGCGCGCCTGCGACCCGCAGTCCATTCACCACCACTTGCAAGAAAGCAACAACCATGGCCTTGGGAGTCACGCAAAAGAATTTGCACGAATTTGATTGGGTCAGGCCATCCTTGCAAGGACAGGTTAGACCTCAGAATTCGAAGAATAACGGTTCTGACCTAAGAAGAACGGTTCTGACCTAAGACGAACGCCACGCGGTCAGGGTGGGTTCGAACGGCGCGTGGGAACGAGCGCGCGTTGAAAGACGCGGGCTGGATATAGGGACGAGCCGCAAGTCACTGTGGTGCTAGCGTCCGCGTGTCCGGCCCGATGGACTTCCACGGGATGGAGGAGCAGGACGGCGTCCGATTCAGCTTCAGCACCTGGCCGACGAGCAGGCTCGAGGCGACGCGCTGCGTGGTGCCGCTCGGCTGCAACTATACCCCCCTGAAGAAAATCGTCGACGCGCCGCCGCCGCTGCCGTACGAGCCCATCTTCTGCCGCGGACCATGCCGCGCTGTTCTCAATCCGGCGTGCCAGGTGCGAAAGTTGTCCTGTGCCGAGGGTCGCGGGGTGCTCATCTCGGGCAGGAGTTGCGAGTGCACCCGTCCTTGCAGCTCTGGCTGTGCGGGTTTGACCCGTGCCGCGCGTGTCTGGCAGATTGACTACCGGGCGCGGATGTGGGTGTGCCCGTTTTGCGCGACGCGCAACCATTTCCCGCATCACTACGCCGACATAAGCGAGAGCAACCTGCCTGCAGAGCTCATTCCGCAGGTGTTTGTTTTTGGTGTTTTTGGGTTCACCCCCCGGATATCTGCTCTGCGTGCGCGAATCCCTGGCCTAGACTGATCCGCGCAGCGCTCATGCGCATCTCATCTGATGAGCATACGCGCTCATCTGCGATGCATTGCTACACTAAAGCCTAAAACTAAACACTAAACACTAAACGCTAAACCCCAACCCACACGTGCTGATCTGCGATGCATTCATGCCTCTCCCTTCCCCCCCCCCCTCGCCCCCCCCCACACACATTCAGTTCACAACGATCGAGTATCAGCTGCAGCGTCCTTACGCAAACCCGCCGCTCTTCCTCCTCGTGGTCGACACGTCTGTCAAGGAGAAGGAGCTGCAGGCGCTCAAGGACTCGTTGCTCATGGCGCTCAATCTCATCCCAGAAAACGCCCGCGTGGCTCTCATCACCTTCGGTGCCACCGTCCAGGTGCACGAGATAGCGTCGGAGGAGATGCCCAAGGCGTATGTCTTCCGCGGCACTAAAGACGTCGCCACCCAAGTCGTCCAGGATTTCCTGAATCTGGGCCCGCGGGGGATGAAGGGCGCAAACCCCGATCAGATCGGGCGCTTCGTTCAAGCTTACAACCAGTGTGAATTTGCTCTCACCAGGTATTATATATATACATATATATATATACATATATATATATACATACATACATATATATATATTGATATATACTATATATATATATATTGATATATACTCTACACACACACACACACACACACACACACACACAAACCCACCCACCCACAGCATCCTCGAGTCCTTGGAGCACGACCCCTGGCCTGTCAAGATTGAGCATCGTGTCCTCCGATGCACTGGGGCTGCGCTGTCGGTGGCAGTAGGGCTCATGGAGTGTACCAACTCTCACAATCCCGGTCGTATCATGCTCTTCTTGGGCGGCCCTTGCACCGAGGGCCCAGGTGTGTTGCTAATTTGTTGCTAATGTGTTGCTAATATGTTTCCAATGTGTTGCTAATCATGCTCTTCTTGGGCGGCCCTTGCACCGAGGGCCCAGGTGTGTTGCTAATGTGTTGCTAATGTGTTGCTAATGTGTTTCCAATGTGTTGCACCGAGGGCCCAGGTCAGGTGGTGGCGGTAGACAAGGAGGAGCCAATGCGAGGGCACTCAGACATCGACCAGGACAACGCCAAGTGGCACAAGAAGGCAACCCTATTCTACAACGCGTTGGCTCAGCGCTGTGTTACAAACGGGCATGCCGTGGACATTTTCGCATGTGCTCTCGATCAGTGCGGCGTTGCGGAGATGAAAGCGTGTGTGGAGAAGACTGGGGGTAACATCGTGCAGACGGACACGTTCAGCAACGTCGTCTTCAAGGAGTCATTCAAGAGGTCCTTCGTGTTGCGTAATGTGTTGCTAATGTGTTGCTAATGTGTTGCCAATGTGCTGCTAATGTGTTGCTAGTGTCTTGACGGAGTCATTAGCAACACATTAGCAACACATTAGCAACACATTAGCAACACATTAGCACCACATTAGCAACACATTAGCACCACATTAGCAACACATTAGCAACACATTAGCAACACATTAGCAACACATTAG
>Ga0315899_10007490_pt1 | contig 11722 bp, 9 predicted proteins | sample LakEriMetagenome_2_FD_203518 | JGI IMG/M metagenome (GOLD analysis project Ga0315899, IMG submission 203518) | Freshwater fungal communities from buoy surface, Lake Erie, Ohio, United States - Buoy 4 MA112 | ecosystem: Environmental > Aquatic > Freshwater > Lake | place: USA: Lake Erie, Ohio... | reverse complement strand
CCAATGCTTTTCTTTCTTCTGGCTCCAGTCTCACTATGTATTTTTTTTCGGCATCATTTCTCTTGACAATTTAGGACCTCCCCATTCTCCCTCTTTTACCCATCAATTACTACTTGACTGACTACTAGCGGCAGCAATTGGCGTTTTTTGGCCAATGGCAAAGCGGTCAGGAAAAATTTGATAAAAAACAGCAGATTTTACCCAATCTGGGGTGATCGACATGATGACTTCGGCAATTAAGTAACAATAAAATCTTGATCTGGTTCAGTTAACTCTACAGGCTTAGAAAAACTGTTCGATCTCGCCTTTAATTTATCAATTTATCCCCATTTTGATTTGAGGGATATTATTATTTTGTGAAGTTTAACTGAATAAAGGATCACGCTTTTTCCCTAGGCATTGTTTGGGTTTGCTCAATAATTGCCAATAACTCCCGCTCAAAGGTAACTTGGGCGCGGTTGGTTCGTCCCCCCACATAAAGCTGAGCATTGTCAGCACTATCATCGCCTTCACTGTGGGCCAAAACCCAGACTTGGGAATGGGACACATAACTCATCATTACCCCCAACATCAATAGCCCAAAGCCAGCATAAACAAAGGGAATACCCGGATCGGCTTTAATTTGTAAACCAGTGCTACCAACCAACTCTTTGATTTTCAAAGTTACGCCGTTAACCTCCAGTTCCGAGCCTTCCCGCACCGCATTGGCTAACTCTCCCTTTTGGTCATAAACAATCATCGTCCCCTGTAAATCCTTGACTAATAACGCGACCCCGTCACTCAGATCGGTTTTAGTGGGAATATAAGCTCCCCATAATTGCCCGCCGTTTTGGGTCGGTAAAGGAGCCATGGGTAATTGCAAAATGGGACTGTTATTAATTTGAACTTTGACCCCAGCAATGCCCCAATTGGTTTGATAAAAGGTAACTCCTTGATAACGGAGGGGGTGATTAACTGAAATGGTTTGACGGTCTAATTCTTGCCCCTCATTATTCACCACCGATAGATCGGAGTAAAACTGATCAATAACGCCGTTGGGAGTGTAATCAATCCAAAAACGATTAACTTTAATGCCCCAATCTTTGGGGATTTGAGATGCGGATAAGGGCCCTGCTTCAATAATATTTTCAACTTTAAAACTGGTGCCACTGGGGGCCATTTGTTGGGCAAAAAAGCCGGATAATGCGCCCCAGATTGCCCCCCCTAAAATAATCAACATGGCGGCATGGACAATAATTGGGCCAATTTTACCCACTAATCCTTTACGGGCATAAAGACTATTGTTTTCTTGGAAAACTCGATAGCCTTTTTGGGCTAATTTTTCGGAAAATTGGCTTAGATCTCCATTGGGCAGAGAGGTACTCAGGGCCAGTTTTTGAAATTGTCGGGGTTGTTGGTAAAACTGCCAGCGTCGGGCGGCTTTTAAGGCGGGAAATTGGCGGTTAAAGGTGCAAGCGGTTAAACTCGATCCGAATAAAACGAGTAGGGCTAAAAACCACCAAGTCCGATAGACATGGTTCAAGCCAAGTTGTAAAATTACTTGCCAACTGAGAAATCCAAATAAGGCCGGATCATCGGGATAATTTTGTTGGTAAAACCCTAAGGTTTCCCCCTGCTCAATCACCGTGCCGCTGATACTAAACGCTGCAATCAACAATAATAAGACGATCGCCAAACGCAGATCCGCCAGAAGTTTAATCGCTGGACGACTGATTTGGCTCAACGGTGACAGGGGAGTAGCAACGGTCATAGGGCAGTAATATCACGCAAAATATACAGACTATCCATTGTTACCCGCCCGAACGGGGGATTGCAAGCTGGCGATCGCCCCATAAAAAATGATCGCCATTTTAATCAAGGGCGATCGTCATAAAATTCTTCAAAGCACTGATTCTCGACTAATCCCGCACTTCTAAAGGCAAAGGAGAAGACCAGGGGGTCAGGGTTGGCAATTGAATCTGCTCCACAATGGGGGAAAATCCAAGCCATTGTCGGGACAACTGGGCAAACTGTTGGGGACAACCGCTGACCGTGAAATGGGTCGCCACAGACATTTCTGAGTTACGCAACCCCATCACCTCTAGTTCCTGACGGGCCGCTTTGACCACATAACTAGCGGGATCAACTAACCGAATCTGCTTCGGCAAAATTTGGCGAAACACCGGCGTTAAATGTTGGTAATGGGTACAACCAAATACAAGGGTGTCAATCTCCGCCTCCAACAGGGGCTGAAGATAACGTTGGACTACCTTGAGGGTATAGGGCTCATAGATACGATTTTGCTCAATGAGAGGCACAAATTCTGGGCAACCGATTTGAAAAACCGCCGCTGCTGGATTAATTTCGTGAATCGCATTGCGGTAGGCATTACTCGCCGCCGTTGCTGGGGTTGAAATCACGCCAATGCGATTACCCTGCCGGACAGCCGCGCGGGCCCCCGGTAAAATAACCCCCAAAATGGGAACGTCAAACTCTTGTTGAACTGTTTCGAGGGCGAGGGCAGAACTGGTGTTGCAGGCCATAATCACCATTTTTACTGGTTCTTCTGCCATCCAGGTTAGGATTTCTCGCACATACTGAATAATTTCTTGCGGGGATCTGTTGCCGTAAGGTAGCCGTGCTGTATCGCCAAAGTAAAGAATAGATTCCTTAGGTAATTGTCGATAAAGCTCGCGTAAAACGGTTAACCCCCCCACACCACTATCAAAAACGCCAATTCGGCTACGCTGGGGCTCACGCATTGTTTATGGGACTATATCTGGTTATCAAAGAAAGATGCTTGCTATTGAAACACGAATAACAAGGGAAGTAAATAGGATTCAGGGGCTTACGTCTTCATTAAAGTCAGGTTTTGTTGAATTTGAACTTAAGAGACGTACCAGCTTTATCTTTGTTGCAAATATTCCAAAATTCCCCTGGCGATCGCCTGGGCCATCTGTTGCTGATAGGCTGGATTAGTCAATTTTGCATTATCTTCGTAACCTGTGACAAAGCCAGTTTCAATCAACGTGGAAGGCATTCGGGAATTTCGCAACACATAAAACCGTGCTTTGCGGATGCCCCGGTCTTTGACATCCACTGACCGAATCACATTGCGGTGGATTGCCTGGGACAACCCTGGGTTGCCAAAGTAATAAATCTCAAAACCACTCACATCTGGCCGTCCTTGGCCCATGGAATTGGCATGGATACTGACAAATAAATCTGCCCCGGCCCGGTTAGCCATGTCCGTCCGTCCTTGCAGGCTCACAAAATAATCACTGGTGCGAGCCATTAAGACCCTAACCCCCTGTTGCTCCAAATACTGGGTAACGTATTGGGAAATCGGCATAATAACGTCTTTTTCCTGCACCCCCCCTAGACCGATCGCCCCTGGATCTTTGCCGCCGTGGCCGGGATCAATAAAGACTAAACGACTACCCTGGGGAACCCTCGGTAAATTGGCCGGGGGTAACGAAGGCCGGGTGATATTCGAGGGAAAGCTTGGTTGGGAGACGGGGGGCGGCGGAATAATCGCAATGGGAATTTGATCCCCTGTCTGGATGGGTTGACCAGGGCGAGAACCAGGGCGTATGGCCGTCGCATCGGGGATCAACTCTAGGGCGTATAGGGTTCCCCCAGAGCGAAATAAGCGGCCAAAGCGTCTACCCGAACCGGCTTGGACAATGACCAACACCGTCTCTGGGGTTTCTTGACGAATATTGAGTTGATAAATAGGGCCGTTACTGTCTAGTTTTGGCCCCTGGAATTGTTGGGCAAGTTGGGCACGATCAAGGCGAATTTCATAATTGCCCGTTAGTCGATTCAGCGTACCTCGGGCCGTAATGGGGCGATCGCCCCGAATCAGGAGCTGACTATCATCCCGGGTAATATCGATGGCCGTAATGGTGGCCAAATTACGACCCGATAACCGTTGGGACTGGGCTACCGTCGTTGTGGATGAGGTTAAAGTCGCCGATCCCTGGGATGCTTCGTCCACCTGTGACGACCCCATACCTATCGAAGCAGACTCCGATCTCAAAGTCCCCGTTGACCCCTGAGACCGGCTACCCTGCTTTGGGAGCAGAACAATGCCTCCCCCGATGCGACTGTAATGGGCATTCCAACTAACGCCGGCCTCCCCTAACACTAAGGACAAACGCGGATCGGTTCCCGGCTCAGAAAACTGAATTTCATTCACCCCAAACTGATTAATCGGCAGGGATTGTCCTGCTAGCCCTTGGGGTAAAACCGCCCCACCTAACTCAAACTCAACAGTCTTTTTGCGGGAATTGGGCTTAATTTTGAGTTGATTATTGCTGCCATTTTTATCCAACCTCACAAACAAACCGCTGGCCGTAACCTGCACATCCTGACTGCCTGTGGGCAAAGCACTCCGGGGACTAACGGAATTATTTTGACTGGGAGCAGCATTCGTCCCGGCGGGGACTAACTCCGGTGTCGGTAACTCCACCACCCATTGGGTCGGCGTAATCCCCCGTACCTTCACCTTTTGGGGATCAACGGTATAACCCGCGTCCAACTCAATCACCACCCGCGTCGTCAAACCGTCTGGGGAACCAATGCGAATCTCTTTTACCTTGCCGCCTCCTCCTTGGCGAACCGTTGGGCCACTTAGGGTCGTACCGGGTAAATCCACCACAATGCGGGTTGGATTAGGGATTAATTGTGCTGTCGGCTGTACCCGCGCATTGGTATAAAACGTGAGTCGGTTTTGGGACGCATTAAAATTCCAATTAACCAATTGACCCGCCATCGCTGGCAGACTTGTTAATAAAACCGACAGAAAAGTAAGAACAAAACCAGACAATCGTGACATAGGGATTTCTCAACTCGAATAACCGCTTAACGAATCCTGTTGGCTCGAATCGTAACCCTTCAGTTCAGGGCAACAACGAGCAGTAATTCACTCAGCGGATTGTCATGCGCTGCTTTTGAGCGGGAGTAGGGTTAGCACATTAGGTAAATAGTCTTGGCAGATAGTAACCGTAATAGAGTTCCCAACGCAAGCGCAGCCCCCTCGGTGAAGGATCAAATACTGTTAACCCAAATTTCTAGCAAGGTGGCCAGTGGCGATCGCCGTTGCTCCCCCTAAGACCCCCAGCCCATCCGGCGCAATCTCAAGACCCCTACGGATCAACCCAGCGACCATCCGCTTTAATCAGGTTAATCAACTCCTCCACCCCATTCGCTTCAGGAACCCGCTTAATTTCCTCCCGGCCCCGATATAACGCAATGTAGCCCGCCTGTTTGCCCACATAACCATAGTCAGCATCCGCCATTTCCCCCGGGCCATTGACAATACAACCCATCACCGCAATATCCAAGCCCGTGAGGTGTTTCGTGGCTTCTCGGACTTCGTGCAACACATCTTCTAGGTTAAAGAGGGTACGACCACAGGAGGGACAAGCTACATATTCCACCATGGTTTTCCGTAATCCCAACGCCTGCAAAATGCTGTAGCAAACGGGAATTTCCTTTTCTGGCGCTTCCGTTAAGGAAACCCGAATCGTATCGCCAATACCGTCTGCCAACAGTGTGGCAATGCCCGCAGTGGATTTGATCCGGCCATATTCCCCGTCTCCGGCTTCGGTGACTCCTAAATGCAACGGATAATCCATGCCCAACTCATCCATGCGTTTGACCATCAAACGATAGGCGGCCAGCATGACCGGAACCCGTGACGCTTTCATGGAAATAACCAAATTACGAAAATCTAGGGATTCACAAATTTTGATAAATTCGATCGCCGATTGCACCATCCCTTCCGGGGTATCGCCATAGGTAAACAACATCCGCTCCGAGAGGGAACCGTGATTCACCCCGATCCGCATTGATTTCCCCTGATCCCGTAGGGATACCACCAAAGGTTCTAAGGTTTCGCGGATTTTATCCCCAATATCGGCAAATTCCGCCTCTGTATAACCGTCCCGCTGGGCATCGGGTTTTTCAAACACATACAGTCCCGGATTGATGCGGACCTTATCCACATGCTTGGCTACTTCGAGGGCAATTTTCATGCCGTTGTGGTGAACGTCAGCGACGAGGGGAACGTGTTGATAGGTCGCCAATAATTTTTGCTTAATATCAGCTAATGCCTTGGCGTGGGCCATGCTGGGCACTGTTACCCGCACAATTTCACAGCCAATTTCATGGAGGCGACGAATGCCTGCGACCGATCCATCAATGTCGAGGGTATCTTCGTTGATCATGGATTGCACCACGACGGGATTGCCGCCGCCGATAATCACATTTCCCACGGGCACAGGGCGGGTTTTACGGCGATGGATGGTGGTGTCAAATTCAGGGGCGATCGGCGCTTGGGGCGTGGCTAACATGGTCATAAATCCAAATTCAACTCAGCGAAGTAATGAGGCTCGATGATTGGGCACAGTTAGCCCTTATTGTCGCAAACTGAGGGGATTATGGCGATCAAATATCAAGGATTATTTTGAACCCAAAACTATCAGCGACTGTTGCCATTCTCTTTTACCGTTCCCATTACCTTGCGGGTAACACGGCTCCCATTGATGCCCTTTGCCATGCCTTAGAAAAACAAGGGTTAATGGCGATCGCCATTTATGTTTCTTCGTTGCGAGAACTCGATGTCCAAACAGAAATCTTGGCAATTTTAAAGAACCTAGACACTCCCTTGGCAGCTATTTTAAATACCACCAGTTTTTCCCTCGCCAAACTACAACGGGAAGCGGGCAGTACAGAAATTATTCCCCTCTGGCAAACTTTGAATGTGCCGGTGTTGCAAGTCATTTTAAGTGGTGGCAATCGGGAACAGTGGCAAGACAATCTGCGAGGACTCAATCCCAGGGATTTGGCAATGAATGTGGCCTTACCAGAGATAGACGGACGGATTATTACGCGGGCGATTTCCTTTAAAGCGGTGCAAACTCGCCATCCCCAATTGGAAACGGAGGTGGTGGTCTATGAGCCGGAACCAGACCGGATTGAATGGGTTGCTCAGTTAACTCGCAATATTATTCGCTGTGCCCAAACTTCGGTTGAAAATCGTAAAATTGCCCTGATTTTAGCCAATTATCCCAATAAAGACGGACGACTGGCCAATGGCGTTGGTTTGGATACTCCGGCTAGTTGTTTAGCGGTTTTACAGGCTTTGCAATCAGTGGGTTATGGCATTACTGAAATTCCTAGTCATACCCAAGATTTGATTCTTCAATTAACCACAGGTGTCACTAATGATCAAGAATTATTTGGCGATCGCCGTATTTACCAGCAGATTTCCACTCAGCAAGTCTGGGACTTTTTCCATCAATTACCATTAGCAATTCAACAAGCAATGGGGACGCGATGGCGAGAACGGGAAGAGTGGGAGCAGTTACCCAAATTTATTGCGGTTAGTGGGATTCAGTTAGGCAATATTTTTGTCGGGATTCAACCGTCACGGGGCTATGACCGCGATCCCAGTTTGAATTATCACGCGCCGGATTTGGAACCCACGTTACATTATTTAGCCTTTTATTTATGGTTAAGCCAGGATTTTCAAGCCCATGCGGTTATCCATTTAGGAAAACACGGAAATTTGGAATGGTTACCCGGTAAAAGTGTAGTTTTATCTGACCATTGTTATCCTGAAATTGCCCTTGCGCCCTTACCTCATTTTTATCCCTTTATTGTTAATGATCCAGGGGAAGGAACCCAAGCAAAACGTCGCGCCCATGCCTGCATTATTGACCATTTAATGCCCCCCTTGACCCGTGCTGAATTGTATGGCGATTTGGAAAAATTAGAGGCTTTAATTGATGAATATTACGAAGCCCAAAACCTTGATTCCACTCGTTTACCCACCATTGGCGATCGCCTACGACAGCTATTTCAAGACAGCCAATTAAATCAAGATTTAGGTTTAGAATTACCCAACTTAAAAGATCTCAGTCCCTTGTTAACCGTTGCCGATAGTTATTTATGTGAATTAAAAGAAGCCCAAATTCGGGATGGGTTACACATTCTCGGTCAAATTCCCCCAGCGGAACAATTGCGGGATCTCACCATTAGCATTGCCCGATCGCCCCATTATCAACGATTAGGTTTAACCCAGGCGATCGCCGTAGATTTGGGCATCGATTTTGACCCCATTTTAGATCCCTTAGATCAGCCTTTTACCCTATCAAAAGATGTTGAAAATCAGTTAATTAACCAAGGCAAATCCGCACTCGCCCATCAACTCAAAACCTGTCGGATTGGGGGCGATGTGGTAGAAATATTAGAAGAAATTGCTAAAACTTTGGTGGCAAAATTGGTGACAGCAGAGGATGACAGGAGATAATTCAACCTAATTCAACAGGTTAGAATCAAAGCTAAATAGCCCCATAACTCCCCCAATACGATGGTTATTTCCTTAGAACGCAACATTCACTACCCCGACAGTGATGGTCAACCGATGGCAGACAATACGGAACAATTTCAGTGGATTGTTTTAATTAAAGAAAATTTGGAATGTCTATTTGCGGATGATCCAACGGTGTTTGTTGCCGGGGATTTACTCTGGTATCCCGTGGAAGGACAGCCCACTGTGCGGGTTGCGCCTGATGTATTTGTGGTATTTGGTCGTCCTAAAGGTAAACGCGGTTCCTATCGACAATGGCAAGAAGAAAACATCGCCCCCCAAGTAGTGTTTGAAATTTTCTCGCCGGGTAATTCCCAAAAAGAGATGATTCGCAAATTAAAATTCTATGAACACCATGGTGTCAATGAATATTACATTTATGATCCCGATCGCCACGAATTAATCGGACTCCAACGGCAGGATGATGAACTGCAAGTCATTGAAGGAATAGAAGATTGGACAAGTCCTTTATTGGGGATTCGTTTCGTAATGACGGCGGAAACCCTAGAGATTTATTACCCCGACGGGCGATCATTCTTAACCACCATCGAGTTGTCTCGCTACGCTCAGCAGGAAAAGAATCGAGCCGATCGCCTAGCCGCTAAGTTACAAGAACTGGGCATTAATCCCGATGAAATTTAACCCTTAACCCGATCCATGACTTCTACGCCTGAAAACGACAATCCCGATCATTGCCCCCATTGGACTGAACAATTTACCCCAGGGGAACAGACCCAAAAGTCCCTAAGTTGGATTGCCCAAACTTTATTGCCGTTGTTAAACCAAACCCCCCAGGAAGTTACCAATTTACTGAAAGGCTTAGACGGTGAATTTATTCCCAGTGGAGCCGCCGGAGCGCCGAGCCGAGGTAGACCAGATGTTTTACCCACCGGACGCAATTTTTATTCTGTTGATATCCGGGCCATTCCCACAGAAACCGCCTGGGATATTGGGCGGCGGGCAGCGGCAACCTTGATCGAACGCTACACCCAAGACAACGGCGACTATCCCCAAACCCTGGCGATTTCCATTTGGGGAACCTCTACCATGCGGACGGGGGGCGATGACATTGCCCAAGTGCTGGCATTATTGGGGGTTCAACCCGTTTGGGATGGGCGATCGCGGCGCATTATTGACTTTGAAATTTTACCCCTGACGATTTTGCAACGGCCTCGCGTCGATGTAACAGTCCGAATTTCGGGGTTTTTTCGGGATGGATTCCCCAATCTGGTGGACTTTCTCAATCAGGCGATCACCGCCGTCGCCGACTTGGATGAACCGGCTGAAATGAATCCGTTAGCAGCCAAAGTCAAACAGGAAACCCAGGAATGGCAAGCCCAAGGATTAACCCCAGACCAAGCTCAAACCCGCGCAACTTATCGGATTTTTGGCTCAAAACCAGGAGCTTACGGCGCAGGATTGCAGGGATTAATTGAGGCACAAAACTGGCAAGATGATGAAGATTTAGCACGGGCGTATATGAATTGGAGTTGTTACGCCTACGATCGCCAGGGCATTGGTCACAGTCAGCCGGAAGTATTTGCCCAACGCTTACAAAATTTGCAAATTGTTTTACACAACCAAGATAACCGCGAACATGATCTTTTAGACTCCGATGATTATTATCAGTTTCAAGGGGGATTAACCGCTGCCGTGCGCTCATTAACGGGGCAAAATCCCACCGTTTATTTTGGGGATAATGCCAATCCTGCTCGTCCCAAAGTGAAGTTATTAACGGAAGAAATTGCTAAGGTTTATCGTTCCCGTGTGGTGAATCCAAAATGGATTGAAGGGGTGATGCGCCACGGTTATAAAGGGGCCTTTGAAATGGCGGCGACGGTGGATTATTTATTTGCCTACGATGCCACGGCCCATTGTGTGGCGGATTTTATGTATGACGGGGTAGCTCAGGCCTATTTATTCGATCGCCGAGTGCAACAATTCATTCAAACCCATAATCCGTGGGCATTGCGGGATATGGCCGAGCGATTATTGGAAGCCAATCAACGGGGACTATGGCAACAGGTTAAGCCGGAAATATTGGATCAATTAAGGGCGATCGCCAATGATGCGGAAGGGATTTTAGAAGCCCATTGAGATAGCCAATTTAAGCCAGATTCCGGCAAAATAACAACCTTAAAACTCTCCCTTCAAGGCACTCACACAACGTTTACAAATGGTCGGGTCATCGCTAAAAGTTCCGACTTGGCTGGAATAATTCCAACAGCGATCGCACATCGGCTTTCGGAAAAATTTTAAGTGTAAATTGCATTTTTATTGAGATGAGAGGTGATTTATATTCTCTTTCCATAAAATCAATTCATCGTTTAAAAGATTCAATAAATTCACGAGATTATCAAAGTTGCTTTTTGTTAACGATACAGTATCATATCGTTCTGTTACTTCTCGGATATGTGTATGAGCTGCTTGATCCCGTATTTTTTTGAAGTTTCCAAGTTCAGTTTGAAGTCTGTGTAGCGCATTTCTATTTTGTTCTAGCCTTATTTCTATTTTTTCTAATTCAATAATTCCGATGACATTTAATAGTAATTTCCTGAAATCATCATATCTAAAGCCGTAGTTTCTTTTGATTATTTTTTCAATATCTTTTCTGTTTTTTTCGTTTATTTCATCTTGAATTAATTGTATGAGCATTATATCCTGTGTTTCTTCAATCCAAGTACAGACTTCAATTGTAGCTAATTTTGAAAAAAATAATAGCTTTCTTGTTTCGTTCATTTCTTCTGCCTCATTATACAAATCTTGAAGTGAAAGAAGAGTTTTTTCAATATCTTCAGTATCGATCATCGTCCTTATCTAAAATAATTCACTAAAGATTTTAACCGATTCATCAAGACGAGCTTTTACTTTGTTAGTCTGTAATAATCCTTCTTGTAAATTTTTGGATAAATAAGGGCTTGAACTTTTTAATTTTTCATAGTTGTGCCCCAACACATTCTTTACTCTTTCCCCGTCAAGTGTTTCTAACGTTTGAAGGTTATGAGCGATACCAATCATCACCCCCTCTAATATTACTTTACTTAAGCCAATTTCTTGTTCTTCAGGAAAAAGCTTGAATAAATAATCTATTGTTTTTCGAAAAAGACAATACATCTGTTCATGATCTTTTAATGAAATCGTCTTATTATTTAGCATATACTCATTCAAGAATTTTGATAAGCGTCCTTTGTAATTTTGGCGATTATCAAAGAAAGCAAAAAAGCGAAGAATAAATTCTTGATCTTCCAATCTCTGTATATTCATTTTTTTAGAAAACGGAAGTTTTTTCCACCCTGAATAATCAGCACAAATTCTGAGTAATTGATTAAAGTTTCCCTGATAGATACAGTTTCTGATTTCTTG
>Ga0315899_10007489_pt1 | contig 11722 bp, 15 predicted proteins | sample LakEriMetagenome_2_FD_203518 | JGI IMG/M metagenome (GOLD analysis project Ga0315899, IMG submission 203518) | Freshwater fungal communities from buoy surface, Lake Erie, Ohio, United States - Buoy 4 MA112 | ecosystem: Environmental > Aquatic > Freshwater > Lake | place: USA: Lake Erie, Ohio... | reverse complement strand
TATGCCCAAACCAGTTAGCACCAGCGTTGTAGCTGAATGAAGCAAGAGCAGCTTGAACATTAGGGTTCAATCGCCTTACTTCGGGGACAGAGAGTAGCTTGGTAGTGAAGTTGTTGAATGTTTCATCAAATAACTTATCAGCAGCAGCTCTGTCTATTGTCTGTCCCATACTTACAGGACGACCTTTGATTTCTGTATTGCCCCAACCAATCGTTGGGATACCTTCACTATCAAGGTATGCGTTTGAACGGAACTGCTCAAACTCTTTGATTAGACTGATTGCGGAGTTTCTATCCATTCTTGGTATGCGAGTATAAGACCATCCATTAGGTCGTAGAGGTGTTTGGATTTCATCTGTTCAAGCCGACGACAACCTAAATCACTCGCTATGCGGTCAATAGATGTGTCTGCTGTTGCTTCATCCATAGAGGTCTTGGAAGCAAGCCAATAGAGACTGCCGATAGTTCCGTAGCGTTTGCGAGCTTTCTTGTAGGTGTGGAGTGATGGGAGTTTCATTAGTTCTTTACCAGATAGTTGTTCAGTTTATGGATGTAGCTACCTGCCGTAAGACCACAGGTGTAAATAAAGGAAATACCAATAGCAACAGCGTATGCTGTGTATTGAATGTATTGTCCCAACACGATGCTGGAAGGGACTCTTGCGTTTGTCATTTGTTCTCTAATGTAAAATGTTTGGGGGTGGGGTAGGTCTTTCACTCCTACCCCGAACTCATCCTTTCAACACGCACCACCTATGGCGTAGGTAATGTCTGCGTGTTTCTAATGGAAACCAAGCACACATTCCAAGATGTGCTGGTAGGTAGAGAGGCACAAACCAGAACCTCCCTACCGATACCGCCAACAGGAAATGCTCCTGCTACTTGCCTCCACCAAAGCAAGCGTATCTTTACGACGGCAAGAAAGACCAGTAAGGAGAAGCAATCCCTACTGGTCGGTGTAGCCATCACCTGATGTGATGACCCTGAACAACTTATTCAAGGCTCAAAGTTGATAACCCAGCTGAACGGAGCTGGGGGAAGAGACACCCGTAAGTGCCTCCTCCACCGACATTAGTTAGCCGAAGTCTTCCGTTGAAGGTTCTTCTCGCTCTACTACCTGATGGATTGAAAGGTAAGCATTTCCATTCGGCATTACTTGGATGTGTCCAAGAACGCTTACAAACTTGCCGTAAAGCTCACCATCATTCATAGCACCCTTGAACGACCCGACAAGTCTTGGTTGTTGGAGACTTTCAAGTGTTAGATTACACCCGCTAAAACACCTGTCTTTGTGTTCATAGCTACTTACACCTTGCTCTTCCTTGTTATAAGAGTAAGGATCTTCCATCATTCGTTTTAGGTCTTCTACCCGCTGTTCAATCTCCATCAGCACATCATACGAAGGCTGTAATGATAGTTGATACTTGGGTTGTTCAAAGAACGAAGTGGTCGGTGAAATCAGGTTGCTACTGGTAATAAAGCCACTAACATCTATTGTCGTATTCATTAGTTTCAGTTTTGGAGGGTGTCCAACAGAACTGGTCTGCTGGAACCCCCCGATACCACAGCAGGGAGTTGAACCCCGCCAGCATTAGCTGATACCGATTGTGGTTGTTTGTTTGTTAGACACCCTCCCAAGCTACTAACAAAGCTGATAGCTCACACAGCTACCAGTTCCCGTTCATCAACGAATGAGTGTGAGGTCTTATCCCACACCTTTTTCGGTGCCGACAGAAGCGGATGTTTCAGGTCAGCAGGCAACCCTACCTTGTGATACTGACGATACGCATACACACCAAGCTGATACAGCATCTGTTTGATTTGCTGCTCATTTACATCGTGCTTCTCCAAACGAGCAATACTACGGCAAGAGCAGAGAATGTATTCCAAGTCTTTGGTAGTAAGAGATTTGTTGTTCATTAGATGAAGTAAGTGTTAGAGTAAATGATTGGTTCTTGTTATAACAAGTTGTAGCTAACAGTATCAACAGGGATGATACTGATGGTCTTTGTTTCCATCCTTATCATCAAGGGTTGAAGCTCCTTTACAACTTGTTTATGAATAGGACATAACAGGATGTCCATTCACACACTCCACTTCGTTCCGTTTAGGACATCAGTAATGGGTGTCTTTGATTGTTTGTCTTTTAGGAAAGGGCTGTTTCTCCCTGTGTTAGTGGCTTATTACCAAGACCTTGCTGTGTTTGTCTTGTTATCTGTCTTTCATTTGATAGACGACTTGAATAGCAGGTTTTTGAAAGGCTTGTTTCCCTCCTGTGGTCAGGCGGGATTACCAGCACTTCCCCTTGTCTGTCTTATTGAGTGGTTGCTCTTTGATAGACGACTAACCATTCCCAATACATACTCCTCCGTAAATGACCCACAAGGGGCTTCAAACAAGGCGAGGCTACCAATACCCCAGCAAAGGTGTAGAGGGCTGCTGTGGGGGCACACAGACCCCGCACAGCTCGTTCCTCCATCAGTCCTCCATCGGCTGTGAGCATCCACCTCTGTCGGCGTATCCCCGCCACTCCTCGTTCCACCGACGCATCCGCAGCTGGTATTCCTTCTGGGCTGCTATCTCCTTCGGGGTGAGGAACCTGTGAGCGAGGATGACCTGCTGGACAATCCGTGCCGCACTCATCCGTGTCGCTGTCCTGTGGCTCCTCAACTTCCTGTGTGCTGTGCTGGACACCCACAGGTTCAGCTGGACTGCTCCTCCCTGCTTGTGCCTGACCTTGACCCCATCACCAGACAGCAGCTCATCATCCCAGTGGTGCGGTGTTCGGTCTCCACTCACCTGTGTGCTGTATCGGGGTATCCCCATCAGCAGCATTCTGTTCAACAGCTTCTGCTGGGTCAGTCCTCGTTCTGTCGCCTCTCTCTTCAACCGCTCGGCTGCCTCTCTGCTGACCCTGACGCACAGCTTCCTGCGTCCAATCAGCGGGCACTGTATTCCGCTGGGTGTCGTGTGATACCGAACATCCTTCCGTGCCAGTCGTGCCAGCTTCCGTGTGTATCTCTGGTGTTTCGTAAGTGTCATCGTGTGTTCCTTGATGTGTGTTTCGTGTGTTGTTTTGAGGTATTGAACCCTCTACTAATGTGTTTTTTGTCAATCCGTAGAAATACCTACACTACAACGCAGTCGTTTTGGTGTCCTCATAGTTCCGCAGGGAACAAATGGATGAACACTCTTGTATAACCGATGCGTTATGCCTTTGATTGATAGACAATAGCCTTTCTTCCTATTAGGGGGATGACCGCCAAACTTGTTGCTACAACTGGTTCCTTCCTGTAAGGGCACCTACCGCACAAGACCCAAGTGGTGGGCTTCCTTCCTCTAACATAGCTGACCGCCTGATAGCAAGGGTTCTCACCTCCCTTCTCTAATAAGGGGACGACCTGCTTGATACTGGGCTGTTTGAGTGTCGGTTCTGCCCTTCGGCTGTCTTATTGAGGTATCTGTTCGGCTGTCTTATTGTCGGTTCTGCCTTCCTTCTAAACAAGCCGTGTTACCAGCCCAACGAGGACGCCCTACAAGGGCATAGAAATACCCCGACCATAGGGATAGACCTACGACGGGGTAAAGGGGTGCTACGGACGCTTACAGGTGCCTCTGGTGGCGGTTCCTTGCTATGCCTCTACTGGCTCTCCCTTCCTTGCTACTACAACTGCCTTCTTCATCGGTCTATCTTCAAGCTCTGCCTTCAACTCGGCTACTTGTTTCTTCAACTTGATGTTCTCCGCTTCAAGTCGTTCTACCTTCCTCTCCAACGACTTGTTCTCATCCCTAAACCTTTCGTTGTTGGAGACAACATCTTCGGCAAGTGTTTGTAGCTCATTCATCCGCTGTCCCCAATCCTCATCAGTCGCTTCCTCTACGACACTATCTATGCTGTTTTTGATTTGGTCAATCATCTTCTCTGTTATCCTCTCACCAGCCTTCAATCGTTTGGTTATCTCTTTCTTGGTCTTGGTATCAGCAGAAGCCAGCTTGGCTAATGAGCGAGCACTAATGGTTGATAGTTCCCCATCTGTTAGCTCACTCTTTGATAGGAAGCCATCCCAAGCTTTTACCAAGTCCATCATCTGGCGTGCGTTGAGAGGCACGACATTACTATTACAGAACTTGACCCAGTTGCCTCGTGGTATCAGCGATTTGAGTTGGTGAAGAGACTTGCTCATTACTCGTAGCGTATGCCCAACTACAAGTGTGCCTGATTGAATGGTGGCAGTCGTTTCCTTCATCGCTTTGACTTGCCAAGTGTTGAGGTTCTCAACGACTGACTGTGGAAGGACAACGCTGTCTGGGCTGATTTCCCGTAGGTCTTGGATGACTTGAAGGTCGTTCATTTGATGATTGTGAGCTGACGACAGGCTAACCAGTTTTGGACGAGCCGTCAATAAGTAGTAGGTATGTATTGGTCTCTACATCTGGTGTAGTAAGACACACTTGGTCTCATTAGTTTTCCGCAGAAATAGCCCTACACTACTACTACCTAAACCAGTCTTATACAGGACATCAGTATCATACTGACCATCCATCACCATCTGTATTCAGCCGTGTTAGAGACAGGTTAGAGTTAGTTAGAGACAGGTTAGATAAATCTATAAACCTAACTCTACACCTTGTTAGAGACAGGTTTAGGTTAGTTAGAGACAGGTTAGCTAACCTTCTAAACCTACCGCTACACCTTGTCTAAAAAAGGTGTAAAGCCAGTAGGGGATAGAGATGTTGTCTTACCGAATGGTCGTTCGGCTACGCCTCACCTGACCATTAGAAGTCAGTTGTGTGTCGTTGGTAGTTGCTGGTCTTTACCTACAACGCACGGAGAGGTGCCCAGAAGGGCGAGGAAGGGGCTTCTAACCCTTCGTAGGTGTATCCATACCCCCAAGCTATTTGAAGAGGCTTCTGGGGGCAGGAACGACCAAGTTATGGCTGAAACAGGAGTGCTGGTGGTTAGCTATTCACACATTCCACAGCTTTTCCACAGCAAAAGGTATAGTTTTCAACAAGGGGGTGTCCTATTAGATGAGACACCATCGGTAGTGTTAGTCAAACAAATCAATAACCTTCCTTGTCTTCTTCTTCTTACCAAACTCTATCTTGGTTATCTCTTCACTAAACTTTCTTACATCACTCCTGTCGTAGTGTCGTTGAAGCATAGCAACTGAATGCCCAGCTAACCGAGATAACAGGTAGATGTCTGTTCCCTTACTGATGTGGTCTTCAATAAAGCTTGACCTGAATGAATAGCTGGTGTAGTTCCTATCACTAAACTTATTACCTTCAAGCTTGCTATCTACACCTTGTCGTATTATCTTCCAAGCTCTGGTGTAGTTAGCGTAGCAGTAAGGTTGTAGTTCGTGGTTGGGATTACTGAATACAAGCGTGTTCCTTGTGATTGTGAGATGTGGCTTATGGGTCTCTACATAGTTCCGTTGGTAAGCTGCCCACCTTTTGAAGAGACTACCAGAGTTAGATGGAACTTCCCTTTGTTCTCCTGTCTTACTGGTTTTGATGGTGATGTATGAGATAAGCCGTTCCTCTACCTCATCGTTGGTCTTGCTGTATCTACCGATGTCCTCTACCTCTACATCCTTCCATCGTAAAGCAAGCAGTTCATTTGGTCTTGCCCCTGTTTGTTTAGCAAGCGTTGTAAATGTCCAAAATAAAAACCTCCAATAATGAACAGAGGGATTAGGGTGAGCCTCACCTTCTTTGAGATAGTCATACCTGATAAAGTTGTTGATTAGTCGCCAGTCCTTTGGTGTTATGGCTGGGTTAGCATCCAAGTCGCTCTTCTTTATTCTTGGCTTCTTTATCAATACAGGTGTAGTGAGATAGCCATTCCTAATGAGCCAGTTGTCTATGAAGTCCTTGATAATACATAGTTCCTTATTCCTTGTAAGCTTTGTAGTTTCACCACGATAAATGATGTAGTCATCAAGGAAGGTAGGTGTTATGTCCCCTACATTCATTACGCCTTGTTTGATAAGGTAAGAAGTAAATGTCTTGGTAAGGACGCAACGCTTCTCCTTCCAAGTGTTCTCTTTGATTAGCCCTGCTTCAACACGACCAAGTTCGTGGTGGATAAAGCTTGCTATCTCCCCCGTTATTGCCCTTGTAAGCTGCTTGTTCCTTGTCTTTGGTGTGCTGATACCTATGTCTATCTTTGAAGCCCTTGTAGAAGGTGTCGGGTGTGTCTCCGTGTCGTTGCTATCGGTTTGAAGAGAGACATACACATCAAGGCATAATACTAACGCCTCCTCTAATGACCTTGCGTTAGCTATTAGTTTAGTTCTGTATCTCCTTTCACCCTCTACCAGTTGTCGCCAGTAGAACTTGCTTGGGTTATTCACATAAGAGAAGACAACACCTCTACCGCCGAGAGCGTCTTGCTTGTATGCGTAGGCAGGCATAAGAGCAGCTATGTTTGAGTGGTGTTTGTATTGTATGTCGTTCAAACAACCAAACCGACTGCCCCATAAGGAATGGTGTATGTTGTGGAGCCATTCCATAAGGTCAAGTGATAGCAGCGTGTCTCGGCTGATTATCTTGTTTGTGTAAGGTTTGTATGATGGTTGATACGCATTCGTATCGCTACACCTTTGCTACGAAGTGATAGCAAAACGCAAACAGATGCCCAAAAGATTACAAACCTAAATCCCTACCAAATACATAGGGAATAGGTAGAATGTAGGTGAGAACCATTCTCATACACACACAAAGTGTTCATCCTACACAAACACAGCCCCACATCCCTTGCTATGACTGGATAGTAGCACATTCATACTGAACGATACCCTCGCTACCATCCGCATCTAACGCGATTACCTACCCCTCCCCCACCAATCAAATCGCAGATGGGAGGGTAGGCACTGGGGGGAAAGTGAGCCCGACGACACCCGAGTAGTGCCTTGTAAGATTTTTGTTATTTTTTTTTAGAGGAGACCCTGTAAGCCCCCTCAAAATCATCAAAGGTATAGAGACAAGGTTAGCTATTTACAAGCCCCTTACAGCGTCATTTCGTTGGGCTGGTGGCACCAAATGACACACTTTGTCCCTTACCAGCACCCCTACTAATAAGCAGGTTTAGAGCTTGTGATTTAGTGATTTGTTTAGATGGGATAGTTTTAGACATTTAGGGCTTGACCTCATCTTCTTTGACTGGGTTGCGTTGAACAAGTCCTGTTCTTGGGTCGTAGTAGAAACCACTTGCTACCCAACCAGTAGCAGCTAATGGTGAGCTTTGTTTGATGTGCTCTTTTGCGTTTGGTGGATAGATAAACTGAAAGGTGGAGGGGTCATCAGTTGTGTTCATAGAGAAAGTCAAGCAAGTGGTCGTAGTTATCCAAAAGCGGGAAAGAAATGAAACCAAGCAGAGCTGCCGCTTGATAATAAAAAAGGGTTGGTATCATTAGGAATGACGGGAACGACGGAAAGCTTTGTCTCGGTATTCATTAGGAACATCTATGTTAGTCAAAGATTTCAGGTCGTTATTCAACAAATACTCCAAAAGGTGTAGTTCATCTGTTGGGTATTCATTTACTTGCTTACGATGGTTCCAAGCACCGATACCAATACCTACTAAATCAAGGGCAAGCGAAAGGGAGCCATACCTTTGGCGTAGCTCCTGTTCTACTTGTGGGAAATCAACAAGCGACTTTGGCTGTTTCTTTCTTCCTCGTTTGTTTGGTTTCAGTAATCGTTGAAGCTGTGCTAACTGGCGATTGGTCATCTCCATAAAGTGTATCTAACCATTTGGTATAGGTATCAACCACCTGTTGTCGTGTGATAAGATAAACGCCAGTCAGTCGTTGTAGTTTGATAAAGAGGCGTTCTTGGATACCTTGACGACCAAACAAGACATAGCGTAGGGCTTCTTCATTCATACCCAACTCTTCCTCAATAGGAGTAGTGGGAGGCTTTACAGCTGTATCTACGACAATACCTGACTTGCTGGTGGTCTCGGTATTGAAACCAAGTTCAATCAGCTGTTGTGTTTTGATACGACGAAAGGCGTTGAGGAGCTGTTTAGTTTGGTCGCTGGTAGGGTTGATGTAGAAGGGACAGCTAATAGCACAGCCGTTGTCTTGGATGGTTGTGGGAGTTGCTTGTCCGTATCGGTTAGTGATAAGAGGAGTGGTAGTCATTTGATGTTCTTGGATTTCAGGTCTTTGTTGTTAGCGTCGGTAATCTTGCTATCCAAAACAGGTGTAGTGTCTTGTTTGGGTTTTACTTCGTCCAGTCCTTTGGGTTTAGATACTGGTGAGAGGTCAGGGAGACCTTCATACCTACGCTTGGGGTTCTTGTATTTCCTGTCGGGGTCTGTGTAGTTGCGATAGGAGTTATCCCATCCTCCTGCGTGTTCAACTTCAATCATCCTTTGAGCAAGCCAACAAGCTTGGTGAGGTCTGTTTGAAGTTGGGCTACCTTGTTCTCCAAGTTGATAATGCGTTGTCCAACAGAGGAGGTGTCTTCAAGCTGCTTCTTATGTTGTTCAAAGGCAACGCGGCGTGCCTCTTCAATCTCATCTTGGCGTGATTGGCTTTCTTGGGGAGACCAAGTAGAACGACTAATGGTTTCACCAGTAGGACGGATAGTCTGCTGGGTATTGATTGGAATAGATGTGGCGGGGGTGCGAATGTCGGGCATCGTTAGTGATTTAGGATTAGTTGAAGTGTTTGCGGAGTTGGTTGAAAGCAGTAGTAAGCTCGTCAGGGTCAATACCGCTATCTAATGCTTGGTTGTAGGCATCATCAACGGATAGCTCACCTGTGAAGTATTTGTAGGAGAGGTATTGAACAACAGAAGCTGCGTCGCTATCACCTAAATCAACATCAAGGATTGCGTCAGCGATGGCTTCATTAGGTTCAGCAGCTTCGTTATAGATGTAGTCGGTGAGGTCTTCTGCGGACATCTCATCAGTTGTCTCCTCTTCTACAACTTCACTTTCACTTTCTGTAAGTCCAAGTTCTTCCAGCTGCTGTTCATTGAGGAAGCTGGTATCACCAGTAAGTCGGTATTGAAGGAGGTTAGCGATGTCGTCGTTATCTGTGGCGACATACGCTGCTTGGATAGCATCTACTTCTGCGTCAGTAAGAGGTCGGTTGGACTTCCAAAAGGCAACGACTGCTTCATCACTTACTCCCTCTTGGAAGATAGGAAGGTTAGCCTCTGCTGCCTTACGAGCATAGTGAGGAGCGAGAGCGTCGTTGTATTCGCTGGGGTCTATGTCCTCTGCTGTGGCGGTTAGTTCGTGGCGGCTGTGGTCGCGTGAGAAGACTTGTGCTTCACCAGTAACTTCACCAGTAGCTTCATCAATAGACGGGGGATTGACTTGATACATCGGGCATTCTTTGATAAATAGTGTTCTTTTTTGTTGGGAAGGCGTGAGCTTCCCTGACCTTGACCTAATAATGCGTGAGGTTCCGCAAGGCTTGCTATGTAACAGCTCACCAATAAGAAAGGCAGGACTTGAACCTGCCTGTAAGCCTTGCTTATTTCCTAAAAAAAAAGGTGTAGGTCGTAAAGAAGTCTCTACACCTTTGGTTGATTACTTGTTAGCCCAGCTCAATAGACCTTCCCAACCATTTTGTGGTTGTGCTACTGGAACATCTATGGTCTTGGCTTTTTGATACTTACGGGCAAAGTCAGCATCTGTTTGAATGAGATGTTGAGCAGCTCGTTCTTTGGCTTCTCTACGGATAGCACGAATGTCTTGGTGAATGTCTTGGAGGTAGGCATTAGCCCGTGTTCCTTCACCTTGATTACCAAGCTTGTTATCCCAACGGAATGCTTTGTATTTGCGTTGCTTGTCCTTGAAGATTTGACTATTGAAGTAAAGTTCAAGTCGTGTGCGTAGATTACCTTGTTCGTGGAGGGCTTTACTCATCTTACTTTGTTGTTCCAAAGAAAGAGGGATGCCTTCAAAGGTTCTAATACTTGAAGCATTATCTTGCTTGAAGTTTAGTTCATCCAGTTGCTTACGGATGGGGTCAAACTTACCACCCTTCACACGACCTGCCCAAGCAAACTCGTTGAAGACAGAACCAGCAGATGCTGCCCACCAGTTATCAGCACTACCAATCGTAGTAGTCTTGGGAATAGGCAGACCAGTCATCTCATCAAACATCGGTGGGTTAGTAGCACCACCCATCGTTCGTTGAGCAAACTTTGCCCACAGCGTGCGACCTACATTATCTGTTTCAGTAGATACACCTTGATAAGGATTAGCCCAATCAGCCACCATCCTTACAATAGCAGGAACTGCTGAACCTGCGATGTTAGCGGCACCTGTTGCTGTCCCTTCACCAAAGTTATTTACATCAAACATCGCGGACATCTGGGTCATACCAGACATAAACGATTTATCAAAGGTAGCCATAGCAAGTGAATACATCATCTCGCTCATAGCTCGGTCGTATTGACCTTGACTGATTACATCATCACGCACAGCATTCACAAGGTCTGTGATGGTAGCAGTAATGGTAGCGAATGGTTCAAGCTTATTGTAAGGAAGTGCTGTGAAGCCTCCTTTACCATCAGGGATGATAAAGCTTGTCTTCGGCATACTACCAGAGTTATTACCAGTTGTAAGACCAAACAACGCAAGCGTAGCTACACCCATACTCCACGCTCTACCCATAGCGATTTGGGATTTGAGTTGTAGTTGTGCTACATCTCCCATCTCACCATTTAGGATAGCTTTGTATCGGGGAACTTGGTTTCTAAATAGACCAGTCGGTTCATACCTACCAGCCGTTTCAAGGATGTTATAGGAGACACGGGTGAAGGGTGTAAAGAACCGCCAGAAGGCAGAGTTATCAGCAGCTTCCTTGATACCAGAGAAGGCGTTATCAATAAAGTTGGCGTCATCACCACTAATGATGTCGTTTTGGAAAGTAAGACCCTTCGCTCCGTCAAGGACATCAGCGTCAATAATCTTTCCAGTCCTTACGCCTTTATCAAAGATAGAACGGAACTGCTCATTTACCAGTCGTTGGATGTCTTCTGGTTTGGTAAAACCTTCGGCAACTGCTTGCTTATAGGCACGACCTGTTGCTACCTGTGAAGCAAACAGAACCTTTGCCATCTCATCCTGTGCTAACAGGAAGCGATTACCAACGGAGACGACAGGATTGTTAGCAAGTGTTTGAAGCCAGTATTGATTACTCGCAGCAAACTCTTTTGCTTTATTACCACCTTCCTTTATCAGTTGCTGTTGGTAGCCTTTATAAAGTTCATCAAGTTTAGTTTGACGAAGTTTCAGGTCATACACAGCAGCATCAATCTTCGCTCCACCAACAAGTGAGCGGTTCTCTTTGAATGCTCGCAGACCAGCCTTGAAAGCATCACCTGTGGCTTGAAGACCACCAATCAGTTGTCCAAGTCCATAAGCCTTCTCACCGCTAATGATGGCTCCAATAGGCTCACCAACAAGACGAGCGATGTTAGAAGCCGCAGAAGCAGTTTGAGTGCCTACACGAGACAACATAAAGCCGTAGAAGAGCTGTGCTCCTGCGTCAGCATTACCTTTGGCAAGTTGGTCAGCAAGTAGCTTGGATAGGTTATCTACCTGTTGAACTGCCTTCGCTGGGTCAGCATAAGCAATAGCAGATAGGTAAGTTTTCAAGGTTTGACCTGCCCCTTCATCACCTCCCTTGTAGCGTTCCCATAGCTCACGGATGGTAAAGCCTGTATCAGCTTCATCAAGTCGTT